>Ga0070698_100000133_pt1 | contig 65381 bp, 54 predicted proteins | sample KBSK1502metaG_FD_65477 | JGI IMG/M metagenome (GOLD analysis project Ga0070698, IMG submission 65477) | Corn, switchgrass and miscanthus rhizosphere microbial communities from Kellogg Biological Station, Michigan, USA - KBS K1-50-2 metaG | ecosystem: Host-associated > Plants > Roots >...
CCATTGGCTTGAGCAGTTTGTCTTTTGCTTCTGACCGGCGTATATTTGTGGTTGGAAACTGTTGTGTAGTACCAGGATTGGCGAAACACACCAGTGGGCGCAAGCCCACTTTTTAGTTTCAGCCCATTTTTCTACTGTGCGGCGGCCAGTAAATCACTGGTTTCATGGCACTTGACGTTGATCGAGTTCGGGAAATAGCGGAGCGGGTCGGGGCCTCGACCGGCTTGGAGATCGTGGAAGTGGAGTTGCGCGGCGGGGGCAAAGCTCGCATGCTGCGTATTTTCATCGACAAGTCTGGCGGGGTCACGCATGAGGATTGCGCAAATCTTAGCCGGGAAGTGGGCACGATCCTCGATGTGGAGGACGTAATTCCAGGATCGTATCTCCTGGAAGTATCTTCGCCAGGGCTGGATCGCAAGCTTAGTCGGCCGGCGGACTATGAGCGCTTCACGGGCAGCCGAGTCAAAGTGATGACGCGGCAGCCGGTGAATGGTAGCCGCCACTTTGAAGGACGTCTGGAGAGTTTTCAGCAAGGTCGTCTCACGATTGAGATGAATGCGGCGCGAAAGAAGCCTCGACCCGGAGGCGGCTCGCAGAAATTGGTAATTGAGCTGGCCAACGTGGAGAAGGCAAATTTGGTACCGGAGATTTAGAGCCGCGCGCTGAGTCGCGGGGTTAATACGGAATATTTTCTATGGCAAGCGAGCTTTATAACACCATCGACGCGCTGAGCAGGGAAAAGGGGATCGATCCGCAAATTGTGGTCAGTGCGGTGGAAGACGCAATTGTGGTCGCCACGCGCAAATACTACAAGACTCAGGAAAACCTGCGGGCACAGCTGGACAAAGAAACCGGCAAGATACGCGCGTTTGCGGTTAAGACGGTGGTGGAAGATCCCGATCAGGTTGAAGATCCACAACTTCAGGTGACTCTGGAAGACGCGCGCAAGGTCGATCCCAATATTGAAGTTGGAGGCGAGCTGCAGATCCCCAAAGTGACTGAGGGCATCCTGGGACGAATCGCGGCGCAACTGGCGAAGCAAGTTATTTTTCAGAAGGTACGCGAGGCAGAGCGCGACACCGTTTACAACGAATACATCGGACGGGTCGCTGAAATCGTCAACGCTACCGTAAAGCGAATTGAAGGGCCCGATGTGATTTTCGACCTGGGCAAGGCCGAAGCCCGCATGTCGCGAAAGGAACAATCACGCCTGGAATCATTTGCTATCGGGGAGCGTGTACGGGTCGTTATTGCCAGAGTCGAGAGAGCTTCCAAAGGTCCGGGAGTGGTGGTGTCACGCGCCGCTCCGGAGCTGGTCCAGCACTTGTTCCAGACGGAAGTGCCGGAAATTTATGACGGTACGGTAGTGATCCGCGCGATCGCACGCGAAGCGGGAGAACGCACCAAGATTGCTGTGATGTCGAAGGATAAGGACGTGGACGCGGTCGGCGCTTGCGTCGGCATGAAAGGGATGCGCGTGCAGTCCATCATTCGCGAGCTGCGCGGAGAGAAGATTGACATCATCGAGTATCACGAAGATCCAGTGACCTTCGCGGAAAAGGCGCTGCAGCCGGCCAAAGTCAGCCGGGTCACCGTAGTCGATGCATCCGACAAGCATCTTGAAGTGGTAGTGGATGACAGCCAGCTCTCGTTGGCCATTGGTAAAAAGGGACAGAACGTCCGTCTGGCCGCGAAGCTGCTGGGTTGGAAGATCGACATCAAGAGTGAAGAAGAAAAGCGGCAGGAAGTGGAGCAGCAGATGTCTGCGCTGGTGGGATCGACTTCCACTCCGCTCGAGAGTGTGCCTGGCTTGGGAGAAGGCTTGATCGAGAAATTGACGGCCGCGGGTGTCACTACCGTAGAGGCATTGGCTGACATGACGCCGGAACAACTCGAGGCGATTGAGGGCATCGGGCCCAAGACAGTGGAGAAAATCAGCTTGGCGGTGAATAATTATTTCTCCAGCCTCGATGCTGGGGAAGCAGCGGTAGAAGCGCCGGCCGAGGAACTGGCAGCCCCTGAAGCGGCAGAGACTGCAGAGGCAATAGAAGCGGGTGGAGAAACGCCTGCAACTGAGCAAGAAGCCGGAGCTGAAACCGAAGCCGTCGAAGCCGGTTCAGCAGATGGGACTGTCGTCGAATCGGAAGGAACTGCGGATTCAGAAGCACCGGTGGAAGAGCCTGCTCCTTCCGAGGAAAAGAAGTAAGTGCAAGCATCAGGTGATGACTGCAGAAGTGCGAACTTGAAAACTGAAACCGTGAGGTTGATATGAAGACTTAGCGGGACAGTGTGGAGGAAAGAAAGAGCGGATGAGCAAGATTCGAATCAACGATCTGGCAAGGGAGCTGGAAGTTAAGAGTAAAGCTATTCTCGATGTACTAACGGAAGTCGGAGTCACCGAGAAGAAGACTCATTCCAGTTCCATTGAAGACCATGAAGCGGTCAAGGTGCGTGAGCACTTCCGCTCAATCAGCGAGGCGCAAAGCTCGAGCAAAGCTTCGCGTTCCAGCCGCGCCGAAGCTGAGGGGATCAAGACCAAGATCGATCTTTCTCATATCTCGAAGCCCGGCGACGTATTGAATGCTATTCGCGCCAAGCAGCAAGTGTCATCGCCCGCAGCTCCTTCTGCTCGTTCCGCTACCCCAGCCGCGGTGGTAGAAGCCAAGCCGGCGGCGTCGGCCACTACGGCGGCAAAAGCTCGAGCGATCGCCCCGCCGCCTGCTCCAGCAGTGCCTCCGTCAAAATTTGTTGTACCCAGTCACGGTCCACGACCTACTTTCACCGTGCCAACGCCGGCGGCTCAGCCCCCGAAGACTGCGGCAGCTCCTCCTCCCGTAGTAGCGCCGCCGCGTGCTGCGACTCCGCCGAGCGCGCCCCCGACCACCAGCGTAGCGCCACCGCCGACGCAGACTTCGAGTCCAACTGCGACCCGATCTGCAACCCCAAGCGCGCCTGTTCAGCCACAAGGCCCTCCGCCGCGCATGATCATGCCGCAGACGGGGCCGCGTCCGGTTTACAAAGCCCCCCTTCGCGCCGCGCCCCCAGCTCAATCAGGAGCGCCCGCCCGACCTGCCCCCGGACGTCCGGTGCCCGGTCAGCCAATTTTCCAGCGCCAGCGTCCGAGTGCTCCTGCGGGCCGTCCAGCGTTGCGTCCGGGAGAGCGGAGGCCGATGCATCCGACGCGGCAGTCTCCAACCGGCACGCGTCCCCTGGGAGTGGGCCCGGGTTTGCCTCCGGGGCCAACTCGTCCGGGAAGCCGGCCTGGAGGTCCGTCCCGCCGGCCTGGTCAACGCTATGTTCCGCGCGGGGTGAAGGAAGGCCCGATGAAGGGCTATACTCCGCCGCCGCGCCTTACGCTTTCCAATGAACCGCAGCCGATCACGCGCAGCATCACGATTACGGAAGGAATCAGCGTTAAGGATCTTGCGGAGAAACTTGGAATCCGTGCCAAGGATTTGATCGCACGATTATTGGCTCGTGGTGTGTTCGCCACAATCAACCAGACTCTGGACGGAGAGTTGGCTAGTGAGATGTCACGTTTCTTTGGAGCGGATACTAGTGTGATCAGCTTCGAAGAGCAGGCTGCCAAAGATGTCTCCGACGCAGCTGCGGGGGAAGAGGGCGCTGCTGCGGATACAGTGCCACGACCGCCGGTGGTCACCATCATGGGCCACGTCGACCACGGCAAAACCACTCTGCTAGATTCCATCCGTCTCACCAACGTCGCTGGAGGTGAAGCCGGAGGAATTACGCAGCACATCGGCGCTTACAAAGTGACGATCCTCGATAAGGAATCGCCAGCATTCGGACGTCAGATCGTTTTCCTCGATACGCCAGGTCACGAAGCCTTCACTCGCATGCGGTCTCGCGGCGCGAAGGCCACAGACATCGTCGTGCTGGTGGTGGCTGCCGACGATGGCGTGATGCCGCAGACTTTGGAAGCCATTGATCACGCACATGCTGCGGAAGTGCCCATTATTGTGGCAGTGAACAAGATCGACAAACCCGATGCCTTGCCGGATCGGGTCAAGAAGCAACTCGCCGACCGCGGACTGATGCCCGAAGATTGGGGCGGAACAACCGTCTTCGTCGACGTATCGGCAAAGCAGAAAACGAATTTGAACCTGTTGATGGAAATGATCTGCCTGGTGGCTGATTTGCAGGAATTGAAAGCCACGCCCGAGCGTCCGGCCAACGGTGTGGTGCTCGAGGCCAAATTGGATCGGGGACGTGGACCAGTCGCTACTGTGCTGGTTCAGAACGGCACGTTGCGCGCCGGAGACAACTTCGTGGTGGGCAACGTGTACGGAAAAGTCCGTGCCATGTTTGACGATCGTGGAGCGCAGCTTGAAGAAGCGCCACCCTCGACACCAGTGGAAATCCTGGGCATGGAAGGATTGCCTCAGGCTGGGGATCAATTCGTGGTGGTGGCGGACCGTGACAAGGCTCGCGGCATCTCCGGGTACCGGGAACAGAAGGCTCGTGAGGCAACGCTGGCCAAGAGCTCTCGCGTCTCGCTAGAAGGGCTGGCGGAACAATTAAAGACAGCCGGGACCAAGGAACTGAACATCATTCTCAAGGCGGATGTGGGCGGCTCGGTAGAAGTGCTCAGCGACTTGTTGTCGAAGCTGTCCAATGACAAAGTCCGTCTCAAGGGGCTGCGTTCCGGTGTCGGCGCTATTACCGAAACTGACGTGCTGCTGGCGTCGGCATCCAACGCAATCATTATCGGGTTCAACGTCCGTCCGGAACGCAAAGCGCAGGAATTGGCGGAGCAGGAGAAAGTAGATATCCGCCTGCACTCGATTATTTACGAGCTGCAAGACGAGATTAAACGCGCCATGAGCGGCCTACTCGAGCCTACCTTCAAGGAAAATTATCAGGGCCGTGCTGAAGTGCGCGATACTTTCCGTATCCCGAAGGTTGGCACCGTTGCCGGTTGTTATGTGCAGGATGGGATTATCAAAAGGGACTCCGAAGTCCGGCTGCTGCGCGACAACGTGGTCGTGTTCAAAGGTAAGGTTGGATCGCTACGCCGCTTCAAGGAAGATGCCAGCGAGGTGCGCAACGGCATGGAGTGTGGAATCTCGATCTCCAACTATGGCGACATCAAGGTTGGCGACATCATTGAAGCGTTCGTTACCGAGCGGATTGCAGCGGAAGTGATTGCTTAAACAAGTCTTCAGTGGCCAGTGGTCAGATATCATTTTCACTCCCTGACTTAGGCCCACTCGTTCCAATGATCGCATTTCTCACCCTCGAACTGCGCATTGAAGCGGCGCAGTCTCTAAAAGACAAGAGACAAGTGGTACGCAGCCTAAAGGACCGGCTGCGCGCGCACTTTAACGTTGCTGTGGCTGAACTCGATGCCAATGGATTGTGGAACCAGGCCACGTTGGGCGTGGTGAGCGTGTCTGATTCGCGCGATTACCTGGATGGACTTATGAAGAACGTGGAACGTCAGGCTGTGCGCATCGCGAACAACGGTGGCGCCGAGGTTGCAGATTCGTTCGTGGACTACCTCTAAGGCTGAACGGCGTCAGGATCGCCACGTAAACCGTATTTTCTGATATTCTCATCCGTTTTACTCCGAGGTGTGCTGGTGGAAAGGCGCGGGCAGAAATATCATCGGGAGCGCCTGGGCGAGGCACTTCGCGAGGAGATCGAAACCATCGTCGAGGGTGAACTTGGCGATCCGCGTATTGGACTGGCGAGCGTCAGCAGTGTGGTAATAGCCGAAGATGCACGCTCGGCGCGAGTTTTCGTGAATGTCGAGGGAGACGAAGGAGAAGCGGAGCGCACCCTCGAGGGATTGATGGCGGCGGGCGGATTCATCCGTCGTGCGGTGGCCGAGCGTCTGCACTTGCGGCGTCCGCCGGAGTTAGTGTTTCAACTGGATCGATCCCAGCAATACGGGTCCAGGATCAATGAGCTTCTGAAGCGAGCAAAAAAAAGGAGTGGGTAGAGCACCCGCCGACCGGTTCTGGCAGACATGTTGAACGAGGTTCTAAAGCAGATCGAGCAGCGCAAGCGGTTTGTCCTTACCTCCCACGCGCGCCCGGATGGAGATGCTGTGGGATCGACGCTGGCTTGCTGCCAGATCTTGCGTGCCATGGACAAAAACGCCGAAGTTATTCTGCACGATGGTGTTCCCCGCATTTACCAGCCGCTGCCCTTTGCCAACACAGTGGTGAAAGCGGATAGGGTGAACGGAAATTACGATGCTGCCATCATCCTGGAATGTGACAGCATCCAGCGCACCCGGCTGCAAGGGCTGGAGCAGCAGTTTCTCATCAACATTGATCATCACCTGAGTGGGCGACAGTTTGCGCACATCAATTGGATTGACCCGAAGGCGGTTGCCACTGCGGAAATGGTCTACCGCCTGGCTCGGGAAGCAGGAGTCACAATTTCCCCAATGATCGCCACTTGCCTCTACACCGCGGTGCTCACGGATACAGGTTCGTTCATGTTTCAAGGCACTAGCGAGCACACTTTTGCGCTGGCGCGGGAACTTGTACTTGCCGGCGCTGATCCGGCGCAGTGCGCGCGCAGTGTTTACTTCGGGCATTCTGCCGCGAAGATGCGTCTGCTGGGCGCAGCGCTTTCCAATCTGCATTGCGATGGGAAGTTGGCGTGGATTTCGGTATCCCAAGGGCAGATGGAGCAGTGCCAGGCAAAAGACGAAGACTGCGAAGGCCTGGTAAATTACGCGCTCTCTATTCAGGATGTTGAAGTCGCAGCATTTTTCCGTGAACTATCCGACGGACGATTTCGAGTGAGCATGCGCAGCAAGGGGTTGTTGAACGTGGCTGCTGTCGCCGAGCGTTTTGGTGGGGGCGGTCATGAATGCGCCAGCGGCTTCTCGGTCGAAGGTCCTCTGTCCGATGCGGTGGCGCGCGTGCTCGGGCAATTGAGAATCGGTCCCTCAGCAGAATAGACATTTATGGATATATCCCTGGCAAGGCAGATTGTTTCGTTCGCCGGTGCACTGCTTATTCTGGTCGCCTATACCGGCCAACAAATGAACTGGATGAATGCTCGCAAGCCGGCATACAACATGTTGAATGCCCTCGGCTCCGCGATTCTCGCCTATATCGCTTTCCGTCCATTCCAGATCGGGTTTGTGGTGCTGGAAGTTGCCTGGGCGCTTATCAGTGTCTACGCGCTGATTCGCCCGAGGCAGCAGGAATGAAGGGATTTACGATTTACGATTTACGATTGACGAATTCACCACCACCCGCCCTTGATCCGAAATTGAAAATCGTAAATCGACAATCGTGCTTGCCGGTGCTGCGTTGAACCAGCGCTCTCGTTCCTACACAGACTGGCTGCTGCTGGCCGGTTTTTGTGGTTTTTTGTTTTTCTGGGGTCTCGGATATTTCGGCCTGATTGGCGCCGATGAACCGCGCTATGCCCAGGTAGCGCGCGAAATGCTCGAACGCCGTAATTGGATTACCCCCTTCCTGGATGGCAAGCCGTGGCTGGAAAAACCTGTCCTCTATTACTGGGAAGCAATGTTGATTTACAGCATTGCAGGAGTGAGCGATTGGGCGGCGCGTGTTCCCTCAGCATTGAATGCCACCTTGATGTCGATTGCGGTCTATTTATTTCTGCGACGTTTTCGTCCAGGGTTTCAACTCGATGGCGCCCTGATGACCGCCTCGGCAGCGGGAGTGATTGGCTTTGCCCGCGCCGCGTCCATGGATATGCCACTTGCGGCGATGTTCACGATCGCATTGCTCGGCTGGTATGGTTGGTATGAGAGTGGAGCGAAGCGTTACCTCGCGCTGTTCTACGTTTCTCTGGGATTGGCAACCCTGGCGAAAGGGCCCGTGGCACCGTTTTTGGCAGCCGCAATCATTATTATTTTTGCCGTAACCGCCACACACCTGATACTGGTTGTACGCACCTTTTGGATTCCGGGGATTGTTCTCTTTTGTGCGATCACCCTGCCCTGGTACATAGCGGTTCAAATTAAAAATCCAGAGTTTTTCAGGGTCTTCGTTCTGCAGCACAACTTGGCACGCTTCGGGACTGACCTCTATCAACATAAAGAATCGTTCTGGTATTACGTGCCGGTCCTTTTGTTGGGATTGATCCCTTGGACGGTCTTTGTCGCCGCGGCTCTGCTCGACCGCATTCGGGCCTGGTGGTCCGAACGAAAGCAATCGTTTCAGCCTGAGAATGCATTGAACGTTTTTTTGGTGACCTGGCTGATCGTGCCCGGCGTTTTCTTTTCCTTCTCACAATCGAAACTTCCAGGCTATATGCTGCCGGCGCTGCCTGCCGGGACATTACTGCTGGCAGAGTACATTCGACGGCGTGTCCTGATGGCGGATCCGCGCCCAGATTATCTCTTAGTAATTTGTCATTCGATTGTGGCGGCATTTCCACTGATTCCTGCGCTCATGCTGAACTACATTCCTCTTCAGCATCGACTGCCATGGGGCAGTGCACTTGCGATTTCCAGCGCACTCGCTGCCGCGCTGGCGATCGGGATGGTGGTGACGTTGCGTAGCCAGTTAGGTCTGGGCATGCTCAGGTTTGTGACCCTGATTCCGGTGGTGCTATCTCTGGCTGCCGTATTGCGCAATGCAGCTCCCACGCTGGATGCAACTCTGTCCGCGCGTCCGCTGGTCAATCAGATCGATCGGATGGAGAACAAGCGATTGCCCATCGCGGGCTTTCGTCTGTCGCGAGAGACGGAACACGGTCTCGAGTTTTACCGCAATCAGATCATCGCGAGATACAACTGGGGACAGATACCGTTTGGAGAACATCTAGTTGTTGCCCCAAGCGGACTGCAGAGTGCAATTGCTGAAAAAGTAGCGGACCGGCGCGTGCTGTATCTGGGAACCTTTGCGCCGCAGGGATTAGATTATTACTGGGTAGGGGCGAAGGGCAGCCATTAGCAGCTAAGCGTCGAACCGTAATCCGCGCGCATCCGATATTGCTTGTTCATGTTCCCGCGTTTGCCTGCTGCTAGCTAAAGCACTACACTCCATTTTCGCGACACCAATGCATGCCGCTATAGCCTCTCAGGAGCCACGGTTGGAAATTCTCGATCTTAGACACTTTTCCTCGGTGGACCTGCGTGCCTTGCTGAATGACGAAATCCAGCTGTGGGGCCGGCTTCTTTCGTGGGACTATAGTGGCTCCGCCGATATGATTCTGCGCTATGTAGACGCGAAAATCCTGCCCGGCTATGCTGCGATTGATCGGGGGCGCATTTTCGGGTACGCATTTTTTGTGTACGAAGGCAGTAAGGGCGTCATCGGCGATTTGTTTGTGGCTAATGGCGATCGCCTTCCTGACCCTCACGAGGTGGAATCACACCTGCTGATGCATGTGATTGAAACTCTGCAACAGTCTCCGGGTATTCATCGCGTCGAAGCGCAATTGCTGGCTCACGAAGCCGGATTGGTTGCGCGTCCCTTCGTGGATCAAGGTTTTCAGCGTCACGCCCGGCTGTTCATGGTTCTTCCGCTGGTGAAAGCGAGCAAACCGGCAGCCAAGGCTCAATCAGAGATTGAAATCCGGCGTTGGTCGGAGCCCGATTACCAGTCTGCGGCGGCCGTGATCACTACCGCTTATCGCGGCCATGTGGATTCTCAGATCAACGATCAATACCGCACGCTGAGCGGCTCGTTACGTTTCCTGAATAACATCGTGCGCTTTCCAGGATGCGGAACCTTTGATCCTGATTCGTCTTTTGTTGCGGTGCACAAGCAGGCGCGAAGTTTGGCCGGGCTTATTTTATGTTCTCGAGTGCGGCACGACGTGGGCCACGTCACGCAATTGTGCGTGCTGCCCGAGTACCGCTCGCATGGAATCGGGCAGTCGTTGCTGGCAGCCACAGCAGTGAATCTTCAGCAGCGTAATTTCTCAACGCTGTCGCTTACCGTCACTGAGGCCAATACGCACGCCGTAGATCTCTATCGCTACTTGGGATTCGATATCAAACGCGTTTTCGATGCTTTCGTTTGGGAAGGTTAGATTTTCGGGAATCAGCGTCTCAGTAACCACATCACCCATCCCGCCGCGAAGACTCCGCCCACGAACATTGCGAAGCAGTAAAGACCGTAACGGATCTGCTCGCGCGCGTCATTCCGCTGCGTGATGCCGAAAACGATAGAAGCGAATAGGGAGAACAGCAATGCGGCGGTGAAATGGGATAGTTCCAGAGTCGTTTGGGCCAGGATCATTTGTGCCATGATCATGGTTTCTTTCCGATAGCGATATGATAAGCGTCTGCCACGCTGATGAAATTCAGCAGTCCGGCGACAATGATGAATTTCGTGCCATAGTCGGCGGTGGCGTGCGCAATGGCTCCCTGTCCCCAGTCCATAACACGAGTCACGATATAGAGCCCGCCTGCTCCTAAATCACCGACAAACCCCAGGATGTCGAGAATATCTCCACCATTTGGACGGTAGACACGCCCTTGCATCGCGAGCCCAAGGAAAAACATGGTAGTGATGGAGAACATGAGCAGGAGGCCACGAATCCAGCGTTTCTGGATGAGGTGACCCGCGCCGGGAATCAGCCAACCCAAGGCGGGCGCGAGCACCGACATGGTGGTCATTGGCTGCGTTGTCGTGGAGTTTCTTACTTCCACAGTTTTCGGTTTGCTTACCGACGAATTTGCCATTCAGATGGTCACGATCTCGTTTTGAATTTTACCGGTTACTTCCGCCGCCTTAGGCCGGACCAGCACGTTGACTTCGCTGCGGACGCCGAATTCGGGCAGATAAATTCCGGGTTCGATGGAGAAGCAGGAGTTGGGCAGAATGCGTCGATCATCGTGAACCTCGAGATCGTCCATGTTGGCGCCGTTGGCATGGACATCGGTGCCGATGGAATGCCCGGTGCGATGAATGAAATATTCTCCGAAGCCGGCCTTTTTTATATGTCCGCGGACCGCTCGATCGACTTCCCATCCAGCGATCTGACGTCCCGCGGCGACAGCTTCCTTCACGGTCTTCACTCCGGCGTCGCGCGCTTGAGAGACGATCTGGAATATCTCGCGCATACGATCCGATGGGGCCTTGCCCACGGATCCCGTCCACGTAATATCGTAGTACACAGCGTCGGGCGTATTCTTCTTGGCCCAGACATCCAGCAGGACGAAATCGCCTTGACGGATGGGGGCAGAAGTCTTTTCCTGCGGCTCGTAATGCGGGTTGCCGCTGTTGGCATTCACGGCAACGATGGGCGGGTCATCCGTAATCAGATTTTCACGGGCGAAAGCCTCCATGAACCAGTGTTGAATGTCACTCTCGGTTGTGCCGCCATTGCGGACGCGGCGACCGATCTCCTTGAAGGCGGCGGCGGTGATGGAGTCAATCGCATCGCGCGCAGCAAAGTGAGTCTTGATCTGCTCCTCGGTCCAGGTAGCTTCGAATTGCGCCACCAAGTCACCGGAACTGACCACGTTCTTGCCCAGCCCGCGGATCATTTCTAGCGTGCCGCCGTCCACCAACGAAACGTAGAAGACCAGGTTGTTGGGCGAATATTGCATGGCGATGTCGCGAAAATTCGATAACATCGCCTTCACCTGGTCGAACAGCTCTTGCCAGCCCGCATACTGGAGCTTGCTGCCGGGCAGAGTGTCCAGGTGGCCGGATTCAATTTTGTGGACAAGTTTAACCGGCTCTCCCTTGGCAGGGATGACATAAAACCACCGTCGCGTGACCATCAGGCCAGCGGGAATTCCAAGAACGCGATATGCAATGGGATCGCGATGGTGATGATCATAGAAGAGCCACGCGTCCATATTGCGTTCACGCAGGACAGCTTGTATGGCTGGAAGGTTCATCGGCAAACAACCATTCTAAACAACTGCGCGGTTTTGAGCGAATCGTGCTGAGTTCTATGCGCGCAGCTAGGGAAGAATTTGCTGCTCCATCTAGCTTGCCGGAATGTTGCTGGTACGTACTTTTTTGTCATAAATCCAGAGCAGTGCCGCGGTAGCCACGCCCACCGCAGTGACAGCCCACCAGATCCGGCCGGGCTGGTGCTTGACCTCTCCGAAATGATGAATCAGCAGTCCACCGAACCAGCCCCCGATAAGAGATCCGATTCCAATGGGTAAAAAGGCAAATCCCATATATGTCCCCTGTTGACCCGGAGGCGCGAGGCGGGAAATGTATTCGTAGTAACGAGGCGATTGGGTGATCTCGCCGAGAGAAACCGCGAACAGTGTCACTACCACCATCCGCACCGAGGGATGCACGATCAGAATTACCCACGCGAGGGCTGAAATCAACGTGCCCAGCGTGATGGCGCGGAGAGCCGGTATCCGTTGCGTGAGAAAACTTACAACCATCTGTAGTGCTATCACGGTCAGTGGCCCGGTGACGAGCAGCAGTTCGGTGTTCGCGTTTGGATCGATGTAATCATGAACGTACAGAGGCAGGATGATGAATTCTTGCCAGTAGACAATCCAATATCCAGAAAAAATCAAAAGAAAAAGCATGAAGCGCGGGTTGGAGAGGACAGTTACGAAATTTTTTGCTGCCTGGCCCAGGCTGACGGTCTGCGTCTCACCCGAGCGCTGCGGCTCTTTAAAGAACAGCAACACGGCGAAGAACATTAAAAACACGCTCAATGCCGCCACACGAAATACATTTTCCACACTCATGTGCTGGTGGACCCAGGATGCGACGTACGGTCCAGCAGCTCCGCCGATGTTCACTAACGTGTAATAAATGGAATAACCGATGGAACGAACGTTCTCCTTGGACGCGCGCGCTGTTGTCCCGACGACGCAAGGCTTGACCAGCGCGATGCCCAGAGCAGGGAGCATCAAAACCAGAGCTACCAGCACGCCCAGCGGCATGGCATTGCGGATAGGAGCGAGCCAAGATGCCCCCAGGGATCCGAGTAAGAAGTACGAGCAACTGAGGATCAGGTAGGCTAGCGACAGTGACCGTCGAAAGCCGAGCCGGTCGGCGAGAGTTCCGCCGAATGCAGCTAGAAACCATACCAGTCCGCCGAATAATCCAGTCAGGCTGCTGGCTTGCTTGACGTCAAAATTCAAACTCTCGTGAAGATACCGCGCAAGCGAGGCGAAGGCGGCGTAATAGGAGAGTCTCTCGAAGAGTTCGCTGATGTTCGCGACCCAGAAGGGACGCTCGAAGCCGGTGCGAATCTCATGCAGGCGTTCGGAAAAGGTCATTGAGTTCTCTCTGAGCGTGTGGCGCGGGCGCCCTCACCCGCGTCATTGCGACGTGAATAGAGCCTTCCTGACTTCCTCGGCAGCCGGTCCCGCCACACGGACGATCTTCCTGCGGGTGCTTCGGCCGGACGCAATGGTAACGGAGGAACGCGGAACCTTCAAAAGATTTGCCAGGAATTCGATGCATGCCTGGTTGGCCCGGCCTTCCGCCGCAGGCGCCGTGAGCGACAGCTTGAGCGCGTCGCCGAGTTCGCCGATGATAGCATTGTTCTTGGCCTGAGGATGTACCTTGACGGCAAAAGTGGCGCCCGTCGCAGTGTTTTGTATAGGAATCATTCAACTTTCGGCTGTAAGGAGTATGGATGCCGCTAAGGCATTTTTCTGTCCCCAAAGATCGCTGTGCCTAGCCGCACACACGTCGAACCTTCCTCAATGGCGATTTCAAAGTCGTAAGACATCCCCATAGAAAGGATAGCCATGGCGATGCCGGGCAACCGACGTGCGCCGATCTCATCTTGCAGTTCACGCAGTTTCCGAAAATACGGCCGCGCTTCTTGAGGATTGTCCGTGCGCGGAGGAATCGTCATCAAGCCGCGAATTTCCAGATGGTCAAACGAGGGTGCAGCCTGAAGAATTTTGTCCAACTCCTGTGATTTTGGCGCCACACCGGTCTTGGCGGCCTCACCTCCAACGTTGATCTCGACCAACACTCCTAGCTTCTTGCCGACTTGTTGTGCGGCGGAGTTGAGCTTCTGGGCAAGCCGCAGTGAGTCAATCGAGTCCACGGCGCCGAATAACTCAGCCGCCTTGGCAGCTTTGTTGGTCTGCAGATGACCGATCATGTGCCACTCGGCATCTGATAAATCCCGCAAAGCGTCGACTTTCCCGGCAAATTCCTGGACGCGGTTTTCGCCGAACACTCGCATTCCCGCCAAGTGAGCCGCACGAATGAGCTCTGGCGGAACGGTCTTGCTCACTGCCATCAGCGTGACCGCATCCGGATCGCGTCCAGTTCGTTTGGCCGCAGCATTCATTCGTTCGCGGACCATGGCAATGTTGTCTGCGACCGGCATGGATAAAACAATAAACCACGAAGGACACGAAGTTACACGAAGGAAGGCTAAGAAACGTTTTTTGGTACGGCTAACTTCGGGTTGGAGCCTTGCCTGGGGACGCGGGCGAGGGCGCCCGTGCCACACGTTTCGATCACATCATGGCTACCGGCGGCGCCGGTTCGTTGGGGTCGCCGGCACTCGATAGCGGAAGTCGGATCATCAGAACGGCCAGAGCAATCATCACGGCGATTCCGGCAACATATGACTGCTTGCTAAACACCTGAGGTCGGGCCCAGACGGGTGCGAATTGCAATCCGGCCCACACCAGTCCAAGGATAGCTTCGCCGGCGATGAGGCCGGAAGCGGTGAGCACGCCGGCATTCTCAACGCGGCCTTTCTGCGCCTGATTGAATCCGCGGCGTTGGGCCACCCAATCTCCGAGGGAGCGGAAAACTCCACCGAGGAATATGGCGAATGTGGTCTCAAACGGCAGATACATACCGACTGCCACCAGCATGGGGCTGCGCACCTGCATCATGATTAACCCAATGCCCATAAATATGCCGACCACCACCAGCGGCCATGGCATCTCGCCGCCCACGATTCCCATGGCTAGCGTGGCCATTAGTCCAGCTTGGGGAGCGGAGAGTTGGCGGTCTCCAAATCCGACTCCGCCGGCTTTGATGTTGGCTTCGTGCAGCAACATGAGGGGAAAGTACATCACCAGACTTGCCACTACGACCGCGATTAATTCCGCCATCTGGATCTTGCGAGGCGTGCCTCCCAGGATGTATCCGACTTTAAAGTCCTGAAGCAGTTCTCCTGCTACTGCCGAGGAAACGCAAACCACAGTAGCAACGCCGAGCACCGCGGCCACGCCGGCGTTTCCAGAAACTCCCAGCGCAACCATGAGCAAAGCCGCAATCAGCAAAGTCGAGAGAGTTAATCCTGAAATCGGATTGTTGGACGATCCGATGAATCCGACTAGATTGCCGGAAACAGTCGCGAAGAAGAAACCGACAAAAATCATCACCACGGCTGCCAAAATGGCCGGCCAAACCAAACCGGTAATATGAATATAAAGAAAGCACATGAGCACGAACATGAGGGCAATCAATCCGAAAACAACCTTCGAGCTCATATATTGTTCAGTGCGCGAAAGTTCGGCTCGCTGCGCGGCAGTCTGTCGCAGGTCAGCGAATGCTTTGCCCAGGCCGGCAGTCAGGCTCTTGCGCATTTTGAATAACGTATACGCGGCCCCTACAAGCATTCCGCCTACGGCGATGGGACGCACGATGAACCTCCATACCGCCGCCGCGATGGCTGCCCAGTTATCGGGCGTGTCGGATGGCAGGTATTGTTTGAGTTGAGGGCCGAGAAAGAAGATGAGCAGAGGAACCATCAGTCCCCAGGCCAGCACACCGCCGGCAAATTGGAGGGCGGCAAGACGCAGCCCGATAATGTATCCAACTCCTAAGTAAGCGGGACTCACGCTCGGCGCCGCGAACATGCTGGTTCCTCCTGCGGCCACCAGGTTCGTGCTTCCTGCCGTACCCAAACGAACTTGGCTATGACCGAGACTGCCTACCACAGGATGGAAATCTCTATCGGCGGCGAATAAACCGAAGCGTCCGAGCATATACACCACACCGCCGATGCCGATATTCCAGAAAAGATATTTCGCAGCTTGTGCGCCTCGCTGGCCGGCTTTATGAATTTCTGCGGCGGCCACGGATTCTGGGAACGGGAGTTCCGGGTCCTCCACCATCACCCGCCGCACTAGAGAAATGAAAAGCACCCCCAGTATGCTGCCCACCATAATCAACGCCGTGGATTTCCAGTAGGCGTCGGCGGGACGAAAAGAAGTCCAGGCCCGAGAAAGCAAGAAAGCAGGAATGGTGAAAATCGCGCCAGCGGCAACGGACTCTCCGATGGAGCCGGCGGTACGGGCAATGTTTTCTTCCAGCAGCGATCCCTTCCACGCCCGCAGGACGGCCATGGCAATTACCGCGGCAGGATAGGTTGCCGCAATCGTGATTCCCGCGCGCAAACCCAGATAAGCATTGGCCGAGCCCAGAACCACCGTCATAACCAGTCCCAGCAAAACCGCCCGGAGGGTAAATTCCTTCATTTCCACGGTTTCGGGCACAAATGGTTGGTGCTTCCGGGGGCTGTTCACCGTAATTTCGGTGCTCATGGGTAAGATCCTCGCAAGTATTTAAATCTGCTCCACATAGGGCAAGACCGCGCACGTTAGCACGCGTGCTGGCTCCATTACAAGTGCGTGGCCAAAGCCCCACTCCGAGAGGCTCCGTGAGATGCATAACTTCTAATCAGGTGCTCTGCTTTGGTATGATTTTAGGACTGCATCGTCTTCTGGCCCCGTTTTGAGGAGGACAAGCCATGCTGTCAAAAGAATTTCAGTGTTCTGATTGTGGAAGTCTTGATGGTTTCCGCTCGCATCCCAGAAGTTTCACGGAAAAGTACATTCTGCCCGTGCTGTTCTTGCGTCCAGTGCGTTGTGCGGATTGCTACCGTCGCGATTACCACACCGTTTTTATGAACGTGCGAGAGCGCGAGGAATCCGAAGTAACTCATAAAGCTGCGGCGTGACTTCGGTGCGTTGCGTGCGGGATGTCTGCCCGTTATACTGAAGAATATCCGTCCCTGAAAGGCCTTGGCGGGACAGGAGGTTCGTCTTCAGCAGTAGCGGTGACCCAATTCGTACCGGGACCCAAGTTATAGCGAAGGATAATTCGCTGGTTTCTTTCCTGGTCTCTTCGGCGAGTGGTATCGCCGAAAGCCTGTTCGCTACCCTGTTTCCCTCCGATTGCCGCCTCTGTGGTACCCCTCTGGTCAATATTTCAAGATTGCCTGTATGTGATGAATGCCTCTCGGCCATGCGGCCAATCGCGGGTGGGACCTGTTCGATTTGTGGCGAGCGCCTGCTGAGCCCATACGCGTTCCTGGCAGAGGCTGAGGCTCGATGCGGACTATGTCGCAGGCTCGAACCCCCGTTCGTCAAGGCGGTAGCCTATGGCAGTTATGAAGGCGGATTACGCGAACTCATCCACATTCTGAAATATGGGCAGGTACGGCCTGCAGCCAACGTGCTGGGACGCATGCTGTCGGAAGTAATGGCCGGGCTGGAGTCCGCCTTTGGACCTAGCACAGTCGTGGTCGTGCCCTTGCATGTCCGGAGATTGCGTCAAAGAGGCTTCAATCATTCGGAATTGATCGCCCGAGCTGCGCTTAAGCTGGGACCAACCGGAGATCGACTGGTGCTCAGCGCCAAGATATTGGAACGCCATCGCCACACTCAATCCCAGAACGGCCTGACCCGGCATCAACGTCGGGAAAACATTCGCGGTGCTTTTGTGGTGGCAAATCCTGAAGCACTAAGCGGGCGAGAAGTACTCGTTGTGGACGACGTATTCACGACCGGCACGACAGTCTCGGAGTGTGCCAGGGTATTGCTTCGGGCTGGCGCATCTAAAGTTTGGATAGCACCTCTGGCACGTACGTTGAAAGGCGATGCCCAGCATGCCGACGCGGAATTGGATGAGATCGGCATGACGATGGCGGCCCACGGATAAAAAACTCGTATGTCAGGGAAGTGGAACAATTCGATGAGTGGGTTGGGCAGGCCTCATACCCCTTCGCCCGCAGTCGTCGGAATGCAACCGGAGAGTAACGGCCATGTCCTGCACGCTCCAGTGCTGGTCCTGAACGCGTCGTACGAGCCGATTAATGTGTGCGCCGCGAGGCGAGCCATTGTGCTGGTGCTGAAAGGTGTAGCCATGACGGAAGAAGAGAACGGGCACTTCCTGCACGCTGCACGCTTGGCGCTTCGTGTACCTTCCGTAATCCGCTTACTGGAGTACCGGCGAATCCCCCATCAGAGCCGGGCGCTGTCCCGTAAGAATATTCTGCTGCGCGATCGCAATACTTGCCAATACTGTAGCGAAGTCCTGCCCTCGAGCGAATTGACGCTTGATCACGTGGTGCCGCGCTCGCGCGGTGGTGCTTCCACCTGGGAAAATCTTGTGGCCTGCTGCCATCTCTGCAATCGCCAGAAAGGAAATCAACTTCCTGTCGAGGCGGGCATGAGGCTAATGCGGGAGCCACGCGCATTCAATCTCCACACCAGCCGTCACATCATGCGCCTGATGGGTCGCTCGGACGATAAGTGGCGTAAATATCTTTTCTATTGAGCCCTACGGTTTTGGCGATTTTTCCTGCGCCTGAGTTGTAGCGGGTGTTCGGTGGTAATTCGTAAACTTCAGGGTTTGCTTGATTCGCACATCACTTCGATTGAAGTGCAAAGTGTCGTCCGCTGAAGAAAAGGTTGGAAACCAATACTTCCCGTCGATCAATTCCCGCCACGTGGTAAAGCGTGGGAATAAGTTCTCTTCGAGACGCTTTTTCTTCATGATCTTGATATCAGGCTCGGATTTCCCGGTGTTCTTCACGATCTGAAAATCTTGATTGTCCACCCAGATTCGTCCCTTGAAGTAGCGCTTTCCGGGCTCGATCCGTTTGGGCGCAACATCAAACACGTAGCAATGCAATTCATCCATCTTCTGCTGGCCGATGTAAAGCACATCGTATTCTGGGAGTTCATCCTGACTGATGGTGAAAGATGACCGGGTTTCGAGATCGTCCAGGTCCTCTTTCGACATGGTTGTGCTGGCCAGCGGCGAAAACACCACTTGCTTTACGCGCTTGCCGTTCTGGTAACTGACGTCCGCCACTTGCCGGTATTCCCCGAGTTCACTTTCACCGTCGAGCGCCTGCGCTCTTGTCGTTTGCCGGAAGGTGTACTGCTCGCGTGCCTTTTTCCATTCCTTTTCCTTGGCGGAGAAACGTTGGATAACTTGCTCCGGGGTCACACCTTTGGGCGGGGATTTATCGAGTTCTCCCTCCTGTGCGCGCGACCTGGGATGCAACCAAAGGAGCGCAAGTAGAAGAGCAAGGCTAGCTCGCTGAGCTTTGAAAGGCAACTGGACGCTCATAACGGCCTAGTCTAATCAAACAGAGCCTCAATGTCAGCGGAAGATAATTTTCGGTTTCTGAAGGAAAGCCCGCCAGATCGTCCGGCGGGCTTTGGATTGTTGAGACGGACGGCTACTTCTGTGGTTTCGTTTCCTTGGGGATTTCCTTACCCTCATAGGTGATTTTCGACTTGGATCCGAAGCGCTGGTAGTTCTCATACTTCACAACTTCGCGAATGTGAACGTCGCCCGCCATGCCCGAGAAGTGAAGCACGTCATCAGCTTTCGTGTAGGTGGGAAACCAGTATTTGCCATCAATCTGCTCGCGCCAGGTAGTGAATTTGGGGAAGAGATTTTCATTATTCTTGGTGCGGATATCGGGTACAGTTTTGCCAAAAGTCTTAACAATCTGAAAGTCGCGGTCGTCGACCCATATGCGTCCCTGGAAATATCGTTTGCCCTTTTCTATCTGTTTGGGAGCAATGTCGAAGACATACGTATGCAGTTCATCTTCCTTCTGCTGGCCAACATATAGGATCTGGTACTCAGGAACTTCCTCGCTGGTCAGCACGAAGGGCAGCCGGTGCCGGATATCGCTAACGTCTTCCGGCGACATCGAGATTTTTTCCAAAGTAGACTGCGGCGCAAAAGTGACATTCTCCAGACGTCTTCCTTTGTCGTCGAAAACTACGTTGAAGACCTCCAGATATTCCCCGGTGACGGTATCGCCGTCAACGGTTTGCACCTTCACCGTCTGTTTGTAGGTGTACTGGTCACGGGCTTCTTTGAATTCCGTCTCCTTGGCTGCGAACCGTTGAATGATCTCTTCTGGAGTGGTCCCTTTGGGCTGACTGGGATCGAGTGGGCCTTCCTGCGCCGCTAGCCCGGGCAAGATGGATGCAAATAGGCAAACCGTGAGTGCTGGAAGTAAGAGAGAACGATTGATAAAGTTCATAGACGTAAATGAAGAACCTGAAGGAACGATTTGTTTGAAATGTCTGCTTCACCCGCTGCCCGCTTAGACTGCCGAATGCTTTTCGATCGGCGGCCCCGCGACACAGAGATTTGCAGCCCTACTTGTTTATTAGAGTCATTAAATGGAGGTAAAGTTGCCGCAAAAAGCACTCGTCAGCCTGCGATCCCGACCGGATGCCACACAGGTTGGTTTAAACTACCGATTCCCTGGGAGGATAGATCATGCGTCGTCTCGTAGTTATCGCAGCGGTACTGATGTGGGTTCTCCCGGTTTTAGGACAGACCAAGCGTCCATTCACTTTCCAAGACATGATGTCACTCAAGCGCGTGGCTGAGCCTGTCCCCTCGCCTGACGGAAAGTGGGTGTTATTCAGCGCCGTGGATGTGAGCCTGGAGGCGAACACTAAGACACCGCATGTGTGGGCAGTGCCGGCAGCGGGGGGAGAGGAGCGCGAGATCATCACTGCTCAGAATGCAGATCGTCCGCGCTGGGCGCCGGACGGCAAACGCTTTCTATTTCTCTCAACGAAGGAAGGCGGTTCGCAAATCTGGATCGCCGACTTTGATAGCTCTTCTGGTACCGTCACTGGGGTCCACAAATTAACCTCGATTGCCACCGAAGCCGACGGCCCAATCTGGTCTCCAGACGGAAGGAATATTCTGTTTGCCTCCAATGTGTATCCCGAATGTACGGATGCAGCCTGCAATCAGAAGAAGCTTGCCGAATCCGCGCAGACAAAGATCAAGGCTCTCATCTTCACCCATTTGCTCTACCGCCATTGGAATGGCTACAAAGAGAGCAAGCGCAGTCATTTGCTGGTAATTCCCGCCGCGGGTGGCGCGAGCCGCGATCTCACCCCTGGCGATCACGATGTTCCGCCATTTAGTTTAGGCGGGCAAGACGATTACGCCTTTTCTCCCGATGGCCAGGAAGTCTGTTATACGGCGAACCTCGATGAGGAAGAAGCCACCAGCACGAACAACGACCTTTTTATCGTTTCGGTAAATGGCGGCTTGGCAAAGAAGATCACAGATAATCCTGCCAGTGATTCCACGCCGCTCTATTCCTCGGATGGGAAGTACATCGCGTATCGCGCGCAATTCAGGCCAGGGTATGAGAGCGATCGCTTCCGACTGATGCTCTACGAACGCAAGACAGGCGAGAAGAAGAACCTGACGGAGAACTTCGATCGTTGGGTGGGGACGTTCACTTGGGCGCCGGACTCGAAAGCGATCTACTTCAGCTCTGAAGATAAAGGCGAAGCGCCTGTCTACCGTTTGAATTTGCCCAGCGGCGTTCCTGCAGAGCTCACTCGTGGTTACAACGATGACCTTGCCATCACCCGCGACGGAAAGACTCTACTGTTTACGCGGATGTCATTGCTGCATCCTAACGAGATATACGGTCAAGCAATCCAGGGGGCCGGTGTGGAGCGTAGCGCCAATGGTATGGGTTGGACAGCCGTTACCCATTTGAATGACTCGATTCTTTCCCACGCTTCCATGTCTCCAGCCGAAACTTTCTGGTTCACCGGCGCGGAGAACGTCAAAGTAGAAGGTTTCATCGTCAAACCGCCGAACTTTGATCCCAACAGAAAATATCCAGTCAAATTTCTCATCCACGGCGGGCCGCAAGGGGCCTGGGGCGATGATTGGAGCTATCGTTGGAACGTGGAACTTTTCGCGGCAAACGGTTACGTCGTCGTCATGATCAATCCCCGAGGATCAACCGGCTACGGACAGAAGTTCGTTGACGACATCAATGGCGATTGGGGTGGCCGTGCCTTCGAGGATCTGATGAAAGGGCTTGACTACGCTGAAAGCACTTACCCATTTATTGACAAAGACCGGGAATGCGCGCTGGGCGCCAGCTATGGCGGCTACATGGCGAACTGGATTCTCGGCCATACCAACCGCTTCAAGTGCATCGTGTCGCACGATGGCATGTTCAACACGGAATCTGCCTGGGGCACGACGGAAGAGTTATGGTTCAACGAATGGGAGTTCAAGGGTACGCCATACAACAATCGCGAACTCTATCGCAAGTGGTCACCACATCTCTCGGCGACAAGCTTCAAGACGCCCACCCTTGTAATTCACGGCCAGCTCGATTACCGGCTGGATGTTTCAGAAGGATTTCAGCTTTTTACCACGGTGCAGCGGCTGAAAATTCCGTCGAAAATGCTTTATTTCCCCGATGAAGGCCACTGGATACTCAAGCCGCAAAACAGCCAGCTCTGGTACAAGACAGTGAACGATTGGGTAGACCAGTGGGTCGGGCAGAGTCACCGATAGCGCTCGAGTGTTCCAAATTTTCGCTGTCGCACGGATCGGAGTCTTCCTTTTCCAATCCCATCTCCTCGACGTGCACTGCCGATCGCAGGGTTAGCCGGTCCCAGCGATTGCAATGCAAATTGGAGAGTACTAGTTCCTGCCTTTGACGTTCCCAATATCAAAGTAGATCCCTGAAGTCTTCCGGTCGCCTGCTCCCGCCCCCACAGGCCGCAAAAGATGCTGGTGGCGTGGCCGTGAAAAATACACTGGCGCCGGCCACTGGCGTAAGGCCGCCGGCTGTGAGCACCCACACTCGTATCGGATTCGGCGCCTCTCCCTCGACGGACGTTGCTGAATTATTACGGAGGCCGCGCCAGTAGGAACCTGCGACCAGGCGAATAATGTCGTCAGAGGCGGCGCCGTAGGTCAGAGCTCCTGGCAGGATCACGGAGCGTGACGTTCTGCAACCCATCCGCCATGGCAGGCGCAGTCGCAGTAACTTGATTCGCGGACACCGCCAAAAGCGGCGCATTCATGGCTGCGATTTTTACGGCCGTGTTCCCGCGCAAGCCCGGGCCTTGAATGGCGAGGGCTGTTCCACCGCCGACACTGGCGCGCGGCGGAATTACTCTGTCGCCATAGAAAACGCGGGCGCGATAGCGAAAATCAGGACGTCCGTCGCCGCGATAGTCGGCGATGCCAAGACGGAAATTGGCGGTCGCCAATAGAACAGCATCCAACCGGGTCATGCCGAAATTAAACGTGTTGAACGCCATCGGCGTGGCTGCTGGTGCAGAATTCCCTCCCGGATTAGAAAGCGCCCACATGCCTATCACGGGAAGGGATTTGCTCTGCGAGGCGACTCCTGACTCGTCGAGCGCAGTCACTTCCACGGAGAGCGTTCGGTTGTTCTGCCCAGAGAACCAGAACTAGTCGGTGTTGCCGTACCCGCTCAGCCCTGCCAGCCGCTCTCCTAGAGTCGGAAGCGGCGCAGGGTGACGTGTAATCGACCGGTTCGAACCAGTCCGGGGGATGAACTCGACGGCGGCATCGTCGGAGCCAAACCGGTCGAAGGGTTGTCCACTGCCATCATTAGGGCCGTTCACCGGATTTCCGGCATACCCGCGAAACATGAATCCAGAAACAGACGCTGCCGCATACGCCCGCGAGGCCAGATCAGTCGTAGGATCGACCCAGCGAGCCATGACGTTGACGCCCTGCATGGGTTGTGCCGGCTGGCCATTTGCATCCACGAAGTGCACCGTGCCATGAATATGAATTGTGTTTTCGAAGAAAAGCTGTTTGCCGGGAAAGTTGGACTGGTTTTGCAGAGTGACGGGATACAGCCTGGAAAGCGATGCTCGGTCGTCCATTTTCGGCTGATCAGGATTGGTGTAGCAGATGGAAATCGGGACGCAACTTATGCTGTCCGTGGCATGCATGATCGTGAACCCAGCATAATCAGCTGCAGTAGGAAGGGGATTGCGCGTGATGACATTGAGGTTTACCTGCGACCAATCCAGTCCCAGGACGCGGCCAAAAGTCCGAACCATGCGATACTTCAGATCGGGCAATTGGGAGGATGTCTGGGCGCAATTGCCGTTTACGATGACCAGAGCGTGCAACAGGCGCGCGTTCGTACTCAGGCTGTCAGCTCGGCCGAACACCGAGTTGGTAAAACAGTACAAAGTATTGCCGGCGCCAGAGCCAAGCAAAGCGCTGGTTACTGCCCCATCGCTGTCGTATACGATCGCCACAGGCTTATTTACCGCGGTCGGCAGAATATCGGAGGGCATGGTAAAGGTTCCATTACCGTTCGCGATCACATTCGTCCCGTTGACGTCCTCACCCAGCTGTCCCGCAAGCGTTGTGGCAACGGCCGCCGTAAGAATGGACGTCCAATCGCTGAAAGCATCGGCGACAAAGAGGTCTGCAGCAGCGTGCACTAGCAGGGGACTGAGGTCGCCCTGGTCTGTGTAATAGCTGATCGAGCCTTGCGCCCAGGTTAAGGGATTGCCCTTTGTGCCAGCGTCAAAGTAGTTGACGCCCGCGATGTAGCGCGGTCCACCTGCACTTCCCATTTGCGGCAGAAGCAGCATTAGAAATATCGCTAAGAGCGTGTAGAGGAGTAGCCACAGAAGCCGGCGCAATCTCGTGGGCTGTTCTCTGATGCGGGTGACGACAGCGGCCATCGCTACTCCTCGACCAATCGCCGAATGGCACGGGCAAAGTCGCGACGGGTCACACGCGTTTTACCCCGAAGCTGGACCTCGGCTGGATCGGAAGCCAAGGACGCTACGCGATCGGGTTGCAAGTCGATTTTCCCGTTCCTATCAACTGTAAAACGACCCAAGGGCCCGCGACCGGGCTGGTCAATCCCAATTGGCTAGGACGATAAAGGAAAAGCAACACGCGCTCGCCGAGCCGATAGCGTTCGCCCTGCTCCCACAAACCAACCCATTCGCATATCACCAGTGTCTGCCCAGTGCGGACTCCTCGAATGCCTTGTTCTACCTGGAATGTGATTCGCACCGTGGACACGTCGGCAGTTAGACGGTCGGCCACCCGCTCAATCCCCGTGACTTTGCCCGCGAAAATATAGCCGGAGTCGCGTGTCATCTGACGCAGGCTGGGCGTGGACCCAAAGCTCTGTGCAAACGCCGGCAGTGAGAACATGTACAGAAAAAAAAGGCAAAGTCGGGATTGGTAGCTTTTGAAAGTCAAAGAAGACATGGAAGGCCCCAGTTAAAACTTGAGGCCAGTCCATAGCGGGGAATATTCATTCTAGGACAATCATTGCGGAATCGAATGTACTCGTAGTCACTCGGGTGTGTGACAGTGTGGGAGATGATGAAAAATTTTTCATGAACCGCTTTTTCTCCCGTCATTTCAAAGACTTGCACTTTCTCAACTCCGGCTGGACGCTCCAGTTCCATAATGGTCACGGGAGGAAATCTAGGGCAGCGTGCTAAAACGTTTCAGTTGCCGCTTTTCTTCTCTTGCCAGATAGAGAGTTCCTGAATATTATCTTCTGCTCGCTGAGGCAGTTCGAGCGGTGAGCATCAATTTCAGGTTGATGTTTCGTGATTGGCAGTCGAAACTCGCGCCACGCAGAAAGGCTCCGGAGCTCTGGCCGTATTCTTTGCAGGCGGCGCAGAACTCAGCAGCCTTTCTCGTCGATACCGGGTCGGCGGTGCACGGAATTTTCACCTGATACGCTTCCGCGTCCTTTGAGGAGAAGGGTAAGTTGTGGGCTTCGCAAAGGGTGCGGAAGAATTTAAATCACAGCAGAGGCGAAAGGAGTTCTTTGTGAGAGAGAAGGGTACAGTAAAGTGGTTCAATGGGGCGAAGGGCTATGGTTTCATCCAGCGCTCCACAGGGGAGGATGTCTTCGTCCATTTCTCCGCAATCCAGGAAAACGGTTACCGCACTCTCAATGAGGGCGAAACAGTGGAATTCGATCTGCTGAAGGGCCCCAAAGGCTTCCAGGCGGGTAATGTGGTCCGCGTATAAAAACTCCCACCCCGATTCCTTACCCTCTTGGCTCGGGCTGAGAGGGTTTGTTGTTTATGGGTTCTACTGGATCTCGAGTGACACTAAATCTCCGTCGACTTTGCCGCCCGCCTTATAATTCGCCGACACTGGAAGATTTTTCCATTCGCACGAAAACTGATCGGCGCCAATAACCGTCATCGATTTGTAATTTTCGGTGCGCAACTTCATCATCTTTGTTCCGATCGCGACCGTTAGGACTGCGGCCGGCGGTGAGGTGCAATCCACACGAACCAATTTCCCCTTCAGGAATTTGACCGCGCGCTTGTCCGGGGCAGGTGGTTGGACCGGAACTGTTTGCTTTTCCGTGGCAGATTCATCTTCTTCCTCTTGCGCGTCTTTATTGGCCGGGGCGGATTTCGAAGGCGCGCCTGGCTTCGTTACAGCGGAGGGTGAGCTCTCCGCTTTGGCCGCACTTACAGTCTGCTGTGGCATCAGGCCGTATTTCTTCCAAGTAGGAAGATCTTCCAGGTTCTTTCTGGCTGCGCGGGCAATCTGCGGATCTTGACTGGCTTTCAGGCGATCGAGCAATGCCGTAGCAGCGTCCCACTTTTTGCCCGCCATGTAGATCTGCGCCATATTCAGCAAGTAGCCTTCGTTGCGGGGACTGAGTTGGATCGCCGCCCGCATGGCTTCCATCGCGGAGTTCACGCCTCCGCCTTCCACACGAGCCATAGCCAGCATGCTGTAAGCCTCAGCCAATTCCGGATTCCAATCGAGCACTGCCCGCAGATCCTGCATCATGTTCGAAAGGCCTTGAAATGGATGTCCGCTAGATTCGGCTGCATGATACTTCACCAAGGCCATGTAGTATCGTACCCAGGGATCCGCGCCATCGAGTTCGAGCGCGCTGGAAAGTTCTTCGTTAGCCGCATCGTATTCCTTGCTTTGCAGATGCATCCAGGCCAGAGCGCGATGTGCGATCGCGTTTTCGGTCTTCGGCTGACCGATTATCGTATTCAGTTCCTGCAAGGCTCGTTGCCGGTGTTCGGGAAGGCGCACCATCAGTTCCGCAATTAGAGATCGCGCATCTGTGTCTGGAACCTGCTTCGTACTGGTCCCAATGTTGTCCACCGGAAGTGGGAATTGGGATACGACCCAATTAGCCGCTGTGGACGATGACGGGGCAGCCTGATTTTGGAAAGATGCTTCGAGAGAATGAAAGTAGTCTTTCAATGCCTGGTCAAACTCTGCCGGAGTCATGCCGTAAGCCTGCTGGATCGCCCGTTCCACGGGGACTTTTTGGTTTTCCACGAGATCAAAATAGGTCCCGGTTTCCGAGAGCTTGTTTTTGTTGAGCAGGTAGTGCAGTGCAATCCAGGCTTGTGCGTAAAACAACGTGTGATGCGAGCCTTCCCCATAGTTCGACCTGCTATGTTTCGCGGTAAAGAGGTCCGAAGTGGAAAGCCAGACGGGCGTGTTCAGCAATTCGCTGAGCGGCTTTGGTGGATTGCGAACCTGCACCTGATTTTCCAGCAGGTTTTGCTGCCGCGCTACGCTAATTTCAGGATCGCCGCCAATCTGTGCTTGCTTGTTGTCCAGTCGAACGCTGGAAAAATATTCCGCAAAACCTTCGTCGAACCAAGGCTGAGTTGGTGGATAGTTGTGGTCTAACAACAGATGAGCGAATTCGTGAGTAACAGCGCGCCAGGGATCGTCCTCGAAAAGATTAAGAACGATATAGTTGCGGTCCTCGCCAGGAAGAAAAAATGCAGGTTCGGATTTAGGCTGTCCGTCGTGGAGGGGAGCGACCTGGGCGTACTCTTTGTCCGTCTTGAAAGCGATAACGTCGAGAGGTTTGGGCAGGTTAACCCGGGTTTTCATTAACAATTGAGCGAATACCGTGCGCATCTGCTCCAGGCGCACAGCGACCTCGCGCCCTTTATTTTCGCCACCATCGGTGAGGACGGAAAAATGTGAGGAGCTCACCCGAATCCAATGCGGCTCCGCGTCACGAGAGGCTGCAACGCACCACAAAGCACAACCGTATACAAAAACAGGGAAAACTCCGCGCAGAAGTCGAAATACTCGAGACATGGCGAGCGACATTTTCAAAGCCATGAAATGCTACCACGCACTTTCGCCAATCGCAGGCATCAAGGTCCTGGAGGAAAGAGCTTGTGGAATAAAAAAGACCTCCAGGCTCGACTCCTGGAGGCCACCTTGCCCTCTACCGCCACTAAATTATGGCGAGGCAATCACAGAGTTCACCCCATGCAGAATTTGCTGATGCATGACTTCTATTCAGGTTAGAACTAGAGCAAGACGAGTTGGTTGCCTGCCTAGCCGAGGGAAAGTTTCTGCTGCGCCCAGCGCGCATGTTCTGCGACGATTGGGTCTTCATCTTCGGTTAAGCGATCGAGCACCGGTTTAAAGTGCGAATCTCCACTATTTCCCATTGCAATCGCCGCGTTGCGTCGAAGTCCCCTTCTTTTCGCCCGCCGCACTGGAGATCCGCGGAATGTCTGTTGAAATTCCTCGGCGCTCATTTCCGCCAACCAGTCGAGCGCAGGATTCACCAATCCTTCTCGCGGTTTAAATTCTGCTGCAGTCGTAGCGGGCGCCTTGCGATTCCAGGGACACACATCCTGACAGATGTCGCATCCAAAGACATGCCGACCTATTGCGCCCCGAATTTCTTCCGGAATCATGCCTCGCTTTTCAATGGTCAGATAAGAAATACATTTGTTGGAATCGAGTTGATGCGGCGCAATCAGAGCGTCCGTAGGACAAGCATCAATGCAACGTGTGCAGCTTCCGCAGCGATCCGGCGCCGGGAGATCAGCTTCCAGTTCGAGCGAAGTCAGGATGACACCGAGGAACAACCACGATCCGATCTTCTGATTCAGAATGCACGTGTTCTTGCCGATCCAGCCAACTCCCGCATATTTTGCGTATACGCGTTCCACCACAGGGCCGGTATCCACATAGCAGCGGGTTTGAGGTTGACCCGCCGAGAGTGGGCCGCGGACGGCGGAATCCTTCGCTGTAGTCTGCCGGCGGGGATCACTGCAATGTTGGTTCAGGGCGGTCTCGACCAGACGTAGTCGCTTCATCACTCCGTTGTGATAATCCTCTTGGCCCCAGGCATATCTTGAAATCCATCCTTGTCTCGAGTCGTTTACCTGGGTAGAGAGTGGCTGTGCCGTGTTGTAGTTGATTGCGCACACGATCACACTGCGGGCCCAGGGAATCGTGGAGCGAAGGGAAGCGCGTTTCAGTTGCCCGGTCTCGTGCCGCGCTTTCATGTATTCCATGTCACCCGCATGGCCGGCGTCGATCCAGTCCGCAAAACGATCCAGTTCAGGGAAATCCCGGACCGAGGCGATCCCAGCGAGCTCAAATCCCGCATCGCGAGCAGCCTGTTTGACGAACGCAGTGATGTCGGAGAGGGGAGGCATGGTTGAAGGAAGAATCTGAGATCTCGGGTCGCAGGTCTTAGGTCCTAGGTCGCGGGCTCAGTTCTTGATCGAGGTCGATAGCGACGCGGGAAATTAGGCATGAGGCGTTCTGAGACCTGACACCTGACCCCCGAGACCTGACACCCGAGGCCTACGGCGCTACACACCCAGTTTCTTCACTTCCTCGTTGTAATACTTGCGGTAGAGGATGTCCCATTCCTGGCTGCCTTCTAGAATTGTACGCTTCTGATTTTCGATCTTGTGTCTTGCCGCCTGGTCGATTTTCGCTTCCTGATTGAGCAGGTCTTCCAAAATCTTTCGCACTTCCAGCCGGAGAGTGTTTCGGTCTTCAAGAAACTCAACCTCGCCCATCTCTGCCAGAGCGTCGGTGACCACGTGCGCCACCTTATTTACTTTGTCGCGGCTAACTCTCACAGCACGGCCTTGTATTTACGTACTAATTCATTCTTCACCTTGCGAAACATCTCCTGATAATTTGCGCCGCTCTTGCGCATTTCTTCCGAATAGGCTTCCAGGATCACTCGCACTTCGTCATTGATTCGGTCCTCCAATGTTAATTCCTCAAGCATGGAGGCGTGCACTTTTTGGGTTAACGCGGAAGCGTCCTTGGTCTCAATGAACTCGCCAGCAAGCAATTTTTTGGTGAGTTCGCGGGCCAGATAGCCCACATATTCTTTCGAAAGAAGCATGATGCGGATCGAAGGTGTGTTGTGAAACAGGTAGTGTAGCACAGGGAGCAGTCAGCACTCAGCATTCAGCATTCAGCCGTTAGGGCATGGCTGAGGTTGCATACAAAAGCCAAAGCTAGGTGGGGGTTTTTGTCTATTTCCTATTACCGAGAAGGGCTGAATGCTGACTGCTGAGTGCTGAATGCTAAGTCCTGAATGCCGACTGCCGAATCGCTCCCTCCCCTAGTACCCATCCATCAAAAGTCATACAATGCTGACTTACCCAGAGTCTTTATGTCTCCCGCGCCTGACGATCTGTGCAGCCTCAAAGACGATATGATCGCCTTCATCGAAGGGCATGGTATGCGCCGCTTCCACGGCTATGTGGATTATGAAGAAGTACCCAGCGTGATGTGGAAATCGGAGGACAACCCTGATAGCTGGAAAGACTTTGTGGAACTCGCCAAGGCGGCGAGCGCGCCTTTCCTCATCACCGATTCCTGGACATTGCGAAAGGAAGAACTGGAACAGCTTCTTCAGCGCCTGGCGAACACCGAATTTACTAACGACGAAGATATGGAAGATGCGCGCTGGCTGCGCACCTATGTAGGCAAGACCGGATTCGTGCAGTTGGCATTCGCTCATGAAGGCATCATGCTGGTTTATGAGTCTTCCACCCCCTGGTACGAGCACTATCAACGCTTGCTCGAGGTCGCCGAAGACTTCGGTGGCATTCCCATCGACGAACCTGATCAGGATGACGAAAGCTAGCCGTGCGCTGGGTTCTTCGAACCGCCGAGCTGGCCCGAGTCCAGGATCTTGCTGAAAATCTACGTTCAGATTCCGCGCTTCGTCTGAATAATTCCACCCTCGCCTCAACTCTGGCTCGGTTGCTGGTACTGCGTGGTATCACGGACATTGAATCCGCCCAACGTTATCTCGCACCGTCGCTTGTACATTTGCACTCACCTTACCTCATGACCGGCATGAAGGCCGCAATCGATCGATTGGAAGCGGCCATCGAACGCGAGGAAGGCATCCTGATTTACGGCGACTACGATGTTGACGGCACCACCGCGATTGTCATTCTCAAGACCGCCATCGAACTCTGTGGAGGCGCTGCTGACTTCCATGTTCCACACCGTATTCGCGAAGGCTACGGCATGAAAGATGATGTCATCGAGCGCGCCGCCGCTGCTGACATTCGCCTGATCATCAGTGTTGATACTGGAATCCGGGCTCTCGATGCGGCGCGAACAGCTCAGCGACTCGGCATTGACTTGATCGTCACCGACCACCACTTGGCGGGAAAAGATGGGGTGCCCAGTGCGCTTGCCGTGCTTAATCCCAATCGGCCGGGCTGCGATTATCCATGCAAAGACCTCTGCGGAGCGGGAGTTGCATTCAAGCTGGCGCAAGGATTGATGGAACGGCGGCTGGCACAGAATGATCAGTCACGCCTCTTGACGTCGTTCATGAAGATGGTAGCGATCGCGACCATCGCCGATGCTGTTCCTCTCACCGGAGAAAACCGCGTGTTTGCCAAACTTGGACTTGAAGCGCTGCGCTCTCCAGTAAACCTCGGCCTGCGCGCACTATTCGAAGTCGCGCAAGTCGGCGGACGGGCGCTCACTTCAGGAGAAGTGGCATTTCGCATTGCGCCCCGACTGAACGCGGCAGGACGCATGGACGTGGCTCGCGACGTTATCGAGCTTTTCAGTGTAAAAGATTCCGCGCGGGCGAAAGAGATCGCGAACCGGCTGGACCAGCTCAATGCTGAGCGTCAGCAAGAAGAGCGTCGCATTCTGGATGCGATCGACGCCCGCTTCATTGACGACCCGGCGCTGCACGATGCTTTCTGCATCGTAATTGACGGAGACGGCTGGCATCGCGGCGTGATTGGAATCACCGCCACGCGGATCGTCGAGCGTTATGGCCGGCCCGCACTGGTAATTTCGCGAGAAGGTGACGAATGCCACGGTTCTGGACGTTCCATCTCTGCATTCCACCTGCTCAATGCACTCGAATCATGCGCCGATATTTTTACCCGATATGGCGGACATGCCCACGCTGTCGGTTTTTCTCTCTCCAGCTCCCGCTTGGTCGAGTTGCGTACGCATTTGGACGAATATGCCCATGCGCGTCTGACTATGGCTGACTTCGAGCCGGTCCTTAATCTCGATGCTCCCCTTCCACTCGAGCACATCACGCCTGAGCTGTTTCAGGCTCTCTGCCGCCTTGAACCATTCGGCATGGGAAATCCGGAACCCGTCTTCAGCGCGTGTGCTGTTCGCACGACGGCTCCGCCGCGACTCATCAAAGATAAGCACGTGAAGCTGAAGCTGGCGCCATCACTGGACAATCAAGAAGCAGGTTCCTCTGAACCGAACTGGAGACGATCGCTTCAATTCGACGCATTAGGGTGGCACATGGCCGAGGCGGTGCAGAAGGCCCAACTCTTACCGGGCGATACTCTCGATATCGCCTTCAGCATCGATCAAAACGACCATCCTGAATTCGGCGGCTTAGAACTCTCGCTGCGGGACATCAAAGCCAAAACCGCGGATGTAGCGGAAAACAAGTTGATGCGCGCCATAGGGAACTGATCGTTCGCTGAATTTCGTGTCTGTTCATTTTCAAATCCTTGCTTTACACAAAACCCTTGCGAAGCTAATATTCACCCCTGCATGCCAGACCAAATCGTTTTCTGTAATCAATGCGGGAGTCAGAATACGGCGGGAGCAACCTTCTGCTCGAAATGTGGCGGTTCCCTTGGCGGCGTTGCTCAACCTCTCGCAGCTACTTCCGCTCATCCGTTGGCTGTGCCAGTCCGCTACGGCGGTTTTTGGATTCGGTTCGTGGCAGCTATCATCGATGGCATTCTCGTGCAAGTCGTTGTCGTTCCGGTTGGCGCCCTCTTGGGCGGGATGATTGGCGTCGCCGGTGTGGCTGCACGCATGCCTGGAGAGGGAACGCGACTGGTTGCTGTCATTGGTGGGGCCGCACTCGGCTTACTTGCTTCGTGGATCTACGAAGCCGCTATGGAAAGTTCATCTCTTCAAGCGACACTGGGCAAGATGATATTCGGGATGAAGGTCACAGACCTGAACCGCAACCGCATATCCTTCGCGCGCGCCACCGGGCGTCACTTTGCGAAATATCTTTCCAGCATGATTCTGTTCATCGGTTACATCATGGCTGGCTTTACCGAGCGCAAGCAGGCGCTGCACGACATAATCGCCAGTACAGTGGTGGTTCGCCGCTGAGGCCGCTGCCTGTGGGATTGCCGGCGGGACGCCGGCGCTACTCTTCTCTTCGACCTGATTCTCCACACGTGATCGCGACGGTAAGCTCGAGACCTGATACCGGGCACCTGAAGCCACTCTGCATTACACTACTTCCACATGCCTCTTCGAATTCCTCGTCTTCGTCGATGGTTTGCTGGCGGCGCCATCCTCGTGGTCTTACTCGTTGCCGGCGCTTATTTCTATGCTAAGTGGCGGGTGAGTAATGCACTCCAGGAGGTACCGGAAAAAATCGGGATCAATATCGAACAGACTGCGCAAGGATTTACGGTATCGCGCTCCGCGGCAGGCCGCACGATTTTCAAAGTTCAAGCCAATCGAGCGGTGAAATTCAAGGAGGGTGCTCGCGCGGAGTTACACGATGTGATGATCACCCTCTACGGACATGATTCCACCCGCTTCGATCAGATATATGGCGCCGATTTTGAATACGATACCCAATCCGGGGATATCACCGCCAAGGGTGAAGTCAATATCGATCTCGAAGCCAATCCGGAAGGTTTGATCAAACCCGATCAGGCGCCTCCCAAGGAATTGAAGAATCCCATTCACTTGAAGACCACCGGCCTGATCTTCAATCAGAAAACCGGGAACGCTTATACAAAAGAACTAGTCCAGTTCAGCATTCCGCAGGCCAATGGGTCAGCGGTGGGGGTGAACTATGTGGGCAAGGACAACGTGCTTACGCTGCAATCGCAGGTGAACGTGATTTTCAACGGCCCAACCCCTTCAAAGTTGACAGCCGATCATGGAACTATCACCAAAAACCCAAAACAGGTTCTGCTCCAACACCCGCATCTGCAAAGCAGGGATAAACAACTGGATGCAGACAAGGCGACACTCTTTCTCCGTCCAGATAATGTGCTGGATCGTGTTCTCGCCCGCGGCAATGTCCTCGTGCAATCGGAGACCGATCCAATCACACGGATTCGCGCTGCCCAACTGGACGCCCTCATGGGTGCGAAGGGCGATACATTCCGCCAAGCTGTGCTTTCTGGCAACGTTCAACTGGATAGGGCAGGACCTCAGGCCATGCAGGGGACTGCAGGGCGTGTGGTCATGAATTTTCTGGCTAAGAACCTGTTAAACACTGTGCACACCGAGGGAAGTGTCAAGTTAGTGCAGCATCAAAAATCGACTACCCCGTCATCGCCCGCACAAGATCTCGAAGTCACAGCCTCGGCCATCGATTTTTTTCTGGCGGGCGGAAATCGTTTGGACCACGCTCACACTACCGGCCCTGCACAAATAGCCTTGCGCACTACGGAGGGCGGTGCGCGACCGCAGACCGTAGTCACTGCGGGAAAATTTCAAGCACGCTTCAGCAAGCTGGGTCGCCTGGCATCGGTTCACGGCGCCCCGAATGCGCGCATCACCACCAGCAATCCTGGCCAGCCTGATCGGATCAGCAGCAGCAATACGGTTGACGCAAGCTTTGGCGCCAGCGGCGCTCTTGATTCAATCGTGCAGCAAGGTGCCGTCGCTTATGTGGACGGCGGCCGCAAAGCTTGGGCTGAACGTGCTCGTTACACGCCTGCCGACCAGATGCTCGTACTTGTCGGAGCTCCGCGTGTGGTCGAACAAGGGATGACCACCACGGCTAACACCATGCGACTGAACCGATCCACAGGAGAGGCTCTTGCCGATGGCAACGTCAAGAGTACTTACAGCGAACTTAAGGCACAACCGAATGGAGCGCTGCTGGCCTCTTCATCTCCGATTCATGTGACTTCGCAATCCATGAGGGCTCAGCGCTCTCCGGCAATCGCGGTGTACACCGACAATGCTCGTCTTTGGCAGGACGCCAATGTGGTGCAAGCGCCCACCATTGAGTTTGATCGCGATAAGCGATCCGTTATCGCTCGCGGAACTGGTGCGCAAAAAGTCTCCACCGCGCTGGTGCGGACCGACAAGAACGGCAAGACGACTCCGGTGGCGATCACTTCAGCTCGCCTCACTTATGCCGATAATGAACGTAAGGCTCATTTCGATGGAGGAGTGCTTGCCAAAGGCGCCGACCTGACGATTAGCGCGAACCAGATGGATGTTTTCTTGCAAGCCAGAGGGCAAGCAACAGCCAATCAGTCGGTTACGACAGTGGGCAAAGTAGAACGGATCGTGGCCCAGGGCCAGATTGTGGTGACTCAGCCAGCTCGCCGGGCGACAGGGCAGCAGCTGATTTATACGGCTGCGGAGGATAAGGTCGTATTGACCGGCGGACCGCCTAGCATTTTTGATGCCGAACATGGCAAGATTACTGGGGTTTCGTTGACTTTCTACATACACGATGATAGGGTTTTGGTGGAAGGAAGCAATTCATCCCCCACCGTCACGCAGACGCGAGTGGCACGATAAATGCGTACTCTGGCCACGGACGAAATCGGCAAGTCTTATCGTGGTCGCCGGGTTGTAAATGGAGTCAGCCTCCGCGTCGAGCAGGGCGAAGTCGTTGGTTTACTTGGACCTAACGGCGCCGGCAAAACCACTACCTTCTACACCATAGTGGGCCTGATCCCCCCTGACACAGGCCGGGTGTTAATCGACGACGAAGATATCACGGACGTGCCCATGTACTTGCGGGCGCGTCAGTTTGGAATCAGCTATCTCCCCCAAGAAGCTTCTGTGTTTCGCAAGCTGACCGTTGAGGAAAATATCCTCGCGGTGCTGGAAGCGCAGCCTATCTCCTGGCATGAGCGCCGGGAGAGGATGGAGAAGTTGATCGATCAGTTAGGACTGGAGCATATCCGGCTAAATCGCGGGTACGCGCTCTCCGGGGGCGAGCGGCGACGGGTGGAAATCGCGCGCGCCTTGTGCATCAATCCGACATTTATTTTGCTGGATGAGCCGTTTTCCGGGATCGACCCGATTGCTGTGCTCGATTTGCAGAAGATTATCAGTGACTTAAAGGCGAGCGGGATTGGAGTGTTGATCACCGATCACAATGTGCGGGAGACGCTTTCGGTCACCGATCGCGCCTACATTATTAATGTGGGACGAATCTTCCGCCAGGGAACGCCAGAGCAGTTGGGCGGCGATCCCGAAGTGCGGCGCGTATATCTGGGCGAGAGTTTCTCGCTAGTGTGAAAGCCGTCGTTAGCGCTTGGTCGTTGGTCGTTCGCACAATCAAGAACGACCCGCAATCAACAGCCAAGGGCGAATGACCAACTACGAAGGCCAAGGACCAACGACCAGCCATGGTGTTGTTGCAGCCAAAGTTGCATCTGAAAGTCTCGCAGAGACAGATACTGACCCCTGGTCTGGTCCAGATGGTCAGCGTTCTCGCGCTCAACAAACTCGAGCTGCGAGACATGATTACCGCCGAAATGGTGGAGAATCCGGTGTTAGAGGAACTGGAAGATTCGGTTCCTCTGATTGACGAACTGGGACGCCGCCAGGAGGATCGCGATCGTCCAACTCCTGAAGAAAATACAGTAACTGCCGTCGAGAAAAAGGATCCTTTCGAAGAGATCGATTTCGGTTCGTTTTTCCAGGAGTACCTGGATCCTGGCTACCGCAGTCCCGGCGAGATGGAAGAAATCGAACGGCCATCATTCGAAAACTTTCTGTCCAAGCCAGGAAATCTAACCGACCACCTCACATGGCAATTGGGCGCGATCCCGACTCGGCCTGCAGTCCGCGAGGCTGCTGAGCTGATAATTGGCAATCTCAGCGAGGATGGATACCTCATTGCCAGCGACGACGAGTTGATGGGGGTTGCCCCGCCGGCTCCGCCCGAAGTGGACGCCACCATTGCCGAGAACGTTGTCAAAGAAGCTGCAGCGTTGGGACTGGCCACGGCAATCGAGGAACCGGATAGTGACGCACATATCCCGTCGGAGTGGAACGAGAATGAGGCCCTGGATTTAGGACCCCAGGACTTAGAACCGCCGGATTCAAGAAACCAGACTCTAAATAAGCAGGAGTTCGAGAATGCCGGCAGCACTGCGGCAACTGGCATTGCGCCAGCTTTAGACACTACTCCTAAGGTCTCTGTTGCACAGGTGCCCGAAGCGAATCCGGTTCCGAAACCAGTCTACCGTCCCAACTTCAGCCTTAGCGATCTGCATGAAGCGCTCGAACTGGTGCGCCAAATGGATCCTCCCGGAGTGGCTTGCCGAGGTTTGCGCGAGTGCCTGCTCTGTCAGTTGCATTACCACCAGCACCAGCTTGCGGTAACTAAGAACGGCAACGGGGAAGCGACGGCCCAGGTGCTCTCGGATGCGATTCCGATTGTGGACCAGCATCTTCGCGCGTTGCAGAATAAGCAATACAAGGAAATAGCCAAGGCAATTGCCCGCCCCATCGAAGCCGTACAGCAAGCGCTGGAATACATCAGGACGCTCGATCCGCGACCGGGCCTGCGCTACAACAAGGTTCAACCTCGACTGATCGAGCCTGACGTAGCATTTGTGAAGCATGGGGACGAGTGGCTGGTGATGATGAATGACGATGACGTTCCCCAACTACGTCTGAATCCGGCTTACAAACGACTGCTGAGTCGCGACACCCAGGACAAAGACACGCGCAATTATGTGAAGGAGCGCTACAAGAGCGCCATCCAGCTCATAAAGAACATCGAGCAACGCAAGCAGACGATTTTGAAAGTGTGCTACGCGATCGTAACCCGTCAGCCCGACTTTCTGGAAAAAGGCATTGACCAGTTAAAACCCATGATGATCAAAGAGGTCGCCGAAGAAATTGGCGTACACCCTTCCACCGTCAGCCGGGCGGTGGCTAATAAATATGCTCACACTCCCCAAGGTGTATTTGAATTACGGTACTTCTTCAGCGAAAGCGTGAACGGTCCCCAGGGCGGCAACACTTCGTTGCTTATCCTGAAACGCCGGGTCAAAAAGCTCATTGAGGAAGAAGATCCCACTCGCCCGTTGACCGACGAGCAGATCACCCGCATCCTTCAGTCCCAGGGTATCCAGGTCACTCGCCGCACGGTTGCGAAATACCGAGAAGACATGCGCATCCCCAGCACTCACCAGCGCAGAGTGAAGAAATAAGGGAATGCAGGAGTTGGAAGTCAGCCTTCTGACTCAGTTATGACTTGTTCCAAATGTGGTGCCCAGCTATACGACGCAAGATTTCAGGAGGGGCGCTCATGAATGTGGAATACACCGGCAGGCACTATGAAATCACTCCCATCATCCGCAAGTCAGTCGAAACCGGTCTGGCAAAAATCCGCAAGATTCTAGGTGACCAATTCGAGACCAAGGTGGTTCTTGCCGTGGAGAAGCATCGCCACAAGGCGGAGATCACGATTAGTCCGCGAAATGGACCGTTGGTTGGCCTTGCTCAAGCCGGGGAGATGATCGCCGCGGTGAACGAGGCGCTCGACCACCTGGAGAAACAAGCGGTCAAGTACAAGACGCGCTGGCGCACCCGGAAACGTCATAACCACAAGAACAGTAATCAAAAATGGAATGGCAACTCAACTCAGGAAAACGTGCAGGTAGCGGTTGGACTCTCCGAAACCACAGCCCTGCCCATGGTGGTGCACAAGTTTCCGTCTGTGGCCAAAAGTACGGAAGTACACCTTTCGCGCTCGAATGATGCTGTCGCCATGCGTCCCATGACACTGGAAGAAGCGATTAAGGAAGCGCATTTCCGCGACCGCGATGTATTTGTCTTTCGCGATCCCAAAGGTAAGCTGATGATCTTGCATCGCACCAGGGACGGGAAAATGGAATTGATCGAAGCGCCCTAGCCTCTCTGACTCATCTCTCGAGAGACCTAAACTGACATGACACGAGCTTTTTCCGCGCGTGCTGAGGCTAGCGCCTCAAGCGACGGAAAAGATGCCGGAACAGTTAACGTGCGCTCAGGCGGCATGGTTCCGGTGTTCACTGCATGTACCAGCATTTCCAGGGCGCGTCCGACGTTCGGCGGAACGAAAACGCTGGCGGCTAGAAGGCCTCTTTTTACCCAGGCTTGTCCGGTCTTGGGCAGGCCGTCGCACCCGATGTAAGGAATGCTTAACCAGCGCTCCCGGGCGGCGTTGTCAGGTAAATCCTGGAAAGCTTTTCTCGCACCCAAGGCCATAGCATCGTCCTGGGCCGCAATCAGGTCAATACGAGTCTGCTGCGACGTAGACAGTCGCAACCAGGAACTGACGGCACGATAGGAGCTATCCTCAGTCCACTGTCCCTTCATGATTTTGACTTGTACCTCGGCGGGTTTTGTCTCGTACATTCCGGTAGTCCGTTGTTTGGCAGCGAGGCTTTCTGACGGACCTTGAATGTACAAAACCGATCCGCCCTTGGGCAGCAATGCGGCAAATTGACGGCCCTGGATGCGGCCGATCTCTTCGTGATCCGAAGTGACACCAAAGATGGGGACGCGATGTGTCCGGCGTAGTTCCGAAATGTATTCGACATCGCGGTTCAAAATTACCCATCCGATACCCCCTGCGACAGCGGCACGGGCTACCTGAGGCAGCGCAGTCCCACCGACTGGTTCAAAAATGATGGCGTCAGGGTGTGAATCCGAACGCGACTGAATGACCTTTAGCAGTTGCTGACTTTGCGTGATGGCGTCGTTATCTGCGTAAATGACTTGCACGTCCACACCCAAGCGGCGAGCGGCGGCTTCGGTGTCCACTGCCTGTTCCATCTGGTAATCGTTGTCGTTGGTGGTTAGTGAAACCAGAAAATTCAGTTTTTTCATATCTGCCCCGTTTGCGCGATCATACCCTCACATTGCTGACAAAGCATGATGACGGGAGTAACTTGCTCGTCCCCACGTTCTGATTGCTGTTCAGATTCTACGGCGCCAGGGCAGAGTGCTAGAATGCGCCCTTCGGGAGAACATTTCATGCGCAAAGCATTGATCCTGCTTCAAATGCTGCTCTTATGCTCGGTCTGTTGGTCCCAGGCAAAGCTGTCCGTGCACTGGGAGGAATTGACCGCAGGCGACTTCCGCAACGCCATCCAGCAATCCCAGGGGACTTGCTTGTTGCCCTTCGGAATTCTGGAAAAGCACGGACCACACCTGCCATTGGGCACCGATCTGCTGAATGTACGATATGTAACACTGCAGGCTGCCCAGCAGGAATACGCCATAGTCTTTCCTCAATATTATTTTGGCCAGATCTTTGAGGCGCAACATGAGCCCGGGGCTGTGGCCTACAGCTCGCCGTTGCAGTTGGCACTGTTACAGGAAACCACTGACGAGATGGCACGAAATGGCTGCAAAAGAGTCATCATTGTCAACGGCCATGGCGGCAACGAGCACCTGCTACCTTTTTTTGCCCAGAGTCAATTGCAGAAGCCTCATGACTATGTGGTCTACATCCTAGGATTCGTGGAGTCGCCGCCGGGAGGACCCGCCAAGAAAAGTTCGATCGACATGCACGCGGGCGAGCAAGAAACAGCCAATACCATGGTGTCTCATCCCCACCTCGTACACATGGACCGCGCCAAGAGCGAGTCCGGATCTGACCAGGCTCGGGTGAAGCTTCCTCCGTACCTCTACACCGGAATCTGGTGGTATGCGCGTTTCCCAAATCACTATGCTGGAGACGGGTCCGTAGCAACGCACGAATTAGGCGAGTTCAAAATGAAAGTGTGGCAGGACGCGATTGTGAATTCCATCCGTGCGGTCAAAGCTGATCAAGAGAGCCTGAAGATTCAGAATGAGTTTTTCGAGAAAGTTAAGCATCCGCTGGATACAAGACCTTAAGAAGATTTCACCCGAATCCTATACGACAAAAGTATTTCTGAAAATCTGACAATCGAATCTAGGGAACCCGTTTATCATCCAATAAGACCAGCACAATCAATAGTTTGCGGCGTAACTTGCGTAACGTTGGCGAGTCGCATACCCCGTGTTAGGCTGCGCACAAGTGGGGAATCGGCCTCTATCGGGGTTGCTCACCCGAATGGTTCGACCCTGATTCCACGATCGAGACCCTGGCAACCGTAGCGCGGAGAAACGCCCGTCAATGCCACGCATTCCCGTCTTCAAGCTCGGACAAACTTCCCATGAAACGGGGCGTCCCCGTTTAGCTCGCTATACACCCTCTCTTTCGCTCGAGGGACTTCAACTCGGCATCGACAATCTCCGCCATGATGTTCACTTGAGCCCCCGCTTTGTGGAGCAGGCCAGATTACACATTGCGCGTTTGATCATACGTTTTGGCAACGTCGAAGGATTCCTTGCGGTCGAAGCGCCTGATATCCCACAGCTGAATCGATTTATAGGATCGCTGCGAGCTCAGAACACACGGCCGAAGACTAGACCGTCAGAACTCAAACCGCTGCTCGCCGAAATCCACGTAGCGGCCCTAAACCGCGCCAAAGCCGCCGAGAACCTCGCATTAGACATGTTAGCTCGAGTGGCCATTATCAAGTTTCTCCGAATTGAACTGAACGGACAGTTTGCACAAGTGCTCGAGCGATGTCGCTTGATGCTCAAGAACTCTGAAGGCGGGCGGCATGGCAAGGGCCTGGAATACAGGGAGCGGGTTGCCACATTCCAGGTGGCAAAAAAAATTGTCTTGCGCAAGACCGGCCAGGAATTATTCCGCACCATGCGCGAGATCGACAAAGAAACGCTGGCGAAAATGCGGCGCTCTCTTTTTGGAAATCGCGGCGAAACGGGCTACAAACTGTTACTGAATCCGTTAATGTTCACCGAAGACGGCCGCGATATCTACCTCAACGCCGAGCATTACGTTCTTCTGGGAACCTTTGATCGTGACCGCGATCGCTTTTCCAATGTGCGCCGAATTGCCAGTCAGTTTCTGCAATCCTGCGCTACCGTTCCCAATACTGACCAGGAAGCCGTATTGGATAGCTGGCTTAACGTTCCCGAAAACGCGGAAGAACTGGTTGGGGCAGGCAGTCCCGAGGATTCCACGCAAAATATTCGTTCTCAGAAAGCACGATTGGGGATGTGGGTGGAACTGCTGCAGCACGAAAATATTATGGATGATGTCATAGCCGCCTATGAAGTCGTGCCGCTGCTTGCTGAATACTCGCCTCGTATCAATGCGCAACAACTAAAAAATAGCCTGATCTCCCGGGAGGAGCGTGAGCGCGTAGAAAAGTTGATTCAGGAACACGGAAAACTTTCAACCGACAGCCTGAATACTGCGATGGCTCGGGTATCCAATTGTCGAGGCGCCGAACGTGCCAAGGTAGCAGGACGTTTCCTGCGAGACTTCATGCGCTATCATCGCGACCTGAGGCGTCTTGAAGCCCTCAATGGAGCATTGGACAGCGTCAATCTGATTGGCAACGACAAATTGCGGGAACTTTCCGCGATGAACGGCACGCTATATGAGTTTTTCCTGCCGGAAGAACAGAAACAAGCCGAGGAAAAGGTTCTCCGCCACGTGGTGCTCAAAGCCGACGTGCGAGATTCATCACGTCTGACGCGCTCTCTGCTCGAGCGTGGAATGAATCCAGCTTCCTATTTCAGCCTCAATTTTTACGATCCGGTAAACAAGTTGTTGGCCAAATATGGCGCCCGCAAAGTTTTCCTGGAAGGCGACGCAATCATTCTCGCATTGCTTGAGCGCGAAGGTGAAGCGGGTCTGAGTGTGAGCCGGGCGTGCGTGTTGGCGCGAGAAATTATTGAAATCGTGCGCGGCTATAACCAGCTGTTGAGCCGGGCCGGCCTTCCAACTCTGGAATTGGGATTAGGAATTTCATTCCAGGATTCTGCGCCTATGTACCTTATGGATGGCGAGCAGCGCATCATGATCTCCGACGCGCTGAATGAAAGTGACCGACTCTCCTCCTGCAAGAAACGGGTCCGGATAGCGATCGAGCGCATGGAAAGCCCATTCAACGTCTATGCCTTTCAAACCGTCAGCCATGCCGAGGCCGCAGAGAACGTCGATGACTTCATTCTTCCCTACAACGTGAACGGTATTCGCATCAGTGAAGCCGCATTCCGCAGGCTTCAGCAGGAGATTTCTATCGAACCCTGCCGGCTCGATTTCCCCCAACTCTGGGGTACTGAAGATTATCTTCTCTACAGCGCCCTGGTGCCGGTGGGCAATGATATTTTTCGCAAAATTGTGGTGCGCGGAAGCCGAATCGCGGAGATAGATCTCACCAACTTCTCTATGCAGCGATGGACCGATCGCTGGTATTACGAAGTCTGCGCCAATCCCGCGATTTACGCCGCCATCGAAGGAAAAGCGGCAGCCGGCAAGTAAGCTTCACCTCAATATCGAATGGTGCGGAAGGGAATCAGGACCACTGCTTCCAGGTCCACCGCGTACCCATTCTTCATCGCGGGATGGAAGTGCCAGTGGGAAAGCGCGATTCGGGCGTATTCGTCGAGACGCTCGTCTACACCGCGCAGTACCCGTACCTCACCCACAGATCCGTCGCTGCGGATCACGGCGTAAAGAGTCACTGTGCCCTGCACGTTGCGCCGCATGAGTTCCGCAGGATATCCAGGATCCACTTTCCGGGTCGCCAGTGGTGCAACCAGATCGCCATGGTCGCTACCTTCTTTCAGTTCGGCAAAACGGATGATCCAGCTCCCCCCGCCCGAGTTTAGGTTGGGCATATTGAGAGTCATGGAATAGAACTTGCGACCTCCAAAAACTTTTTTTTCCAGCTCGGTGGGGTAGTGGTCAGAAGTTCCCGAACCCACAGACTGTGGAACAGCGGAGACTCGCGGCGGCGTAGCTTTCGCCATTAACCGGGAGTCGTCAGACAATGTATGCGACGCCCCGCTCTTCGTAGTGCCACTCTGATCACGAGTGGGCATGGGAGAGTTCTTTGCCGAGTTTGGCGAGGGGCCGACCAATAATCCCGGGGGAATGTTGTTAGCGTCGACGCCGACCGTACCTCCAGTTCCAGTGGAGGAGGCACGGTCATTACTTGCAGGAATGTCCGGGGTTCCGGCCGCACCACTCTTTCCCTGAGGGGTCGCGGCGAAAATGCCAGTTCGATTGCCGGGCGGTACGGCTAACGGCGCGGTGGGAGTGGATGGATGAATCCCGAGGGCGATGAGACGTCCACCGTTTGTCGTCCCAGTCGCCTCAAGAGATGGTGGCGGCGGCACGACCGCTGGTCCAGAGGCACCGAGGGCGTCTGTATTCATTGCCGATGGCGTGCGTTGCTCCGTGAGGGGCAATCCCGGGGCGGGCGAGGCTACTTGTGCTCGACCTATATTGATATCGCCCAATCTCTGGATCAACGCGGCTTGCACGACCGGTGGCGGGGCAATGACGTCCCGCGGTAATGCAGGGGACTGAGTCACCGTCGCGGTCATACCTGGGGCAGGAGCAACCACAGATGGGGGCAGAGCGGGCAGCCTCACTTCAGACGCGGAAGTTGCAGTCGCTGCCAGTGGTACTGTCGGTTGATTCTGTGGCCACGCCACGATATTGGGCATGGCTACTTCGCGCTCTAGTCTGAGCCCGGAAGGAACCACAATAGTCTGAATACGATTGTCCGGTTCTGATGGGACGGAAATAATTGCTTGCGGCGCATGTTCGGGTACCCCTCGTTCAGGAGGTGAAAGGCGGGCTCTGCCCGTGTTCAACGGTGGCAGATATTCGGAAGCCGAGTAATAAATCACATCCTGTCTGTTGAAGCTGGAGTGATCCTTGATCTGTGGTTGAGGCCAAAACTGTGTGGCTCCGGACAACGCTGCAATGATCGCAACATGATAGATAGCAGATTCCAGGAACCTGCGCCAAGGTACGTGAGGCGCAACGAAGACGTCTTCCCAAAAAGCTGCTGGCGGCGATGAGAGTTTTAATCCTGGCTCCGGTGCACGAAACGAATCTCCAAGATTGCGAAAGAACACTTCCGCCCAGGGCTCCAAATCGATCACAAACCGTGGTTCAGGCGGAACATTTACTGTCCTATCCACCACGGGTTCCACCAGCCCTGAGCCCTGTTTCATGCCACAACCAGCAACAAAGAACTTATTATAGCTGCGTCGTGCCGCGACAGGTTCATGAGTTCGTGGCAGGTGATCTTCCGTGCTCTAATAGACTTTCGAGAATTGCCCACATGATTCGGAGCCGGGAAAATCTATGAGCGGGAACGTAATGAAGTATCTCGTCAGAGTGTCTGTAATGCTTTTGCTGATAAGTTTGTGCTTGACTGGTCAGGACAGCGCGCAGCAGCCTCCATCTCCTAAGAATCCCGTCGAAGATTACTCCGGCATGTACGCCTTCCTGCAGGATGGTGAATTCGTCCAGGTCACGGTTGAAGACGCGGGACGGGTGACCGGATTCGTGTCTCGCTATGGCGACTTGGAGAGCGATCGCGGAGCTTTCCTGGACCAGTTCTTCAAAACAGGCAAACTCGATGGCAAGAAACTCAGCTTCACAACTGACACTGTCCATGGCGTTTGGTATGACTTCAAGGGCGCGGTCGAGAGGGGAGAAGGAAAGAACGTGGGCGACGAAGCTTACTACGTCCTGAAAGGGACGCTCGTGCAATACAGCACCGACGCGAACAAGAAGACTCTGGCGAAGTCCCGTGAGGTGTCGTTCAAGTCGTTTCCGCAGGATTTCGGGACTGGTCCCGAGAAGCGAAATTAGATCGTAAATAGCCCGGCATTCAGATTGCATCCGCAAAGCGAAAGCACCATCGTTCTCCGAATCGTTGTCGCCAGAACTATGCAGCGTTAGGGAAGCTGCAGGTCGAAGCCATAAATCTCCTGCGTGCTGATGTCGCGGGGAAACAGGGGAACGTCGCCGGGGCCGAGCCCGGTCCAGGAACCAGGGCCGAACTGGCCGCGGAACAGGCGGGCGTTCTTCAGGTCGGCTATCTTCTCCATTTTCGAGTCGCTGACTCGCAGACGAAAATATCCGCTGTCTTTACTCAGGAAGGTGTCGAAGTACACATAGGCGCTGTCGCGCGACCATGCGAGGTAACCGAACGGCGGCTTGGTATCCAATGGTCGCCACTTTTCGGTCTTCACGTCATAGAGCATCAACTTGTCAAAGTCGGCAGAAATCGCAACGATAGAGCGGCCATCGGGAGACCACCGGGGAGCGAAGATTCTCTGGGAACCCGCGAGTTGCGAAGTCTGGCGGGTCTTCAGATCGAACATCTCGAGATAGGTCTTCGCCGGATCCTCCGGATCGTGATGTCCGAAGGCGAGCAAATTTCCGTCGGACGACCACGTGGGATCAGTTTCCATTGCTTCGTCGGAAGTCAGCGGTTGGGGAACGCCTCCGTCCGCTGAAATCAGAAATACTTTCCACGGCTTTCCGGGTACAGTGCCAGAGAACGCGATCTGCTTCCCATCGGGGGACCAGTGGGCCAAGGCCGTCTGCATGGGAGGGTATGTGAGCTGTAAGCGAGCGCTACCGTCTAGCTTGCTGCGCCATAGGGCGCCATCCGGATAGCTGACATACGTAACCCACTGGCCGTCGCGGGAGAAGTCCACGTCTCCGGCGGAGATGCCGCCGAGATAGGGAATCAGTTCACCGGATCTGGCGTCGTAGCGGACCAATTCCGCGCGCGGCTGGATGCCAATCACGAACAACTTCTTACCGTCCTTGCTGGGAAGCGGTTGGTCAAACTGCAAGGGACCGGTGGTAAGCTGAACAGGCTGGGGAGATGCCTTCCGCCACCAATCGGACCGGTCGGGCATGATCCAGACATTGCTGGCGCCGTCGCGCACACTCGCAAAAACGTAATATTTGCCGTCGGGGGTCCACCTGCCGCAGCATTCGGCCGGAGAAGTATTCCAGCCGGGTAGCAGCGGATGTATGCCCGTGCCATCGGCGCGCACTTCCCAGAGAGAACTCGTGTTGTTGACCTGGTTTGAAACCGCAAATCGAATGCGGCTTCCGTCAGGTGAAAAACTCAGCGAGGACGGACGATCCGCAGCGGTAAGGAGCTTGTGCGGATTGGAGCCATCGTGATCGGCGAGATAAAGATCGTTCCCTTTTGCAAAGAGCAACGTACCGTCGGGCGCCCAGATGGCATAGTGCGCAAACACGTCGCCCAGTCGGCGTGGCGAGCCGGCTGGCATGGGCATCGACCAGTAGAAGGCGTTGTCTGGCGATCCTTGTGTAACCAGCAGTTCTGACCGTTCCGGCGAAACGTCAGCCACGACGGGACCGTCGAATGCCAAATTAATAGGAGCAGTTTCGCCTCCGCCTACCGACACCTGGGCGATGCCCTCACGGGTAGTGGTCACCTCGGTAAAGTAGAGTCGGTTGCCATCGGTCACCAGGGTGATCTTGGGCAGTCCATCGTTGGTGATCTGCTTTGATCCCATGATTCGCGGCGGCGGCAGCGGTGAACGCCAGAATGCGATCCCGGCCGCCAGCGCGACAAGCGCCGGGATCGCACTCCACTTCAGCAAACGCATCGTGGGCTTCGAGGCTGCCGTGGCAACCGCTACTACGCTGCTGGCCGCTGCCCTTCCCGATTCCGTCTCGCGCCGCAAGCGTTTGAGGTCGGTTTCAATATCGGCGGCCGAGCGGTAGCGGAGATCGCGATCTTTCTCCAGCGCCTTGTTGATGATTCGTTCAAGTTCGGCAGGCAGATCGGGATTCAGGCGCACTGGGGCAACGGGAGCGCGGTTCACGATCGCTTCGCAGATCATTGCCGAAGTTTCACCGCGGAACGGCAACGTGCCGGTTGCCATTTCGTACAGCACGGCTCCGAAGGAATACAGATCCGTGCGGGCGTCCAAATCCCTGCCGCGTACCTGTTCGGGCGACATGTAGGCGACGGTTCCCACCATCGTTCCTGGGCTGGTCAAATACTCCTGCTTTACAGAACGGGTTTGGGTGTTGAGAGCAGCGACTTGGCTGGACGGGCTGTCGGGCGCGACCTTAGCCAGACCGAAGTCGAGGATCTTGGCGTGGCCGCGCTCGGTGACGAAAATGTTGGCGGGTTTAATGTCGCGGTGGACGATGCCTTTGCCATGCGCGGCATCCAGGCCATCGGCGATTTCGATGGCGAGTGAGATCAGGATCTCAAGGTCGAGCGATTGGCCTGCGATGTGGTGCTTCAGTGTCACACCTTCCAGATATTCCATGGCGATGAACGCAAGGCCGTTCTCCTCGCTAATGTCGTAAATGGTGCAGATGTTGGGATGATTCAAAGCAGAAGCGGCCTGTGCCTCACGCTGAAAGCGGCTCAGAGCTTGGGGATCTCTAGCAACGTTATCGGGCAGGAATTTCAGAGCGACAACGCGGTGTAGCCGTGTGTCCTCAGCCTTGTAAACCACACCCATCCCGCCACCGCCCAGTTTTTCGATGATGCGATAGTGCGAAATGGTCTGGCCGATCATGCGCAAGCATGCTATGGCGGAAGTGCAGGCAAGTCAATGAAAGCCGCGGAGTTGGCGTTGTCTCAAAAAGGTTGCAGGCGAAAAATGGTCAACAAGAGGCGGCTAGTCTTTGAGAAGTAGAAGCGAGCGCGAACACGGCGCGCACTGCCGGACTTTGTGGAATTGCCCGTTCAGGCCAGCTTGGTGCCGCCCGAGGTTCGCCGGGCGTCAGCGAGTTTCTTCTCCAATCCGTCGCTGTGGCTGGCTTCGAAGGTCATCAACTCGCGGTAAAGTTCGCGCATCTCCGGCTCTTTTGTGGTTTCACTGAGCCGGGTGTAGTAGCGGGCCGCGTTTTGCTCGGCCGCAATCGCAATTTCAAGCGCCATTTCGCGCGGCGAGCGGCCAACCTTCAGTCGGCTGAAAGTAAATAGCTCTCCATTTTCCAGCCGCGGCAGTTCGATGAAATCATTCACGTCTTCTTCCGTCACGGCGCAAGGACGTGTGCCATAGCGATCGAAATATCGCTTTTGGAGCAGCGTGCCGTGTTGACGCTCCTCCGCCGCCATGTCCCAAAAAGTGGCCGCGATCTCGAGCGATTCGGCTTCGCCGAATCCGGCGAACATTTCCGCAAACTGATAATAGATTTCCGCGTTACGTTCCTCGATGAAGATCGCGACATGCAAAGCCTCTTGTGATGTCAGCGAGGCAAAGTCACGCTTCATGTGTTTTTCGTCGCGTCTCACAACAGCAAGCATAAATGGCGAGAGCTGATTTGAATAGCAGTAAAGGACAGGGTTTCAGGCGATGCGAAGCGCAATCAGGGCCAGGAACCGTTGGAACTTAAGCCCCTTGCATTGTATGCTCGGGGCGTGTTGCGCTCGCTTGCGCCGGGTCGGTCTCCAACTCCAGGTCTGATCCTAGGGCTGATTATCACGCTCGCCGCCGTGGTCGCCTATTCCGGCTACATCGCCTTCCAGATCTCAGGCTTGCGAGAGCTGCAGAACAATCTGGTGGATCGCAATCGTAAAGACTCTCTCCAGCTGCTGCGTATCCAGAATGATCTTAATTCGGTGGGACTTGCGATGCGCGACATGCTGGACGCGGACGAGCCGTATCCCCTCACGGCCTGGTCGGCGCAATTCCAACGGGTTCGAGCTGACTTGAATGACGCGCTGCGTCTCGAGGAACAAGTCGCAGTCGCCACCCGAACGCCCGAGCAGAGACAATATCTGACCGACTCCGTAGCGCAGTTTTGGGATGCAGCCGATCGCACTTTTGCGCTCGCTCGTGACGGCAAGGACAAAGAAGCACGGTCTCAGATACGTCTTTCGTTGCAAGCCCGGCAGGCGGCATTGAGCACAGCGGTGGCGCGACTGCTTGTCCAGAACAACGAAAGCGAAGAGCAGGCGGCGCAGCGGGTCAGGCAGATTTATGATCGTGTCGGACGCCAGGTCTATTTATTTCTTGGCGCCACTCTGATCGCGATCGTGCTCACCAGCCTCTATCTGATTCGTTCCAACCGCCATTTGTTTGCGCAACTCGCCGCGCTATCCGAACAACGCAGCGAACTGGCTCAGAAGTTAATTTCCACGCAGGAATCTACCTTGCGTTACATTTCTCGGGAACTACACGATGAGTTCGGACAAATCCTGACCGCGGCGGGCGCAATGCTGGGCCGGGCGGGCAATCAAGCACCTGAGGGCTCGCCACTCCGCGCCGAATTGCGCGAAGTCTGCGAAATTGCCCAGACAACGCTGGATAATGTCCGCAGTCTCTCGCAGGCGTTGCATCCCGTAATGCTCGATGAGTCCGGGCTGGAGAGTACTCTTGACTGGTATATCCCCACGGTGGAAAGGCAAGCCGGTATTGACATATCCTATGAGAAATCGGGAACACCTTTTTTGGTGGATGGTCACGCTGCCATTCATATCTATCGTGTTTTGCAGGAAGCTCTGAATAATGTCACGCGGCATTCGGGAGCGCGCGAGGCCTGGGTTCGCCTGCAATTCTTGCCGGAGCGCCTGCAGCTCGAAGTGGAAGATCACGGTTCGGGATTCGAACCTCACGCGGTCAAGCAGGGAATAGGCCTGGTTGCAATGCGCGAGCGCGCAGAATTGCTGGGCGGTACCATCGAGTTTTTGAAATCGAACTCAGGTGGTTCGCTGGTGCGTCTAAAGGTTCCAAGAGAGAAATCGGACACCCATGCCGAATAAAATTTCCGTGCTCTTAGTGGACGATCACAGCCTAGTGAGGCGGGGGTTTCGTCGCATGCTGGAAGATGAGCCCGACATCTGGGTCGCCGGAGAGGCAGGCGATGGCGAAGAGGCCATTCGTCTATCCGAGAAGCTGCGACCGCGTGTCATCTTGATGGATTGTGCGCTGCCTGGCATGAGTGGCCTCGACACCACGCGCCGGATTCTCGAGAAATTACCGGACACCATTGTTCTAATGCTCAGCATGCATACGGAAGAAACCTTGGTACGTCAGGCGCTCGAGTCCGGCGCACGAGGATACATGCTGAAGAATGCCATTGACTTGGAGTTGGGAACAGCGATCCGCAAAGTTGTGGCCGGGGAGATTGTGCTCGATCCTCAGCTCTCGCACCCCACTGCGTTGAAAGGTGAGCGCGATTACGGACTCACCACCCGCGAACTGGAAATCCTGCAACTAATCGTAGACGGAAAATCTAATAAAGAAATTGCCGCACAGCTCAAACTCAGCGCCAATACCGTTGCGGTCCATCGCGCCAACATGATGGACGCTCTCGGAATTCACAAGACCGCAGAACTGGTGGTTTATGCGATCCGCAACGGGCTGGTGAACCTTCCGTGAACCGCCGGTCTTTTCTCCAGGGAGTTGCAGGACTAGCGGGCGCCTCCGGTCTGGGTTCCCTCAATGCTTTTTCACAAACTTCCAATCCCGGGTTCAAGCTGGTAGACGTCACTGCTCGTGCCGGTTTGCAATTCCGTCACAACAGCGGCGCCTACGGCGGCAAGCTTCTGCCCGAGACGCTGGGCGCAGGCTGTGCCTTCCTTGACTATGACCGTGACGGCTGGCAGGACATTCTGTTGCTCAACGGAATGGACTGGCCCGGACACAAGCGGCAGCGCAGCACAATCCGCCTGTACCGCAACAATCGCAATGGCACATTCTCGGATGTAACCCGCAGCGCAGGTCTCGATATCGAGATGTACGTAATGGGTATTGCGGTTGGGGACTACAACAATGATGGTTATCCCGACATTCTGATTACATGTGTCGGACAGAACCGATTGTTTAGAAATACGGGCAAGGGGACTTTTGTGGACGTCACCAAAGCCACTGGCCTGGGCGGACGGTCCGGCTTCAGTACTTCAGCGCTGTGGTTCGATTTCGATCGCGATGGACTGCTCGATCTTTTCATCTGCAACTATGTTAAGTGGTCTGCGGAACACGACGTGTTCTGTAGTCTCGATGGGAAGCATAAATCCTATTGCACGCCCGAGGCCTACCGCGGCGAAACCTGCTGGCTTTTTCACAATCGCGGAAATGGGACATTCGAAGACGTCACTGCGACCAGCGGAATTTTTGACAGCAGTTCAAAGTCGCTGGGCGTGGCCATGCTCGACTACGATCAGGACGGCTGGCCTGACCTACTGGTCGCCAATGACACGCAGCCGAACAAGCTCTATCGGAACCTGCGTAACGGAACGTTTAAAGATGTTGCCGTCGATGCCGGCATCGCCTTCAGCGCCGAGGGAAAAGCGCGAGGCGGAATGGGTGTAGATGTAGCCGACTTCGATAACTCGGGCGCGGCAGGTGTGGCAATTACCAATTTTGATAACGAAATGATCGGCCTCTATCGACCTTCTGCGAACGGAACTTACGCAGATGTGGCGGCGCAGAGCGGAGTGGGACTACCGTCAAAAGATAAGTTAGGTTTCGGCTGCATATTTCTGGATGCCGATCTGGACGGCTCGCTTGACTTGGTCTCGGTGAACGGACACATCGATGACACCGTGCGGAATGTCCGTAACGTCGGTTACGCGCAGCCCCCGCAGCTGTTTCTAAACAACGGTAAGGGAGTGTTTCGTAACATTGCTTCAGAAATCGGCCCTGAATTCGTGCAGCCCAAGGTGGGACGCGGTCTGGCTTATGGCGATTTCGACGGCGACGGAGATCTCGATATCCTGATGACCACTAACAACGGCCCTGCATTCCTGTTTCGTAATGACCAGCTTGCCGGCAACCGCAGCATAAGAGTTCGTTTAGTGGGGACAAAGTCAAATCGCGATGCAATCGGCGCTTCAGTGCGAATCTTTCATGGAGGCACGAGTCAATTACGTCTGGTCAAAGGCGGATCCAGTTACTTGTCACAATCGGAACTTCCCGTTACTTTCGGTGTGGGTAAACGCGATCGCGTCGATCGCCTGGTGATTCAGTGGCCCAATGGTCGGACTGAGGAATACAAAGATCTCGCAACTGGCCGGGGCTATGAATGCGTCGAAGAAAAAGGAATTAAGCCGCTCACGTCCTTCTAGTATTTTTCTAGTATTGCGCACCTCGAGTAGCCGGACTAAGGTGTGGACAATTTTCATGTCCTCATCCGCGGAGCCCTCCGGCCCGCAGCCTTGAGGCGTTAAACCCACAGCTAAGTTAGGCCGCCAAAATGGCGGCCTCTCTTATATCTAAATGTTGTAGAAGCTTTTTTCGGCTCTATCTCGACCAAGATTGTCTGGAGGCTTCACATGAAATCTCGCAATGCGATCATCAGACTTACATTGCCGTGCCTATTGCTTGTTGCTGTTCTGGCGCTCGCTAAGAGCGACGGCAAACCGGTAACGGTGAAGGGCTATGTTCTCGACTCGGCCTGTGCATTTACCAAGGGTCTCAGCAAACCGATAAGCAAAGACTGCGCGGAGGCCTGCGCGAAAGCAGGCTCTCCGTTGGTGATTCTGTCGGATGACGGCACCATCTATTGGCCCATTGCCGAGACCACGCCTTCCAGCGGGCAGAATGAAAAACTGCTGCCATACGCCGGTCAGAAAGTTACAGCTAGCGGGAAGGTGTTTCAAAGAGGCGGTTCGAGCGCCATGGTTATCGAAAAACTGGAACCGCTTTACGGCAAATAATTACCCACTGTTCGATCCGGGCCCTGATTCACATTTCGGTTAAGGAGTATTCCCGTGCATGTGTCGTCGATCCGTTGCTCGGTGTTGGTAACAGTCACGATTCTATCCAGCTTTTTGCTGCTTAGTGTTGTCAGCGGTGCGCAGGAATTGGGAACTGCGGTGCTGAACGGCGACGTCACGGACACCTGATAAACTGACCCAACCACTCCGCGAGATTCGGCACACCAGTCTCGACCGCCGGTGGAGTATTTGGATCTGGCGGCCCTCGCGCGTTCCAACTGGGGGCAAAGCTGACATTTTAGAGAATGTGCTCCGGACACTGCGACCAAGGGGACAGCAAGATCCCCATCGTGGCCAAATAAGTGCTAAATGCCAAGTGCCGATCCAATCAGCGTAGCGTCATTTGGCAAATTAAAATATTCGGTCCGAAATTCCGTGGCTCATGACAACCGTACTGCTTGAGTTCGGCGATCCACTTATCTTCGTTTTCATTAATCCATCCAGCCTGAAACAACCAGACCGTCGCATCGGAACCCAAGCCATATGTTTGCTGCATCTCGCGTAGTGTGTTAGGAAAAATTGCTGGTTCGAAATTCCAAATTGTCTCAGTAAAGGTGACGACTTGATAGGTGCCGCAGTCGGATTTGAGGAATGATCGTTGTGGCTGCTCGAATGGGACTAGCCTGGCCGGGCAGAAGTAATAGCTGAGCACGAGAGCTCCCTGATAATCCGTGAAGAACACCGATCCCGGGGGCGCGGACCGGCGGAGAAAATCAGTAGCCTCATTCATCAGCTTCCGATTCTGATTCTTTGGCAGAATGAAGGGCGGGGTTGGAGACGGAAAGAGATTGCAAATCAGGAGTGCGCCCGAGACCGCGGTTGGCGTTAACCACTTCTTCCAAACCTCCAGACGTGTCAGTCCAATGCTCACGCCTGCCATCGCAAATCCGGCGAGCAAAGCGTCATGGCGCGTTCCTCCGTAGGGATAAAGTCCGGCGAGCGCTGCGCTCAACGTGATCAAGAAGGGCAATCCCAGCAACAGCGCCAACTGCCGCGAAGTCGGATTCCCGAGGTACTGAGGCGATGTCTTATCCCGCAGCAGTGAAACGATGCCCAGTACGAAAAGCACCAGAGCCATAACTCCGATGGTGCCGTGGCTGAAAAAGTATCGGAAAAGGCGAACAGTATTCCGCAGACAGAAAGCCGCGACATGGTCCTGGCCGGAGTGGAAAATAGAAGCGCGTAACCAGGTATTCGCAATTTCACTGGGAAGTCCGCTACTTTTCAGCCTGGATATGTGAGCGACATATAAGAACGCGCACAGTCCGAAGGCTCCGAGTTGGCCGACGATCCATGCCACGGCTACGCTGGTTTGCGGCTTGCTTGTCCGCTGGCGCACGAGGGCGTAAATCCCAAGCGTGAGCGCGAAAATGAAGGAAGAATAATGGGTCAGCAGTGCCAGATAGAGTGACATGGAAGACAGCAGCATCATGCCTGCAGAATTTTCTTTGATTGCACGTTCCAGAAGATACAGACTGAATGCGCAGAAAAACATCAACAACGAATACTGCCGGTTCTCTGCCGAAAGCGAGATTAGGGAAGGAGAGAACGAAAGAAGAGCAAGGCCGATTAGAGCAGTTGTCCTGTCGGTCACTCTTCGTAACCACAGGAACATGATCCAGTAGAACGCGGCTCCCGCCAGCACCGAAGGAAGACGCAAAACAAATTCGGAGTTGCCCAACAAACGCCAGCAGCGCAGAAGCACGATCAATAGAGGAGGATGCGCCGCAGTGAGACTGGCCTTGTAAGCCAGAGCGAGCGAAGGCTCCGCAGATAACAAATAATGTAAGACTTCGTCTGGATTCATGAAGGTGAGGTGTGCGAGAACCAGACGTGCGGTCAAGCCGCCAGCTAGGAGAAAAAGTGGAAGCGCTGCCGAATCAGACACTCTCCGCGTTTGCGGCTTCGTGGATGCTCTGGAAAATGTCATGTATCCGTTTGGAGGATCTATCCTATCTGGGTTGGCTGCAAACACAACCGCCAACGCTCCGGTGAGACCAATAAGAACGGTGCTTAATTGAAGTCCCGGAATCAGAGCATGTTAGATTTGTGCGGGCACACCGAATGATCGACCGTCATTCCGCTCTGCGATCCCAATTCCACAGCGGATCGTCCGTGTCCATCGAGACACTCGTATTAGTCGCCACGTGGTTCGGCATTTTTGCCGGGCTGACGGAAGGCGGCGGACTGCTGTTTTTCCAGAGAATCAATTGGACGCAGTGGGGGCGGCTCATGCATGTGTCCAAGGAAGTCCTTTGGATCTCCCCTCTGGTGGATCTGAGCTTTTTTCTGATTGTCTCCCTCTTGGTCTGGCTGATATCGCGTTTGTCACAGCGTATTCCCTCCATTCAAGTGCTTGTATTTCTGCTGACGTTCTTGACCATTTATGACTGGCTAGCCCTCACCAACCGTCTCTACCATCGGGCATGCTTGATTATGGCATTGGGAGTCGCGGTAGCATTCACGCGCTGGATAGCAAAGAGGGAAAAGTCAAGCGTTACATTCTGGAAGAAGTCGACACCATGGTTGGCGGCAGTTTTCCTGCTGACATTGTTGGCAATTCAGGGCGGCAAATGGGCGCATGAAAAAATCGCAGTTGCCAGACTGCCCGCCGCGCCCCAGTCCGCGCCCAACGTGTTGGTGATTGTGTTGGACACGTTGCGCGCCGACCATCTTTCCTCGTACGGTTATTCCCGCCCCACCAGTCCCGAAATTGACCGGATCGCCAGCCAGGGCGTGCTGTTTGAAAATGCGATTGCACCTTGCTCCTGGAGTCTGCCTTCTCATGCTTCTCTATTGACTGGACGTGCTCCATCTGAACATGGAATGCAAAATGTCCAAGCCATGCCCTGGCCAGGCTGGGGAGAAAAAAGTCTTAGCGGCTATCCCAGGTTGGGAGAAGTGCTGAGACATAGGGGATATAGGACTGGCGCTTTTTCCGCGAACCGGATTTATTTCACCCGCAATGTGGGATTAGGGCGAGGCTTCATTCACTTCGAAGACTACTTCGATTCCGTCGGCGATTCATTCGTCCGGACGCTATACGGCAGGGAATTCGCGCGCCTTTACCTCAACCGTAGTGAGAACAGTAAGGTGACGCGAGCGCTTCGCTACCTCGGGCTAGAGTCTTGGCTGGATAAGGACTCCGAAGGCTCCGGCGATGTTGGCGGCGCCTATGGTGTGCGAAAGCGTGCGAGTGCGGTGAATCAGGAACTGATGCAATGGATTGACCGTGACCGCCAACATCCTTTTTTTGCCTTCCTCAATTATTTGGATGTGCATTATTCCTATGGCGGCCCCCCAGGTTATCCCAAGCCTGACTGGGATCGCGGAACTACCGTTGATGAATACGATGCTGGCCTCAAATATGTTGACGACTACATTGGGCGGCTTTTGCGGGACTTGGAACGGCGGGAAGCAAGAAATACGATTGTCGTTATTACCTCGGATCACGGGGAATCACTCGGTGCCCATGGTCTGAGCTATCACGGCGCTGCCTTGTACCGCGAGTTGATCCAGGTGCCGCTAATAATTTCATATCCTCAGCAGATTCCGAAAGGTCTGAGGGTGACAGTGCCAGTTAGCATCACTGGGATACCTGGCACCGTCATGGATCTTCTGGCGGATCGTGAACCAGGAGTGTTTCCGGGGCCTTCCCTGAGTGCATTATGGAAATCGCAGAACCAGCAAACCAACTGGCCGTATCCGATTTCCGAACTGGCGCAGACTGACATCATCGTACCGGCAGATCGGGTAGTGGAAGGGGAGATACCTATCGCTACCAACGGTTGGATGAAATCGCTGGTCGCGCCTAGATGGCACCTGATCACGCACGAAAAGTTCGGCCACCAGCTCTATGACTGGACGAATGATCCAAAGGAATCAAATAACCTGATCGATTCACCCGAAGGCCGCGCGACAGCTCTGCGCCTTGCTTCGCATTTCAATCCCCAGGCGAAGATCCGATGAGCGGAGGGCCAGCGAGTTTGCTTGTCAAACGTCGCGCACTCCTGATATCCGCCGTGGCATTCATTTCCTACGCCTACTTTTACCAAGGTGGCGGCTGGAATCAAAACTCGCGCTTCGATCTAGTGCGCGCCATCGTGGAACAGCAAACCCTGCGCATCGATGCCTATCATGACAACACGTACGACAAGGCGTACTACCAGGGCCATTACTATTCTGATAAGGCGCCAGGACTGGCGCTGCTCGCGGTGCCGGCAGCGGCGCTAGAGCGACCTTTGCTGCGCGCAGTAGGAATCGATCCCGCGTCGCCCCGCGCCTGGGTTGCTACATCCTATTTTGTGACTTTATTTGCGGTTGCTCTTCCGGCTGCTTTCGCTTGTGCATGTTTGTTTTTGATCGCCTTTAAACTCGGCAGCAGCGAAGGTGGTGCTGCATTTGCCGCGCTATCCATGGCATTCGCAACACCAATCTGGGCATACGCAACACTTTTCTGGGGGCATGCACTTGCGGCTGCGTGCCTCCTGTTCGCGTTCGCGGCAGGAATCATGCTACGCAGCAGTGAGCGTGCCCGGAGTGACTTCCTCTGGGGGGTTGCACTCGGCTTGAGCGCAGGGTGGGCGACCGTGTCGGAGTATCCCGCCGCGCCGGCGTCGATGATTCTTGCTGTGTTTGCGCTGGCGCAAGTTTGGCCGGAAGGATGGTCACGCCGGATGCGCTCTGCTGGCGGAATATCGCTTGGCGCGATTGCGTGCATTGCCGTGCTGATGGTCTATCAGGATCGCGCCTTCGGCTCGGCTTTCCATCCCAGCTATGCGTATTACCAGGAGGGAGCCTTCCCTTGGATGAAGCACGGTTACATGGGGCTGACTTATCCGCATGTCGAAGTCATGTTGAAGCTGTTGTTCGGCTGCCGCCGCGGACTTTTTATAGTTTCTCCCATCTTAGTTGCGACTCCTTTCGGATTGAGAGTGCTATGGAAAAATCGCGCAACTCATGCTGCTGCCGTGGCCGCGTCGGCCGTCGCCGGTTATTACCTCCTTTTTAATGCTTCGTTCTCGGCTTGGGATGGAGGCTGGTCGTACGGGCCGCGTTACATGGGCGCGGGCCTGCCGCTGCTGTGTTTGGGATTGGCTCCAGTCTGGGACCGCGCAAATCGAATCTGGCGCCGAGTAGTGGTTGCCCTAGCTGTTTGCAGCGGTTTGTTTTCGTTGATGGCAGTCTCTATCACTGCACAGCCGCCGGATCGGTTCCGTTGCGCTCTTACCCAGTTGCTGGCGCCTTCCTTTTGGGCCGGCAAACTGTCCCTCAACCAGGCGTCCGTGCTCACACTTTCAGAGAATGCTGGTGGACAAGCTCACGGTGCATTCAACCTTGGAGAACTTATAGGAATGCATGGTTTGCCTAGTTTAATTCCGCTATTCGTGATCTGGGGCGTAGCTGCATTTCTGTGGAGAAGACTGAATCAAGTTGAACAGCGAGCGGCGACAAATTATTAGATCTAACTGGAATAAGTTTCCTTACTGACCACTGGATTACTGGCCAGCGCGTAATGGCGAAATCAGCAATCGGCCGGCAGCTTTTTTCTTGCCATCGGCCTTGTCATGCCGGTAGGTCAGGTCCAGCGAACCTTCGGCCGTGGCTGAAGCATCGGCCAAGGTAGCCGCCAGAGAGCGGAATGAACGGCCAATATCGTGGTTATCGTGTAATGCTACAGGAGCGCCCTTGTCGATGGCGGGCGCTATCGATTGATAATTGTTGGGCAGCTTCCAAAGTAGCGCGCAATTGGTGGCCTTGGCTACATCCTCATCGCTGAATCCAGGAATTTTCTTGTAGCGATTGAGTACCAGACGCACTCGGTCGCGGCCCGATCCCTCTTCCAAGAAACCACGTATTTTGCTAACGCTCCACAGCGAAACCACATCGGTCTGAGCCACCAGCAAGACGGCATTGGATAAGTCACAAAGCATCCGCGAGGTCTGGTCAAGCCGGCCCGAGCAATCCACAATCACGTATCGGAAGTGCGCCACCAGGAGGTCGAAGAGCCGTGCCATTTCCGCCACAGTCGGCACCAGCGAGTGGGGCTGCTGCGGGCCGGCCAACAGCTGTAAGCCGCCTTTGCAGTGAGTCATCAACCCTTCAAGCAGAGAAGAATCCATGCGGTGCAGGTTCTGCAATGCGTCAACGATCCCGAAAGTGGGCCGGGCGTTAAGGTGAAGAGCTGCATGGCCCAGCGGTGCAAAATCGACCAGCAGCACACCACCATGAGATTCCTGAAGGGCAATGGCCGTATTGACCGCAACCGTGGTTGCACCCGCTCCGCCCTTAGCGTTGGTGACAGTGAATACCCGCGCCCGACCGGAAGAAGTACGCGTCTTGCCTCGCGCCGACGCGAAGCGCGTGAAAGCCTCGACCAGAGCTTCGGAGCCGGCATGCAGTTCAAGATATTCACGAGCCCCCGCACGCATGGTGGAGACAATCGTAGACGGGTCATTCATGGGGCCGATCGCGAAAATCGCGATGTCGCTGGTAGTCGAATGGATCAGCTCGATAGCGCTGATCGCACGTTGCACGTTGTAGGAATCAATATCGACCAGCACGACTTCGGTTCGGACATCCTGGATCTGGCGCACCACAGGATCGATGGCGCTGGCGGGAAAGCCGACATGGGTGAAAACGTTTCGCCCTATGTGGGTCGCCTCCAGACGATGCTGGAGCACCGAAACTCGCTCTTTGTCCTCGGTTAGAAGGGTGACTGCTATGCCGTGCATCGCTGGGGCCTCACGCGTACCACTAATATCAGCATGTTATGAATGGACGAAGGCAGCGCCAAGTGACTTAAGTAATACCGCGTGACCGCCAACGAAAGTCCCTCTCCGTCAATTCTCAAAGCAACTGGAATCAAGAACAAATTCAGGAGCGGGAAGACTCAAGCGAAAGAGTATCCCCTTTGGACACGTATTCTATGCGAAACCGGCTCGCTTGGGAAGGACCAAAGCGAGCCAAAATGCGCGCCCACCAAGCTCACTGACTTCCAATGTAGTGGGTAAATATTAGGCAAATATTTGGTTGTTTTGGCAGGGAATGCCAGCGCTATTTTTGGGCTAATGATCGTGCAGCCCTGAGATGCGATCGTAACCCCGGGAAGCTCCCGTCACAGTCTCGGCCTCGGGCAGGAATTCATATTCCTGCAAGTGGACGGCAACCTCAAACCTCGTCCCACTTAAGGGCGGGACCACCCGCATGACTTTACCCCGGCATCGGACTCGCATGTTTTCGGCGAGCGTAATTTCGGACGGCATCACTAGGGTCAACTCTATGGCATCTCCTTCAGTCAAAGAAAAATCAGTACAGAAGAATGCTCCCCTCGCGCTCAAATTCTGGGTGACTCCTTGTCCTTCACCCTGTGGAATGACCGATCGGACGGCCACGGGAAGTGAGAAGCCAAACCGCTGTGCCGCTCGCCGCTCGAGATGACCTTGGAGAGTACTCATAGCTCTGCAAGCTGAGAAATCGTTTACGATTACTATACTGAACGACCCTGCCCGTAACCCGTCTTCACCGCGGGTTAGGGCGCAGGCAAACTTTACCGCAGCTTGGGACAGGAAGGAAGCGCTAAATCAAAAAACGTGAAATTCCGGCACCAGCAAGCGGCCAGACAGCATCCATAAAGAGCGCATTGAACGTGGCGGATTCGTCTATTTCGAACTCACTCACAAATCAATTACCCCGCGATTCCACCCCTTTGCAGCCGAAACAGGGCCGGGTGCAAGTGACCTTGCGTGCCCTGCGGCATCGTAATTTCCAGCTCTTCATCAGCGGACAACTCATCTCCCTGATCGGCACGTGGATGCAGACTGTAGCCCAGTCATGGCTGGTCTACCGTCTGACCGGTTCATCTCTATTGCTTGGGTTAGTGGGATTTGCCAGCCAGATCCCAGTGTTCCTGGTAGCCCCCTTGGGCGGCATTATGGCGGACCGGCACAATCGCCACCGCGTGATTATCGCGACCCAGACCTCAGCCATGCTGCTGGCCGGTATTCTAGCGGCCTTAACCCTGCTGGGAGTGGTGCAGGTGTGGCACGTTTTTGTGCTGGCGAGTTTGCTGGGCGTGGTGAATGCGTTTGATATCCCCGCACGCCAGGCTTTCCTGGTGGACATGGTGGGCAAGGAAGACCTGATGAACGCCATTGCCTTGAACTCGTCCATGTTCAACGGCGCGCGGATTATCGGCCCAGCCATCGCCGGTGTGCTGGTCGCAAAGATTGGCGAAGGCTGGTGTTTCTTCGCCAATGCCGTCAGCTACATCGCAGTAATTATCGGCCTGTTCATGATGAAATTGCCGCCTCGGATTTATCAGAGGCATTCTGCTTCCCCAATGGCGCACATCATTGAAGGCTTTCGCTTCGCCCGGGAAACCGGTCCGATCCGCGCAATATTGCTGTTGTTGGGACTCGTCAGTCTGGTCGGGATGCCTTACACCGTGCTGATGCCCGTATTCGCAGACAAGATCCTGCATGGCGGAGCCCGCGGATTGGGAATTCTGATGGGTGCTACTGGAGTAGGAGCGTTACTGGGTGCGCTGACGCTGGCTTCAAGAACCGGCGTCCGCGGACTCGGGCGTTGGGTGGCGCTTTCTTGTGCCGGGTTTGGCGTCAGCTTATTTCTGTTCTCCTGGTCCCGACATTTCTGGCTCTCGGTGGCATTGTTGCTGCCGGTGGGATTCTGCATGATGCTGGAAATGTCCTCGTCTAACACGCTGATTCAAGCCATGGTCCCCGATCACCTGCGAGGACGAGTGATGGCGATGTACTCCATGATGTTCATGGGCATGGCGCCATTTGGAGCGCTGATCGGGGGCGCACTTGCAGATCGGCTGGGTGCGCCCGTTACGGTTTCAATCGGAGCTGTAGCTTGTATTGGCGGCGCTATCTGGTTCGGTATGTACTTGCCAAAGATACGTGTGGAGGCGCGCCAGTTGATCGTCCAACAGACAGTGGACGGTACTGAACCTTCATGAGAGATTTGACTGGGATGTTGGATTGCGAGCTTGAGAAAGATATTAACGCTATTGTCCTGATCTCATCTCGCGCACGACATCGAGCAATGAGCTGTGCGCGAACGGCGCTGGCGTCAACGTCAGGATTAGCATTACCAAACCAAACAGGGCGATCCATCGCCTTGCCCCCGTCACGCCTGGCCACTCCGGAACTACAGGATGGCGCATTCCGCTGATGCGCAGCAGAATCGCCCAGATTATCCAGCCAACCCAGAAATAAATCGCAAGCGGAATCAGCGCGAGAATTGTGACCCGAGAAACAATCTTATGAGCCCGCGGAGCCAACGCAAAAACTATGTGTCCGCCGTCGAGTTGGCCCCCGGGGAGAAGATTCAACGCCGTGGCAAACATTCCCACCCAGGCCGCAATTGCCGTGGGATGCAAATAAATCCCATGTAACGAAATGCCACGCGCGTTCGCCAGTGGAATTACCGCCCAGGCCAAGTGAAAAATCACTGGAAAGCCAAGCTGGATCTCGGAAGCAACAGCGGCAGGCGCCATTATCTTCGAATGGGGCAAGGCAAAGACCAAAACCGTAAGCGCGACTAAGAACCCCGCGATCGGCCCCGCGATTCCGATATCAAACAACGCGATGCGGGAGCGGATTGGAGAACGAATCCGAATGAAAGCTCCCAGTGTGCCAATCAATGTCGGCGCGGGAATGAAAAATGGCAGGGTTGCGTACACCCCGTAATAGCGGCAATAAAGATAGTGCCCCATCTCGTGCGCCAGCAGGATCAGCATCAGCGTGGAGGCGAATGGCAATCCCAGCAGCAGGCGCGATGGCTCGGCCAGCGCCCAACGCGCGGGGAAGAACGGCAGCGCGTCGTCATTCATCGAAAACGCCGGCTGGTTATTCCGAAAATTGAACTCCATGCGCGCCCCGACTACCAGCGTGGTGAACACAGTCGCTAGAAACAGCAAGATGTGCAGCCAGTAACGCCGTTTTTGGCGACGTGGCAGATACATTTCTGACGGACGGTAATAATCAATGGTGGGAGGCAATGCGGGAGTGGGGTCAGACATGAAAATTCCAGGATAGGAGTCAATCAACCTTCGGGACGCCATGCAGGCGCGAACTCTGCGGTCGGAAAGACGACGTCCTCAGCCAGGGTCAGTCAATAGACTGCAACTCCTTTCCTGGTTTGAACCGTACGGCTTTGCCGGGAGGGATAGAAACTTCCGCGCCGGTGCGCGGGTTCCGTCCGATACCAGTCTTTCGTGGCCGGACATTGAACACGCCAAAGCCCCGCAGCTCAATGCGATCACCTTTGGCCAGGGCTCGCTTCATGCTTTCGAAAACAGTTTCCACGGCCGTCTCGGCCTTGGTCTTGGTGATGCCGGTCTTGTTGACCACTTCGTTGATGATGTCCAGCTTAATCACAGGCGGCTCCCGGCGGCGGGCTCACTACGATCTACCAAGTGGTTGATGCTAAGGGACATAACCGAGATTGTCAAACAGCAGAGAAAAGAAGAAGTGGCTAGTGGCGAGAGATCCGTACTAGCCACTAATCACTCGCCACTAACCACTGAAACTATCCCTTCCGCTCTGCTTCCTTGTACATGTATTTAATCGAGGGCTTGTAAATCATCAGATTAGGCTGGCCGTTGCGATTCACCTTGATGCAAGACTTGTCATACCACTCGATAATGCCGTGAATCTCTTCGCCGTCCTTGAGAACAACCACCATTGGCGTCCTGGATTGCATTTGTTTCTGGTAGTAAAAATTTTCGGCGTTGGTCTGTTCCGGAGGCGCCGTCTTTCTGCCACCGCCGCTGCTTCCACTGCTGCTACCGCGATCGTTCCGGTCGCGGTCATTGCGATCGGTACGCTCCACGCGCTCCGGCCGGTCACGGCGATCGCTGATCGAGAGCTGCGCATGGTTGTGCTCGGCGCGGTTCAAGGAAGGCCGGATGAGCTTACGGTTGGCAAAACCCTCTTGTTCAAGTGGCCGCGCGGCTGGCAAGGCATCAATAGCATCTTTCATGGCATCACCATTCGACATGTTTTTTAGCGGGCCACAATACGTCGCTGCTGTGATTGTGGGTGCTGAAGGTGTGAAACGTTGCAATACCGTAGCACAGGAATCGAGCTGTGACAATCCTCAACTAGTAGGGAGGGAAGGATTTAGCAAAGTAGCTGTTTCTGGGGAGTTCTCGCATGCAGCTTAACTGTTCCAAGGTGCTGAATGCTGACTGCTGATTGCTATTCGATTGGGAAGATAGCCCCTCAACCCCGCTCCACCGCCGTAGCAAACGCGTCCAAAGAGAGCGAACGTAAGAGATTGCGGCGCATGCCGCGCTCCACCTCAGCCAGGCGATCGGACGCAAAACTAATCCAGTTAAAATCCGAAGATTCTGCAAATTTCTTCAAATCAGCTTGGATATCGGTATTGCGAACCAGGTCCGGAGTGCCGCTATGCAAAAACGTCAGATCCTGCAGTAGAGAATAAAGGGTGCGCAGCAGTTTCTCCGTCTTTTCGCGCCCTTCGGCTCCGGCACGATACGTCTCGGTCACTTTAAACAGTTCGC
>Ga0070698_100000134_pt1 | contig 65298 bp, 53 predicted proteins | sample KBSK1502metaG_FD_65477 | JGI IMG/M metagenome (GOLD analysis project Ga0070698, IMG submission 65477) | Corn, switchgrass and miscanthus rhizosphere microbial communities from Kellogg Biological Station, Michigan, USA - KBS K1-50-2 metaG | ecosystem: Host-associated > Plants > Roots >...
TAAAGCGGACGACTGAAAGCAACCGGCCAGATCCTTTAATCATTTCAACCGTCCGCTTCACGGACTTCCTTCCGTCCTCCGACCGCACCCCAGCGATGAAATCGCTGGGCTATTTTCATGCGTCCGCTAACGCGGACTCATAAACCTACTTTTCGGGCAAGACCGCTTGAACTCTAAACTTCGCTCCGCGCCGAACCCCCTCCTAGCTTGCCTTTGCCGCTCTAATCGAATAGCTTTTTGGTCGTCGTCTTAAACCCTTTAGAACATGTTTGCTTTCAGCGCTTCTAACCTGATTCCGCCCGCGGTGTCGTTCTTGTTGGCACTGGCCCTGACGCCGGTAGTGCGCGTGCTGGCGCGGCGCTGGGGGTTTGTCGCCAAGCCGAAGGTCGATCGCTGGCACAAGAAACCGACCGCGATGATGGGTGGAGTCGGAATCTTCCTGGCGGTCGTCGGCACTTATTTAATGCTGGTGCCGCATACCCAGCAAGGTTGGGTGGTGGTGGGCGCGGCCTCGTTCCTGTTTCTGGTGGGACTGGTTGATGACTGGCTGCACGTTAAGCCTTACCAAAAATTGATCGGCCAGGTGATCGGCGCGGCGATAGTTGTCAATTACGGTCTGGTGCTGCCGTGGACCCGTTCGCTGCCGGTGAATATGCTGATCACGATCTTCTGGTTGATTGGCATCACCAACGCGATCAATCTGCTCGACAACATGGACGGTTTGGCGACCGGAATTGCGGCCATCGCTTCATGCTTTCTCACCTTCAACTTTTTGTCCGGCGGCCAAATGACCGAGGCAGTGATGATGGGCGTGTTCGCCGCCGCCCTGCTGGGCTTTCTGATTTACAACTCTAATCCCGCGTCGATCTTTATGGGCGACAGCGGATCGATGTTCATCGGATTATTTCTGGCGGGCGCGGCGCTGGTCAACGTAACGGGCGGGCGGTCGCGCAGCTTCGTACCGGTACTTGCGGTGCCGATCCTCGTTTTGTTCATTCCGATTTTCGACACAACGTTTGTAACGATCCTGAGGAAGCTTTCGGGTCGCGCAGCTTCGCAGGGTGGCCGCGATCACACTTCGCATCGTTTGGTGGCGCTGGGCATGTCGGAACGCCGGGCAGTCTGGATGCTTTATGGACTGGCTGGGCTCTCGGGGTTTCTGGCGATCATGGTGCGTCGCGTGAAACCTGACGTGAGTCTGGCGCTGCTGGCGGGCTTTACACTCGTGTTGACGCTGCTTGGTGTTTATCTCGCCGGAGTAAAAGGTTACGACGAAGAAGCAGACGTGCGCGCGGCGAGCGACAAACCGCTCTTCGCTTTCCTGGTCGACTTCTCTTACAAGCGCCGCATCTTCGAAGTCCTGCTGGACGTAGTCCTGATTGTGCTTGCTTACTGGTCGGCATACGCGATCAAGTTCGAGCCTTTTTCCAACAGCCCGGCCTGGAAACTTTTTCTCCGCACCTTGCCGGTACTGGTGGTGGTGCGGTTGGCGGCGTTTCTGCTGTTCGGGGTCTATCGCGGCATCTGGCGCTACACGAGCATTGACGATCTAATGGCCTTTGCGAAAGCTGTGGTCGCCGGTTCGGTGGTCAGTCTGGTGATCGTCCTCTTCAAGTTTCGCTTCACCGGGTTCTCGCGAGCTATCTTCGTGATCGACGCGCTGGTAATGTTGATGCTGCTGGCCGGCAGCCGGGTCGCGTTTCGATTCTTTCGCCAGGTGCTGCCCGCGGCCAACGGCGAGTCTGGCCAGCGCGTTTTGATTTACGGGGCGGGCGACGCGGGCGAGTTACTGTTGCGGGAGCTGCTGAACAATCGCGAGTTAAGCTATACACCCGTCGGGTTTATTGACGATGATCCAAACAAACAGGGAAAGGTCATCCACGGTTTTCGCGTTTTCGGAGGAAACGGAATGCTCGGGAAGATCGTGAGCGATCATCAAATCGAGCATTTGCTGATTTCAACTCCCCGCATTTCTGACGAGCGGCTCGCCGAAATTGCCCGCGAGTGCGAAGCGCGGAACATCGTTTTGAAGCGCATGTCGATCAGAATCGAAAGTATTACTGACAGTCCCTTGACGTCCCTTGCGCGCGCGGCTTCCGACGGCGACTTGTAGGATCAATCCAGCCAGTGACGAATTCCAAAACCCCATCCGTTGTTACTCTTCGCCTGGGTCCAGGCTTGCGTTGGGTGCTTTTGCTGCCGGCGCTGCTGGCGATCCTGGGCGCCTGGTTTACGGTGCGTTGGTACGTCGGCAATACCATCGCGGAGTACGCGCCCGGCGTATCTGAAGGCGGGCTGGAGATGGCGCGGATGGCCGTGCGTTGGGCGCCGGGAGATCCCCTGGCGCATTGGCGACTCGGCTCGTTCCTCGAGAAATCTTTCAGCGCTGAGAATATGGCCGCGGCCGTCAACGAATATCAAACGGCGGTGCGGCTTTCTCCGAACGATTATCGTTACTGGATGGAACTCGGGCGGGCCCTCGAAGCCAGCGGAGACAGAGAGAACGGCGAAAAGGCTTTGCGTCGAGCGGTTGCATTGGCCCCGGCTTACTCTCAGCCGCGTTGGCATTTTGGCAATCTACTATTGCGCGAAGGCAAGTACGACCAGGCGTTCGAGCAGCTCGGCCACGCCGCCGAATCCGACAATCAAATGCGCCGGCAGGTGTTTGATTTGGCGATGCAGATCTTTGCTGGTGACGTAAACGAAATTGCCAAAGCCGCTTGTGTGTCACCCGCCGCACGTCTTCAGTTTGCCAACTACCTGGTGAGCGCTCAGAAAATCAGCGACGCAATGCGCATGTGGGGCGCGGTCAGTGCGGCCGATCGTAAAGCGCAACCCGATCTCAGTAAAGAGTTTGAGCAAGCTCTGATCACTGCCAGGCAATTTCGCGCCGTCCTGGCCGTTAGGCAAGAGATTGAGCCGGACACGAACGCGGCCCAACCCGAGCAAGTCTCGAACGCAGGATTCGAAAGCGAGCTTAAGTTTTCGGGCACAAACATTTTCGACTGGTCGATCATTTCGCGGGGCTCGGCCCAGGTCAGCGCTGATTCCCATGCCCACAGCGGCAACAAGAGTTTGCGCATTCTCTACAGGGCGTCGGCGACCCTCGACAAGGTTCCAGTGTCGCAGACGGTGGTAGTAGAGTCCGGCGCCAGCTATCGATTTGAATGCTATATGCGATCGGAGGATATAATCAGTCCGAACGCGCCAGTCCTAACGGTTTTCGATGCAGTTGATGGGGCCATCCTGGGCTCATCAAAACCAGTGCCAACCGGAACGCATGACTGGCAACTGGTTACTTTCGATTTCACGACGAATCAACAGCATGATGGAATCACAATCGGGTTTTCCAGGGCCCCTTGTGCAGAGGGACAGATTTGTCCGATCTTTGGCACCGTCTGGTATGACGACTTCAATCTTAAACGACTCACCGGTCCCGATCGACGAGACGCAGGTAAAGCCAAGCGCTAAACCCGCGACGTCCGAGCCAGCCAAACGCCGGCACACGATCGCCAGTCGACTGGCCTTCCTGACTATTTGCGTCGCGGTGGTGCTGACCACGCTTGCCTATGGCACCGTTCACTACTGGGCCATGGCGGCTTTTGCCATCAGCGCCGCCGGCCTTGTTTGTCTCTGGTGTGTTGATGGTCTGGTGCTGCGTTCGGTGCAACTCAGCCGCAACGCGCTCCAGTGGCCGCTGCTGGGATTGATCGTGCTCGGCCTGATTCAACTGCTGCCATTCCGCAATGTTGACAATGCCGGACTGCCGCTGGCACCTGCTCGCACGCTGTCGCTCGATCCGTATGCGACGCGGCTGGTGCTGGTGCAAATCACCGGCTTGCTCATTTACTTTATCGCGACCTTGATTTTCACCGACACGTCGCGCCGGCTGCGGACAATTGTCAGGACGATCACCATCTTCGGCTTTCTGCTGGCGATGTTCGGGCTGACTCAATCATTTACCAGCGACGGCACGCGGGTCTATTGGTTTCGCCAGTTGGCGCAGAGTACGGCCTTTGGGCCATTCATCAATCGCCATCACTTCGCCGGATACATGGAACTGGCGATTGCTTTGCCGCTCGGCCTCCTGTTTTCAGGATCGATTGAGAGTTATAAGCGTCCGATCTACGCGTTTGTCGCGATGATGATGGGTGTGGCCCTGATCATGACCAATTCGCGTGGCGGAATAATTAGTTTGGCAGCCGAGATATTGTTTCTGGCCGTCGTTGCCGGTCCCGGTTTGCTGCGCGGAGAGCGCCGGCCGCGGGCCCAGCGTATCCGTTCAGCATTGCTGCGCGCCGGACTTGCTTTTGGACTGATCGTGATTTTGATCGGAGGCACGATCGCAGTCGGTGGTTCAGATGTATTTACGCGCTTGGTCGGCACTGCCAACGCTGCCGATCCCACCACGGGACGCGCGCATTTTTGGAGTGTGACGCTTGACGTGATCAAGGCTTACCCGGTCGTCGGTTCCGGCCTGGGCTCATTCAGTGTGATCTATACGGTTTACGATTCGCGCAATGGTTTCTACCGGCTCGAACAGGCGCACAACGATTATCTACAGACCCTCGCCGATGGAGGCGTCGTCGGTGGAATCCTGGGACTCGCTTTTCTCATAATTCTTTTTGGCAAAGGGTTCGCGCGTCGCGAAACAGACGACAAGTTCCGGCGGGGCGTGGCCACCGGAGCCCTGGCCGGATGTTTCGCTGTGCTCATCCACAGCTTTTTCGACTTTACGTTGCATACCACTTCGAACGCTTTGCTGTTTTTGATTCTGGCCGCGCTGGCCACGCAGGACAGTCGTGTGGATCAGGGCTCGCAACATCGCGGCCAACGCCGCCGCCGCCGCTCACGCAGTGCTGAACTTGAGCCTATGGGTGTAACGCCGCCCGCGCTCGCAGCCGCAAAGCAACCTGAATAATCGTCCTGGTTCACCGCACTCGTTCAGAGGCGACCTGGGCCCCACACGCGTTGGCACAGGTGCCGAGTGCGGAAGCGAGGCTCGTTCGGTTGTATCTTCTATGTCAGAGGATGTAGTCTGTCAGCGCTCTTTTCCGATCTGGTAAACTTAGAACTATAGCCCCTGGCCCATCGAAGGAGATCGTTTTCCAGTGTCTTCGGCAGCAGCCGCCAAGGTTTCACCTGACCAGGAAGAATCAAGCATCCCGTCAACATTGGCAGGTCTGTGTCTACAGGCCATTGCCCGCCATGACAAGCCGGACGCCGTCAGCGAGAAGCGCGACGGCCAGTGGGTGCGCATCTCAGCCGCGGATTTTATCCGTCGCGTGCGCCACATCGCGCTCGGCCTGGCTGACCTTGGTCTGCAACCCGGGGATCGCGTCGCGCTGATTTCCGAGAATCGACCTGAATGGTCTATAGCTGATCTTGCCATCCTCAGCCTCGGCGCCGTGACGGTGCCAATCTACACGACGCAATCAGTCGAGCAGATCCAGTTCATCCTTGAAGATTCAGGCACGTGCACCCTGATGATTTCCGGCGGCCGGGTGCTCAAACATGCGCGCCAGGGATTTGAGGGCGTGCTGCAACTTGAGCGCGTGGTGGTCTTCGATACGAAGGCAGCCGGCGCTCTTGAGGGAGCCATTACGCTCGAGAGTATTGAAGCGCGTGGCGCCGCGATCGAGCATGATGACGCTTCGGCTTTTGACAACCTGCTGGGTCGAGGGCGAGGCGAAGACCTGGCTACCATCATCTACACCTCCGGCACCACGGGCAAACCAAAGGGCGTGATGCTGACGCACGACAATTTCATTTCCAACGTGCTTTCGATTCCGCGAGGACTGCCGATTTCGCCGCATGATGTTTCGCTTTCGGTCTTGCCGCTGTCTCATATTTTCGAGCGCACGGTTTTTTACGTCTTCTGCTATGTCGGTGTCTCGGTAAATTACGCAGCCTCGTTTGATCAAGTGGGCGAGTATCTGCGCGAGGTGCGCCCCACGATTATGACTGCCGTGCCGCGGCTGTTCGAAAAGGTCTATCACCGCATCATCAAGAAGGGGATGTCCGCGGGCGGTTTGAAAAGCAAGATCTTCGCGCGCTCGCTTGCGATTGGACAGCGCTACGCCGAACTGAAAGATAAGGGACAGCGCGTGCCGCTTTCACTTCAGTTGCGGCAGGCGGTCGCAGACGCCCTCGTATTTACTAAGTGGCGCGAAGGCATCGGGGGCCGCTTGCGCTATTTTGTTTCCGGCGGCGCGCCGCTGTCGCCGACACTTTCTTATTCGTTCCTGGGCGCCGGCATAAATATTTTGCAGGGCTATGGCATGACCGAAACCTGCATCGTCTCGGCCAATCGTCCCGACGATAATCGGGTCGGATCGATCGGCAAACCATTTACCGGAATCGAAGTTGTGATCGCCGCAGACGGCGAGATGCTGGTCCGCGGACCGAACGTAATGCGCGGCTACTATGGCCATCCCGAATCGACGGAGGCCGTGATGAACGACGGCTGGTTTGCCACGGGCGACGTGGGCCATATCGATGAAGCCGGTCACCTGTTTCTCACCGATCGCAAGAAAGATCTTTTCAAGCTCTCGAACGGCAAATACATCGCGCCCCAATTGATCGAAAGTCTTTTGAAGCAGAGCGAGTTCGTCAACCAAGTTGTCGTGGTCGGCGCCAGCCGGAAATATCCGGTGGCTTTGATTGTGCCTGATTGGGAAGCGCTGAAGAGTTCGTTACAAGCGGCGGGCGAACCAGTAACAGGCACTCATGCCGAGTTAAGCGCGCAAGCCAGCGTGATCAAAATGGTCCAGCGCGACGTAACCATGATCACTGCGCACCTGGCTGACTACGAGCGCGTCCGTCGCGTCGCCTTGTTAGCGGAAGAATTTTCGATTGACAGCGGGGAACTCACACCTACCTTGAAAGTAAAGCGCAACGTCATTGATGAAAGATATGGCACGCTAATCGACGAGCTGTATGGGGCAGCTTGAGCGGCACCAGCAACTTTGCCCCATATCGAATCTCTCGAGAAACCTGTACATGACTGACAAAAAAGTCGAGACTTTCGCCCCTCCCCTGGTGTATATTCCGCGAAGAGAATTGAGACCAGGCGGGGATCCATTGAAACCTTACGCGTCGGCTGTCCCCGTAGCCGATTTGCCTTGAGGAATCGGAGGGCGTGGTTTTCGGCGGCGTAGTTAACATGAATTGCTCCTTTGTCCGTCGAACCCTGTAGGCAGGCTGGCTTCGCGCCGCGCCCAATTCCAATCTCATTTCTTGCGGTGGGAACGCGCCACAGAAGGAGTATTTATGCCCCCACTTTGCCTCTCTTTTACGGATCGCCGATCACTGCTGTGCACGGCCGCCATCCTCTCGCTGCTCATCTTTTGGCTGGTTGGGAATAGCTGGACCCGCGTGGGGTTCGCCCAGGCAGCGCCCACGCCTTTCCGAAACTTTGAAGCCCCACAGATTCACCCGCTGGCGCTGACGCCTGACGGCACTCGGCTGCTCGCGGTCAATACGCCGAACGGTTCGCTTTCAGTTTTCCAGTTGGTGTCGGGCTCGCCGGTGCTCACGGCCGAGATTCCGGTCGGACTCGAACCCGTCAGCGTCGCCGCCCGCAACAACCGCGAGGCGTGGGTCGTCAACTGGCTCTCAGACTCGGTAAGCATCCTTGATCTAACAACCGGCAACGTCGTGCGCACCATTGACGTGGGTGACGAGCCGACTGATGTGATCTTCGCCGGAAGTGGTAACAACAAGGCCTTTGTTTGCGTTTCAGGCGGAGGGCGGACGACCGCTTCACTTATTCAGATAACCGGCGCGACCGGCGCCGTTAAGGTGTTCGATGCCAACAACCCCCTGGCGACTCCGGTAATACTTGAAAACTTCGCCAAGCAGCCGCGCGCGCTTGCGCGCAACTCCGATGGCTCGCGTGTCTTCGTCTCGGTATTCGAGTCGGGCAATCAGACGACCATCGTGCCGGAACCCATCGTCAGTGCCAACGGCGGACTTCCGCCACCGAACCCGGCGGTTAGACCGGGGCTGCCCGCGCCACCCAACACCGGCTTGATCGTGAAATGGGACGGTTCGAATTGGAGAGACGAGATCAGTAGATCCTGGACCGCGCAGATTCCCTACACGCTGGCCGATGTTGACCTGGTAGTGATTGATGCGACCTCGTCGTCCATCGCCGCCCAGGTTCGCGGCATAGGTACACACATCGGCAACATGGCCTTCGATCCGTCAGCAACACAGTTGTTCGTCGCTAATCTCGAAGACATCAACCAGGTGCGCTTCGAACCAAACCTGAGCGGAAAATTTCAGGCGAGCCGCGTCTCCGTGCTCAACGTATCCAACCCTGCGACGCCCGCACTAATGAGCACCTCCGATCTGAACTCTCATGTTGACTTCAGCGGTCCCGGCTCGGATTCCGAGCGCGCCAAAAGCCTGGCCTTGCCTGCCGATCTCGTGCGTCAGTCTGACGGTACTGTCTATGTGGCGGCGACCAGCTCTAACCGCGTCGGCGTGCTGACGTCGGCGGGTGCGGTGACCGGGCGCATCGCTGTGGGCCAGGGGCCGACCGGTCTCGCGATCGACGAAGCGCGAAGTCGACTCTATGTACTCAACCGTTTCGACGAGACTATTAGCGTTGTGGATACGGGATCGAAGACGCAATTGTCGCAGCTTGCTATCGGCTTCAACCCGGAGCCTGCCGCTGTTCAGAATGGGCGTCGCTTTCTTTACGACGCCACGGCTTTCTCGAACCACGGCACAGTGTCGTGCGCGAGTTGCCACTTGAACGGTCACCGGGACGGAATGGTTTGGGACCTCGGCAACCCGCTGGGAGATCAAAACCCTGTATCAACATTCCTGCCGCCGAGTTTGACCGGAGCGGACAGCGAGCATCCGATGAAGGGACCAATGATGACGCAGAGTCTGCGCGGCATCATCGGCAATGAGCCCTTTCATTGGCGCGGCGATCGCGCCGGACTGGAAAACTTCAACCCGGCCTTCGAAGGGCTCCTGGGCGGGCGCCAACTTAGCGCCGCAGAGATGGCCTCCTTCAAGGCCTTTGTTCAATCGCTCGTTTACCCGCCGAACCCGAACCATCCGCAAAGACGGACTCCGAATGAACAGACGAGTGGCGGCTTCCTCTTTTTCAGCACCAACAAATTGTTTGGTCCTCCCGGGCCCAGCGGGACAATCAATTGCAGCGAGTGCCATCTCGTCACCAGCTTCAAAGTTGGTTCGGACAATAAGATCACTCCGTCGGCGAATCTTCAGGAATCGCAGTCAGTGAAGGTCGCTCCATTCCGCGGCATCTATCAAAAGATCGGAATGAACAAGTCGCCTGGCGAGCAGATCACGGGCTTCGGTTTTTCGCATGACGGCTCGTTTGACACGCTCTTTAACTTTCAGAAGGCGCCGCAGTTTAACTTTGGCCAGGCGGGAAGCGATTCGACCGCCGACCTCTGGCGTAACGAGATTGGGCAAATGTTGTTGAAGTTTGACACCGGCACAGCGCCGGCGGTCGGCTTAATGGTCACCGTAGACGCCACCAACAAGTCGTCCGCCAGCAGCCGCATCAACAACGTCCTCATCCCAGAGGCGCAGTCAGGAAACTGCGACCTCGTCGTGAGAGGAATCTACGGCGGCGTCCCGCGCAGCTTCCTCCGGCTTTCCAACGGAATGTTTCAGCCCGATAGCCTCGCGGAAGCGCCAGTCACTTTGCAGACATTGCTCAATGTTGTGACCACGGGTGCCGAGTTGACCTTCATGGGTGTGCCGCCGAGTGAGGGTCCGCTATTCGGCACAGATCGCGACGGCAATGGAACTCTGAACGACGACGAACCGCGCACGTCTGTCCAGATCGGCGGTCGCGTAGTTGATATTGGCGGGAATGGAATCGCAGGGGTCACGCTTACGCTCTCCGGCAAACAGGCGGCCACCGCTGTTACCGACTCTCAGGGCAGGTACGTCTTCAACTTCATTTCGACGACGGGCACGCATATCGTAACGCCGCAGAAAACAGGCCTGACGTTCACTCCGATCGATCGCTCGGTTACTAATCCGGTGTGGAACGTGTCGGCCTCTTTCACTACTTCACCGACGGGAAGCGCGGCTAGTTCGTCGCAGTTCTTTGTGTCGCAACACTATGCCGACTTCCTGAACCGTGAACCGGATGCGCCCGGTCTGGCGTTCTGGATCAATCAGATCGAGAGTTGCGGCACAGATCAGGATTGCAGGCGATTGAAGCGGGATAACGTTTCAGGAGCGTTCTTTCTCTCGATCGAGTTCAAGGAGACTGGCTACCTTGTCTACCGCACTTACAAGGCTTCGTTCGGTGACCTTCCGGGCAAGCCCGTACCGATCACTTTCCAGCAGTTGATGACTGACACACAGCGGGTAAGTAGGAACGTGATCGTTACTCCCCCGCCGGACAATGCGTGGCAAGTTACGTTAGAAACGAACAAGCAAGCGTTCTTTGTGGGTTGGGTGCAGCGCCCGCAGTTCCTCGCGACCTACCCAATCGGAATGCCCGCGGCTAACTTTGTGGATACGCTTAATGCAAACACCGGCGGCTCGCTTAACTCGACGCAGCGCGACGCGCTGGTCAACCAATTGTCGTCTAACAATACAACGGCAGGCCGCGCGTCGGCAGTGCGTCAGGTGGCCGAGAACTCTGTGTTCTCGGATCGTGAGTTCAACAAGGCGTTCGTCTTGATGCAGTACTTCGGCTATCTGAGACGTAATCCGAATGATCCGCCAGAGGTAGGGCTGGACTTTGCGGGTTACAACTTCTGGCTGGCGAAGCTCAACGAGCACAATGGCAATTTCATTCAAGCCGAGATGGTGAAATCGTTCATTGTGAGCGGCGAATACCTCGGGCGCTTCGGACAGTAGGCCTATGGACTGATCAGCACCAACTGGCGCTTAGCCAGGGTTAAGAAGCCGTTGCCGAACTGACAGTTCTGATGAACCTAAGGTGGGGTATCAAATCCTGTCTTTGGTTTTCCAGAAGAGGAATTTTCGATCGAGACTGGAGAAGTCACGATCCTTTGAAAGTGAAACGCAACTCTATCGTCTAACCTTAGGCCCGCTGATCGACCAGCCAACAGCCCGGCCCTGGCAGTGAACACTTCAGCAAAAGAACTCGTTGACAATTGCTATGCTTCAGAGTAGAACACTGTCCAAAGTGAGCTTGATTCGACATGGTAGCGAGACCTCAAAAATCATCTAAAGCGCCATAATCCGCTGACCATGATCGCGCCTCTCCTTATCGCCCTAATTGTTGCGAGGAAACCAGGTTTTGGTATCACAACAACTCTCTCATTACCGAATTATTGAAAAGCTCGGCACCGGCGGCATGGGCGAAGTGTTCCTCGCTCAGGACCTCGCTCTTGATCGTCGCGTGGCCATCAAGATCCTGCCCGCTAAATCGATCGAAAACGAACAGGCGAAGAAGAGGTTAATCCGAGAAGCAAGAGCTGCTGCTACTCTCGACCACCCAAACATCTGTACCATTCACGAGGTCAATGCAGAGACAGATTCGCCCTTCATCGTGATGCAGTATATCGACGGCGTGACGTTGTGGAACAAGGTCAGGAACAATCCGCTGGCGCCGTCGGAGGTCGTCAATATTGGAATTCAGGCGGCCGAAGCGCTGGCCGAAGCGCACTCCCGCGGGGTCATTCACCGGGATATCAAGCCGCAGAATGTGATGATCACCCCTCGCGGTCAGGTCAAGATTCTTGATTTCGGTTTGGCAAAACAGACGGTGACCGAGCGGGCTGTCGATTCAGAGGTGCAGACCGATACCCGGTTGACTGAGGACGGACAAATTGTCGGCACAGTTGGGTACATGTCCCCCGAGCAGTTGCGGGGATATGAAATGGATGCGCGCAGCGACATCTTTTCGCTCGGGGTGACGCTCTACGAGTGTGCGACCGGTGCAGCCGCGTTCAGCGGCAACAGTGCGATCGAAATTTCTTCCAAGATTCTGCACGTCGATCCACCCAGGCCTTCCCAGCTCAAGCCAGGCATTCCGCCATCACTCGAGGGCGTCATCCTCAAAGCGATGGCTAAGGAAGTCGAAGATCGTTATCAATCAGCCAGCGCCATGCTCGAAGATCTTTATCGCTTGCGCGGATCAGTTTCGGGAAGCAGTGAGATGCTTACCAGGCCGCTGACGATCGAGCATCGACCGGCCCCGCGAAATTCCGCGATGAGCAGGGCCTGGAATCGAAAACCGATTAAGATACTTGCGTTCGGCTTACCGTTGCTGCTCGTAGCCATATTGTTGGGGCTGCGTCTCTGGCATCCTCCTCTGCACCAACCTTCGGCTGAAGCGAAGACCTGGTACGATCAGGGTCTGGATGCAATGCGAGCAGGCACCTACTATAAGGCGAGCAAGATGCTGGAGCGCTCGATCGCCCTGGACGACGGGTACGCGCTCTCGCACGCTCATCTGGCCGAAACCTATCTCGAAATAAACGACACGGAAAGGGCGAAAGAGGAGTTGCTGCTTGCCATGTCGCTCGTGCCTAATCGATCGAGCCTGGCGAACGCGGACGCCGCTTACCTCGACGCGGTAGGAGCGACAGTAAGACGAGAATTCCCCGCGGCGATTGATTCCTATCGCAAGCTTCTCGATCAGGTTCCGTCGCAGGACAAGGCGAAGGCATATGTGGACCTCGGTCGCGCCTATGAAATGGATGAGAATTCCGACAAGGCGGCGGAAATGTATCTGGAAGCAATCAAGCGCGACCCCCAGGCTCCCGCTGGATTTCTGCGCCTGGCGATCCTCTATAGCCGGCGGCAGGATTCATCGAAGGCCGAGGAGAACTTCAAACAAGCCGAGCGGCTCTATCAAATCATGTCCAATGACGAAGGCCGTGCCGAGGTGCTTTATCAGCGTGGTGCGCTCCTCGCGAGGACTTCGAAATCAGCTGAGGCCAGGTCGCAGTTGGAACAAGTGCTGGAACTCCTCAAGAACGCAGAAAATAAATCGCAGTTCGTGAAGACTGAGTTGCAATTGAGCCTCGTCTTGCGCGATGAAGGAAATCTCGAGCGCGCCAAAGCGCTGGCCGAAGAGGCGATCCAACTGGCGCAAACAAATAATCTAAAAAACCTCGCTGCCAACGGTTTGATAGATCTCGGTTTGGCGTTGCTCAGCCGTGGCGATTTCGATCAATCACTTAAGTACTTCAAACAGGCGCTCGATCTGGCCCAACGCGACAAATCGCGGACCACCGAAGTACGCGCGACTTTGTCCCTGGGCCGATTGAATCAACAAATGGGTAATAGTGACGAGGCGATATCTCAGCTTGAGGAAGCGCTGAAGTTCTATAAGCCGGGAGGTTACCGCAAAGAGACTTCGATCGCGTTGAGCATGCTGGGGCGCGCCCATCAGGACAAAGGCGAGGACGACGTCGCTCTGAAGCTCTTCGAGGAACAACTAAAACTTACCAGGGACTCGGGCGATCAGGCGGGTTTGGCCGAGTCACATATGAACCTGGCCCTGCTGCGAGGCCTGAACCAGGAGATTTACCCTGAGGCGATTGCCCAATTGGACGAGAAGTACAAGACCGACCAGGCGCGAGGCTCGAAGATTGGGATGGGCTATGACCTGATGAATCGCGGAGGCTTTCTCTGGCAGTTGGGGCGCTACTCTGAGGCCCGGGCGGCGCTCGATGGAGCTTTTGAAATCGCCAACCGGCCTGAAGCGAACTATAAAGCGGTGCTGGCGTGGGTCCATGTGAAGGATGCTGAGATGGCTCTGAGCCAGCGTCACTACGACGAAGCCAAAAAGAAGAGTCAACTTGCCCTGGAGGTTTCAGGCTCGCAGTTTCCCGATGTGACGCTGAGCGCGAAGTACTCCATCGGGCGTGCGGAAGCCTTTTTGGGCGCGCCTCAGGTCGGCAGAAAGTCCTGCGAGGAAGCCCTTACCATGGCGAAGAAATCGAACTCGCCACAACTGATCTCCAGCGCGTTGCTCGCGCTCGCCGAGGTAATGCTGATCGGTAATGACGCGAAAGGTGCTTTGGAAAATTCTTTGGAGGCGCAAAAACTTTTTGCGCGTTCCGGACAACTGGATTCCGGATGGCGCGCCCTGCTTGTCGCCGCGCGCGCGGCAGTATTAACGGGAAACAAGTCCGCGGCCCGCGACTATGGATTACAATCCGATAGCTTGTGTGCGGGTCTTGAACAGAAATGGGGTAAGGATGCTTATGCAAGCTACTTGCGCCGGCCCGATATTCAGAACTATCGTAGTCAACTCGCTCAAGTTCTAACGCTCGGCAAATGAAGTGGACCAATTCACTAAGGAGAAAACAATCAATGATGCCCAACACTCAGACCCCTACCTTCGCTGTTAACCAATTTCCGCCGACCCTCTACTTTGACACCGACCCCGGCACTCAGGGTGACCCGGGCGGCGGCAGTACGGGCGGTAAGAAGAAGTCCGGCAAGAAGTCGGCCAAGAAGTCAACCGCCAAGCCGAAGAAAAAACGGTAAGTCGCCGCGGGTTAACGCCGTCGCGTCCGGGCTGAGATTAGAGCCACCGGCGGGAAGGCTATTCGACCGCAATAGTCATGCAGGGTCGGCACTGTTCCCAAAAGGTGCCGGCCCTGGTCTAATCGTCGAACAAACCGCGCTCTCGGAGGTCGCTTTTAGAAGCCACTTGTGCGCGCTCAAGTCTCACGTCTATTGCACCAAACTCAATGCTCCGTCTGAGCAGCCTTCGTGTGCCTTGCGACGTGGTAAGGATTCGCGAAGCAGCGTCCTCGGGAGACTTCGTTAGTGCATCCTCATTTTTGCGGGAGTTTGATTATGGCTGAAATGGAAATCGGCGCCAGAGCCAGGCTGAAGGAAGTTGAGAGTTCGGCCATCACAATGCCGCTTTCAAAGTTCCTCAAGAATATTGATCGGAACTACAAACTATCGACCAGGGACCGTCTGCGAATTGTGGAGCAGGCGATGGTCTTGATCGAGAGCAACTACGTCCACCTGCCGCTCAAGCGCGCGATGCACGCTATCGATCCTCTCCAGCGGCTCAGGCTCTTGAGGAAGGAAGTGGACCTGCTCAGCGGCATGCAGTTTCACAAGAGAATGCTCGGAATTTTTGCTTCCACTCGTGATCTTCACACCGTGTATCACCTACCGCATCCCTTCAAGGATCAAATCGCCTTTCTTCCTTTCCTGATCGAACAGTACTTTGAGAAAGACGGCAAGGTCGAGAAGTTCATGGTCTCGCGCATAGTCGAGGAGTTCCTTCCCGACTCAGGACGGGAAGTGGAGCTTTTCGAACCCGGCGTCGAGGTGCTGTTCTGGAATGGAGTGCCGATCCGCCGGGCCATCGAGATAAACGGCGAGAGCCAGGCCGGCAGTAATCTCGAGGCGAGGTTTGCGCGCGGGCTTGATGACCTCACGATCAGACCGCTCGAGATGTCGATGCCGCCGGACGAAGCCTGGGTCGCCCTTACTTACCGGACCCGCAAGGGGGAACTCCTGACGCTCAAACAAGCGTGGTCCGTTTACCGGGCGGACGACTCGCTGTGGACCGGCCAGCCCCCCGTAAAGAAGCGCGCGGCGATCGACGTCAAGAAGATCAAGATCAATCAGCTGAAGAAAAAGCTCTATGCTCCGCGAAAGCTCACCGTGAGCAAAGGGTTTGAAGATGTCTTCTATGCCGATATCAAGACCGTAAAGGAAAGGGACTTTGGTTATCTTCGCTTGTTCAGCTTTGAAGTTGAGGATGCGAACGAATTTGTCGCTGAATTTAAACGCGTCATCACGGCGGCATCTTTTCCTCAGGAGGGTATGATCATCGACGTGCGTGGCAACGGCGGTGGTTTGATCAGAGCCGGCGAACGTCTGCTGCAATTGTTCACTCCGCATCACATCAACCCGGAACTTTTCGAGTTCATTAACACACCGCTGAATCTCGATATTTGCCGCTTGGCGCCAAAGGAAACGAATCGCGCCAGATGGGCTGAGTCGATCGCCGAATCTGTCGTGACCGGCGCGACATATTCCCGCGGCTTTCCCCTTAGCTCAGAGGAATCCTGTAACAGTATCGGTCAGGTATACCATGGGCCCGTCATTCTCATAACCGACGCGCTGTCATATAGCGCTACCGATATCTTTGCCGCCGGTTTCCAGGACAACCGGGTCGGTGACGTGCTCGGCACTAGTGACAACACCGGGGCAGGTGGCGCCAACGTTTGGACGCACGAGGATTTGATGAAAGCGGTTCGGGGCGCGCCCAATTGGCCATTTAAGCCGCTGCCCCGAGGCGCTGATCTCAGGGTCGCCGTCCGCCGCAGCATTCGCGTGGGTCCCCACGCGGGCCGGCCGCTTGAAGAATTGGGAATCACTCCCGACCATCGCCACCATATGACCAGCCGCGATGTGCTGAAGGCGAATGACGACCTAATCAGCATGGCCGCGCGAATTCTGAAAACAAAGGCGATCTACTCGCTTAAGGTAAATCTTTCAGCATGGCAAAGCGGTATCCGGTATATGACTGTGAGCGCCACGTCAAAGATTCCAGCAAGAAAGAAAATCCAGAACATCGCCCGGGTGGATATTTATGTAGCCGGCCGGCCATACAAAACTCTCGATGTCATCAATGGGTCCTTAAAAGCCAAAAGACTCATCCTGAAGCGTCGCCAGGGAAAGAACAATCTGCTGTTAGAAGCCTTTGATGGAGCGAACAACCTGGTTGCGGCGTACCGGCATAAGTAGGGAGCGTGTGCGATTCCAAACTGGGCAGTAGCGCGACCGTGAGGGGGGCTCGGTACAGAACCGGGAGCGGTAGCGACCGGATCCAAAGCTCAACTGAAAGATCAAGAAGACTTTTGGTCTTTCAAATGAGCGTTCGATCCGGTCGCTACCGCTCCCGGTTCTCTAACTGATCACCGATCGCTGGCGTGACTGTCCGGCTGATTCATTTGCTGTGCGAGCAAAAACTCTGCCAGCATTCGTTCGTAACAAGCCGGGCACATCGCCAGCGCCAGTTCCTTGCCGTCCAGCCGGATTATTTCTCCACACCAACTGCACTTGACCGTCAATTGATTTTGCTGCGCCAGCTCCGCCTCATCCGACAGAGCGTCTTCAATCATTAGGAATGTCATGGGAAGTGTTTCCTCGGCACCACGATAACTATTTAGGCCGCGCGTTTCTGCTCGGTCTCGAGAAGAATCAAACGCATCAGCCATGCAGGCATTGACCAGGTGCGGCCGTCCGTGTCGCGTTCGACCATCACCCGCCTGTCATCGTTGAGACAGACACCGGTAACGGTGATAGTTGCGTGACCGTCGACGTACGACCGGCCAATTAAATCGTTGCTCGGATTATTGCTCCGTCTCGGCTGCGCGCGAAACGGGAAAGGAATTTGTTCTGCTTGCATAATGACCTCTCGGACCATCGACATTTCCAGGATTTAGATTTGTCCCGGTTGCTAACAGTTGTCTAATGAAATTTCAAGGCACTTATAGCGCAGTCTTGTTAAGCAGAGATGAACGAGAAAAGAAATTGAGGTTAATTTTGGCAGGCAATAGCCTCGGAGAAGGTTTGATCAAGGAGATTAGACCGCTGGCAAAACAGTACGTGTTTTGTGGACTTTGCGGCACTCTTTGCCTCGTAGAGGCGCAATGTTTATAGCACCGGCGTAATTCCCTAACGCCGCTCCGGAGGAACGAAATGTTTTCATATTGCGCTCCTACAGAGCGCTGGAAGTAAACGACTCGGGGCTATAAACGGTTTGGCTCCTCTGGAGCCAGTAAGTTAGTCCTGGGCCAACCTTGAATAATCCAGCACGCCGGTCTGCATCGTCATTTTCCACTCGTTGCCAACCTTTGAGTAGACTTTGCACACACGTCCTTTCCATAAATTTTCGTTGCCGCCGGTGTCGATCCAGAGCGTGTCGATATCGACAACTGCAAAGGCTCCGTCACCTTCCCTGGAAACTTCGATTTTTTTAATCTGTCGATCATTGCGGGCGAGGCGATGAGTGTCGAACAGGTTTTGCCAGCCGCTCTTCCACCGCGCACAGTCGTAGCGGCCCCATTCGATTACCCAATCCAAAGGATCGTGGGACTGTGGCGTGCGCGGCCATGGCCAGACCATGTCCTGATGAAAAACTGTCATCAATAGCTCAACGTCCTGTGTGTCCCACGCGCGTGTTTCGCGATCGACTATTTCTTTGATCTGTTGTCTGGTGTCGTCCATCTCATTTTGCCCAAAAACAAAGAAGGCGCAGAGGATGCGATGCCCCTGCGCCTTCGAAGTTAGTCCGAAGACTTACTCCTAAAAAGTAAACTTCACGGCCAACTGCAACTGCCTGGGATCGCCCACTCCCTGCCGCAGAAAGCCGTCGAAGTTGAATAGCCCCGGCGTGCTGAGCGGGTTGATATTATTTTTGTTGTTGAAGGTATTGAACATCTCGACGATGGGGATCAACGCGTACTTTTCGCCAAACTTGAAGGGCCGCTGGATCCGCCAATCGAACGAGAAGTAAGCGTTGTCCTTTCGCAGCGTGTTGCGATTGGTCGCCGTGCGCGTGGCCGGCGTGATCGGTTGAGCACTGCGCGCCTGGATGCGGAAGTTTCCTTCAATCCCCCAGCCCAGTTGGGCGAAAGTAAAGAAGTTGAACTTGTGCCGGATGTCGCGGTCCGACAGAGCATAATCAAGACTCAGGTTGTTGATATCAAACGAACGATCCGTGAACGGATCGCGTTCGTTTGAATCGTCGTCGCGGTCTTTCGAAAAAACGTAGTTCGCCTCGAACTGGTAACGCTTGCTCATGCGTTTCCTGACTCCCGCGGTGAAACCATTGTAGAGACCTTTACCGACGGCGCTCGTGACAAAGACGTCACCGAGGGTCGGGAACAATCCAGTGCGCGCAAAATTCAGGAAGCGCGTCAGGTGCACGCCCTTGGAATGAGTAAAGTCGAAGTATACGGAAAAGTCTTGCGAGAGCTCCTGCTCAAAGCCGGCATTCATCGTGTAGATGCGTGGATTGGCATAGTTCTTACTAAACACGCGAACGCTGGCGCCGAACGGAATCCCGCCGCCGGGCGCGATGGGTTGGATGTTGGGCCACGTGGGTGGTTGCGCTGCCGCGCCAAAGCAGGAAAACGCAAAGGTGGAGTTACAGAAGATGCCAAACTGCTGGGCCCCGTTGTCGGTGATCGAGCCCGCCTGCGACAGCATGTTCTGTCGTCCATAATAAATGCCATAGCTGGCCCGCAAGACTGATTTGCCTTGCTTCGAAATGTCCCAGGCAAAACCAACCCGCGGTTGAAATTCCTTCTTGGGACTGTGCAGAGTGCCATCGGAAGGGAAATTCGGATTGGACAAGAGCGCGGCGTAAGCCGTCTTACTTGGCGAAATCACCGGCTTGGGAAAGATCTGCGCTTCCCATCGCAGGCCGTAGTTCAAAGTAAAGTTCGGACGCACCTGCCACTTGTCCTGTGCGAAGAGTCCGTAGTCCTCGTTCTTGATAGTTGACGCGCCGGGTGGAGGAACGCCGGCAATCCCAGTCGATATTCCGTTCTGGAGATACAGGAGTAGAGGTCCGCTGGCTGGACTTCCCACCGGGCATGGTGTTGGTGAAGTAACCCAGGTTACGACGCCGGCGCCGCTAATGCATTCCTGCGTCCTGGGTCCGAATCCTCCGGCTGCCGCGGGGGATGCGTAGCGCAGAAAGCCCGTGACGCCGTCAAAAATATATCGCCCCTCAAAGAACCCGCGGAAGACCTGATCGTTGAGCGTGTGCAACCACTCGCCGCCAAACTTAATGGTATGGCTGCCGCGAACGATCGAAAGGTTGTCCTTCACATGGGTGCGCCAGAGTAGTTCATCAATTGTGGGATTGAGAAAGAACGGATTACCAAATCGGAAGGTCGTAGCAAAGCCCATCGCGGTATCGGCCGGCACGTTTGAAGGTGTGGCAGCCCGCGGGCGCAACTCGCGCGTATAAGAGAAGTGCGCTTCGTTCAGCGTGGTGGGCGAAATCGTCGAAAAGAGATTGACATTGAAGTTGTTGATCTTCGACGGCCCTTCAATGCCGTTCGCTGAATTGCCGTAAGTGGCAACGTCGAACGTCTGGTTGGTGTTCTTCGAATAGTCGAAGTTGTACGAGACGCCGAGCTGGTTTGACTTGGTAAGATTAAAGTCGGTCTTCAGCAGGAATGCATAGTTCTTGATGGGGTGCTTTACCGGCAACCCTTCGTCCTGGCTCCGGGTGTTCTTGATGAAGTTGATCAGCGCCAGTCGCTGACAATCCGTATTGGAGTTAATCAGCGCTTCATTAGCCGCGATGGTTGGGGCTGCAACCGGACAGGGCGTGGCTCCAATCGGATCGCTCAGATTGGCGCGCGTCAGGTTTTCGCGAATTCCTTCGAACGAAGTGAAGAAGAAGGCTTTGTCCTTGCGAATAGGTCCGCCCACCGTGCCGCCGAATTGTTCGCGCCGGAAATCCTTCAACGGCTTGCCGTCGGAAGTATGAGCCGTAAGGGCTTCGAGCCTTTGGAAGTAGAAGAGACTGCCGTGCACTTGGTTGGTGCCTGACTTGGGGATGACGTTGATGATGCCGCCGGCGGTGCGGCCGAATTCCGCGGTAGCTCCCGTTGCCACCACCTGAAATTCCTTGACTGCATCCAGCGGAATATCAATGGCCGCGCGCTGGCCGCCCAACTGCTCGCCGAAAAACCCGTTGTTGTAATCTCCGCCATCCAGACTGACGTTGTTAAAGACGCCGCGCTGACCCGAAAAAGTAATTTCGTCACCATCCGGGCCCTGGACCACACTTACACCGGGGGTGAGGGTCAGCAGGTCCTCGAATTTTCTACCGAGAATCGGCGTTGTGCTCACCGTAGTTTCATTCAGCGTCGTGCTGGATTCAGTCTTCACCGTATCGACTGTTGGCGTTGCAGTGATCGTGACCCGTTCCTGCACGCCGGAAATTTTCATACCCACCGGCAGGTTGAGGGCCTGGCCCACCGTTAGATCCAGGCTCTCCGCGACCGCGGTAGCGAAGCCCTGCTTGGAAACCGTGACCGAGTATTTACCTGGCGGCAGCGCCAGGGCGACGAAGCGTCCCCCATCATCTGTCGTCAGGCTGCGCGTAAGATTCGTTTCGAGATTTTTTATTTCGACATTCGCTCCCGGCACATTCGCCCCATTTGTGTCGGTGACTGTGCCCTGGATCGTTCCAGTTGTGATCTGGGTCTGCGAACTGACTATCGGCGCGATTGCGAGGATTACAAGCAAACTAATACCAAGTCCTTTGACCCCGAGGGCAAAGGAAGGAAATTTTGATCTATGCATGGTTTCTCCTGGCCGCTAACGTTGGCGCGTTGAGTGGGTCTGGTTGCGTTGACTGCTCGTCATCGGAAATTCTTTTCAGTTCAAGCACGAGAGAGTTTTTTTCGAGCGTTCGAATCTTAGTGAAGGCTGAAAAGACTGTCAATGAAATTAATTTGATAGCGGTGCGCCGGTTTGATTATGAAGCGTTAGAACTCGTTACAGAACTGCGGTAGCGACCGGATGCTATGCTCAACTTATGCTTGCAATTCGGAATTCCGGGACCGTTTGTGTCTCAATTGTCGCGTCTTTAGCATCCGGCCCTGCCGCTCGCTTTTCTGTAGCGGACGCTGCTCTCAAACCTGCCCACCTGATTACCAAAACGCCTCAGGACTCGATAGCGATTCTTCCAAACGACTCAGATACCGGCCCACCGTGAATCCGTCCATTAACGCGTGATGGACCTCAACGGAAATCGGTAAAAGTATCCGCTGGTTCTCAAGGGCAAACTTTCCGAACGCAATTTTGGGAATTGAATCCTCCTGCCGCCAATTGCGCGCGTGGGAAAAGCTGGTAAAAGACATCCACGGCAGCACCGTGAAATGGATTCTGCCGTCGTCTTCATTTCTGGGCCTGAAAGCTCCGTCGCCAGCCCGCACCTCTGCGATCGCGCGGGCGGCGTCGCTGGTAAACTTTTCGAAATCGTCGACGTAATCAAAATAAGCAAGCGTGAAAGCCTCGTCCGGCAGCAAAACGGTGGTGCCGCCATGAATGACGTCGTGAACAAAGACCTTGCCGTCTCGCAAGCGGTAACGGAATGGTTCGATCTCATTCGCGATGCGCAGAGCAAAGTAGTGATAAGCCAGCGACACGCTGATGCCGCCGCGGGCCCGCAACAGCTCGACCATTACGGTAACGTCAACGCGCGTGCAGATGTTGAAAAAAGGGTTGTCAAAGCCACGAAAGAACTCAAACACCTCGCGTCGCGGCCAGGTTGATATGTCCAGGTAATGTGGCATGCCAGAAAGTGTTTCTTCCGAAGAAGGGTAGCATAGCAGTCTGGAAGTCTATCAATGTGCTTTCAATTTCGGCGTTGAGTTTCCAGCATCCTGTTAGTTTGTTTCAACCGTACCAAATGATGGCCGCTTCGTAATACTATTGCGACATTGCGGCGGTTTGATGCAACCGGAAAGGTGACGACTGAAATGATCTATCGCACACTTGGCAGCACAGGCGAGAAAGTTTCGGCGATTGGTGTAGGCGGCTGGCATCTTGGATTAGGTCATGTCGATGAAGAGTTGGCGATCCGCATCGTCCGAGAGGCTTTGGATCGCGGCATCAATTTTCTGGACAACTGCTGGGACTACAACGAGGGCCGAAGTGAGATTCGGATGGGCAAAGCTTTGCGCGACGGCTACCGCGAAAAAGCGTTTGTGATGACCAAGATTGATGGCCGGTCTAAAAAGGAAGCCGCGAAACAACTCCACGAATCACTCGAACGCCTGCGAGTCGACTGCATCGATCTTGTCCAGCATCACGAGATTCTTCGTTTCGAAGATCCGCATCGCATTTTTCACGACGAAGGAGCCAACGCGGCGCTGCTCGAAGCGCGCCAGGCCGGCAAGCTTCGCTACATCGGATTCACCGGACATAAAGATCCGCGCGTGCACCTGTACATGCTGGAAGTTGCAAGTCAGCATGGATTCAAATTCGACACGGTGCAGATGCCGCTCAATCTAATTGACGCGCATTACCGCAGCTTCGCGAAAGAAGTTGTACCGGAACTGGTGAAACAAAACATCGGCGTTCTGGGAATGAAGAGCATGGCCAACGGCATCCTCTTGAAGTCGAACTCCGTAAAGCCCATCGAGTGCTTACACTATGCACTTAATTTGCCGACATCAGTCGTGATCACCGGTATCGACAGCATGGAGATTCTGGATCAGGCATTCGAAGCCGTTCGCACCTGTCACCCGTTTAGCACCGAAGAGCTGGACGCGTTGCTGGCTAAGACGTCCGCGGCCGCACTAACTGGTCGCTTCGAACCTTTCAAAACAACCTCGATCTTTGACGGCACGGCCGAACATCCGGAATGGCAGGGCGAAGAGTCACAAGAGTTCAAGCAACTCATGCCGGCTTGAGTTTGTTACAGAACCGGTCGATGAAGGTATGGTCATCGCTCATCAACGCGCCGAGTCCGGCGACGTCGTGGCGTTGACGCGGTCGATGAAAGCGAGAACAGGTCTTCCAGTGGAGAACGATTCTAACACCGATATCAACAGACGCCGTGGTCGCGCAATTGGCTTGATTTGGCTTTGCGCCTTGCGGTTTCTCTTTGTGCCTTTGCGCGAAATTTTTGGTTCGACTTTCGTTCACGCAAAGATAAGGTAAATAAATAAGGCGCTAAGAATAATGAGGCAGGCCCTATCATCATCAAAGCACCGGCGGATATGATTGAAGCGGAATCAGCTCAGTTAATGAGGAGACCAGGAATGCGAGATTTAGCCATCCGTTTGGAAAACCGCCCGGGAGCTTTAGCCGAAATGGGAGAAGCGCTCGGCGGCGCGGGTGTCAGCGTCGAAGGTGGCGGCGCATTCTTATTTAATGGTGAAGCGATCGCGCATTTTCTATTTGCAGATTCGGGTCCTGCGCGAAAAGCTCTCGCCGAAAAAGGAATTGAAGTTCTGGCAGATCGGGAAGTTCTGGTGCAAAGGCTCAGACAGGATCAACCCGGACAATTAGGAAAAATCTCGCGGATGATGGCCGGCGCGGGCGTGAACATAGAAGTCATTTACAGTGATCATCAGAACCAACTCATCCTGGTGGTTGATGATCTGGAAAAAGGCCGGGCCGTTTCCGATGCGTGGAAAATCGCTATTCAAAAATAGAGCTGAGGAATTCTTTCGTACCCGGCGGGCCGGTTAGTTCCAACCAGATGGGTCCAGCGCCCGCTTCCACGATGAGAGTAATTTTGAGGAACGGGCAACACTGATGCTCGAGCTGAATCAGAGTAAGCAAATCGACCAGCAGAGATTCGTTTGACGGGAAGCGGTACGCAAACCCATCCTCTTTCTCCTTCACTTCCAACGCAGCGGCGCGCGCCTTTTGCAAAACCTCAGTCCTGCGCGCTTGAAGTTGAGGTGAAGTCAAACTGCATGCTATCGGTAAGTTGGTCATTCGATCTCTCGTGCGAGTTGCGTGATGAGCCCACCCGCTTACGCAGGTGGTACTGATCGGGCTTCTGACAGTTGCGTCATTATTGCTTTGACTTTTGCTTCGATCAATTCACGCACGGCGCGGAAATCTTCAGGCGACATTTCTTTCGGATCGGGAATGTTCCAATCAGCTCTTTGTTTGGCGCGCACGAACGGGCACTCATCACCACAACCCATCGTCGCGACAAAATCAAATTCGATGTCGGGAATTTCAGTCAACGATTTCGATTCGTGGAGGGAAAGATCATAGCCAACTTCGCGCATTGCTTCGATCGCCTTCGGATTAATTCTGCCTGATGGGCGCGAGCCTGCACTGTACGCTTCGATTTGTTTGCCGCCGTGAATGCGCGCCAAGGCCTCAGCCATCTGGCTGCGGTTTGAATTCTCTACACAGACAAATAGGAGACGCTTGATTGGGCGATCGGGTGTCGACTGGGTCATACCGCTTCCTAAATACTTTTCACTCCTCTTCATGATGCGGCACTAAGAGTTCCGGTTCTTCCTTTGATCTCAATGGCAGGAGCCACCAGAAGACGGCCGTCGCAGCCGCGGCGCCGAGAAGCTGCGCCACGACAAAACCCGGCACGTCAACGGGCCGGATACCTGCAAACGTGTCACTTAACGAACGCGCGAGGGTGACGGCGGGATTGGCGAACGATGTTGACGACGTAAACCAATAGGCCGCTGTGATGTAGGCGCCAACTGCAAATGCCGTCATTGACGATCTTCGCCGCGCGCAACTCAGGATCACCGCCAGAAGTCCGAACGTCGCAACCGATTCACTGAATAACTGCGCAGCTCCGGCACGCGCATGATGCGACGCAAAAAATACCGGAAGACCGAACATCACGTTGGCCGCGGCCGTGCCGCAAACAGCGCCGGCAAGCTGAGCCATGAGATATGCGGGTACTTCTTTCCAGGGCGTGCCGCCTTGCGCGGCGTCAGCGAGAGTAACTGCCGGATTGAAATGCGCTCCTGAGATGGGACCGAAGGTTAGTATCAATGCAACCAATCCCGCGCCCGTTGCGAGTGTGTTACCAAGGAGAGCTATGGCCGCGTTCCCGTTCGCGAGTCTCTCACCCATGATGCCCGAGCCGATTACGATGGCCAGCAGAAAAGCAGTACCCATCGCTTCGGCCGTAACTCTGCGGGCAAGATTATTCATCGGGTAGATCCTGGCTCGAGCGCTTTCTTGAGTTGCTTCGGTTTCCGGGGAGTTTCTGCCCCAAAGTCCCGCTCATTTTTCAACATACCCGTCAGACGCTCCAGGAAGCCGTCACGCTCCCATTTATGCCAGCATGCCAGCGCGTGGCAGTAATGTTTCGTGCGCTCGCAGAGAAAGTGTTGCAGCAGCCAGACGACTGCGGCGCGGTTTCGCGGCTCACCGGTTTTTTCATCATTCTTAAGGCGCGCGCCGAGGTTGGCGATCCACGCATCACAATCATGCAGTTCTCCCAATGAGGTTTGCAGACCCGCGATCTCCTTTGCGATCTTCTTGAACTCATCTCCCCAACAAGGCGTAAACAGCTCAACTGCATAACGCAGTCTCTTGGCGAGAATGCGCAGTTGGTGCAGTTCTCTCGTCCGCAGCGGATGATAGAAAGCGTTACTTGAGTCGCTGAGCTGCTTCAGACGCGCACCGATAACGGTTGTTCCTAACTGGCCAAACGTCAGGACCTGCGGTCTGTTTTCCTCATCGTGCGAGTGCGGAGTCTTTGTTGCTGTATCTAGTCTGTCGCGGAAGTCGTCGCGGAACTCAGTGAGCGTCGCGGGCTTGAGAGCTGCGTAAAGAGCGGACCGGGCTTGCTGGCGTTGACGACGATGTTCGGCGGCGATTGCTTCGATTCCGTCAGCGACTTTGTCGTCAACCTGCGATCGGAGTTTCTCCAGTGCCGCCAGCACGACATCTTCATCCCGCACCGCGCCGAGCTTTTTTCCAATCGCCTTGAGCCTGCTGGACGGGATGCTTCCTTTACGAAGATAAGGTTTGAAGTCGCTGAGCGCGCTGCGCAGCCGGCGCGAGGCTACGCGCATCTGGTGAACACCTGCCGTGTCGTTCCAATCAAGCGCGCGTTCGCGGAGCGCGCACAGTTTTTTCAGCCGCGCCAGCAGGACCGTTTGAATGACACAGACCGCGGCATCGTGGCAATCAATATTTCCGATCGGTTTCGCTTTAGACACGTTCTCAGGGCTCCGGTGAAATCAGGCCCGCTTCAAGGCGGCGCGCCGGCTAAAGGACAGTTTGCATTCGAAGGCCTGTTCGAACATTTCGGCTCTTTGTTCGGCGGCGAATATCTCGTGATCGCAATTGGCTGAACTGCTCAGTTGCAAATGAACCAGCCGGCCATCGCGGACACAGCGCACGTCGCTCACGCGATTGTCGTGGCTGCGATCGAGGGCATCGGCGATCCTCAGGATGGCCGCCATTGCAAAGACTGTCTGGCGATCTACTTCGTTCAGCGCCGTGTAGTCAACGTGACGCTCCCTGGGCGCCGGCCCGCGATGATAGCGCGCGACATTTGCGATTACGTCGCGTTCGGCTTCGGAAAACCCGGTCAACTCCGAATTCTTGATGAGATAAAGAGCGTGCTTATGATGTGATTCGTGCGCGATGTGATAACCAATGTCGTGCAGTAATGCGGCTGCCGAAAGTAATGTTCGATGATGACGAGTCAGACTGGCGGGCGCATCGTCCACGGCTAACTGATCGAATATTCGCTCCGCCAGCTCGGCTACGCGACCCGCATGTGCTTCTTCATAGCCAAAGCGCCGGCCGACGGCATGGACGCCGCGCAATCTGTGATCGATGATGTCCGGGGTGGGCGGGCGCGACTCTGCTTCGATCTCGCGCAGACGATCAATTAGCACCCCTTCGCGAAGTGCCCAGCCGCAAGTGCGCAGCACGTTGATACCGAGTGCGCGCATCGATCCTTCGAGAATCTGTCCACCGGCAATGATGATCTCTGAACGTTGCGCACTGATGCCCGGCAGGGCGCGCCGTTCGGCTACAGTCATTGCGGCCACGCGAGAATTGAATTGAGCCAGGCGGCTGAACACGATTTCGTCGCCGGCGGGTTGGGCTCCCTGTATCTTTCGCTCTTCCTCGCTGGCTCGGAATCTCAGGGCCTCGCCGACGGAAATGATCGTTCCCGATGTGCCGGTCGCTTGTTGCCAGCGAGCACCGCGGAGTTCCCGAGCAGGGCGCTCCATCGCTGCCCGCACTTCTTCGATCATTGGGCGCAACTCTTTCGACTTCACCGGATCGGTGCTGATGTACCGTTCGGTCAATCCCACGGCGCCCAGCTTGACGGAAAAAAGTTGGGCGGGAGCGCCGTCGCGCATGAGCGATATTTCAGTCGAGCCGCCGCCGATGTCGATGTTGATAATCGAGGCTCCGCGCGTAGCGCAGCCATGGCTGGCGGCGATTCCGATCAGCCGAGCTTCTTCGATCGCCGAAAGGATCGAGATGCGTACCCCGGTTCGTTGATCGACCTCTTTGATAAATTGGCGCGCGTTCCTCGCCTCTCGCACTGAGGCAGTTGCCACCGCGAAAATTCGCTCGGCCCCACGAGCTTCAGCAATTGAACGAAAGCGCTTGATGCAGTCGGCGGCGCGTTGAATCGTCGCGGCTGAGAGATGGCCTCGACGCAACGTGTTATGACCCAGACGAACGGTTTCTTTTTCGCGAGCGAGAACCGCGAATGAATCGCTGGCGGCCGCATCGACCACGACCAGCTTAATCGAATTGGAGCCGACATCGATGGCCGCAACTTTCATGCGGATTTGGCTTTCTCAGAAGATTCTTCCTTCGCGATCTCTTTCAGAACGGGCCCGGAGGCAGGTTTCACTTTTTCCGGTGATCCAACTTTCGCACTTTCTTTGCCCGGCTCGTCAACAGTGTCTCCTTCGATTATTCGCGCGACCCCACGCCGCAGTTCCGCAGCGACTCTTCTTACCGGGCGAGAGGCGTCGACCACACGAAAACCATATTCACCGCTCATGCGATCGAATTCGCGCAGCAATTGTTTTTGATAAGCGATAAAGCTGTCGTAATAATCATTTCCCAGCCCGAGATCCATTCCCGATTCCCAATAATCAAAGCCGCGCCCTGAAGCCAGCACGCGTCCCGCTAACTCTTCCGTCGAACGCACGCGCAGATAGAAGACTGCATCGGGAACCAGCGCCATTCCGTAGATGCCTCTGACCCATTCCGGATCGGCGCCCCGAACTACAGCGCGCGCGATGGCTGAATAAATGTACCGATCGGTGAGCACGACAAAGCCGGCCCGCAAAGCCGGCAGCATCTGATTCTCCAGGCGGTCGGCAAAATCCGTCGCGTAGTAGAGCTGCATCGTGAGACGGCCCAGAGTGTGTCCTTCACGAGCGTTCTTGATCCCGCGTCCGGCGAGCACCGAACGGGTCATTCCGGTATCAAGGACTCCGTGACCGCCGGACTCAAGCCAGGTGCGCAAGAGCGCCACATGGGTCGAGCGGCCGACGCCGTCTGTTCCTTCGATCACAATCAGCTTGCCGCTATAGGGCTCGATCTCCAGACCGGGAAGCGCGGTACCGTAAAACTTCATCTCCTTCATTTCGTCAGCACCACCTTCTCCTTGAGCTTCTCTTTAAGATAGCGGCCGACGATCTCGCGCATCTGACGTTGCTGGACGCGGATTGATTGAGTGGCGTCGATTTGAGTCAGGCTGAACTCGCCGACCATGTGATCGTATTCGTCCAGGATTTTCCCCTGAAACATCTTAAAGCTCTCTTCTTCGTCACCGGACCAGTCCATGTCCATGCCGGCTTCGTAATACTTTAAAGAAGGACGCGAGGAAGCAATGCGATCAATCGCTACATCCAGGGGAGCGCGAAAGAAAAACGCCACCGTCGGTTTGACCGCGAATTTGTAGACCTCGCGCACCCAGGCGCGATCGCAGCCACGCGCCACGTCGCGCGCGAAGGCGGTGTAGATATACCGATCGGCGAGCACGATCGCGCCGGCCTTCAGCGGCGGAATGATGTTGCGTTCCGTGCGATCGGCAAAGTCGGTCGCGTGCAATAGCGAAAACGTCGTCGGAGTAAACAGCCGGCGCCGCTTCGCCCGCCGGGTCGTGTCTTTCACCAGGGGAGACGAGTTCCACTCAGAAAAGAAGACGGGGTACCCCTCGGCCTTCAGCCATTGATAGAGCAGCGCCAGTTGAGTCGATTTACCGCTGCCGTCGGTGCCCTCAACGACAAAAAGCCTGCCGGGATAACGGTGATGTCCGTATGAAATCATTTGCGGGATTGTGCCACGTGTCATGTTACAGCGATGTGAATTCTCAAGCCAGCCGAGGGAGTTGAGAGTTGGGAAAGTCTGATTCCTTCTTTGCGCCTTGGTGTGAAGTATTTCGTCAACGAACAAGCATTTCACGCAAAGGCGCAAAGAATAAAATGAGACACTACCGAGAGCTGTAGTTCTTGAATCAGACCGACGCGATAGACTAGAGTGTGCGCTCGCAAAAACATCACCAGATAAAAGGCGAGAAGCGAATGAAGACACTGCTTTTGCTGCGACATGCGAAATCGAGCTGGAAAAACAACGGCGCCGGGGATTTCGATCGCCCATTGAATCAACGCGGCTTGAAGGCTGCGCCCGTGATTGGCAGATTGATCCGAAAGCGCAAGCTTCAGCCCGACCTGGTGATCAGCTCGCCGGCCGAGCGAGCCCGGCAGACTATTCAACTGGTGCTTGAAGCTGCCGGTTTGAAGACGGAACTGCGCTACGACGAACGAATCTATGAGGCCAGCGCGGCGCGCCTGTTCGAGATCGTCTCGCAGATCGACGATGAGGCCGGAGTTGTGATGATGGTTGGACACAACCCCGGTTTTGAAGAGTTGGTCGAGGCCCTCACCGGCGAAACGCTTAGTCTTCCCACCGCGGCCTTGGCGTGCATCGAACTCGACATCGAAAAATGGAGCAAGGTGCGGGCAGGAGCAAATCAGCTTTCCTGGTTAGTAAAGCCGAAAGAACTCTGAATCGAGTGCAGCAAATCAGAAGAGAGGAATTAATGAACAGTTAAGACGCGCGTAACCGTGATGTAGCATCCAGAAAATATTATCGGAGCCAGAAGGAAAGACTATCCGAGAAGGACTTGAAGGGTTATGCCGGGAGCTATAAGCCGGCATAGCCTTTTTTTATTTGGTCTCCGTAGCTTGGTGTCAGAATCCCGACCGTGAGGGAGGGCCAGCCTATTAACCAGGCCCTCCCTGATGTTCGGGCTTCTGACACCTCGCCGGGCTAAACTAGACTCCGGCACACAACAGGGCCTTGCGCCGGCGGTCAATTAACGCGTCGAGCTCGTCGTATTCGATCGGCTGGATCAAGCGCGCGGTCTCGGAAAGTTAACCTGAAGTTAACATCAAGTTCACTTGCGTGTAACGCGCTCAAGGTAGCCTCATTTCTCACACTGTTCTAAGCAGAAATCTTAACCGGCAGGTTCCCAATACCAGTCTATTACCAGGCGGAGTGTGGATCACGAAACCTGCTTTTCCTAAACCAAACGTGAGTCACAAACTGAACACATCGCAAAACGAAACTAAGGAGATGTCCATGCTTTCCCAAATAACGCGCACCGGTTTCCTAAAGTACATTCCGATAATCCTGGCAGCTTTGCTGTTTGCCCAGGTCGCCGCATTTGCGCAGGGCGACACTGGCACTCTGTCAGGCACGGTGAAAGATCAAAACGGTGCGATCGTGCCCGGCGCGACAGTAACCGCAAAAAATGAACGCACGGGAGAGGAACGGACCGCCACATCAAACACTGACGGATATTTTTCGATTCCAGCGTTGAAGGCGTCAACCTATGCGCTCACCGCCACCGCGACCGGCTTGGGCGGCAAGGCCCAAAACATTGTGGTCAATGTGGGCCGGGAGACAAGCGTGACAATCGGTCTCCAGATCGCTGATCTCAGTGCCGCGTCAGTCAACATTGTCGCCGGTGAAGAGGTGGTCAGCAGTACCGGCTCAGCCGGCATGGGAGCGAATGTTAATCCGCGCGAAGTTGGCGGGTTGCCGCTAAACGGAAGGCAGCTCTCGCAGCTTTACCTGCAAGCGCCGGGTTCGGTGAACAGCGGTTCGGGCACTTATGGAGATATCCGCTTTTCCGGACGCGCGGTTGAACAGAACGAGATTCGTTACGACGGCATCGAAGGTTCGGCGATCATCGACACGTCGCCGGGCAACCTGAACGGCGAGATACCGACGCCCTTCCGCCTGCAGTCTTCGCTCGAGAACGTGCAGGAGTTTCGCGTTGACTCAAACAACTATCCCGCGGAGTTTGGGACCGGGACGGGCGGGCAGATCAGCGTGGTGACGAAATCAGGCGGCAATAAATTTCATGGCTCAGTTTTCGAGTATCTGCGGAACGACAAGCTTGACGCCGCGAACTTCTTTGACAACATCATCGGACAGAAAAGTAGTTGCGGCTGAATCAATTCGGCGGGTCGATCGGTGGTCCGATTAAGAAGGATAAAGCGTTCTTCTTCTTCTCGTACGAGGGTTACAAATTGCGCGGCGGCGTTAACGCGATCGAAGCTGTGCCTGGATTAGCTTCACGCATCTGCGCCGCGCCGCTCGGTTCCGGCACGATAGCGTGCAACGCGACGACAGCCGCGCTGATTCCTGCGTTCCGCGGAGCGGGCGCGGTGACGCTGCGCACGGGTCCTGATCTCTTTGACACCATCCAACTTCAGGCCAATAACATCGTTGACGAGAATTCGGTCGCGATGAGAGTGGACTATAAGTTCAACCAGAAACATTCGACCTACGTTCGCTTCTTCCGCGACCAGGCGTCGAACCTGCAACCGGACGGCGTAACCGGACGGCAAATTAATATCCGTCAGGTCCCGCAGAATGGAGTCGTGGCCTTGACGTCTGTGTTGCGCTCGAATCTGCTGAATGAATTCAAGTTCGGTTATAACGGCGCATACTCGCGCATCATCGGAGTTGCGCCAGTGGTAAACGGCATCGACCTGTCGAACCTCTCGTTCAATATTTCCGGCAGCGTCGCCGGTTTTTCGTTACCCGGTCAGGGTGCGAACGCGGGCGTCGCAGTTCCCGGTGGTCTGATTCGCGCCAACAGTGCGCAAAACGGCCGCGGCCAACCCTACACGCCTTACTCGCTCTCGTACATCGACAACGTCAACTGGACGCGCGGGAGCCACACCGTGAAATTCGGCGGAGAGCTGCGTCAGATTCGTCTTTACACAGACCGGCAGGGTGGGATCACTTACACCTTCTCGAATATCAATAACTTTCTGGCGAATAGTTTGCAGTCAACGCAGTTCCTCGGTGACCTGTCCGCGCCCTCGCCCTTCTTCAATAACTCAACTGGCCAGGCGTTCGCCAGGCAGGCTTACTACATCGGCTATGCTCAGGACGAATGGAAGATCAAACCCAACGTGACTTTGAGTTATGGCTTGCGTTACGAGTATTACTCGCCGCTAAAGGAAGCGAATAACCGCCAGATCTACTTCGACATCAATACCGGAACGTTGCGTGATTCGAGCGGCGATCCCTATCACACAAAGAAGAATAACTTTGGCCCGCGTCTCGCTTTAACCTGGTCACCGAATCCTAAAGGGACCGGATGGTTCGGCGGTGGCAAGACAGTTCTGCGTGGCGGTGCTGGAATCTTCTACGGCCCTGGTCAGACTGAAGACCAGATTCAGCCGATTGAATCCAATCGCATCAGTTCGACCGTCAGTGGCGGGACCTTTCCACAAGATCCGAACGTGATCTCCGCGGCTTTTCTAACCAACCCAAACAATCGCGCGTATCAGCCGCGAGCGTATGCACCGGAATATACGATTCCTGAGAAGATCTATCAGTACAGCTTCTCAGTGCAGCAGGAGTTGCCTTACAAGATGGTGTTTACGGCGGCCTTTGTCGGTTCGCAGGGGCGCAACCTTTTTCTGCGGAGCATCGCCAACCGCATCCTGCCCGGTCAGACCACCATTGCCGACGGAACGATCCTGCCGGCAGGAGTCGGCGTGATCAATCGCACGAACGCCGGTGGCCAGGTGATCGCAGTCAACACGGTCCGTGAATTTTCCTTAGTCTCGGGCACGTCGTCAGTGCAGAACCCTTTCGCTGAGATCGACGACAAGACCAGCGGCGGACACGACAACTATAAGGCTCTGCAAATGTCTCTCGGCCGGCGCTTCAGTACGGGACTGACCTTGAATTCGCAGTACAGCTTCTCGCGGTCGTTCGGCAATACTTCGGGCTCGAACGAGGCCCGCACCGCTGCGAACAATGCGCGCGCCACCGGTGAGTTTGATTATGATGAGGGTTACAACAACTTTGACGTGCGTCACACCTTCAACTTGAGCGCGGTTTACGATCTGCCGTTTGGCAAAGGTAAGAAGTACGACTTTGGTGGAGCCGGTAACGCGATTCTCGGAAACTGGGAAGTCGGCGCAATCGTCAATGCTCGTTCGGGTCTGCCACTCGAGATTGGCATCGTGCGTCCTGACGTCGTAATTCAATGCCGCAATGCAGCCGGCTGCGTGGTGCCGACGGGAACTGGCGGCGTGAACACAACGTTCGCTAACGGCTTTGTCGCTCAACTGCCCGGCACTGTCAACGCGGCGAATCCACTGCCGCCTGGCTTCATCGCGGTAGTCAATACTCCGGGCGGCGGCGCTTCGCGTAACGTGCGCCGGCCTGATCTACTTCCCGGCGTCAGTCCTTACCTGACTAATGACCGGCTGATTCTTAATCCCGCTGCTTTTTCTGCGCCGCAACCGGGCACCTTCGGCAACGTTCCCCGTAATTTCCTGCGCGGACCCAACTTCAGGCAGTTCGATCTTATCTTTAATAAGCGCTTCAAATTCTCAGAGACCACGAACCTGGAATTCAGGACTGAGATTTTCAATGTCCTCAATCATCCGAACTTTGATACCCCGGGTTCACGTCTGAATCTGGCCCTGCCAAGTGTCAGTCTCGCCGGCGGCCTGTACACGTTCAGCAGCAGCAACGTGGCACAGCCTGGCCAGGCTTATACGCCGGGAGCTGCGGGCGGCACTTTCGGATTGCTGCGGCAGACAGTAGTTCGCGATGTGGGCCTCGGCACCAGCCGGCAGATCCAGTTTGCGCTGCGGCTGAACTTTTAGTGAACCTGGCCGGCAACGCCAGGGCGCCGCGACCGTCGATCGAGCAAACTTGCCTGGCTCTTCGGTCGCGGCTTATTCTCTCCGCCGCCCGTCGCTTTTAGTTTTCAAGTTCGGCGGCCGCGGCCAACCTAGGCAATTTTCACCTTAGCAGTTTGCGGAAGTTCGAAGGAGTTCAAGGGTGCGACTATTCGGTATCGGAATAATGCCCGTCGAAGAAGATTATCTTGCGTCGTTGGGTCAGATGACCACGATGGTTGGCGAGGCCGCTCGGGCCCTGACAGAGATGTTTGGTGACGAGCGCGGCGAAGGAGAGCGCTATGCCGCACACATCAAAACCATCGAACATGCCTGCGATGAAATTGCGCACAATATTTCTACGCGGCTGAGCCGGTCTTTCATTACCGCCATCGATCGCGAAGACATTCATGCCCTGGCGACCGCGTTGGATGATGTGGTCGACTTCATTGAAGCGCTTGCCAGCGGCGTGGTAATGTACGGCGTTCAGGAATACACGTCATACATGCGAATGTTTGCAGGCGTTATCCAGCAGATGTCACTGGAACTCGATCTGCTCGTCCCGACCCTCGATCGGCCAAAGGAACTCAGCACGCGCCTGCTTAAGCTGCATGAACTCGAAAGAGAAGGCGACGAAATTTATCGCGAGGCCATGGCGGACCTTTTTCGCGGAAACGCCGAGGTGCACAGCGTGATCGTCCTGAAAGATTTCTACGAGAATCTTGAAGCCACGGTCGATCGTTGCCAGCATGTTGGGGACGTGGTCGAGCGCATCGTAATCAAGAACACCTGAACAACACTTCGTTAAATCAAATCAACTATGCCCGAGATCAACGCGACCGTCATCCTCGTTATTTTTATTGTTCTGGTCGCGCTTGTTTTTGATTTCACCAATGGCTTTCATGACGCTGCGAATTCGATCGCTACGGTAGTTTCCACGCGCGTGCTGTCGCCGCGCTACGCCGTGATGTGGGCGGCAACTTTCAACTTCATCGCATTCGCTTTCTTTGGCACGCGGGTCGCAAAAACGATCGGTGGGGATCTGGTCCGGATCGATCTGATTCAGCAGGACCGGCGGCTGTATGTTCTGTGCGCTGCGCTCATGGGAGCAATTATTTGGAACCTGATCACGTGGTACCTGGGATTGCCGACGTCCAGTTCGCACGCGCTGATTGGCGGCTATGGAGGCGCGGCGATTGCTGCTTACCAGGGCGTCAGCGGTTTGTTGAAACCAGAAGGATGGATCAAGACGCTGATCTTTATCGTGGCCTCGCCGGTGATTGGATTCCTGATGGGGTTCTTGATCATGGTGGCGGTCTACTGGATCTTTCATCGCTGGACACCCGCCCATGTGGACAAGACCTTTCGCCGCGGGCAACTGCTTTCGGCGGCAGCCTACTCACTGGGCCATGGCGGCAATGATGCGCAAAAGACGATGGGCATCATCACGGCGGTACTGGCAACGGGAGGCATGTTTGGTTTGCACATGGGCGATAAAGGATCGCTGCCGGCGATTCCGATTTATGTAGTGCTCACGGCCCATGCGGCGATTGCCCTGGGCACGCTGTCTGGAGGTTGGCGCATTGTTCACACGATGGGATCAAAGATCACCAAGCTGCGTCCGGTGGGCGGCTTCTGTGCTGAGACCGCAGGCGCGATTACATTGTTCGGCGCAACTGCCGCCGGAATTCCAGTCTCCACCACGCACACCATCACGGGAGCGATTGCCGGTGTCGGATCCACGACGCGGCTGTCGGCGGTCAAGTGGCGCGTGGCCGGGAGAATCCTTTGGGCCTGGGTCTTGACTATCCCGGCGGCGGCCACGTTTGCCGCGTTGTCCTTCTTCATTATCCGATTCATCGCTGCGATGATTAGCCGACTCAGTTGACGGCGCCGAAGGTTTTCTCTCTCACAGGGCACCTGCTGATGTTTTCAGGATCATGACGAAATCCGCTTTAATCATCGAAGACGATCCTGATATTGCTGAGAGCGTGAGATACAATCTCGAGTCGGCAGGCTTCTCAGCGAGAGTAGCGGCCACCGGCGAACAGGGATTGAAACTAGCGCTCGATACTCAGAACCCGCCCACAGTAATCCTGCTCGACCTGATGCTTCCCGGCATGAACGGAATGGAATTGTGTCGCCGCCTGCGACGCGAAACCCAGACCCGGCGCACACCGATCATCATGCTGACGGCAAGGACCTCGGAAGCCGATCGCATCGAAGGCCTTGATCTGGGAGCTGATGACTACATCGCCAAACCCTTTTCAGTGCGAGAACTCCTGGCGCGAGTGCGTGCGGTCCTGCGACGAGTTAATGACGAAGCGGGCGAAAGCTATGAGGACGGCCGTCTCACCATAGACTTCGCCGACGTACGCGCGGCCTGCGATGGCGCGAATGTGAAACTGACGAATAAGGAGTTTCAGTTGCTCTCAGCCCTGGCGAAGAGGCGCGGCCGGGTTGTTACTCGCCAGCAACTTCTCGATCAGGTTTGGGGATACAGTTATTACGGTGACGCGCGCACTCTGGACGTTCACATTCGTCGCTTGCGCCAAAAACTTGGCGGATGCGGCGACTGCATCGAAACTGTAGTTGGCGTGGGGTACCGGTTCACCGGCTGCGCCGCGGCGCCAGCAAGCGCTGCTACAAATGGATGACAAAGTTCCGCTTCCTTTCCGGTTTTCTGGTGGCTGCGCTCGCGGCGCTAATCGTTCTCATTGATTATTTCTCAGGGTTTCCACACTGGCTAATTGTCTCGGTCTTAAGCCTCTTCTTTGGACTGTGTTTGGGCTTGCTGTTGCGAAGTCGGGACTATTCTGCGCTCAAAGCGAGCGGATCTAATCACGAAGACCGTTCAGGAAGGGACGCCGCGATCGACTTCTCTTCGGCGTTGCTTGACGCCACCGTCAACGAGATGCGCGAAGGTTTGATGGTAATTGATGCCGACATGCGCGTAGTCGCTTCGAACCGGGCCGCGCGCAATCTGTTCTCGCTTGTCGATGACACGATCAATTTGCGTCGCCTGACTGAGCTGACGCGCAACCCTGCGATCTATGACGCCTTCCTTGATGCGATCCGCGGCACGGAACGCGCCGGAGTAAAAGTAGAAACGTACGGCCCGGCCAAGCGCATCTTCGATCTGCGCGTCGTACCCTTGCGCACAGGCAATGGACGCGATGCGACTGGCGCAGTGGGCGTCTTTTTTGATGTTACCAGGCTTGAGCGTTTGGAACTCGTGCGGCAGGAGTTCCTCTCGAACGTCTCACACGAGTTGCGAACTCCCTTAACCTCGATCATGGCGCTGGCCGAAACTCTGGAGGCGGGCGCCATCGACGATCAGGAACACAACCGGCGCTTTCTTTCGATCATTCAAAAGAACGCCGCGCGCATGCACCGACTGATCGATGACATTCTGGAGTTGAGTGCGATCGAAGCCGGCAACGTAAGAGTTGAACCTGAGTCCGTGCAACTGTACGCGCTGGTTGAGGACGTTATCGGAAGTCTATCCGCGGCGGCGGCGGCCAGGAGAATCGCCTTAGGTAACCTCATCGAGAGCGAAGCGAAAGTCTTTGCCGATCCACATCGATTGGTGCAGATGCTTTCTAACTTGATCGACAATGCGATCAAGTTCAATCGGGAGGGCGGCACGGTTTCGATCAAATACGTAGGCAATGGCAGTGATCGAATTAGCGTCGAAGATACTGGCGAAGGAATTCCCGCGCATCACCTCGATCGTTTGTTCGAGCGGTTCTATCGCGCGGATCGCGCTCGCTCGCGCGAGCTTGGCGGTACCGGTTTGGGTCTGGCGATCGTCAAACATCTCGCGAAAGCGCATGGTGGAGAAGTTACTGTCGAGTCGCGTTTTGGTGAGGGAACCCGATTTACGATCGAGCTTCCGCGGAAGAAAATCCAGTCTGAGCAGAGTCACTTATCGGCAGACGCCGGCGGGTAATAATCAGCAGTGCGCTTAGTGGGAAACGCGATGATGCTCGGCAAACTCCACCAGTCCTCGGAACGGCGCCGAACTTCGCTTTAGTAAGTCTTCGGCCAGCCGTCGAAGTTGTGTGGGCATCTCGGCAAAAGAATACCTCTCGGTTTCACTGCGATAACAAGTGAGCAGTTGCAGTTCAGCACTACAGAAGTCACAGCAGGCCAGATGAGTCTCAATCCGAGCCATGTTTGTTGAGGTCATAAGCGAGCGACGGTAGGCAAGCAATGCCTGTGAGGTTGGGCACTCGGCGGTCTTGCAGAATAGCGTCGCTATCGATCGAGACATGGATGAATTCCTCTGGGTGGAACTACGAGCCATCAGCACAAAAGCTCTAATGGGTTCGAATTTCCAGAGTTTGGCACCCCACCCTGGCCCAGTTTTCCCCAGTCAAGTCAATGCTTTGCAGGAAGTGTAAAAAATTGTTGCCCATTCTTGAATTTGTTGCTAAGATAGCGGCAGGTTGATTGAGGAGTGACTCACTCCTTGATATCCTTCGCGATGATGCCGAGAGTTAGGTGCTCATCGACCCCGCTTCGAACCGGCTGAGAAGAGTCGGTAAGAAGCAACGCCATTCCGGGATTGAAAAAATAAAAAGAATAGCTGTACGCGTCTCGATAAAGCCGCGGGCGCTCTGTCTTCAGCCGGGTTAGCTGCTGCCAACAGCGAGCCTCCCAATAAATAAGCCTTCCAGCGGTCAATCGAAGATCCTGAAACAGCAATACAGCCAACCACGGATGTCAGTGATCCTCCGATCACGCTTCTTGTTGCCAGACACAGCAACGCATCCACGCTCATCTCATCGGTAAAACTCGTGAAATCAATCACTCAAAAAACGACCCCAGATTCAAACGTCAGTGTGCCTCGTGAAGTGACACGCACCAGCCGCGCTGCCGAACGCAGCGCCAGAGCAGGCCATTGGGTCGAAAGCCTGCGCAACTCTGACGTCAACCGTCTATGGGCGGAACTACACCGCATCGTCAGCAACCACCCGCTGGTTCGCGCCTCTCGCAGCGCCGGCCTGTTGATTGAGGAGGGGGCGTCAAGCGCTTACACGGATCTTACCCAGGAATTGTTTGTCCAGTTGCTCACCAAGTCGCGCTTCCAGCATTACCTGGATACCGCGATGACGAATGCCGAGATCGAATGCGAGATCGGCCAGATAGAATTAACAAATCTCTTGACAGCGGAACTGCGCAAGCGTCATCCAGAGAGTTACCGCCTCGCGCGCCGCATCTCTACTTTAATTCAATCCAGCGCCAACTTTCGCCGCTTTGACAGCAGCGGGATGGCTGAAGAGCAGCACCGGCGTTTAGCGGATCGAGTTTACGGATTGAGCGAGTGGCCGGAAAGCAAAGCCGGCCGCGGCTCGCACGAGATGGAGCAAAGGGCGCATATGATTCCGGTCCGCCAGCGCGACACGCGCATGGTTGGATGCACCGGAGATGCGCAGATTGTGATCAGCAATTCGGATCTGGAAGACCTGATCGTTTCGGTACTGGAAGCTATCGATGCTCCGGCCGACGTGCGCACTTTGCGCAGTCTGGTTATGTCGCGCCTGCCGGTCATGGATATTTACCTGGTGCCGCTGGGCGGAGACGATCCCGATTCGGACGGCCCCCATTACGACCCGGCCGACCTGCGTGAAAATCCGGAAGAGAGTTTGATGCGTCACGAATCAGAGCAAGAGGCAGCAGGTTGTGTCGACGGTTTTCTAACAGCTCTTCAGGGCAACGTGCGGGGCAAGATTAAGCAATATAACCGGATGCTCGGCGTCCTATGGCACTGCTATTTGAGCCCTGACCACGCGACGCAATTGGAAGTTGCCTCGACATTAGGCGTTTCTGATTCTTTGGTGTCCGACTATCGGCGCCGCATTGAGCAAGAGTTGCGCGCCCTTTCGTTTATCGAAGTCGAAGAAGCGCGCATGTTCGAGTTGGCCCTGCGCGAGCGTGTCCGCACTTTGGTGGCCGTCGACGACGAACAAAGCGCTGTCGTTTAGCTCCGCGCGATTCGTCCGAAAGTTGCGGATAGCGATACAAATACCGAAGAAGCGCAGGTAACCTGCGCTTTTTCTTTATTTTCGATGGTGCGGTCGAGTGTCCGAAATGCTGAGGCGACAACTACAGAACGACTACCAGCCGGTGAAGCGTTCACGATCATCAGGGGCGAGTGAAGCTGTGCCCGCTGTGGTAGATGTCTGGCCGATCAAGTCGCAGAGAAGCTCTGCGAAAGATCCGCGCCGAGCTGGACCGCGGAAACTGATAGCAGAACCGATCGCTGGGAATTTCGAGCAAGATCATCTCAGCTCTACATTTCTGAAACACGGCCACGCCTTATCGTACGCTGCGCTGTTTCTCTTCACCTTGATTCTTTATGCGCGTCCGGCTGAGTTCTATCCGTCAGCATTGACGGCCTCAATTGCGCTCTTGGTTGGCGTCGCTACTTTGAGTTTCTTCATACCCACTCAACTGGCATTGGAAGGTACGTTGACCGCGCGTCCGCGGGAAGTAAACCTGGTTCTCCTCTTTTGCCTGACAGGATTACTCTCGGTTCCGTTTGCGATCAACCGCGAGGAAGCCTGGCTGGAATTCAGCAGTACCTTCATCCGCTGCATCGTGATCTTTGTAGTGATGATCAACGTGGTGCGGACCGAAGCGCGTTTGAAGGGTCTGATCTTTTTGGCCTTGGCGGCTGGTATTTGGTTGAGCATCGAAGCCGTCAACGACTATCGCCTGGGCCTGATGACTGTTGAAGGGTATCGTGCGGCGGGCAGAGGCACGGGTATCTTTGGCAACACCAACGATATGGCGCTTCACCTTGTCACGATAGTGCCGATATCGGTCGCGCTCCTGTTTGGCTCGAAAGGACTCGCTCGAAAGCTTCTCTATGGCGCATGCGCCGCGGTCATGATCTCGGCAATCGTGCTTTCGTATTCGCGCGGAGCTTTCATCGGCATGCTGATAGTTTTTCTCTTCATCGCCTGGAAGCTTGGTCGCCAGCGTCGCCTGGAAATTATCTTCGCAGTGTTGGGATTTGCCGGTGTCGTCGTGCTGCTGGCGCCCGACAAGTATGGCAGTCGCTTACTCTCGATCTTTATTCCCAGTCTCGATCCTGAAGGATCCGCTGACTCGCGGCGCGGAGAGCTGTTCAGATCGATTTACGTCGCGCTCCGGCATCCTCTGTTGGGAATTGGAATGGGAAACTATCAGCCGGAAATGTCTTACAAGGGGCTGGTCACTCACAATTCATATACGCAGGTGGCCGCAGAGATGGGAATGACGGCGCTCGCGCTGTATGTGATATTCATCGTTACGCCGCTCAAGAAGTTGAGCCAGATAGCGCGCGAAACTTTCGAGACGCGTCGTGATTCGCGTTTCTATTATTTGGCACTCGGACTACAGGCATCGCTCATCGCTTATCTCATCTCCAGCTTTTTCCTGTCGGTAGCCTATGTTTGGTATGTCTATTACCTGGTGGGTTTCGCGGTCTGCCTGCGACGTTTGTATGAATCCGAAACCGGAAGCGTCGTGGTCCCAGTAGGTCGCAAAGAACGTAAGAACGCTGACGTTGCAGCGATAACGCAAAGCGAAGCATTGATGACATGATCGTGAGATTGACGGCAGAAGTAATCTTTTGGTTGAGCTCCGCGGCGCTCTTCTATACCTATGCCGGTTATCCGTTATTGCTGGCTCTGGTCAGCACGCTCCGGCCTCGCAAAGTGCGACGCGGAGAGTTTGAGCCGATGGTTAGTATCATCATCACTGCTTACAACGAAGAGCGCGATCTGGCGGCTAAACTCGAGAACACTCTGGCCCTCGACTATCCTCGCGGACTAATCGAAATCATTGTCGCTTCCGATTGCTCGACCGATCGCACGGATCAGATTGCCTCGGAGTTTGCCGGCCGCGGCATTCAGCTTCACCGCCAGTCCGAACGATTAGGGAAAACCGCAGCGCAAAATGCGGCAGTCGAAAAAGCCCATGGTGAGATCGTTCTTTTTTCCGACGCCACCAGCCTTTATCAGGAGAACGCCGTGCGCGCGATGATGCCGAGTTTTGCCGATCCGTCGGTTGGCTGCGTCGCCGGCCGCCTGGAATATGTTGACGGCTCAGATTCACGTGTTGGCCGCGGCGCACGTTCATACTGGGGCTATGAAACATTTCTGAAGCGTCACGAGAGCCGCGTTGGTTCGCTGATTGGCGCTTCGGGATGTCTCTATGCAGTGCGAGCTTCGGCCTACGTCCCGCTATACCACGAGGCCTGCAGCGATTTCATCATTGCTACGAAGATGGTCGAGCAAGGTCTGCGAGCTGTTTATGAACCAAACGCAGTTTGTACTGAACAGACGAACCGGCGTAGCGACAAAGAGTTGAAGATGCGGGTTCGAATTATCGCGCAAACTTTCACCGACCTGTGGCGTCATCGTTCGTTGCTCAATCCAGTTCGCGGCGGCTTTTACGGCATCCAGCTCCTTTCGCATAAAGTGATGCGTTATCTCGTGCCTTTCTTTCTGATGGGCCTCTTCGTCTCGTCGGCTGTGCTGGCGCCGGGCTCTTTGTTTTATCGATTGATGTTCGCGGCGCAAATTGCCGGTTACGCATGTCCGGCACTGGCATGGCTCTTGGATCGAGTGGGAATTCGGAGCCGGCTGCTGGCGTTCCCTCGATATTTCATGCTCGCAAACTTAGCGTCGCTGATTGGCTGCTACAAGTTTCTGCGTGGCCAGCGCTACGCAAGTTGGGAACCGATTCGTTGAAGACCAACGAGCCTTTTGCACATGAAACCAAACGTATTATTCATCATCGATAGTTTCGAGCAGGGCGGCAGCGAGCGCCAGGCCATGCAGCTTTTGACTCAGTTGCACACCAGCGGCGAGTGTCGCGTTTATCTCGCCTGTTTGCAGAATCGCGGTTCGCTGCGCGCGGAGGCTGACCAACTGGGAATAGGCGTTATCCACGAATACGCGCTCAACAGCTTCTATGATCTGAACTTCGTCAAACAGCTGCGCCGCCTTGTTCACTTCATCAAAGAGAACGAGATCGATGTCGTGCACACGCACTGCTTCTACACAAATATTTTTGGCATGACCGGAGCGTTTCTCGCCGGGGTGCGCGCGCGTGTTACTTCGAAAGGCGAAACTGACGGGTTTCGAAGTCCAATGCAGAAGCGTGCCGAGCGCGCCGCCTTTCGTCTCTCTCATCGAGTAATCGCGAACTGCCTGGTGGTGCAGAATCAGTTGATTCGCGAAGGCGTTAGTCCCGCAAAGATCATTCAGCATTACAACGGTCTGGATCTGGATCGACTAAGAGTTCGCGCCGGTTTGCGACGTGAAGAAGCATTAGCGGAATTTGGTTTACCTGCTGATCGCCGTTACATGAGCATCGTCGCGAACCTTCGCAATCCCGTAAAAGACCATCCGATGTTTTTGCGTGCGGCCGCGAGCGTGCGCGCAGCGGTCCCGGATGCAGGATTCGCGATCGCCGGCGAAGGTGAGTTGATGGAGAGCCTGTGTCAGGTCGCCGGTCAACTTGGAATCCAGAACGACGTATTCTTTCTCGGCCGGTGTGATCGTGTGGCAGATCTATTATTCGCTTCGGACGTTGGCGTCCTCAGTTCAAAGGCGGAAGGTTTTGCCAACGCGATTCTCGAATACATGGCCGCGGGTCTTCCTGTCGTCGCAACCGATGTAGGTGGCGCGCGTGAAGCAATCATCGAAGGCGAGACCGGCCATCTAGTCGCTTCAGGTGACGATGAGAAAATGGCCGAGCGAATCATCGCAGTCCTCAGTGACGCCAAACGCGCTCGCGCAATGGGTGAACGCGGCAAGTCAATTGTCGCCGAAAAATTTTCCTGCGACCGGCATCTTAAGAATACACTCGAGTTGTATGACGAGTTGCTGTCAAAACGAAAGCCTGCTCCGTCACAGATTGGCCACGAATGGCGACTGAACGAATAGAAGTTTTCGCGGCGTCCCCGCGCTTCGTCAACAAAGCCATTAAAGCCCGAGCCCAGGGTAAAGCGAAACGGAGGAGACTCGCGCTCCTGATTGCTTTGCTCGGCACGGTCGTGTTGTGGCCGATGCTCGCCTGGGCGGGCGCTCACCTGCTGATTGTCAAATCGGATTTGGCTTCGGCCGACGCGATCGTGGTGATGAGCGGCTCTTCGACCTATCTCGAAAGAGCGGATTGGGCAGCGAAGCTTTATCGCGAAGGACGCGCCCCGGTGGTGATCCTTACTGACGACAAATTGATCAGCGGGTGGGACCGGAAGGAAGAGCGTAACCCGTACTTCTATGAATTGGCCGCGAGAGAATTACAGAAGCGCGGCGTTCCCGAATCAAAAATCCAGGTAGTTTCCGATATCGCGTTGGGAACTTACGAAGAGAGTCTCGGCATCCGAGGCTACGCCACCGCGCATCAGTTGAAGCGGCTGCTGGTCGTTACTTCCGCATATCATACGCGGCGTACTCTTTGGTCCCTGCGCCATGCCTGCGAAGGCAGCGGCATTGAAATTGGCATTGACAGTCCGCCTCCCGGTTGGCAGACGCCGGCGCCCTGGCGTTGGTGGCTGCGTCGGTGGGGCTGGAAGGTTGTCGCCGGTGAGTATGTGAAATTGATTTACTACTGGATGCGGTATTGATGAGTACGGCACATCAAAGCACATAGACAGGGGCCAGTTCAATCTCACTAACGAACCGAAAGTGCTTTTGGTTGCGAGTCAGGAGCGCGGCAAGTTCTTCTGCCATGCTGTTGCTGCCACAATCGCGTCTGCTTGGCGCAATCCCTGAGATTCATACTTCTTCAAGAGCTTCCAATACTTTTCAGCGACCGCGTCGTCAACTGGGATCATTCGAAATCGGCCCAACAGCACTACGATCTCCTGTCGTTCGGATTCTCTTAGCCCAGGATCAAGAAGAGCACAAGCAGGCTGAATGCCCTTGAGGTAGTCAATGAAAATATCTGTGTCTATGAGGAATGCATTTGCTGCCACGCTTCGATCTCCCGAAGGAACGTTTCTGCCGATTCCAACTGAGCGTTGTCGCGCAACTCTGAGACATAGCCTGCGCTATCTTCTATTTTCTTGTAACTGAACGTGGCTTCCTGATCGAACAGGTCGTCAACTCGCTCCTCCAAAGCAGCGGCCAATTCATCAGCGGCCGGATCGGTGATTCGCTTGGTTCGCTTGAATTCGCGAATCACCCCTCGAATTGTTTCTTCCAGACGCTCTTTGGTGATCATACTCTAATCCTCAGTCGCTCATTTTAGCTTGCGTCGTTCAAATCAGCAAAAAGTGTAGCACTCGGCTGACTTGAGCAGCAGTTATCGCCGGTGTCGTCGTGCAGTCGATACCGCCATACATGGGCTGTAGTGAATCCGACTTCGGGACTTATATGCAAGCAATAACTGAGTCTCTGAACTAACTATCCGACTTTGACGGCACACGACCTTTTCTAGAAGTCCTGCGCACGATGATCGATCACCTCACTATAAATCTCAACCAAAGATCGCACATAATTTTCGGGAGCATGTTGAGTATCGACCAGGGTTGCAGCGTTCTTCCCCAATCGTTGGGCCAGGTCTTTGTCCGTCAACATCATGGCGATCGCTGCCGCGAGTAAGGGCGGATCGTTTGATGGAACCAGCAGAGCACTCTCGTTGTCATGAACCATCTCAGGCACGCCGCCCACCGCAGTTGCCACGACGGGCACGTTTGCAGCCATCGCCTCCAATAGCACATTGGGCGAGCCTTCGCTGTGTGATGGCAGAGCGAACACATCGGCCATGGCGTAGAAAGGCCTGACGTCGCTGACCTGACCGGTGAAGATGACGCGGTCTTTGCAACCGAGTGATTCGGCGGCTGCCTCCAGATGCGCGCGTTCCAAGCCATCACCGACGAGTATCAGCTTGAGTGGTACTTCGGGATTCGTTTCGCGAAGGAGCTGGAATGCTTGAATCAGATCGAGGTGCGCTTTTTCGCGGGACAAACGACCTACTGAGAGCACCACGCGTTCACTGCCGGAAATTCCGAGACGTTGTCTCAAAGCCTCGACCTCTGCCGCGTTAACCGCTGGTTGTCGGCGAATCGAATTGTGCTGAACAGAGACACTGTCGATCGATACGCCGGTAGAGGCCGCCAGCTCTTGTCTGAAAGCTTGGCAAACTGTGATCAGTCGATGGGCGTGCGGCAGCGACCAGCGGTCGAGCCGATTGTAAAGGCGCATCTTGCGATCCGTGTCGGTGTAGCCGTGATGAAAAGCGACCCAGGCGTGTTTCTTCCAAAGACGCGATCGCCACATCAGGAAATGCGACTTTACTGAGTTGGTGATGACGAGATCGGGTCGACGAGCGTCGACAATACGGCGCAGAGCGGGAATGACGCTGAGATCAAACCTGCGGCGCTCGGGAATAATCTCGACGCCCAGTCCCAGATCGCGCGCTGCTTTCACGAAATTGCCAGGCGAAGTCTGGTCGCCACGTTGCCGATCGAACGTCAGCACGCAGCCCTCAACCACCGGGAAGTCTGCGAATTCTTGAGAGAGCTCGCGCGCGGATTGATGAAATTCCAGCACAGTCTTAGCGACGGCATTAATAGTTGTCGCTTCGACAATGGTTAACAGTTTGATAGGCATCATTGTGCTTTGCCCAAACCCAGTTTGCACGTGGAACAATAGCGTGAGTACGGAACCGCTTGCGGTAGCACGCGGGTATCTACTTCGGAAATAACCCGGTCGCTACCGCGACCGTTTCTGTACCTACGCTACTAACTTTTCGTAGACGCCAAACAGCGAAGCGCCAGGACTCGACCAGTCATAACGGTTGCCAACGAGTTCGTGCGCTGCGGCCGTAAGACGATTACGCAGTGCTTCATTCTCGACGACGTTGTTAATCGCCTCGACGAGTTGTTCGTTCGTATCAGCAATCAAAATATTCTCATCGTGCTGCACTTCCAAACCTTCTGCTCCCAGCGTGGTCGAGACGACCGGGACGCCCGCTGCCATCGCTTCCAGGATCTTGAGGCGACTACCACCGCCAACATTAAGCGGAACGACGGCTGCGATGGCTTCGCGATAAAACGGACGCACATCGTCGACCGTGCCGGTGACTTCAATCCCGGGAAGTTGAGCGAGCTCGCGTACCTCGGGAGCCGGGTCCTTGCCGACTATGGTGAAGACTAAGTCCGGCCGGCGTTTGCGCAGGCGAGGCCAAATCTCACGCGCGAAATTTATTCCGCCATCGATGTTGGCGTGATAATCCATTGAACCGACAAACACGAGCCGGCGCGCGAGTGATTTGTCACCTGCTCCGAGATTGGAAAAGAAATCTGTGTCGACCCCATTCTCGATCACGAAGATGCGCGCGTCGGGATCGAGATCGCGCAAACGCTCTGCGTCTCTGTCACTAACCACAACGTGCGCGTCGAACTCGCGCAGCGCGCGTTTCTCGAAAGCGCTCATCAGTCGTGCAGTTCTGCTGGCGTAAGTTTTGCGCAGACGGCTCGGCTCACGCTCGCTGTACCGTCGCATCAATTCAGATTCGATGTTGTGCCAATCGCAAACTACCCGCGTGTGACTGCGCGCCGCGCGAATGATCCCCAGGTAGGACATCAGATGAATGCTTTCCACCTGGATGACGTCAAATTCGTTTTCGCGAAGCAGATTCGCCAGCGCTCGCTTCATCGAATCAGTTGTGTAATTGAGCACTGGTAAAGGCGTCGGTCCCAGTACGCCGCGAACAATTTTCGGAAAGGTATAGGCAGAATTCCGCTCGACGGTGGACACTCTTTCATAGATATCTTCCAGATGATCTGATGACTTTTCGTCATCACAAAAAGCGAGGAGTGAGACGCGAGCTCTTTGCGCCAGAACGCGGGCAAGATGATAGTTCCGCAGCTTCGCCCCTGTGTCGAGCGGCCAACAAACTCTGGGCGCGAACTGCAACACGCGCATGTTCGAATCAGATGGTTTCAGGACAAATCTCCAATTGACGAGCGGTGTCGCTGCTCCCACTTTTGATTCTAACGGTAAATCGATGCGATCCGAGCAAATTTCCGATATTTGGTCAAAAATTCGCAGGACTCTGAGCGGACTTAATCCTGTATAATGTAAGAGAAGCAATTCTACCACTCCTGACTACGGCCCACCCACGGGCCCACTTCAGAGACACACTCCAAAGCTAGATTCTATTGATAGTCCGACTATGCCCGGAAGGGAGATCCGACTGATGAACACTCTTAAGTCCTATGAAGAGCGTCTTCGACGCATCGCAGATGAGTTGATGGCCTCAAGAAAGCGCGTTGAAAAGAAGCCACTCAGCCGGGTTCAGGAGAGACTAGAAGGGCTGGAACGCTGCACGGAGATACTGACAAGGGTTCTCTGGAAGGTCACAGAGCTGGCCTTTATGGCAGCTCTTCTCAGCTTTTTCATTTGGGACGTGATTAAGTTCTTCAAACGACTGGGACCCTGAGTATTTCGACTCCGATTGTACAGCAATCCCACTTTATGGCACCACCAGGCACTCCTAAGGAGATTTCCCGAAATAAGGCCAAAATTAGGTGGATTTAAGGCCCGCTTAATCCTGTATAATGATCGTGGCAAACCTGCCGCCCTTCCTGACTGTAGCCCACCACGCGGGCCAACTTCCGAAGACACGCTGTCCGAGATGAATTCTTCGACTTCAAAACAGCAGCAGCCTGTGATCGCTGACGAAAATCGTCACTTTCGAACCGATCATTTGCAGGGCGACCTCGCCGGCCGTTCGGCGCGAGGCGGGGCCGTGACGATGACGGCGCAGGGTTTCAAGTTCGCCTTCAGCATGGTCGCCACGATCGTACTCGCGCGGCTGCTGACACCGGAAGATTATGGACTGATCGGCATGGTTGCCATCTTGATCAATTTCGTCGGCATGTTTCAGTACCTCGGCCTCTCGACCGCGACGGTCAAATGGTCCGAGCTGAACCATCAACAGGTCAGCACACTGTTCTGGGTAAATATGTTCTTGAGCGTTGTGATCATGGTGATCACCATCGCCAGCGGCCCGCTCCTCGCCTGGTTTTATAAAGAGCCGCGCCTGATCGGAATCACCGCCGGTTACGGCGTCACGATCCTGTTTGCCGGACTTGCGATTCAGCACGAAGCGATCCTAACGAGACAGATGCGCTTTACTGCGATCGTAGTCGTTGAAGTGGTCGCGCTGCTGACTGGTTTTGTTTCTGCTGTCGTGGCTGCCTGGAGAGGCGCCGGTTATTGGTCGCTGGTTTTGAATCAACTGGTGATGACTCTGGTGACAGTGATTGGCGTCTGGTCAGTCTGCCACTGGCGACCGGGATTGCCGGCGCGTGGGATCGGAATTCGATCGATGTTGTCATACGGCGGAAATCTTACCGGCTTCAATGTGATGACTTTCTTTTCGCGGAATCTGGATAACGCCCTGATCGGAAAGTTCTGGGGTCCTTATCAACTCGGCGTGTACTCGCGGGCCTATCAAATGTTGCTGATGCCGATGCAGCAAATCAACGCGCCGCTGGCGGCGGTCGCAGTGCCTGCGTTAAGCCGGCTGGCTGATGAGCCTAAGCGCTATCGTGCTGCGTATCTAAAAATCCTGGAAAAGATAGTGATGATCACAATGCCCCTGGGCGCATTAATGATCGCTACGTCTGATTGGATGGTGCTGCTTCTCCTGGGTCCACAGTGGCGCGAGACCGGACGCATTTTCATGTTGCTCGGTATCGCCGCCATGATTCAGCCGGTAACCAAAACTGCCTGGTGGTTGTTTTCGACGCAGGGTCGCACTCGAGAGTTGTTCCACTGGGGAATCCTCGGCGGCGCGATTGCGATCGTTTCGATCGTGGCGGGGTTGCCGTGGGGAGCAACGGGCGTGGCTGCGTCATATGCGGTAACCGATCTCTGTGTCGCGACCCCGCTGTTGTTCTGGTACGTGGGCCGGCGCGGGCCGGTGCGGGCTGTCGACTTCTATCGCACCATCGCTCCGGTTGCCGCAGCTTCAGTGGGTTCACTCGCGACTTTGTTTGCCTGCCGTCCGTGGTTGAGCGCTGTTCCCAGTCTCGTCGGCCGCTTAAGCATCGCCTGCGGAATTACCTTAGCGGTTTCAGTCTTGATTTTATCGGCATTGCCGGCCGGAAGGTTGGCGATGCGCAGCCTGACAGAAACTCTCCTGCTGCTTTTGAAACGCCATCGCTCGACTGTAGCTGCACCAGCCAAATGACCATGCTGAAGAAGTTCAAACAAGCCGCACTTAAGTCTCTCAAATCAGCCGGAGTTTCGACGCTGGTGCAGAACAGTTCCTGGCGCCGGCAGAGACTTTTGATTCTCGCCTACCACGGCATTGCGCTGTCGGACGAACATCTCTTCAACGGATCGCAATTTATTTCCGCGGACTTGTTTCGCGATCGGCTGGAACTGCTGAAGAGACACAAATGCGCAGTGTTGCCTCTCGGCGAAGCTGTCGAGCGGCTTTACGCTAATGACCTGCCGGATCGAGCGGTCGCGATAACCTTCGATGACGGACTGTCAGATTTCTACCGCCGCGCCTTTCCGCTGATCAAAGAATACGATGTTCCGGTGACGCTCTATCTGACGACGTTCTATTCGTATTACCAGCGACCGGTTTTTGATTTGATGTGTTCGTACCTGCTTTGGAAAGGGCGGAGTAATGTTTTGGATTTGAAAAGTCTTACCGGACAGGATCTCAAAACAAATCTACAGGGACTGGGTGCGCGCGAGGGGGCCCTCGCGCAAATTCACGCCTTCGCTCGTGGGCAGAAGTTATCGGCTGATGACAAGGATGCGTTTGCTGCTTCACTGGCGCAGCATCTGGATGTGGATTATGACTCGCTGCTCGAGCAGCGCACTATGCACAACCTAACGCCGGACGAAGTCGGCAAACTGGCCAACGGTGGGATCGATGTGCAGTTGCATACGCATCGTCATCGAACCCCTCTGGATCGCGAACTCTTTCTCCGCGAGGTTGACGACAACCGGAAAAGCATTTTCGAGATGACGGGGAAGAGCGCCACTCACTTCTGTTACCCCAGCGGAGTTTATGACCTCCGGTTTCTGCCATGGTTGCGCGAAGCAGGTGTTGTTTCGGCGACTACTTGCGAATCAGGCTTTGCTTCGCGAAGTTCCAACCAGTTGTTGCTGCCAAGGTTCCTGGACAACGCCACCCTTTCGCCCATTGAGTTTGAAAGTTGGCTGACCGGAGTATCGGCCGCCCTGCCTCAGCGCCGGGTAGGTATGCGCGCGTTTGCGGGAGGAATCTCATGACGCTGATAGCCGGCATTTTCTCTCGCCAGGGACAACCGATCGCTGACGCCGATTGCGCCAGTCTCCGCCAGGCGATCTCGCGCAATCCGATCGACGAGGTTGAAACTTTCAGGGACCGTCGCAGTTTTCTTGCCAAGGTGGACATCGGCGTATTTGGTGAACCGGGCTCATTCATGGATGCGAGTGGCGCCTTGTCGTTGCTTGCCGGCGAGCCGCTGCTGGGTGATCGCAGCGCGAACCGGCAACGGGACTTGTCCGTCATTCACCAACAGGTTCTAACGAACAATTGGAATGTGCTGCGCGAAGCCGAGGGGACGTTTTGTCTGGTTCATTATCAACCACAAACGGAGACGCTCTTTCTCGTTGCTGACAAGTTGGGTATCAGGCCTATCTACTTTTGGATGGACGATAAGCGGGTGGTCTTTGCGACTGCTTTGCGGGTGCTTGAAGGCCTCTCATTCGTTCCGAAGAAGATGGATCTGCGCGCGGTAACCGAGGTCGTGGCGTTAGGAGCGCCGCTCGGCGAACGCACTCCATATGCGGGTATCTCGCTGCTGAAGTCGGCGGAGATCGTCCGGATAACTGATGAAGAGATATCGCGAAGTTGCTACTGGCGATGGGACGAAATTGAAATAGCGAACGATTCAGAACCAGATTGTCTGGCCAGAGTTTACGATCGTTTTCAAGCCGCGACGAGACGCAGAATTAGAAACGACAGAAGCACGGCGGCCTATCTCAGTGGTGGTCTGGATTCGCGCTGTGTAGTAGCAGCCCTGTGCGACGAGGAAGTGCGCACGCGCACCGTGAATTTCGCCAGGCCGGGCACGCAGGACTACTACTTTGGAAATGATTTCGCGGAAGCGATCGGATCGAATCATCGAAGCATTCCGAAAGAACGCGGTGATCGCACGCCTGACTATTCGTTGCTGATGGCCCGAGCGCTGGAAGCAGATGAAGCGACCGCGGAACGTCCACGTTTGGTTTGGTCGGGCGAAGGCGGCAGCGTGTTGCTGGGTCACGTTCACCTGAATGAGTCCATCGTTGAGCTGATGCGCGCGGGTCAAACTGATCGCGCGATCGAAGCGTACGTTGAGCGAGAGCAGATCGATGTGCCGCTGAAACTTTTTCGGCCACAGGTCGTCGAAAATATCCGCGATGTGGTTGCGCAGGGAATCCGTGACGAACTAAATGAGCTGCATGCTGCCGACGCCGGGCGAAACTTTTACCTGTTCCTGATGCGCAATGACCAGCGGCGCAAGCTCGCGAGTCACTTCGAGAACCTGGATCTGCACCGTCTGGAATTTCAGTTGCCGTTCTTCGACGGAGCGTTTCTAGAGTCGGTGATCGCAACGCCGCTCGATTGGAGTTTGCGGCATAAGTTTTATCTCAAGTGGTTGTCGCATTTTCCGCCGCCCGTTACGGCAGTGCCCTGGCAAGCTTACCCGGGTCACGAACCGTGCCCGTTGCCCATCCCCGACGACCTTGCTTATCAATGGGACGACACTTACCAGGCAAACGAAGACTCGTCGCAAGAGCGAAATGTAATCGCCCAGGCGGCTGAGCTGCTCAGCTCGATCGATTTTCCGAATCGGATTTTGAATAAGAGAAAGCTGCGCCTGGCGACCTGGATGCATGCCCGCGGCTGGCGTGACTACAGGTACGCAATCGAAGCGGCGCAAACCTATCACCTTTACGCGAAAAAGTGCGGCGGTGAATTTGTTTTCTCAGCGCGATCGTAGATGGAACATTCAACGACTACATCAACCACGCAGAATTTTAGTCCCGATATTTCGCGGGCCGGCGCAGGTGTGTCGCATCGGAATGCAACTCCGCGGGTCAGCATAGTCATTCCGGCTTACAACGTCGCTCCATTCATAGAGGAGACGCTGGCGACCGTCTTTGCGCAAACTTTCGATGACTTTGAAGTGATCATCGTCAACGACGGCTCGCCGGACACGGAAGAGTTTGAGCGCGCGCTTGAGCCTTTCATCGATCGGATTGTTTATCTCAAGCAGGAAAACCGCGGCGCCAGCGCGGCGCGCAACACCGCGGTGCGCGCCGCGCAGGGCGAGCTGGTCGCTTTCCTTGACGCCGACGATCTCTGGTCGCCGAACTATCTGGCTGAGCAAATCAGTTTCATGCGCGAGTTTGACTGCGACTTGGCGTGTGCCGATGCAATGATCTTTGGTGTTTCCGCGGATGCGGGCCGAAGTTATATGGACTCGCTGATGGAGTCAGCACCGCCGGAGGGCCGCGTGTCATTTCTCGAACTCGTTAACGCGGATCGAAGCTTGATTACGTCCGGTGTGATGGTCCGCCGCGACCTCGTTTTAGAAGTCGGACTGTTTGATGAAGCGCTCCGTAACGCGCAGGATTTCGACCTTTGGCTGCGTCTGGTGCGACATGGGGCGCGGCTCGCCTATCAACGGAAAGTGCTGCTCAGTTATCGCTCACGCGCGAACAGTCTGTCGGGTGACGCGATCAATTCGCATCGGAGAGAGCTGCTTGTCTTTGACAAGATCGAGCAGTCGTATGAGTTCACGCCGGCAGAGCGTTTGGAAGTAACCGATGTGATCAGGCGTCGCCGGGCTTTACTGGAATACGAGTTGGGCAAGCTCTACCTGGTCGCCCGTGATTTTGCCCGCGCGCGCCAATCGTTCGCCAAGGCGAACAGCTTGCAGCGAAGTTGGAAACCGGGATTGGCTCTGTGGCTCACACGAATTGCGCCGGGCCTGTTTCGTTCGCTTTATCTGCGTCGCACACAGAACGTCATCAAGTAACTTCTGGACGAAGAAAAAAACTCAAGCAATGAGAAACATTAAAGAGATTCGGCTAAACACGCTTCGTCGTACCGAGCAGTCGTGGACTCACTCGCAGGCCGATCATCTGGCTGCCGAGCTGGATAAAAACGGCATAGTTGTTTTGCCGTCGATAGTTACTCCGGAACAATTGCGCGGAATGCAGGTGGCGTTCGAGAGCCGGCTGCAACGAATCCGCTGGAACAATTTCGAAGGCTATCAGAGGACCGAACTCTACCGGCACATGATCGAAGACGTCCTACTGCTCGACCAGGGTTTCGTCGATCTTGCTTTGCATCCTCTAATCAAACAGATGCTGACGCTGTACCTGGGAACAGAATATGAGCTGACTGAAGCGAAGGGCTGGAGGTCGCTGCCCACCAAATATGATTTTCATGGTTGGCATGGCGATACCTGGTACGATCAGGCGATCGAGCAAACCATCCACAGAGAGATCAAGGTCGGAATTTATTTGACCGACGTAAACAGCGGCGCATTCAAGTTCGTCAAGGGGAGTCATCGAAAAGCGCACCCGCGCAATCTGAATAAAGCAGAGGTCAGGGAGCTGCCGCTATCTGAGGTGATCGAATTATCCGGCACCGCCGGAACAGTTTTCATGTTCGACACTTCCGCGATTCATCGCCAGAGCATACCAATCCTCGAGCCGCGCCAGGCCGTTTTCTTCGGCTACCACGATCCGAGCGTTCGGCTTCAGCCCGAAGACATTGGCTACTATCGTTATCACCCGTTGCTGCTGAACGCGGCATTCCTCGGAGACCTTTCGGCTGAGGATCATCGCATTCTTGGCTTTGGTAATAAGACAAACTTTCAGCCGGCCTTTCAAAGACGAGACAAACCTTCCCTGGTGTATGAAATGTTTTCTGCTTCGCATGGCGCCGGTCTGCGCTATAGACACTTGCAGCAGCGGATCGTCGCTAGATTGCAACGAGTACTAAAACGCGGCTAGGAACACCCGCCAATCTTCCATGAATACTAACGGACACGGCTCAACAAAGTTGCCCCATGCGCCGACGCTGCTGTCAGTCTTTGGCGTCAAGCCGCTGCGCATCGGGGGCACTGAGACCTTTGCGCGCGAGCTGTCAATGCAATTGGCCGAGCGCGGCTGGCAGAGCGTGCTCTGCTTTCTGTCTGAGCCCACGGCGGAGGTGCGACAGTTTCTCGAACTCCCGAACATCTCGTTTGAAATTCTTGAGAACTCGACGAATGGCGGCCGCGATGCCCGCCGTAATCTGGCCGGAATCATGCAGAAACACTGGCCGGAAATTCTGCATTTGCACTACGTCAGTTTCCTGAATCTGTATTCGTGGCGCGCCCACTTTCAGTCGGCGAAGCGGGTGTTCTTTACCGATCACCATTCGCGGCCGGCTGGTTACGTTCAATCTCGCGCGCCGTTTTGGAAGCGCGCGGCGGCGCGTGTGATCAATCAACCGCTCGACAAGGTGATCTGCGTCAGTAACTACGGTTATGATTGCATGGCCGGAACAGATCTGCTGCCGCGCGATCGTTTCGAAATGATTTACAATGGTGTAGATCTCACCAGGGTCAAGTCTGAACCTCGACTCGCGACCGAATTCCGAGAGCGTTATTCAATTCCTTCCGACAGGGCGATTGTTACTCAAGTCAGTTGGATAATTCCGGAGAAGGGCATCACGGATTTTCTCGAGACAGCCCGGCTCGTGCTGCGACAGAATCGCAGAGTGCAGTTTGTCCTGGTGGGCGAAGGCGTAAATCGCGAGCAGTACGCGCGGGATGCAGACGCTCTGGGGCTTGGCGATCATGTTACCTGGACTGGGATGGTCGACGATCCATTCAGCGAAGGGGTTTTCCATGCAGCCGACGTCGTCTGCCAGTTTTCGCGCTGGGAGGAGGTTTTTGGTTGGATGATTGCCGAAGCGATGGCCCATGGTAAGCCCGTCATAGCGACGCGCGTCGGCGGTATACCCGAACTCATCTCTGATGACGTTTCCGGCTATCTTGTCGAGCGTGCTGATACGAAGGCGATGAGCGAGCGAACCCTCAAACTCCTGGACGATGTGGAATTGCGTTCACGCATGGGCCGGGCCGGAAAGGAAACCGTCGCCGCCAGATTCGACCTGCGCCAGAACGTGGCAAAGCTAGTCGCTGCGTACGGGATCTCATGATCGCACCGGCTGGTTCCCCCGCTCGGTTTCTCAACACCGCGCCGTCGAATCTTTATTAACTGAAAACTCGAACGCTATGCGACTTTAAGACTGTTATGAGATTCATTCCCTGGCTCTGGCGTCTGGTAAGCAACTTCGGTTTTATAATTAGACAAGAACATTCGCATGGCCGCATGCCTATGCTCCGGGCCTACGCCAAAATCGAATTGAAGCGGTTCTTTCTGGCGGGAGTGTTGCGGCGCAAGATTAATAAGGAATCGCTCTTCGGTTATCAGATTCACTTTTTTGACTACCACACATTTGCCACTCTCTTTGAGGAACTCTACGTTGCGGATGTCTATTACTTCTCAACCTCTTCTCAGGAACCCTTAGTCATCGACTGTGGCAGCAATATCGGATTAGCGATTCTCTATTTCAAACGCATTCATCCAAAATGTAGAGTCATTGGTTTCGAGCCGGACAAGGCGACGTTCGGGATGCTCGAAAGAAACGTAAGGACGAACAGGCTTGCCAACGTCACCCTGGTGAATAAGGCGCTGCATGCCGCCGAGGGAAGCCTGCCGTTTTATTTCCAGACTGACCATCCGGGCCTGTTGGTACAAAGCACCAGAAAAGAAAGTGTCCCCCGCGCCGAAGTGACGTCGGTCGAGACGACGATGCTTTCAAGATATGTGAATCAGCCGGTTGATTTCCTGAAAATGGACATTGAAGGCGCCGAAGAAGAAGTCTTGAGGGATCTATCTGAGACAGGAAAGCTCCCGCTGGTGCGTGAAATGGTCCTCGAATACCATCATCATGTGACGCCGGAAGAGGATAATTTGGGCGTATTCCTGAAGATGCTCGAAAATGGCAAATTCGGTTATCAGTTGAAAGCGCCGCTCGCCGCGCCCTTCCACAGAGGAGAGTTTCAGGCCTTCCTCCTCTACGTATATAGCCGGGACAGCGCTTCATCGGTGTCAAGGCCGCTGTCTTCACTTGCCGCATGAAATTGTTCGGTCTCTAGAAAACCTGAAACAGCAAGGGATGTCTTGGGGATCATGAGAACTACTCGCGCTGCCTGATTAGCGCTCGCGCCGGGTTTCCCGCCACACTTGTCCGGGCCGGCACATCCTGCGTCACCACCGCGCCGGCGCCGACAATCGCCTCTGCGCCAATCGCTACCCCGCACAGAATCGTGGCTCCACTGCCGAGGCTGGCTCCGCGCCCCACGGATGTTTTCACGACCTGCCAATCTGCTTCTGACTGTAACGAACCGTCCGCGGTGGTCGCGCGCGGATATTTGTCGTTGATGAAGATAACGCCGTGGCCGATGAAGACTTCGTCCGCGATAGTTACGCCTTCGCAAATAAAGGTGTGGCTGGAAACTTTGCAGTTGCGTCCCACGATAGCGCCTTTTTGGATTTCGACAAACGATCCGATTTTGGTGCCGTCGCCAATCTCACAACCGTAGAGATTGACGAAGTTGTGGATGACCACGTCGCGGCCGAGCTTGACGTCAGAAGCGATTACGCAGAATTGTCCGGGCATGAAAATCCGAGGATCGAGAATGGCAGCGGATCAGTTTAGAGCTCAAGCCTTAGCTTGAGGTTCAAATCAAAAGACTCAGGGTTGCGGTCGATCAGTTCGAAGCCGGTGGGGCGGCTTTGTCTGCTCGACCAGCGTCTCCGTCATAGTACTCTGATTGGTAGTAGCCGGCGTATCCCGCGTAGTAAGAATCGTGCGATTCGATTTTCACATTGTTCAGAACTACGCCGAAGATGTGAGCGCCCACATCAATCAGCTGCTGTTTGGCGCGGCGCACGACGGCGCGTGAGCTCCGGCCTCCATGGATCACCAGAATAACTCCATCCACGAATGTCGAAAGGATCGAAGCGTCGGTAAATGAAATTGCCGGCGGCGAGTCCACGATAATGTGGGTGAACTTTTCGCTCAGCGTGGTGAGCAGTCGCCGCATCTCGTCTGAACCCAGGAGCTCGGCCGGGTTTGGCGGCACGGGACCTGAAGGCATCAGCTTCAAGTTGGGTTGTTTATCGTAACTTTGGATGAACGAATCGAGATCGCCGGTCTCACCCGACAGGCAATTCGTCAGACCCCGAGCATTCGACAGATTGAAGTGCGCGTGCAGCCGCGGGCGGCGCAAGTCGCAATCGATTATCAAAACCTGAGCGCCGGTTTGGGCCAGCATGAAGGCGGTGTTGATGGCCGTCGTAGTTTTGCCTTCCGACGGTTGACTCGAGGTGACCAGGATCGTCCGCGGTGGATTACCGGCCGATGAAAGCAACAACGAGGTACGCAAGTGACGATAGGCCTCGGCGATTGGCGAGCGGACATCACTAACCAATGCCAGCGCCGTTGCGTCACTGGGCGCGGTTGGTTCGGCGCCTCGGAGTCTTCGTTTTTCACCGAAGCCAGCCGGGATCAAAGCCAGCGCCGGCAGATGAATATAGCGATCGACGTCGTCGACGGACTTAATTGTGTCGTCGAGGAAGTCGAGCAGGAACGCCAGTCCGATTCCGGCCACGAGAGAAAGGATAAAGGCCAGGATGATGGTCTTCAGGCGCTGGGGTCCATACGGTGCGCGGGGAATGCGACTGTAAGTTGCGACGGTCACATCGCTGGGTGTGCCGCCGCCACCGGCCAGGCCCAACTCGCGCAGTCTCGCCGACAGCGTGTTTAGAAGTTGCCGGTTAGCCTCCAACTCCGAAGTAATTACTGCCAGTTCAATCTGGTCTTTGGTCTGCTGCGTGGTTACTCCGTGCTGTTCCCCGTATCTCTTCGTCAGGCTTTTTACCTGGGCGTCTGCGCTGTCGGCGCGCGACTTCAGCGAAGCCAAAACTTCCTTGGGGGCTCTGTCCAGCTCTGCCTCGAGCGGCTTAATCTGGGCATCGACGGCCTTCACTCCGGGCCATTCTTTAGTGTAGACCTCCAACATGGCCTGGCGTTTCTCTTTTAACTCGCCGAGCCTCTGGCGGAGGTTTTGAATGCGCTGATCGGATTGTATTTCCGGAGCCGAAAAATCGGGAGCGGCCTTAGCCGCATCGTAGGTCGCAATCGCCGCCCGCTTCTTGTTCTCAGCTTCCAGCAGTTGTGAGCTGTAGGTAGACAAACGCATCGCCTCAAGATCGCTGCCGGGTCTATTATCGAGCGGCAGGTTTTTTTCTTTGGCAAAAGCAAAGCGCTTGTTTTCTTGCTCGTTAATTTTGGTCTGGGTTTCGGCGATCGTCTTGATCAGTTTCATCTCCGAATCGCTGCGGCCGGAAGTAATCCGATAGATGTTGTTCTGGATGAAGACATCGGCCAGCATGTCGGCGACCTTTTTCGCCAGATCGGGATTGGTATGATGATAGCGAATGGTGACCAGGTTCGTATTAATGGTTGGCTCGACTGTTAGATTTGCGGCAATCGTATCCTCGTAAGGTTCCAGCTGGGCCGCCTCTTCCGGAGTGAACTGTCTGTCCTTTAACTCACCCATGCCAACCGGCTCGTAAGTCGCATTTGACACCGTCGAACGAACAGGCTTTTCGCGCGAAAAAATTCGTTTTAACGAATCGAAGATACCGCTGCCTCCCTCGCCACCGAGGAATGCCGGGTCGTTCTGGAGACCTAACGTCAAAACTACCTGACGCGCCAACTCTGGGTTTTGGATCAGCTTCAGTTGTGTGCCCCAAAAGTTCGGATCCGGTTGCGAGTTGATCACCACATTGCCGGTCGTGAGCACATTGCCTTTTGGTTCAATCCGAATGGTCGTCGCGCCTTCATAGATATTGGGTTCGCGATATGCCTGGATTGTCGCCAGCGAAGTGATAACCAGAATCAGACTCATGATGAGCCATTTGCGCTTGAGAATGACGAAGAGATACTCGCGCAGATTTGTGTCAGCCGGAGCCGAGCCATACCGGCCGTAGGGCTTACCCTGAGTGAGCTCGGCCAGCGTGCTGTCCAGATCGCGGCCAGGGCGGGCAGGAACTAGGCGTTCATCTTGAGTCATAGCTTAAAACCCTTATCCTTAAAGCCTATTTTGCCAACAAGCAGTGGCGGATTGACCATAATAGCAGACACGTGGCAGCAGGCAAGTCAAACCGAACCGAAACCGGGGCGGGCAGACACTAAGGAGAATCGTTGGCAATGAACTCGCCAACCGCATCTTGCCATGAAGGCAAGGGTTCGAGGCCAATTGCCTGAGAGAGCACGCATCGCAATCGCGAATTGCGCGGGCGGGGGGCCGGGCGTTTCAGGGCTCCCAGACTGATGCCTTCCACGAGAGCGCCGTTCAATCCAGCGGCTTCGAGGGCCCGGCGCGCGAAGCCTTCGAAGCTCGTCCCTTCGCCGCTGTTAACGACGTGATAAATTCCCGGAACAGCGACTTGAGCAAGCTGGTAAAGCCTCTGGGCGAGATGCGGAGCGTAGGTGGGCGTTCCGAGCGAATCACCAATGGCTTTCAGGCTTTCGCCGCGGCGCGCCCTGGCGACCACTGTGCTCAAGAAGTTCGTTCCACCTGAACCAAAGATATATCCGCTACGCACCACGATGGTGTTGGCCCAGGCAGTTTGTGCCCGGCGCTCTCCTTCAAGTTTAGAGGCGCCATAAACGCTGCGCGGATTTGGCTGGTCGCGTTGCGTGTAAAAGCCGTCCTTGTCGCCATCGAACACGTAATCCGTCGAGATGGTGATCAGTTGCGCGCCGGCCCTGCGACAAGCGTCCGCGAGTAATTCCGGACCGCGCGCATTTATGCCTTGAGCGCGGACAGGATCAAGCTCACATCCATCCACGTCTGTCCATGCAGCGCAATTGATTAAGAGGTTCGGACATTCCTGCTCAAAGACAAGACTCAGCTTTGACTCGTCAGTGATGTCGAGGGCGTGGTGATCGAAACCTGCGACGCTCTCACCCAGGGACGTGCAATGGGCGACGACAGCGCGTCCTAACATTCCTGCCGCGCCAGTGACAATTATTTTCAATGCGCGGCGACCTCGGTGCCGTATTGCTGCGCATAAAATTCGCGATAGGCGCCACTGCGTGCGCGGGCGACCCAATCGGTGTTGGTCCGGTACCAATCGATCGTTTTGCGTAAGCCGGTTTCCCATGTTTCTCGCGGCCGCCAACCTAACTCGCTCTCGATCAGCGTCGGATCGATCGCATAACGGCGATCGTGGCCTAAACGATCTTTGACAAAGCGAATCAGCGAGTGTGGTTTTTCAAGTGCGTTGAGAACGGATCTGGTGACGTCGATGTTTCGCCGTTCGTTGCGCGCGCCGATGTTATAGACTACTCCAGATCGTCCCTTTTCAAGCGCCAACAGGATTGCGCGGCAGTGGTCGTCAACATAGATCCAGTCGCGCACGTTCAGGCCATCGCCATAGACTGGGATTGACTGGTCACTCAATGCGTTTGCCAGCATTAGCGGAAGGAACTTTTCGGGAAATTGACGAGGTCCATAGTTATTGCCGCACCGGGTGATGACCGTGTCGAGCCCAAAAGTATGCTGGGCGGCGCGGACCAGGTGTTCGGCTGCGGCTTTCGACGCTGCGTAGGGGCTGTTCGGTTGAAACGGTGAATCTTCGTTAAAGAAAGCCGTTTCGTCTTCTGGCAGGCTGCCCATCACTTCGTCGGTGGAGACCTGGACGAAACGTTTGACGCCGCGTTCTCTGGCGCAGTCGAGCAGCACCTGTGTTCCGAGCACATTCGTACGAATGAACTCATCAGCCGAAGTGATGCTGCGGTCCACGTGCGACTCGGCGGCGAAGTTAACGATCGCCTCCGTGTCTTCAGGAAGCGCATCGATCACCGCTGCCCGATCGGCAATGTCACCTTTGATGAATTTGTGACGCGGATCGTTGATGCCCTCGAGGTTGTCGAGGTTCCCTGCGTAGGTCAGGGCATCGTAGTTGACTATTGTGCATGACGTGATCTCATTCAGCAGCAATCTCACGAATGCCGAACCGATGAAGCCCGCGCCGCCCGTGATGAATAATTTATGCATTCAAGGTACCTGGTTCTCTGCAAACGCGGAAAGAGTAACAACATGACTCTCCCGACTGTCAACTCTGGTCAGCATAGTGAATCGAGGGCGATGAAAACTCTCTCTGCGATTAGTGAGTTGGCCGTCAGTCGAACTGTATGGATCGCCAGCGACAAACAAACGAGTGGTTGCAGGGAATTCTGTTGAGTCGAAAGACACGCGTGAATTGTTTGCTTTACGGCGCTTTCATCGCTGCAAGAGAGTAGCAATTGCCATAACTTCCCCATTGGTTCCCATAAGTTTAGCTAACGAAGTCAAGAGTGTAAAAGAGCAAAAATTACTCTTGACAGCAACCAGCGTTGCGCATAACATCTCCCGACCTTGAAAAGGCCCTGCGGCGTTCCCAAAAAACCGCAGCTACGAAAACGCCTAAGTTGCATCGGCTCCGCTCGTGATTTTTGAATTAAATGTTTTCGAATCCCTAAGGAGAACCACCATGACCAAGCTACGTTTTGTAATTACATCTCTCTCTGTTGTTGTTGTATTGATGGCAATGAGCGCTATCGCGAGTGCTCAGGCGACGCGCACCTGGGTGTCGGGCGTTGGCGATGATGCCAACCCATGCAGTCGTACTGCACCCTGCAAGACTTTTGCCGGCGCAATTTCCAAGACCGCTATTGGCGGCGAGATTGATGCGCTCGATCCGGGCGGCTTCGGAGCCGTCACCGTCACGAAGTCGATCACACTCGACGGATGTTGCATCACCTCCATCCTTGCAAGCGGGACGACGGGAGTTATCATCAACATCGCTCCCAACGCGAACGATCCGGAGCGGAGAGTGACCATACGTCACATTACGATCAACGGCACCGGGAGTGTCGGCGCTGTCGGTCAGCGCACGGGTATTAGGGCCATTAATTTCCTTCAGGGAAATAGCCTCTTCGTAGAAAACTGCTTCATTCAAAACTTTGTAAACGAGGGTATCCGCGCACAACTCACTGCGGCTGGTGGTTATGTGGGTGTCAAGGACACCACGATTACCAACTGCAATGTTGGCATCGATATCGGTACGACCACGGGCGTAATTGAGGGCATGTTTGAAAGCACGAAGATTGAGAGGATGACTAGCAACGGCATAAACATCGGTACGCACGTGTTCGCCTCGGTCACCAATTCTCAAGTGTTTTTCAATGCTACCGACGGGATCAGTCTGTCGGCCTCTGCCAACGATGGTCGTGTAACCTCCGACAACTCGATCATCAGCAATAATCCTGGCGTAGGCTTCAGGTGTGGTAATGCGCCTGCAAATCCGGCCAGCCCGCAATGCATCATCTCGAGAAGCACTTTCGTGTCGAACGGGACAGCATTTGCAACGGCCGGCGGTTCGATTGGTTCCCATGGAAACAATTCGGTTGACGGAACCATCGGAGTGACGCCTAACGGGTTAGGACAGCAGTAAGGTTATTCATCGCGTAGCTTTGCTTCATTTGCTTCGTATGCCCGCCCTGGCTTCAGGGCGGGCATAGAGAAGCCGCTTCTAAATTTTCCCCGCTGCCTTAGATATCGTTCATAAGGAGTCCACCATGACAAGTCTCGCCAGATGCGATCAAAAACGATTAATGACGAAAGCCGCTCGGCTTACTTTGGTTCTCGTTGCGACGATCCTGTTGGGGGCAATACTCTTTTCGGTTTCGTCAGCGCATAGGAACACTAGCGGTCGGTTGGGTTCTGCCGCCGCGGCGTCTGCTGATGCGGGCCGTCAGGTGAGTACAGGCAGCTACGAGGGAGGTCTCAACAAACTGCTAATCGCGGGCGGAACTAACAAGACCGCGCTTTCCGCGTTTCTGCCGCCAGCTCCTGGAGATCCGGAAGTGATCGAGACCTTTGCGGCGGATTGTGTTACGCCAAAGAGTGCTTTCATTTTGGGTGAAACGGTCTGCGCGAAACTTAGTGGAGGCCCGCCGCTGTCCTTGTATCCGCGTAAGTTTGCCTGGATCAGCAACGGCAACGCCATCTTACAAACGGCCGATGTTACTACCGATCCGCAAACGGATACTTTTATGCTTCCAACCGTGGATCTCGTTAACGACCTTCGCGGAGTTTGGCGAGTAATTGATATGTCCGCCAATGACGGATCGGTGCGGACCGAGGCATACTTTGCGGTCAGCAATCCGGCGCTTCCTGCTGCTAATCTTGCGATCTACAAGAGCAACGACAGCGACGGTACGATCACGGCCGGCTCAAATGTTCTGTACTCGTTGTGGGTGACCAATTACGGGCCTGACACGGCAACGAATGTAACGATCACGGATGACACTCCGGCTAATACTAGTTTTGTGACTGGCTCCGGGGTTGCCACTCCAGGAGTTAGTTGCACGTTTCCGTCAGGAGCCACCGGCCCGACGAATTGCACGATCGCCTCGTTGCCCCAGGGAGCCAGTG
>Ga0070698_100000135_pt1 | contig 65274 bp, 67 predicted proteins | sample KBSK1502metaG_FD_65477 | JGI IMG/M metagenome (GOLD analysis project Ga0070698, IMG submission 65477) | Corn, switchgrass and miscanthus rhizosphere microbial communities from Kellogg Biological Station, Michigan, USA - KBS K1-50-2 metaG | ecosystem: Host-associated > Plants > Roots >...
GGGGGCGCCAGGTCTCGACGGGGTAGTGGTCTGCAAGATGGCGAGCCGTGTCGCCGAGCACGTAAAAGCGGCAAGGCTATAAACGCCAATCGCGAACTGGCTTACGCTGCGTAAGTAGCGAAGTCATCCGGGGATTTATCCCCGGCGCCGGCCCGCTCTCGGTCAGCAGGAGCGGTGTCCGGCGTAAACTCCGCTGACTCGCTCCCGGCGGGGGTCGCGGCCGTCGGGGGGACTCACTACCGCGACTGGCTTGTCCGGATCCGGTCCCACGGGAGCCGGGCAGGTGAGATGCAAAACCGGGACTACGCTCGTAGATGCCTTGCGGGACGCTGCTTCGGACGCGAGTTCGATTCTCGCCGCCTCCACCAGCCGGCCGGATCATCTCCCTCCCCCGTGGGGGAGCTAAGGGATGTTGATCCCTCCCCCTCTGGGGGAGGGCAGGGTGGGGGTTAGCCAGGGAAGGAGAAGCTGTCCAGCACCAGCGAGAAGGCGGCATCGTCGCCGCCGGGTGCCTCCTCGATCTCGAAGGTGTTGGGCTGATGCTCGAACACGATGATCACGGCGCCGCTGGCCGGGCCGGACTGAGTAACGACGATTTTCTCGGCGGGGATGCCGTCGACGCTGGTCTGTGTCACCTGGTTCCCCGGGGCAAGACTGATCTCCGTTTGATCCTTCGCCCCCGCCACGACCCGGACCTCGATCGGCGGCATGAAGGAACCTGATGCCGGCACGTGGGACGGCACCGCTGCGGGCAGCCCGAATGCCACCACGCTGAGCGCACCGCCGGCCCCCGGCTCTGCCGTGTAGTCGCGCGGGGTCCAGCCGTTCGGGAAGCACAGGTGGTAGCCCAGCGTTGTGTGCTGGTAGCCCTCGCCCGTCTTACAGCTAACCGACGACGACGCGGTCGCCTGCAATGGAGGTGGAGAACCTGGGTCGCCGCTGCATCCCGAAACGAAGGTCGCCGCAAGCAGGCTGAGCAGTACCCCCCGAAAGCGGGTGCTGGCCACCGGGGAAGCGTACAGGAAACGGTCGGGCGGGAACGCGTCGCCTAGTGGAAGATCGCGCTGGCCAGCCACCAGCAGGCGGCCACGCCCACCACCGCCGGCAGGATGCCGCCGAGCCGGGTCAGCACCGCCACGATCTGTGCCGGGATCACCCAGAAGACCGAGATCGGGTCCGCCTTGACGACACCGACCCGTGCCTGTTCCGCCACCGGGCCGGCCTCTTCATAGGAGGGCAGGATGTGCGCCGCGAACGCCAGCCCGAGCCAAAGCTGTACCCAGGTGAGCCATGTGGTCGGCAAATGAAGCACCGCCCGCGGCGTGAGGGCAGGGGCGAGGCACAGCACCGCGAGGATCGTCAGCACCAGCGTCGGCAGGTAGGTGATCGCGATCGCCGTGCCCAATCGCGACGGCGCCTCATAGACGGTGTACCCGGCCGGGTCGTCGACCCGGAAGTAGGTGACCTCGTCGATCGCGAGACCAGCGCGGTGGGCGATGGTGAATTGGATCGCCGTTCGCATCACGACCGCCGGAAAGCCGAACAGGTGGATGGTGCGGGCGATCAGCAGGGGGAAGGCGCGGATGATGCTGATCCGGGCCGTCGCTCTCGCGAGCTGGAGCGTATAGGGCGTCCCGCGCTTCACCGCCACTCGCGCCACCGTGCTGCCCCGCGTCACGGCGACCTTCGCCGCGGTCCCGAGCTGCTCCGCCCCGGACCGAATGACGGGAGCGGCCTGGGCGCGCCAGCGGGCCCAGGGTACGGCGCGCAGGCGCTTGAGAATCTGCTCATAGAGGGACGGCGGGAGCTCGGTGCTCGGCTGCGCCGCCTTCCAGGCCGGGACGTTCGGTGTCACGGCGGTCGGATCCGGCTCGGGAGAGCCCGGGCGTGGCGCGGGCGGTTTCGACGCCGAGAGATCCAGCGGCAGATCTTCCTGGATGGGGTCGAGCGCGCCGCTCATTTCGCGACCTTCGGCGGCTGAGTAGCCACCCGGATCTTTGCGAGCAGCACCTGCTGGTCGGCGTTGGTATCGAGCGTAATCGCGGGATCGTAGCCGCGAGCCGTGTACCAGGCAGAGAGGCCGGCCGTGTTGTCCTTGTCCAGCAAGTAGCAGTAGGCTTCGTACGCCCAGGCCTTGGGCGAGGTCGGCACCGCTTCGACCGCCTGCTCCATCTCGCCGGCGCAGCCCGGATAGTCTAGGCTCACCAGCCGAGCCTTGCCGTCCTGGTAGTGGCGCATGCCATTCCACGCGCCGGGCAGGCCGGCCGCTGCCATGAAGGTGAGCGCCAGGGTCACCCCGATCACGCATAAGACCCAGCCCGGCATGTCAGGCAGGCCGCCACGCGCTTTGCGGAGCGGCTGTAGCGCCGCCTCGTAGCGAAGGAGCCGGTCGGCGATCTCGGCATCGGAGACCTCCGGCAGGGATGGCTTGCGCAGGCGTTTCGCGTCGCGCAGCAGCATGACCGCCCCGGTGATGTCGCCGGCCGCGAAACGCAGGTCGGCCTTGAAGACCAGGGCATCACGCGCCCCGGGATCACCGCGCAATGCGCGATCAAGATAGTCCTCCGCCATCGCCGTCTCGCGCTTCCAGTAAGCGATCATGCCCATACCTAGCAGGGCGGCGGCGTTCTTAGGCTCTCGTCCCAGAACCGCCTCGTACTCCGTGCTGGCGCCGGCGAAGTCCGAAGTCCGGATCCGGGCCAGCCCGAGCAGGGCGTGAGCGTCGGTGAAATCCGGGTGGACCTCGATGATCTTCGCGAGCAGGGTCACCGCCGGCTGCGGGTCCTGAGCACCGACGAAGGCGTAGGCGAGGTAGTAGGCGGCGTAGGCGTCGTCGGGACGCTTGCGCACCTCGGCGGCCAGCAGCGGCAGCGCGCCTTCGAAGTCATGCCGGCGGATGAGCGCCAGGCCATCGTTGATTGACATGTCCGGGCCTGCGCGAGTAACGATGTAGTCGCCGCGAACTTACGCGGCTTTGTCGAGCCAGCGCTCAGCGATGAAGGCGAGGAAGGCTCGGTCGAAGTCGAGGCCGTTGAGTTTTGCCGCGGCCGGCCAGGCGGTGCGCACCTCGTTCTGGAGCCGGGCGTATTCCTCGAGGTCGAGACCCTGGGCAAACTCCCAGGCTCGGGCCGCCAGCTCGGCGTTGAGCGGTTTCATCAGGCTCTCCTACCTCTATACAACGTGTGGAGTGGGCAAATAGATTCACCTGCACGTTGTGTCACGCTACGTGCAATCCGCAAGACGGCCCAGCCCGATCGCGTCAATCGGGTCATGAGATACCCCGGCCTGCGGCCCGCCATCATCGTCGTCGGCGCCACCGTGGTGCTGGCCGTGCCGACCGCGATGGTGCTCGGGCATGCGCCGGCGAAATCCACCGGCGTGACCCGCCCGTCAGCGGTCGAATCTGGCCGGGACTACGACGATCACCAGGCACAGATTGCCAGCCGGCTTGCCCGGGCGACGTCGGCACCCACGCCCGCCGTAACGCCGGCGGCCGCAGCGACCGCCAACCCGCCCGCCTCGACCCAGGCCGCGCCCCCGCCCGGCCCACCGCCGGCCGCGGTCCCGACCTTCTCGCACATCTTTGTGATCGTGATGGAGAACCACGAGTACGGTGCCGTCATCGGCAACGCGGACGCGCCATATGTCAACGGCCTGGCGGCGATGTACGGCCTGGCGACCAACTACTATGCCGCATCCCATCCGAGCCTGCCCAATTACTTCGCCCTCACGGGGGGCAGCACCTTCGGGGTCGCGAGCGACTGCACCACCTGCTATGTCAACGCCACCAACGTCGCGGACCAGGTGGAAACGAGCGGTCGTTCCTGGAAGGCCTACATGGAAGACATGCCCACACCGTGCTACCTGGGGACCTGGTCCGGCAACTACGCGATGAAGCACAACCCTTTCATCTACTACACCGACATCCGCAACAACCCGACGCGCTGCGCAGCTCACGTCGTGCCGTTCACGCAGTTCGGCGTCGACATGAGCAGCGGCCAGGTCCCGAACTTCGTGTGGATCACCCCCAACATGTGCAACGACACCCACGACTGCCCGGTCTCGACCGGTGATGCCTGGCTGGGCAACGTCGTTCCGCGGATCACGGCATCGGCCGCGTTCCGCAACGGCGGCGTTCTCTTCATCACCTGGGATGAGGGATCGAGCAACGCCGGTTGCTGCGGTGATGCATGGGGCGGGCACGTGGCGACGCTGGTCATCTCGCCGATGTCGATCGCCGGCTTTCGTTCGAAAATTGCGGAGAATCACTACGGCCTGCTGCGGACGGTCGAGGACGGCTTTCGTCTTGCGCATCTCGGCGCCGCCGGCTGGTCGAGCAACGTCCCCCTGCGCGAGTACTTCCGCTAGGTCTTGCCCCCAAGCGCGCGAATCGGGTCCAGCGTTGTCATGTCGTCAATCGCCGACAGGTCGCCGGGTGGGTCGCCGAGAAAAACGTTGCGGATGACCCGGCGGAGAATCTTGCCGTTGCGGGTCTTGGGCAGGCGCGCAAGCACGTGAACCCCCGCCGGCTTGAAGGGTTTCCCGAGCGAGCGTTCGACGCTGCGCGAGACCGCCGCCGGGATCGGCCCCGGGTCGGCACCCGGCCGCGGCACGACGAACACAACCACTGACTGACCCTTGAGCGAATCCGGAATCCCGACGGCGGCCGCCTCGGCGACGTCGGTCCCGTCGAGCGCGGCCGCCTCCACCTCCGCCGGCCCCACCCGCTTGCCCGCGACCTTGATGGTGTCGTCGGAACGACCCAGGATGTACCAGAGCCCCTCCTCATCGATCATCGCCCAATCGCCGTGCAGCCAGACGTCGGGCCAGCGCGACCAGTAAGTTTCCAGATAGCGCTGCGGATCCTTCCAGAGTCCGAGCGTCATGCCCAGGTAGGGCTGCCGGACCACGAGTTCGCCAACCTTGCCACGCACCGCTTGGCCGTGTTCGTCGAAGACCGCCGCGTCGATGCCGGGGATGGGGCCGGCGAAGCTTCCCGCTTTTGACGGCGTCAGGAAGTTTCCGGAGACCAGGCCGCCGCCGCACTCCGTCCCGCCGGAGTAGTTCATGATCGGCACCTCCCCGCGCCCGACGACCTCGAAGAGCCACCTCCAGGCCTCAGGAGTCCAGGGTTCGCCGGTCGAGGCCAGCACGCGAAGCCGGGAGAGCGGCTGCGCCGGCACGGCCCGCTCGCCCGACGCCATCAGCACCCGCGTCAGAGTCGGGGAGATGCCCAGGTGGGTGACCCTGTGGTGTTCCGCGACCGCCCACACTCGCCGCGGATCCGGGTGGTCCGGTGCCCCGTCGTAGAAAACGGCGGTGCCGCCGAGCATCAGGCTGCCGAAGACCAGCAGCGGTCCCATCACCCAGCCCATGTCCGTCACCCACATGACGCGCTCGGCCGGCCGGACGTCCATGCCGAAGGCCCAGTCCTGCGCGGCTTTGATGGGAAGGCCGGCGTGCCCGTGTACCGTACCCTTGGGCCGGCCGGTCGTGCCCGACGTATAGAGAAGGAGTAACGGCTCGTCGGATCGCATGGCCTCGGTAGGGACTCGCTCCGACCGGGCCAGGTCATCCCAGGCGAGGTCGCGGCCGGCCTGCATGGGCGTGTCCATGCCCGCACAGCGAACGACCACGAGCCGCTCCAGCTGCGGCAGTCCGGCGGCCGCCTCGTCCGCGATCGGCTTCATCGCGACGGCGCGCCCGCGACGGATCGCACCATCCGCGGTGATCAGCACGCGCGCGTCGGCGTCGGCCAGCCGTTGGCGGATTGCTTCCGCGCCAAAGCCCGAGAAGAGCGGGACGGCCACGGCGCCAAGCTTGGTACAGGCGAGCAGGGCCACCGCGTTCTCGATCACCAGGGGCAGATAGAGGCCGACCGCCACGCCGCGCCCGACGCCGATCGCGCGAAGCCCAGCGGCTGTCTCCTCGACCGCGTCCTCCAGCTGGGCGTAAGTCAGCTGCCGGGTGGTCCCCGCCTCGGTCTCGCCGATGAGCGCGAGGCGCTCCGGATCCGACCGGCGGTGGCGAAGCACGGCTGAGTCATATGCATTGAGGAGACCGCCAGGAAACCAGCGCGTGAAGGGCAGGCCGGCAGAAGTATCCATCACCGCGTGGTAGGGCGTCGACCAGACGATGCCCAGCTCCTTGACCAGTGCGTCCCAGAACCACTCGGGGTCCTGCGCCGCTCGTTCACAGAGCTCGGGGTAGCTCGCGCAGCGATATTGCTGCATGAAACGCCACAGCCGGCTGCTCCGCGCCTGCTCCCTGGTCGGTGACCACGTTAGGGCGACCGCGCTCATCCGCTCTTCATGCTATCGGCCGTCCAGAACCCTTTCGGATCCGCATGACGGATGTAGGTCAGCTCATCGGCCGAGGGTATCGCCGTGGCGGGCGTGTGGTCGTCGATCGTGATCGGGAAGCCGGTCGCTTCGCGCACCTGCTGCGGCGTGACGCCAGGGTGCAGGCTGGCGGCCCGAACGCGGCCGGTCGAGAGGTCGAAGACGCCCAGCGTCGTGATCAGAGTGGCGGGACCGCCGCGGCGCCGGCCGGGGAAGTGCCCCGGCGAGGTGATGTAGTCGACCCGCTCGCGAAAGCGGCGCGGTTCGTGCTCCATGATCAACACCGTCCGGCCGGCCAGCGACGCGATGTCGCCGGCACCGCCACTGCCGGGAAGACGGGTCAGCGCGCCGCTGCCGCTGGTCCGCGTGGTGTTGAGGTTGCCGAGTGGATCGACTTCCGCCCCGCCGATGAAGCCCACATCGACGCGGCCCTGTTGCAGCAGGCTCATGACGTCCACCAGGCCCAGGCAGGCGACCGCGCCCACGATGTTCGGCGGATCGCCCATCGTGTAGATGAAGGCCTCGGCGGGCCGGTCGCGAATGACGCCGTTCTCGAACAGCCCGACTGCGTTCGGCGCGTGCGTGGCCTTGGCCAGCCCGAAGCCGAGCAGCGGAAGGCGCATGCCGACGAAGACGACCTCGTGGTCACGGATCTCGCGCGCGGCCGCCACCACCATCAACTCCCGCCGGGTATAGCGCGAGGTCATGGCGCGAAGTTCGCCTCGGCCGCGAGCCGTCGATCGGTAACCCGCAGACGCTCGAGTGCCGCCTCACCCATATGCCGTAAGTACGCGGGCCGGTCGGGGAGGTCGAGCACCCACTCGCGCAACCACGATTGAAAGCCTTCGGGCGTCCGCGAGATCCGGTGATAGGCGAGAAACGGCTCGAAGTCGCGCCGCCAGTAACCCTGCACCGAGGAGGGGAGGGCGCCACCCGGCTCCTCCACCACCGCCGTCACGAGGAAGCCGGGGATCAGGGTACGGTTGGGATCGCTGCGGATCACGGCGTCCGGCACGACCTCCTCGCAGATCACGATCGTGCGGCGCGCGGCGTAGGTCGCTTCGACGGTGAGGCCGAGGTTTCCCCAGAGGTGCGCGTTGCCCTGCGGGTCCGCGCGCTGGACGTGGATGATGGCGACGTCCGGCCGCAGCGCGCCGACCGCGAGCAGGTTGGGGCCCCCGAAGGGGTCATCGACCGGCCGCATGCGGGGATGGCCCCGAACGATATCGCTGCCGAGCCCGGTGAAGGTCGGCAGGTAGGGGAGACCCATCGCCGCTGCCTTCAGTGCCAATCCGACGGTGAAGTTGGAGTGGTCCTCCATCACGATGCGCCGTGGCTGGCCCTGCTCGTAGGCGCGCCGAAAGCCGTATCCGGACCCCCCGGCGACGTTCCCCACCCACGCCGCGATCACTTTGGCCACCGTGCCGGCCGCGATCATCTGATCGAACGCCATGTCGGAGATGGGACCGATGAGCGTTAGGTCACGGCGCTGCTGGCGGATGATTTCGTGCACGGCGGCGAACGGGATGCCGGACTCCAGGGCGAGCCCGAGGGCGATGGCGTCGCCGTCGTGCACCTGCTCGGCGATCGCCTCTCGCAGCGAGCGCCGCTTCTCGCTCAGCGGTGGCTCCACACCGGCGCCCGCTTTTCCAGGAAAGCGCGGATGCCTTCTTCGGCATCGTGCGATGGTGCGATGGTCGTCCGATAGATCGCGATTGCGGCGTCCAGGCGCTGCAGTATCGCCGCGGCTCGTTGCCTGCGGGTCGCCGCCGTCAGCGCACGCACTGCCAGTCCACTGAAGGCGGCCAGCTCCCTGACCAGACGGTCGGTGGCGTCCACCATCCGGTTTCCCGGCACGACCTGACTCACCAGACCGAGGTCGTGGGCCGAGCTGGCGTCAATCGATTCGCCGAGCAGCAGTCGCATCGTGCGGGGCCCCAGGCCTCGCTCCGGCAAGCAGGCGGCCGCCACCGGCGGAAAGGCGGCCAGCTTGATCTCGGGAAAGCCGAAAATTGTGTCCTCGGCCGCGACCACCAGGTCGCAGAGCAGCGCGATCTCCGCCCCGCCGCCGAGCGTTGACCCGTGAATGGCCGCGAGGGTGATCGGCCCGAGGTTGAGCATCAGTCGGGCATTCTCCCGCACCTCGGTCAACATCGCGTCCAGGCGGCCCGGGGCGTGGTCGGCCACGTCGACGCCGGCTGAAAAAGCCCGCGGCAGGGCGCTGGCGAGAAGGAGGACGCGGACCGAGGTTCGATCGCACTGCCGCAGCGCGTCATTGAGCTGGCGCAGCATGTCGATGTCGAGCACATTCAGCGGTGGGCGATCCAGGCTGATGCGGGCGACCCCATCCTGGACCCCGACCGAGACTGGAACCGATGGCGACTCGGGTGTCGGCACCGTCGGTAATGCTACAGGCGGGGATTCGTGCGAATCCCCGCAATCCCGAAAAACTTAGTACGCTGCATCTATGCAGACGTGTCCGCGCTGTCGGCGCTCGGTAGCGGCCGAGGCGGCGTTCTGTCCCTACTGCGGCGCCCAGCTTCAGGTTCAGCCGGTCCAGGGCGAGATCATCGATGGAACCGAGAAATTCAAGAAGAACCGGCCGCTGAACCCCGGCCGCGCCGCGCGGCTGTCGCTCATTCCCGGTCTCGGTCACTGGTACGCGGGCGCACCGGTGAAGGGGCTGGCCTTCTTCGCCGCGATCGTCGGTCCGCTCGTGATCGGCACGGAGCTCGACCTGACGGTGGTGGGCGCCGCGCTCGGGATTCCGCTGGACCTCGGTGGACTCGGGCTCTGGGCCTTCTGCGCCTACGATGCCTATCGCACCGCAAAAAACCGGATGCGACCGGCCGCCCGACCCGAAGCGCCGGCATCGCGCTCTGCAAACTGACGCAAGGTCACCCGAAAGCTTGCTCTCCTAATCTCGCTGGTGTGACGAGGGAGAGAAGGGTCCTCCTGATCGACGACGATCCGGATCTCGCCGACCTCTATCTGATGCAGCTTCGCCGCGATGGCATCCCTCTCGAGCACGCGCGCACGGGCCAGGAAGCGGATATTTTTGTTCGCAACCGCGTCCCGGCGCTGATCCTGGTCGATCTCAAGTTGCCGGACCTCGACGGACGGGAGCTGATCGAGCGCTGGGCCGGTGACTCGGTCTCCGGTGCGATCCCGATCTGGATCCTGAGCAACACCACGCCGGAGGACAATCTGTGGTGGCACACCGCTCCCAACGTTCAGCGCTACTTTCTGAAGTCGAAGGTCGTGCTCGCGCGGCTGAGCCTCGAGATCCGGGCGACGCTGGGCCTGCCGTACGGCGATCGGCTGAGCAACCGCCTCGCCGGCTGAACTCCGTCCGCTTGCCGATAATGATGTCGATGGAAGGGGGGCCCCCGGCCGCACCGCCCCAGGCGGTGGACCGGTTGCGCTGGCTCGACCTCCTTCCGGTGGTCGCCTTCACGCTGCTCGGCATCGTCCTCGTGTTTGCCGTGCTGGTGGGCGTGGTTCGCGGCAATCGCGCCTTCTACCGCGCCAACCTGGAGACGATCTCGCTCACCGCCACGCTCGCCGTCTACCTCGCCTTCGGCGCGGGGATCGCCGTTGCGCTTCGCCGACTGCGGGCACCCCTGGCGTTCCTCGGCCTGCGCTGGCCGACGCCGCGTGACCTGGGCCTGACGCTCCTCCTGCTGATCCCCTGGTACCTGGGCATCATCATCGTTTCCGCCGCGTCGGCCGTTGTCTTCAACGGTGGCCGAATCGTTCCGAGCAACAGCCGCCTCATCTTCGTGCAGCGGCCCGGTGGAATCGGCCTGCTGCTGCTCGCGCTACTGGCGACCGCGGTCGCCGCCCCCATCTGCGAGGAGGTGTTCTTCCGGGGCATGCTCTTCCGGCTGCTCCGGAGCCGAGTCCCGTTGTGGGCGGCGGTGCTCCTCAGTGCGATTGCCTTCGGCCTGGCCCATGCCAGCCCCGCGGTGAGTGCGGCCCTCTTGCCGACCTTCATGTACATGGGGATCGTGTTGGCCGTGGTCTACGTGAGGACCGGTTGGTTGACCAACAACATCCTTTTGCATGCACTCAGCAATGCCATCGCGACCGTGGCCGTCTATTACCAGGCGACCGGCTGATCTTCTAACTGAACTCGCTCGGGATCAGCGACACTTTCTGCCGCGGGACGCGGTCGACGACAACCTCGCAGGGGGCGTTTCGAACCACGTGCTCGGCGACCCGCCCGAGGGGGCTTTCATTCGGGCGGTTCTGGTGGCTGATGCCCATCACGATCAGGTCCGCGTTCTCCTCGCGGGCGATCTCGACGATTCGGTGGCCGGCCTGGCGGGCGACGTTGACCTTGGTGTGTGGCGTGATGGCATGCTGCGTCGCGATGAAGGCGGCCGCGTCGAGGGCGCGCTGAATGCGCGGGTCCTTCTCCGGCATGACGAGTGGCGACTGGAGCGGGATCTCGTGCACGTAGACGATCACCATCTCGGCCTTGTGCCCCTGGTTCAGCCGGGCGGCGAGCTCGACGGCGCGGACCGAGGCGCCGAGGTCGAGGATCGGGACCAGGACTTTGCGGATCGCCTCCACCGACCGTACGCTGCTGGTTGCGCCTCGCGGCGCCGGCGGTGGCACGCGCAACATCCAGCCGAGCGTCCCCGCCAGCCCGACTGTGAAGGCGACCGCCAGGGTTATGCCAAGCGGGCTGAGGACGAGGTTCAAGGGCGCAGCCGGTCGGCCGCCTGCAGGCGCCAGGCCCCGAAGGCCAGCAGGCCGACGCCGGCGATGCCATAGGGCACCGAGTGCACCTCGATCACGTCACGCGCCAGGATGAGCACGCCGATCACGAGGGAGATGAAGCCGACGAGCCGGGTATAGCGATACGGCGTCATGCGGGGGCTCCTGTGGGCGTCCGCTTCGGCGCGCTCACCCCTTCTCGAAGAAGCGCTCGACCTTTTCCGCGCCGACCGTCGTCGGGCAGATGGTCTCGATGCCCAGCTCGGCGTAGAGGTCGGCTCGTGCCGGGTCATAGATCCGACAGATCACCTTCTTGACACCGAACTCGTGCTGCGCCAGTTGCGCGGCCATGATGTTGGTGGTATCGGCGTTCGTGACGGCCACGAACGAATCGGCGCGGTCCGTCCCGGCGCGGCGGAGGATGTCCTCATCGACCGCCGAGCCGAACACCATCTCGCCGGCAAAATCCTCGCCCAGCCGGTTGAAGGCTGCCTCACTGGAATCCACGACTGTGACGTCGTCGCCCTCTTCACTCAACTGCCGGGCCAGGCTGGAGCCAACCCGCCCGCAGCCCACAATCACCGTACGCATTCGCTCCTAGACTAACTCTACCCACGCGCGGCAAGCTAAAGCAGGCTGGTCGGATTCGTTTAGCGCCGAAATCACGAGGGTATAAACGGCGCAGCTTGCCTCCGGCGCCGCGCGCCCGGGGCCCGCACATACTCAAGGAGTCGAAAGATGGCAAAGACTGTAGGCATCGATTTAGGGACCACGAACTCGGTAATCGCGGTCATGGAAGCCGGCGAGCCGGTCGTCATTCCGAACGCCGAAGGCGGACGGACGACGCCGTCGGTCGTCGCCTTTACGAAGTCGGGGGAGCGCCTCGTGGGCCAGCTGGCCCGCCGCCAGGCGGCCGTCAATCCCGAGAACACCGTCTACTCGATCAAGCGCTTCATGGGTCGCAAGTACGACGAGGTCGAGACCGAGCGGAAGATGGTGCCCTACAAGGTCATCACCGGGAAGGACGGCCGCGTCGAGGTCGAAATCCAGGGAAAGCGCTACACCCCCGAGCAGATCTCGGCGATGATCCTGCAGAAGCTGAAGACGGACGCGGAAGCCTACCTCGGCGAGAAGGTCACGGACGCGGTGATCACGGTGCCGGCCTACTTCAACGACTCGCAGCGGCAGGCCACGAAGAACGCCGGCGAGATCGCCGGTCTCAACGTCGTCCGCATCATCAACGAACCGACCGCGGCCGCGCTCGCCTACGGCCTCGACAAGAAGGAGAACGAGAAGATCCTCGTGTTCGACCTCGGTGGCGGCACCTATGACGTGTCCGTGCTGGAGATCGGCGAGGGTGTCTTCGAGGTCAAGGCGACCAACGGCGATACCCACCTCGGCGGTGACGACTACGACCGCCGGCTCGTGGACTACATCGCCGACGAGTTCAAGAAACAACAGGGCATCGACCTTCGGCAGGACCGCCAGGCCCTGCAGCGTCTGACGGAGGCCGCGGAGAAGGCCAAGATCGAGCTCTCCAGCCGGATGGAAACCGAGGTCAACCTACCGTTCATCACCGCCGACCAGAACGGCCCCAAGCACCTCGAGATCAAGATCACCCGTGCGAAGTTTGAGCAGCTGACCGCCGACCTGACCGAGCGCTGTGTGAATCCCTTCAATGCCGCCCTCAAGGACGCGGGGCTGACCCCGGCCGATCTCAACGAAGTGATTCTCGTTGGTGGCGCGACCCGGATGCCGGCGATCCTGGAACTGGTCAAGAAGCTCACCAACGGCAAGGAGCCGCATCGCGGTATCAACCCCGATGAGGTGGTCGCCGTGGGCGCCGCCATCCAGGCGGGCGTGCTCAAGGGCGAAGTCAAGGACGTCCTCTTGCTCGACGTCACGCCGCTGTCGCTCGGCCTCGAGACCCTCGGTGGGGTCAACACCAAGCTGATCGAGCGCAACACGACGATCCCGACGTCGAAGAGCCAGGTGTTCTCGACCGCGTCGGATAACCAGCCCTCGGTTGAGATCCACGTCCTGCAGGGCGAGCGTGAGATGGCGTCGGCCAACAAGACGCTGGGCAAGTTCCACCTCGACGGCATTGCGCCGGCACCCCGCGGAATGCCCCAGATCGAGGTCACGTTCGACATCGACGCCAACGGCATCCTCAACGTGCGGGCCAAGGACCTTGGTACCGGAAAGGAACAGAAGGTGACGATCACCGCCTCGACCACCCTGAACAAGGACGAGGTCCAGAAGATGGTGAAGGACGCCGAGGTGCATGCCGAGGAGGACCGCAAGCACCGTGAGGAAGTCGAGGCTCGTAACCAGGCCGACAGCCTCGTCTACCAGGCCGAGAAAGTCCTGCAGGAGAATGCCGACAAGATCGACGCCTCGGTGAAATCAGAAGTCGAGAGCAAGATCGAGCCGGTGAAGCAGGCGATCAAAGACAACGACGTCGAGCGCATGCGATCCACCAGCCAGGAGCTGGCGACTGCCATGCAGAAGATCGGCGAAGCCGTCTACCGGCAGGCCCAGGGCGCAGGTGCAGGGGCCCAATCGGGCAGCGGCACGGAAGGCCCCAACTCGGGCAAGTCGGGCGATGGCGATGTCGTCGACGCCGACTTCAAAGAGGTCTAACCAAGCCTCGCTCTTTCCAAGCTTCGCTCTTTCCCTCCCCCGCTGGCGGGGGAGGGAAAGGGTGGGAGGCCTGCCCCTCGACACATTTTGTCGGCGGGGTCGTTTAAGGGATATTCTGAGTCGGGTACACCCACACTATGCCGTTTCGTCCTGACCGATTAACAGAGAAGACCCAGGAGGCTATCCAGCAAGCGCAGACGCTTGCCCAGGAAGCCCAGCATCAGGAGATCACGCCGGAACACCTGCTCCTCGCCCTTCTCCAGCAGCAGGAGGGGACGGTTCCGCCCATCCTGCAGCAGGCTGGCGTCGATCCGGCTCGCGTCGCGTCCGACGTCAAAGCCCAGCTCGATAAGCTGCCCAAGGTCTACGGGGCTGAGACCTACCTCGGTTCCCGCCTTCGCCGGCTGCTCGATGCGGCCTCGACGGAGATGGAGCGTCTCAAGGACGAGTACCTCTCGACAGAGCACCTGCTGCTCGCCATCGTCGATGAGGCAAACAGCGAAGGCGCCCGGATTTTGCAACGGGCCGGCATCACGCGCGAGAAGATTCTCGAGGCTCTCACCAAGGTGCGCGGATCGTCGAGAGTGACCGATGCCACGCCCGAATCCAAGTTCCAGGCATTAGAGAAGTACACGCGAGATCTCACCGCCCTCGCGCGCGAGGGCAAGCTCGACCCGGTCATCGGCCGGGAGCAGGAGATCCGCCGCGTTATCCAGGTGCTCTCGCGGCGGACCAAGAACAATCCGGTGTTGATAGGGGAGGCCGGCGTGGGCAAGACGGCGATCGCCGAAGGCCTCGCCCAGCGGATCGCGCAGGGTGATGTGCCCGAGTCGCTCAAAGACAAACGCGTGCACGCACTCGATCTCGGTTCATTGATCGCCGGCACCAAGTACCGGGGCGAGTTCGAGGACCGGCTAAAGGCGCTCTTGAAAGAGATCGAATCATCGAACGGCCAGGTCATCCTCTTCATCGACGAGCTTCACACGCTGGTCGGTGCCGGGGCGGCAGAGGGCGCCATGGACGCCTCTAACTTGCTGAAGCCGGCGCTGGCGCGCGGCCAGCTTCGTGCCGTCGGCGCCACGACACTCGACGAGTACCGGAAATACATCGAGAAAGATGCCGCACTGGAACGCCGCTTCCAGCCGATTTTCGTGGGCGAGCCGTCGGTCGAGGACACCATCTCGATCCTGCGCGGCTTGAAGGAAAAGTACGAGGTCCATCACGGCGTGCGGATCACGGACTCCGCGATCGTCGCCGCCGCGGTCCTCTCGCAGCGCTACATCACTGACCGCTTTCTACCAGATAAGGCCATCGATCTCATCGACGAGGCCGCCTCCAGCCTACGCATGGAGATCGACAGTTTGCCGCAGGAGCTCGACGAGATCGAGCGCCAGATTCGTCAGCTCGAGATCGAGAAGCAGGCGCTCAAGAAAGAGCAGGATCGCGCCTCGAAGGACCGGCTCGCGGCGATCGAGAAGGAGCTCGCCAACCTGCAGGAAAAGAGTCGGGTCATGCGGTCACAGTGGCAGCAGGAGAAGGCCCTCATTCAGCAGATCCGAGAGCTCAAGGCGCGCCAGGAGCAGCTGCGCCTCGACGCGGAGCGGGCTGAGCGGATGGCGGATTTCGAAGCGGCCGCCCGCCTGAAGTACGGCGAGATGCCCAAGGTTCTGAAGGAGCTCGAGGCGAAGAACGCCGAGCTCGTCGCCCTCCAGAAGGAGCATCGCCTCCTCAAGGAAGAGGTCGACGAGGAGGACATCGCCAAGATTGTGTCGCGCTGGACCGGGATCCCGGTGCAGAAGATGCTCGAGGGCGAGATCCAGAAGCTGATCAAGATGGAAGAGCGCCTGCACGCGCGTGTGGTCGGCCAGGATGAGGCAGTGACCGCGGTCGCCAACGCCGTCCGCCGCGGCCGCGCCGGACTGAGCGATCCAAACCGACCGATCGGATCGTTCATCTTCCTCGGACCGACCGGCGTCGGGAAGACGGAATTGGCGCGCGCCCTGGCGGAATTCCTCTTCGATGACGAGCACGCGATGGTCCGGATCGACATGTCGGAGTACATGGAGAAGCACACGGTGGCGCGGCTCGTCGGTGCGCCGCCCGGCTACGTCGGTTATGAAGAGGGTGGTCAGCTCACCGAGGCAGTGCGCCGGCGGCCGTACAGCGTCATCCTCTTCGACGAGATCGAGAAGGCGCACCCGGACGTGTTCAACATCCTGCTGCAGATCCTCGAGGACGGGCGTCTGACGGACGGGCAGGGTCGCACCGTCGACTTCCGCAACACCGTGATCATCATGACCTCGAACCTTGGCAGCCACATTCTCCAGGACCAAAGCCTTACCGAAGAGGACAAGGAGAAGGCGGTCCTCGAGACGGTGCGGCACAACTTCCGGCCCGAGTTCCTCAACCGGGTGGACGAGATCATCATCTTCAAGCCGCTCAGCCGCGAGCAGATCAAGAAGATCGTCGACATCCAGCTGGAGCGACTGCGCAAGCGCCTGGCCGAGCGGCGCATCTCGCTGCAGCTGACGCCCACCGCCCTGGAGCTGATCGCGAACGAAGGCTACGACCCGACCTACGGGGCACGCCCGCTCAAGCGAGTGATCCAGCGCCGCATCCAGGACCCGCTCGCCATGGCAGTCCTCGACGGCCAGTTCCGCGAGGGCGACACCGTCCTGGTCGATGCCGAGAAGGGCCAGCTCGTTCTGCGGAAGGCCGGCGCCAAGGAACCCGCGAGCGTAGGCGCCAGTTAGGGCCGCTCCCGGCGTTGGAGCCGTAGAATAGCGCAGCGTTCGCGAGCCGCCTTAGCTCAGCGGTAGAGCAATGGTTTCGTAAACCATCGGTCCGGGGTTCGAATCCCCGAGGCGGCTCCATACTTTTCCCGCCTTACGACTCCGGCTTACTAGAATTTGGGCGTTGGCACCGGACATTGGGGCGGAGATGATCGGGGCCCTACGCGGCGCTGGAGTGGAATTTGATCAGGGGCTACAAGAACATGAGCTCACGACGATCGAGAGGACCTATGGGATCACTTTCCCCACCGACCTCCGGTCGCTCCTCGGGCTTGGCTTGCCCGTCTCTGGCGGCTTTCCTAATTGGCGGCGCGCGCCGAAGGTGGGCCTTTTGGAGTTGCTCGCGCGTCCAATCGAAGATGTGCGGTTTGACATATTGAAAAATGCATTTTGGCTTCCCGAGTGGGGACCACGCCCTGATGATCCGGGTAGCGCGCTTGCGGTTGCCGACGCGTATTTAGCAAAGGCCCCGAAACTGATACCGATCTACCTCCACCGATATCTTCCCGAAGAACCGCCTATGAGCGGAAACCCGGTCTTTTCAGTGATGCAAACCGACGTCGTTTACTACGGGATGGACCTAGCCGACTTCTTTTCCAAGGAATTCAACATTCCATCTTTTTCATCTCCACCCACCGAACCCCGCCAAACTAGATTCTGGAGCAGGCTGGCGGACGTGAACACGGCTTAGACGCAGCGAGGCGAGCGGTTCTCCAGAGGGCCTTGGAAGTATGCCGAAAGTACGCTAAACACCCGCGATCCGTGGCAAGCTCCGGCGGCCTCCAGCCTTCTCTCGCGGCTACCAGGTCAGCCACCAAACTGGGACGGGACGGTTTCGTAAACCATCGGTCCGGAGTTTGAATCCCCGAGGCGGCTTTTTCCTAACTGTCGGCCTCGACCGTGCATGGAACGGCCCGTCTGACCGCATCCTGTACCGGACAATGCGCGTCGGCCCACCGGACGAGGGCTTCGAGCTGCTCCGGCGAAACGCTCTTCGCTTCGATCCGCACTCGTGCCCGCGAGCTGATTGGTCCGGCGGGGACCGAATCGTCGATGCCGAGAATTCCCCGGTCATCCGATTCACTATCGACGACAACCTCGATCCGACCGGGCTCCAGACCTTGCTGGGCAGCTCGCATGGCGATGAGTGTAGCCAGGCAGCTGGCCTGGGCGGCCCGAAGCAGCCAACCGGGGGAGGGCGACTGGTCAGTACCCCCAACGGACTTCGGCATGTCGGTATGGATCGACATGCCCTGCGGCCCATGGACCGTCACAGCAAGCCCGGACTCCAAGAGGGCGGTTGCGGGGCTGTCGACATAGCGGGCTTCATCGGGGTGTGCGTTGAGATAGCCAATGGCATTCGCGAGTGCGCCTCGAATGTCGGTGTTGGGCATGTTTCCCTCCTGCGTTGATCCGTTGATGGTCGCATAACTCTTTTACTAAGCTTCGTCGGTGCGCACCATGTCGGCCGAGACGGCGCGGCGGCTGGCGATCACGCGGCAACGGTTGGCCGGATCGACGAACAAGGCAGATGCTGACGGGATCTTCGACGTTGTCAGAGATCTAGGCTTTCTGCAGCTCGACCCCACCAACGTCGTGGCGCCGAGCCACCAGCTCGTCGTCTTCAGCCGCGTTGGGCCGTATCAGCGAAAGCACCTGGACACATTGCTATGGGACGAGCGGCGACTGTTTGAGTCCTGGGCGCATGCCGCGTCGATTGTGGTGACCGAGCACTATCCAATTTACCGCTGGTTCATCCATCGTGTGGCCAACGGCAGGGGCTTTTGGCATGGCTTCACCGCTTCGGGAGAGCGACAGGCGCAGCGCGTCCTCGCGTGGATGAAGGCGAACGACTCGCTGCGGCGTAGCATCCTGCGTCAGATCAAACAACGTGGCCCCCTGCCAGCGCGCGCCTTCGAGGATCAGTCGACCGGCGCCTGGCGCAGCAGCGGATGGAACAACGGCCGCAACGTCGGCATGATGCTCTTCTACATGCAGATGATGGGTCAGCTGATGGTCGCGGGGCGAAACGGTGGTCAGAAACTGTGGGATCTCTCGGAGCGGTGTCTGCCCGCGTGGACACCCAGGACGAGACTGGGGGAGCCCGCCATCGTCCGCTGGGCGGTGGAAATCTCGTTACGGGCGCTCGGTGTCGCGACGGCCGGGGAGATCCGCGAGCATTTCATTCGATGGAAGTACGTGAACCTGCCGGCAGCGATGGCGTCACTTGAGAAGCAGGGGCGGATTGTTCCGGTTTCCGTGCGAGACGGCGACAGCTCATGGCCGGGACCGCGGTATGTGCATGCGGATGACGTCGCGCTTCTCGACCGACTCGAGGCTGGCGAGTGGAAGCCACGGACCACCCTGCTGTCCCCCTTCGACAACTTGATCATCGACCGCAGGCGAATGCGCCGAATGTTTGGCTTCGACTACACGATGGAGATTTATGTGCCGGCGGCGAAGCGGCGCTATGGGTATTACGCCATGCCCGTCCTTCATGAAGACCGTCTGGTGGCGCGCGTCGACCCGGCGCTCAATCGGGAATCGGCGCGGCTATCGATTCGGAGGGTCAGCATCGAGCCTGGTTGCGACGATGCCAACGTGGCGCGAGCCACACGCGACGCGATCGAGGAGCTGGCGACCTTCCTGGGAGCCAAAGCCATCGATTACGACGGCGCCGTGCCAGCTCGCTGGCGGGGTGCCCTCAGCGCCTGAGGGGTTAATCAAACCCACACGGGTCGCTCGACGGAGTGAGATTCGAATGTCCGGTTCCCCCAAAAGTATGGCGCTCTGGACCCCGGGAAGGTGATGCTTCGGCTGGCTCGGCTGCCCATCATGCAGGTAATGATCAATCCATCCCATAGGAGTTAAGCCATGAGTACGACAGCGATTCCGCACGCAACTGGTGGTTCAATCGAGCCGGAAGTGCGAACGGGAGTGGCCGGCGTGATTGCCGGCCTCCCATTAGCCGCGTGGCTGATGCTCGTCGGAATTTTCGCGAGTGCGTTATGGGCGCCACCGCAGGGAATCGCCCAGGCGGTAGGGATTGGCCACCCCGGCCATGACTTTCAGCTAGTGCCTTTCATTCTCGGGGTGATGGGGCACGTGGTCAACTCGGTGATCCTGGGACTTGCCTTCCTGGGAGTTGTCGCGATCCTCAACGTTCGCGGGCGGGCCGTCGTGCTGGTCGGCACGGTGTACGGCATCGTGGCCTACGAAATCATCTACTGGGTCCTGCTGCGCGGCCTGCTCAGGGGGACGAGCGGCTCCTTCCTCAGTGCCGATCCCCAGTGGGCGGTGATCATCGGTCACCTGATGTTCGGAGCGGTGCTGGGGCTGCTCTTCGCCTACGGTCCCCTGCGTCGACAAGAGGTTCGGTAGAGGACGCCGATGACCTTATCACGAGGTTCATATGATTCCCAACACGCTACTGACTACGAGACCCGAGAGACGATGACGATAAGCGCACATGAAGTGCAAGCTCAAGCGCAGCGGGTCGTCGAAGCCGCCAACGATCTTTTCGTCACGGGGGTCATGTCGCATGGCGGCCACGCCAATTTGAGCGCCCGGCTCGACGCCAACCGGTTCTTGCTGACCACTATCGGGGCTGTGCGAGAGTTGCGGCCCGACCAGATGGCCATGGTCAGTCTCGACGGGAAGGTCCTCGACGGCGAGCTGGCGCCAGAAAACGCTGAAATCATCGCCATGCACGGCGTCATCTATAAGGCTCGCCGTGATGTGGGCGGCATCATTCACACCCACTCTCCCGCTGCGACAGCGTTCGCGCTGGCAAACCGACCGCTACCATGCCGGACCGAGCCGCTATTGCGCTTCGGCCAGGCCGAGGACGTACCGGTGGTGGCATGGGGACCTCGCGGATCGGATGCGTCGGTCCGGGGCATCGCTAAGGTTCTCGGACAACACCCGGCGACGGGTGCTGTTCTGCTGGGCAACCATGGGCTACTGGCGTTCGGCTCGGACCCAATGGCCACTGCCCAGCTGGTGGTGGCGATCGAGGAAAGCGCCGAGGCGGAGATCGGCGCGACGGCTATCGGCGGGGCGGTGGACTTCCCCGCAGGCGCCCTCGCCGCCGTCCGAGAGTCGATGGCAAGGGTGCGGTCGTGACGACCGGTACGCTCACCCAACGCACCGATGCGTTCGCGTGCGTCGTGCGCGGACGGGATTCGTCGGCATTGACGATCGACGGCTCCCCTCGGCCGACCAGGACTACCTCGCTGCTGGCGCACACCACCCGGGATACGCAAGCCAGCCGCGCCGCCTCGAGTACGTGCTCTGTGCCGACGGCGGCCGCGCACCTTCATCGGCATGATCGACGAGCGGAAGTAAATAGTCGTCCAGCCGTTGTACGTGGCGTGGAGCGAGGTGGGGAATCCACGACTACGTGTGTCGGAACGGGGATGGTGTTCGATCTCATCTGCCGCGGCTGCGGCGCTTGTGCCCAGCGCACCTGGGATCCCACCGAGGCGGTGAGCGCCACCAGCTGCCCCGACTGCGACGCCTCGATGTCGGTGATCGGGATCGACTTCCCGGCCGGGCGCGAGGAGGTCGGGTTGACCAGGGTGCTCGAGGTCATCCAGGGTGCGGGCATCATGCCCATCGCGGTCGAGCGGCGCGCCCGCGGGCATCTACAAGCCGAAGCGGCCTGATCATCAGCACGCGCGCCCGTTAGGCCTTAGAATGGCCGCGAATGACGGCGTTCTGGTTCTGGGTGATCGTCGCCATTGCCTTCGCGGTCGTCGAGGTCATGACGATCGCGTTCTTCGCCGTCTTCATCACGATCGGCGCGCTGGGCGCCGCTCTGGCCAGCCTGCTCGGCTTTAACCTTCTCGTTCAGGCCATCGTCTTGGGCGTCATCGGCGTGGCCGGGATCCTGATCGCGCGGCCATTCCTTGTCGAACGGCTGCACATTGGCCGGCCAGTCCTGCGCTCCGGAGCCGACAGCATGGTTGGTCAGCAGGCCGTCCTGCTGGAGCCCATCCTCGGCGTCGGGCAGCCCGGCCACATCAAAATCGCAGGTGAGCTCTGGCCGGCGCTCACCGATGATGGCAGCCCCGTGCCGGTCAACACGCTGGTCGTTGTCACCGCGCTCCGCAGCACCACGCTGATCGTTCGCCCGGCGTCGTCCGCATCAACCGCGACCGTCTAAGAAGAGGTGGAGTTCATGTCCGCATCCTTGATCGTCGGCGCCGTCATCGTGCTCCTCGCGATCGTCATCATCGCCCGCACCGTCAACATCATCCAGCAGGGTTACGTCGGCATCGTGAAGCGTGTCGGAGAGTTTCATTCGATCCGGCAGCCTGGTCTGACGTTCCTGGTCCCGCTCGTCGACTCGATGGTGCTGGTCGATATCCGGGAAACGCCACGGACCGGCGACAAGCAGGACGTCATCACGCGCGACAACGTCACCGTCAGCGTCAATGCCACCATCTTCAGCCAGGTGGTCGACGCGAAGCTGGCCCTGTTCAGCGTCAGCAATTACTTCATCGCCATCGACCAGCTCTCCCGCACTACACTGCGCGCCATCTTCGGCGGGATGAGCCTGGACGACGCCCTGAGCCAGCGGGAGCGGATCAACGCGCAGCTGCAAGCCCAAATGGAGTCGGTGACCGACAAGTGGGGGATCCGGATCAACCGGATCGAGATCGTCGACATCACGCCGCCGCAGATGATCCTCAACGCCCTGGCGCTCCAGAAGACGGCCGACCAGGAGAAGCGCGCGTTCATCCTGAAATCGGAGGGCCAGCAGCAATCGCAGATCAACATCGCCGACGGCCAGAAGCAGGCGCAGATCAAGACCGCTGAAGGTGACAAGCAGTCGGCCATCCTTCGCGCGGAGGGCCTCAGGCAGGCGACCATCCTCGAGGCGGAGGGCCGGGCCCAGGCCATCGAAACGGTTTACAAGGCGATCAAGGACGCCGCCCCCGATCCAACGCTGGTCTCCATCCTGCAACTCGATACGCTCTCGAAGTTCGCTGCCAGCGAGAACACAAAGCTCGTCGTGCCGGTCGAAACCGCCGGCTTGCTCGGCGCGGCCCAGGCCCTGCGCAGCGTGCTCGACGGCGTGCCAACGGCCGCAAAGTCATAGAGACCCCCGGCGCGACCGAGATCTCGATCACCGTGCTCGATCCAAGCGAGCACGACCTGGTCCGGCCCTTGCTGCGCGAGCTGATGCTGGCCGAGCAGCGTCACTACGAACATCCCCAGCTGACCGAGACGGAGATCGAGCACGACGTGGCGAACGCGCCCGCGGCCCGCTTCTCCGGCGAGAACGTCATCCTCGCGGCTCGCGCCGCGGGCAAGGTCGTGGGGCTCTGCTGGTGCGTGCTCTTCAATCCCGGCACCGGCCTCGAGGCGGAGGTCGCGGAGGTCTACGTCGATCCCAAGTTCCGGTCGCAGGGAATCGGCCGGAAGCTGCTCCAGCAGGCCGTGCAACTGTTTCGCGAGCGGAACGTGACCTTCGCCGCCGTCTGGACGCGCGAGAACAATCCCCAGGCCGTGCGGGTCTACGAGGAGGCAGGATTCCGGCGGACCGAGCAGTTGGTCCTTACGTGGCTTCCGCTGCCCGGTCGCTGAAACAAGCGAGCGTAGAATTGAGCTGAGTTCGATGGCGAGCGAACCTCAATTCCTCCCGCCCTCACCCGAACCGGCGCCACTGTCGCCTCTGCCGGTGGAGAAGCCGGTCCCGCCGCGCCGCCGGACGGGCATCCTCGCGATCGTTGTGATCAGCGCGCTGGTCGGTGCCCTGGCGGGTTCCGCAGCGACCATTCTGGTGGCCCCGCGCTTGATCAAGGCCGCGCCGTCCGGTGTCGGCGGTGGCATCGGGCCACTGGCCCCGATCACCAACAATCTCACGGAAGAGTCGGCGGTGATCAACGTCGCCGACCAGGATGGGAAGGCGGTCGTGGAGATCAAGACCACGATCTCGTCGCCGGACATGTTCATCCAGCAAGAGCAGCATGGCATCGGCTCCGGCTTCATCGTCCGCTCGGACGGGTACATCGTGACCAATAACCATGTCGTCGAAAACGCCCGGCAGCTCCAGGTCATCCTGCGCGATGGCGCCAAGAAGTTCGACGCCCGCGTCGTCGGCACCAGCCCGGAGGACGACGTCGCCGTCCTCAAGGTCGACGCCCAGAACCTCCCGGCCCTGAGCTGGGGCGACTCGAACGCGCTCAAGGTTGGGCAGCTCGCGATCGCCATCGGCAGCCCGCTCGGTCAGCAGAACAGTGTCACGAAGGGCGTTATCAGCGCCCTCCACCGCTTCATCTCGATACCGAACCCGTCCACGGGCCAGGTCGAGAACATCCTGAACGCCATCCAGACGGACGCCCAGATCAACCCGGGCAATAGCGGAGGTCCGCTGTTGAACTCCGCCGGCCAGGTTGTCGGCGTGAACTTTGCGATCGAGCAGGCCCAGGCCGGCCCCGGACTCGGCTTCGCCCTCGACGGCAACGCCGCCCGGGACATCGCGAACCAGCTGATCCAGACCGGGCACGTCAACCGGCCGTTCCTCGGCGTCACCTACAACCAGCTCGACGAGACGACCGCCGCCGCGAATGGGCTGGTGGTCGGCGCCGTGGTCACGGCGGTTACGCCCGGGTCGCCGGCGGAGCGGGCCGGCATCAAGGTCCAGGACGTCATCACCAAGGTGAATGACCAGTCCATCGATGATTCCCATCCGCTGAAGGACGTGCTGCGCCAGTACGCGCCCGGTACCAAGGTCAGCGTCACGATCTCCCGCGGCGGCAAGACCCAGACGCTCCAGGTCACGCTCGGAACGCACCCCTGATCGCGGCGCCGCCGAAATCGCCGTCGTCCATCATCGACCAGTCGGTCCGCCACGCGGTCGGCTCGATCAGAGGCTGGCCGCCCGACGCGCCGGAACTGCCGGCGGTGGTGGTGGAGCGGACCCAGAACCCGGCCCACGGCGATTACTCGGTGACGCTGCCCCTGAAGCTGGCCCGGACGCTTCGCCGGCCCCCGATCACCATTGCGAACGAGCTGGCCTCGGCGATGGCCCTCCCGCCATCGTTTGGCCGCACCGCGGTGGCGGCGCCGGGATTCATCAATGTCACCCTCGAGCCCGCCTGGCTGCAGGCCCAGCTCGCGTCCATCGCGGACGCTGGCGCGCGGTGGGGGAGAAGTGAGATCGGGCGCGGCGTAAGGGTCCAGGTCGAGTTCGTCAGCGCGAATCCCACCGGACCGCTGCTCTTCAGCCACGCCCGCGGTGCCGTGGTCGGCGATGTTACGGCGCGAATTCTGGAGGCCTCGGGGTTCGACGTGCAGCGCGAGTACTACGTGAATGACAAGGGGCGGCAGATCCGCCTCTTTGGCGAATCCATCCAGGCCCGCATTCTCGATCGACCGGTGCCTGAGGGTGGATACAGCGGTGACTACATCGCGGAAGTCGCGACGGAAGCCACGGCCAAGGCCATCTCTCCAGAGCCTGCCACCTTAGCCGAGTTCGGGATCGCGTGGGTTCAGAGTCGCATCCAGGAGGACCTGGCCCGGCTGGACGTCCGCCATGATCATCTATTTCTTGAAAGCAGTCTGTACGCGGGATGGGACCAGGAGACGATGACGAAGCTGGCATCGCTCGGGCGAATAGCCCAGTATGACGGCGCCACCTGGTTCAAGTCCGATAGCGGAAAGGATGAGGTCCTCATCAAGCGGGATGGGTATCCGACCTACTTCTGGTCCGACATCCTCTATCACCTGGACAAGTTCGAGAAGCGCGGCTTCGCCCAGGTCGTGGATGTGTGGGGCGCCGATCACCAGGGCCAGGTCGGCCGGCTGAAGGAGGCGCTCGCTGTCCTCGGGATCGACCCGACCCGACTCGTGGTGCTGATCGTCCAGCTCGTCTCCGTGAAGCGCGGAGAGGAAACGGTGCGGATGTCGCGACGCGCCGGCGTCGGCATCTCGCTGAAGGAGATGATCGACGAGGTCGGTCCGGATGCTGTCCGGTACTTCTTCCTGCTGCGCTCGGCCGATGCGCAGATGGAGTTCGATGTCGACCTGGCGCGGCGCCAGTCGAGCGAGAATCCCGTCTACTACGCGCAGTACGCGCATGCCCGGCTCGCCAACGTGCTGACGTTCGGCGCCGGAGCCAGCGCCGAGCCGGCGCTGGCCCGGCTCGACTCGGAATGGGAGCTCGAGCTGATGCGGGTGATACTGCGGTGGCCCGACGTCGTGCGCGAAGCCGCGGAGGCGCGCGAGCCTCACCGGATGGCGTTCTATACCGACGAGCTCGCGGCCGCGATCCACCGCTTCTACAAGAACTGCCGGGTGGTCACCGAGGATGCGCCGCTGACCGCCGCGCGGCTGCTGCTTTCCCGCACGGCCCGTACCACGATCGCCAACGCGCTCGGGCTGATGGGCGTCGCTGCGCCCGACCGAATGTAGACTACGGGCCGAATGGAAATCACGTATTTCGGCCTGAACGCCGTCCGGCTTCGCGGCCGTGAGGCGACCGTCATGATCGATCCCTATGAGCCGAAGCTCGGTCTCGCGCCGGTTCGGCTGAACGTGCAGATCGTCATCTTCACCCACGAAGACCCGACCCACTTCAGCCTGCAGGGACTGGCGGGGGACCCCCACGTCCTGACGGGCGCGGGCGAGTTCGAGATCAAGGCGGTCGCCATGACCGGGACCCAGACGTACCACGATGGCAAGAAGGGCGCAGAGCGGGGAAAGAACTTCATCTATACCGTGGAAATCGACGATCTTCGCATCTGTCATCTCGGTCATCTCGGACATGGGCTGAGCGAGGATCAGCTCGAGGGGATCGGTAGCAAAATCGACGTGCTGTTCGTGCCAATCGGCGGCGGCAGCCACATCAACTCCGCGCAGGCAACCGAGATCGTCAACCAGATCGAGCCCAAGCTGGTGGTTCCGATCTCGTACAAGGTGCCGGGCTTGACGCTGCTCGCACAGAACCTGGAAGGCGTGGAGAAGTTCGCCAAAGAGATGGGCGCCACCGACCTCACGCCGCAGCCGAAACTGCAAATCTCCGCGACGCCGTCGGTCGAAGAGACCAAGCTCCTCATCCTCGAGCCGCGTGGCGCCACGGCTTCCGCCGCGGTGGATTAACCGGCGGCTTTCTGCGGCTCGCGGGTCTGGGCTGCCGTCTGTTCGGCCGCGCGCGCCCGCTCTAAGCGCACGGCGCTATCGATCACGCCCAGGTGGCTGTAGGCCTGGGGGAAGTTACCGCGCGGCGCGCCGGAGACCGGATCGTTGCCTTCCGCGAGCAATCCCAGCGGTGAGGACAGCGCGATCAGCTCGGCGAGCTGGCGCTCCGCGGCGTCGAGCCGGTTCATCCCGATGAGGCCGTCCACGTACCAGAAGCTGCAGAGCAGGAAGGCCGCACTCAGGTAGCCCTGATCGTCCTTGCAGTCGTAGCGGCGAACATAGGGGCCGTTCAGCAGGCGCTGGCTCAGCGTCTCGATGGTGGCGCGCATCCGGGGATCGGTCGCCGGCAGAAACCCCAGCACTGGCATCTGCAGCACGGCGGCATCCAGGCACTCATCGTCGTAGGCTTGCGTAAAGGCGCCAATCTTCGGATTCCAGGCGCGCAATTCGATCTCCGCGCGCAGCGCCGCCGCCTGCTGCTCCCAAACCTCCAGGTGCGACGTGTTGCCAGTGCCCTTCGCCAGCGTGATCGCCCGGTCCAATGCGACCCAGCACCACAGCTTGCTGTGGGTGTGATGCTTGCGCTCGCCCTGGAATTCCCAGATGCCGTTGTCGGGTTCACGACTCAACTCCCAGATGCCGTCGGCGAGGCGCTCGATGACGTGCCAGAGCTTGGTCGAGATGAAGCCGCCCTTGCGCTGATACACCGCCATGCAGTCGATCACCGCCCCGAAGACATCGAGCTGTCGCTGGCCGGAGGCGCGGTTGCCGATCCGAACCGGTCGGGCGCCTTCGTAGCCCGCCAGGTGCTCGAGGAACGATTCGGGGAGGTGCGGGTCGCCGTCCACCCGATAGAGAATCTGCATCGCGAAGTCATGGTCGTAGGCACGGTCGCGGATCCAGTTGATGAAGTCGACAGCTTCCTGCGAGAAGCCCGCGCGAAAGAGGGCGGCGATGCCATAGGAGGCGTCGCGGAGCCAGCAGTAGCGGTAATCCCAGTTGCGATCGCCGCCCGGATCCTCCGGGATGGATGTGGTCGGCGCGGCCAACAGCGCACCGGTCGGCGCGTAGGTCAGCAGCTTGATCACCAGCGCCGAGCGCCGGACGGCGTCTTGAAATGGTCCTTGATACAGACACTGCTCGAGCCATCCGAGCCAGAAGGCCCGCGTGCGCTCGGCGAGCTCCGTGGCATCGCTGCTGCTGGGGAACCTTCGGCCAAGGGCGAAGTAGCGCTCGCCGAAGCCAAGCGTTACCCAGACTTGCGGCCCAGGCTCGACCGTGAAGCGGAAGACGTAGCGCGGCCGGCCGTCGACCTCCTCCACCTTGCCGTGCAGCGGGACGGTCGACGAGAGGATCACCTCCTGCGCGCCGCCCGAGGCGATGACGATCCCCTCGCGCTCGGCGAAGCTGGTGCGCGCCTGACCATAGGCGGGCGCCGGGTCGAGTACGCACTCGACCTCGACCGGGCCACCCCGGGCCTCGAGGCCGCGGCAGATCCGCTTGAGTGACAGGAAGCGTTCGCCCTCGTTGAAGCAGGGCATGAAATCGGTCAGCACGAGCGTCCCTTCGGCACGGTGGAAGGTCGTGGTCAGGATGTTGGTGTCGGGCAGGTAGGCCTGCTCGCCCGTGGGCACCGGGTTGACCGGCGCGATGCGAAAGCTGCCGCCGCGCTGCCGGTCGAGGATCGCCGCGAAGATGGAGGGCGAGTCGAACCGTGGGTAGCAGAACCAGTCGACGGCGCCGCCGGTCGAGACCAGGGCGGCGGTTTCACAATTGCCGATCAGTCCGTAGGGATACACTGATTGACCTTACAACGTCATATGCACAACGGTCGTTCGGCCGAAACGCGGCAGGTCTATAACCCGGCTCGCGGACGGCGCCGCTCCCGCGTAGAATAGAGTTCCGGTGCCGAAGTACGTCTTCGTAACCGGTGGCGTGGTTTCCTCGATCGGTAAGGGGATCACGGCGGCGTCCATAGGGACCATCCTGAAGGCCCGCGGCCTGAGCGTCTCCCTCCAAAAGCTCGATCCCTACATCAACATTGACCCGGGAACGATGTCCCCTTACCAGCATGGCGAGGTGTTCGTCACGGACGACGGTGCCGAGACGGACCTCGACCTCGGCCACTACGAACGGTTCATCGACGCCAACCTGAGCAAGGCCAGCAACGTGACCACCGGCAAGATCTATGCCGAGGTGATCGCCAAGGAGCGACGCGGCGATTACCTGGGCGGGACGGTGCAGGTGATCCCCCACGTGACCAATGAGATCAAGGAACGCATCACCCGGGTAACCTGGGAAGACAACCCTGACGTCGTCATCGTCGAAGTCGGCGGGACGGTCGGCGACATCGAATCGCTCCCCTTCCTGGAGGCGATCCGGCAGCTCAAGAACGACCTCGGCCGCAAGAATGTCTTCTACGTGCACCTGACACTGGTGCCGTTCATCGAGGCCTCCGAGGAGTTCAAGAGCAAGCCCACCCAGCACAGCGTCGCGGCGCTACGGAGCATCGGCATCCAGCCCGACGCCATCGTTTGCCGCTCGGAGCGGGCGATCAGCGTCGCCCTCAAGGACAAGATCGCATTGTTCTGTGACGTCGACCGGCGAGCCGTCATCTCGGTCCCCGACGCCGCCTCCATCTACGAAGTGCCGTTGATGCTGGAAGACTCCGGCCTGGGCAACGTGATCGTCGAGGCGCTGGAGGCGCCGGCCCAGGCGCCGGACTTGAGCGACTGGAAAGAGCTGGTCCATCGGATCCAGCATCCGGCCGGCAGCGTGCGCATCGGCGTGGTGGGAAAATACCTCCCCGCGCCCGACGCCTATATCAGCGTGACGGAAGCGCTCCGCCACGCCGGCGTGCACCACAACCTGCGGGTCGACATCAAGTGGATCGCCTCCGAAACGCTGGAGAGCGGTGATTTGCGTGCCCTCGACGAGGTCGACGGTGTCGTGGTCCCGGGCGGATTCGGTCATCGCGGCATTGAGGGGAAGATTGCCGCGGCCCGATTCGCCCGGACCTCGCTCACTCCCTATCTCGGGCTCTGTCTCGGGATGCAATGCGCCGTGATCGAGTTCGGGCGCGACCTGTTGGGCCAGCCCGACGCCAACAGCACCGAGTTCAACGCCTTCACCAGCCATCCGGTGATCGACCTCTTGCCGGAGCAGCGCGACGTCGCCGACAAGGGCGGCACCATGCGGCTCGGTCTCTATCCCTGCAAACTCCAGCCGGGCACACTCGCGGCCCAGGCGTATGGCGAGCCAGTCGTCTATGAGCGGCACCGGCATCGTTTCGAGTTCAACAACGCCTACCGAGAGCCCATGTGGGAAGCGGGCATGATCTTTAGCGGGACCTCACCCAACGACCGGTTGGTGGAGATCATCGAGTTGCGCGACCATCCGTGGTTCGTCGCGTCGCAATTCCACCCGGAATTCCGTTCCCGGCCGAACCGTCCACATCCGCTCTTCCGGGACTTCGTGAAGGCCGCCGCCGTCCGGGCCGGCGTCCTCCCGGCCGATGCGCAGCTGCTGAAGACGCCCGCGATTTCTCCGGACAAGACGTCTCAGAGCGCGTGAAGTCTGACGTTTCCACGCCCTCCTCGGGCGGATTGGCCACGCCGCGGACGGTCCAGCCGAATCTCGGCCTCGAGTTGGTGCGCGCCACCGAGGCGGCCGCGCTGTCGGCCGGGCGGTGGATGGGGAACCTCGACCGGGAGGGGATCCGGGGGACGGCGGCAAACGCTATGCGGGAGGCGCTCACCGGGGTGCACATGAACGGCACCATCGTCATCGGCGAGGAGGCGGCCACGGCTCCCCTCGGGCTGGGCCAGCTGATCGGCGACGGAAGCGGCGACGCCTGCGACGTGGCGCTCAAGCCGCTCGATGGTTCCACCCTGGTGGCGAAGGGCCTTCCCAACGCGGTCTCGGTCATCGCGACCGTGGAACGCGGTTCACTGGTGCGGGCACCGGTCGGCATGTACGCCGAGAAGATCGCGGTCGGGCCGGAAGCCAGGGGGTCGGTCGACGTCACCGATTCGGTCGAGAACAACCTGCAACGGGTCGCCTTCGCCAAGAAGGTCCAGGTCTCGGACCTCACCGTGGTGATGCTCGACCGCCCACGCCACGAGCCCCTGATGGACCAGGTGCGCCAGGTCGGCGCCCGGATCACCCTCCTCAGCGACGGCGATATCGCCGCCGCCATCATGGCCACCCTCGAGGGGACGGGCATCGACGTCATGGTCGGCATTGGCGGCTTACCGGAGGCGGTGCTGGCGGCCTGCGCGCTGAAATGCCTGGGCGGCGACCTGCAGTGCCGCCTCTGGCTGCGCTCCCGCGACGACGAGGAGAGGGCGCGCGCCGCCGGCTATGAGGACCTGCGTGGCGTCTTCTCCGTCGACGATCTGGTGCGCGGTGAGGACGTCGCCTTCGCCGCCACGGGCGTGACCGATGGAGAGTTCCTGCACGGCGTGATCTATCACCACTTCTGGGCGGAGACCGAATCGATGGTCTTCCGCAGCAAGAGCGGGACGGTGCGGCATCTGAACACCAAGCACCATTACGCGCTCAAGTCGGTCGAGGGCGCACACCGGAAAGTTCGCTAGACACCTGCACAAATTGTGCAAGCGGTGGTGTTTCGGTTGACGCCGGGACCAAAACTGGGCTAGACTGCCGGGGTTTTGGCAAGGGGAATCCCAAGACTGGCTGCCCACGGGTGGGCGGTCGCGCTGGCGCTGATCGTGCTGGCCCTGGGGCCGCTCCTCTTTCGCCACCCAATCGCCGAGGTCCAGGCGACCAGCGGGAGCCTCACGGTCCCCTTGAGGACCAGCATCGATGATGTGGCGCTGGGGACGGGCAGCCGCTCCGACGTCGAAACCACGCTGCACACGCTCCGCTTCAGCATGGCCCTGAAAGCGGATGACCTGGCGGCGCCCCCGGCATCGGCTGACGCCGGAGCGTCCCGTGAGCATCTGGTCCGGTTCGCCTGGCCGACCCATGGCACCATCACGCAGACCTTCTTCAACTGGCACCCGGGGATCGACATCGCCAACGACGTGGGGACTCCGGAGGTTGCGGCCGATGGCGGACAGGTCGTGTTTGCCGGCTGGGGATCGTATGGAATTTATGTCGAGGTCGACCATGGAAACGGCTTCCACACGATCTACGGACACATGTCGGCGGTGGTGGTCAAATCCGGCCAGGCAGTTACGCAGGGCCAGCTGATCGGGCTGATGGGCGCGACCGGCCGTGCCAGCGGGCCTCACCTGCATTTCGAGATCCGCTACCAGGGCGTCCCCCAGGACCCGATCGACCTGCTCCCATAAGCGGGCTCCGGCGTGGAAAAGCGCGCGTGTCGTTATGGTTAGCGGCGTGAACCGCCTCCTCTACGCTTCGGCCGATGGGCGGCTGCGCGTTCATCCCTCGCTGCAGGCGACCGCCCGCAGTGGTTGGGAGATCGGGGTGGCTGATCGCCTCATCCCGTTGCCGGCGGGCGCCACACTGGTTCATCTCCCGGGCCGGTTCCCGCTGGGCCGGTCGGCCTCCGGCGTGATCGGTCCGGTCGACGAAGGCGGCGCGGTCGCGGTCGCCGCGGTGTTGCCGCCAGGGTATCTTCGGACCTGGTTGCCCGCCTACGCCGACGATGGCCAGCCACCGGTCCTGCCGCTGTATGGATACGCCGCGGTGGCCGCGATCGACGGCGAGCCGCACGTGGCAGCGCTGCGAACCGATCGCTGGAGCGCCTGGGATCCCCAGTCCGACGATCGGCAGCATATCGATCGCGGGATTCGGGCGGCGCGACGCCCGCTGCCCGACAGCCGGCTGCTCCGCTACCTCGAGACCTGTGCGACCGAGTACCGATGCCTGACGGCGCAGAATGTCTTCCTCCGCCGCGGTGAAGGCGCGATCCCCGTCTCAGCCGCATGCAATGCCGCCTGTCTCGGCTGCATCTCGGAGCAGTGGGGCGACGTCGCCTCCCCCCAGACCCGTCTCGCCTTTGCCCCTACCGCGGCGGAGATTGCCGAGCTCGCCGCCTGGCACCTGAGCGCGGGCCCGGCGAACTTCGTCAGCTTTGGCCAGGGCTGCGAGGGCGAGCCGCTGACCCGGGGCGCCGCGCTGGTCGACGCGACCCGTCGCATCCGGTCGGCATGGCCACAGTCGACCATCCACATCAACACCAATGGGTCACGCCCCGACGTGCTTCGGCGCCTGGTCGATGTCGGATTGAATTCGATCCGCATCAGCATCTTCAGTCTCGACGACGAGCGGTTCCGGGCCTACTACCGGCCGGTGGGGTATGGGCTCGAACAAGTCGAGCAATGCGCGGAGCTGATGGCCGCGGCCGGCGGCCAGGTCACGATCAACCTGCTGACGTTCCCCGGCATCAGCGACGCCCAACCGGAGATCGATGCGCTGGTCGGGTTCGTCCAGGAGCATCGCGTCCACCAGGTTCAGCTGCGGAGCCTGAACGTCGATCCCCACTGGCTCCTGGCCCAGATCCCTCATCCCACCCGCGGCGTCGGGATGCGCCGGTTCGTGAAGGAGCTCACCACCCGATGCACCGGGCTGAAGCTGGGCAATTTCACCCGCCCGTGGGCGGTGGCCCCCAGGGCGGCCCGCAATTTTCCGTCTCCCGTCGGAGCTGCTTAAAAGCCGCTCGGGCTGGGCATGCTTTTAGCTAGTGGCTGATCTCTACTCGCCCAACGAGCCCCACACCGGGGGCGCCGACTATGGCTATCGCACGGACCGGCCTGTCCAGGCCGACATCCCCGCACAACCTGACAACTCCGGACGGCGGAACGGCGGGCTGGCGGCGGGGATTCTCGCCTTCCTCGCGTTCGTCTTCGGCAAGCTGTCCTACGTCGGGCTGCTGCTGCTCAAGTTCAAGGGTCTGTGGTTCACCATCGTATCGACCGGCGTGACGGCATTGATCTACGCCCAACTCTTCGGGGTCGCCTTCGGCGTCGGCATCGTGCTGCTCATCCTGATCCACGAAAGCGGCCATGTCGTCGTGGCACGGATCATGGGCATGCCGGTCACCCTCCCGGTCATGATCCCGTTCCTTGGCGCCTTCGTCAGCATGAAGCAACAGCCGCGTACCGTCGCCCAGGAATCCATCATGGCGATCGGCGGTCCGGTGCTGGGGTCGATCGCCGCGGGACTGTGCTACCTCGGCTACCTCATCATGCCCGACTCGAGCACGGGTCAACTGTTGCGGGCGCTGGCCTACTTTGGCTTCCTGATCAACCTCTTCAACCTGATCCCGCTGACGCCGCTCGACGGTGGCCGCGTGACGTCACTGCTCTCCAAGTGGTTCAATGTCGCCGGGCTGCTCATTGCGGCCGCGCTGCTGCTCTTCGAGTTGCAGTCGGGGACCACGGTGAGCCCGGTTCTCTTCCTGGTCCTGATCTTCGGGGCCTTCTCGACCTACCAGCGGTTTCGGTCGACCGTCCTCAACCCCGCCTACTATGCCGTTGACGCCCAGACGAAGGTTATCGTCGGAGCCCTCTACCTCGGGCTGCTGTTCGCCCTGGGAGTTGGCATGCTTCAGACGTCGGCCATCTTGAGATAGAATTGGGAGCCCCATGAAAGCCAGCATCCATCCGACTTACTACCACGATGCCGTCGTGGTCTGTCTCTGCGGCAATCGATTCACAACCGGGTCTACTCAGAAAGAGCTCAAGACCGAGGTATGCTCGGTGTGCCATCCCTTCTTCAGCGGCCAGCAGCGGATTGTCGACACTCAGGGCCGCGTCGACCGGTTCCAGCAGCGCCAGCAGCGGAAGAGATAACCCGCTACCCCGTTGAGCCCAGTGTGGGCGGCGGAGTTGTGCAGGGACTAGGATGAGCGCGGCTGTGAGCCAGGACAAATTCTTCTACGGCGGCCAGGCCGTGCTCGAGGGCGTCATGATGCGCGGCCGGACCACCTATGCGGTCGCCGTCCGCAAGCCCGATGGCGAGATCCAGGTTTTGCGAGAGCGTCTGCGGTCCATCATGTACACCCACCCGATTTGGAAGCTGCCGCTGCTACGCGGGCTGGCCGGGCTGTGGGAGCAGCTCCACCTCGGCATGAAGGCGCTGATGTGGTCGGCGAATATCCAGGCCGCCGCCGAGCAGGTAGAGCTGAGCGCGACTACCATCCGCGTCACGATGGCGATCGCCGTGGTCGGCGCGTTGCTCTTTTTCCTCGGCGTCCCTCTGCTCGCCGCCGGCTTTCTGAGCCGCGGCCACAGCAACCTCTTCTTTGGTGCGGTCGACGGGGCGGTCCGGATCGCCCTCCTCTTGCTCTACCTCTACGCGATCTCCTTCAAGGCCGAGATCGCGCGCCTCTTCGCCTACCACGGCGCTGAGCACAAAACGATCAATGCCTACGAGGCGGGGCTGCCGCTCGACGTCCCCAACATCCGGACGCAGAGCACGCTGCACCCGCGCTGCGGCACCGGATTCTTGCTCGCCGTGATGGTCGTCAGCGCCTTTGTCTTTGGATTGGTCGGCCGTCCGGCCTTGCCCCTTTTGCTCCTTTCGCGCATCGTGCTGATCCCGGTGATTGCCATGCTGGCCTACGAGTTCATCCGTTTTGCCGGCCGCCATCGGAACAACCCGATCGTGAAGGTGCTGATCCTTCCCTTCCTGCTGACCCAGAAGCTCACGACCAGGGAACCGGACGACCGTCAGCTCGAGGTGGCGCTGGCGGCATTCGAAGGAGCGCGCCAGGAGGAGAAAGAGGCCGCCGCCTGATGTTCGAACAGCTCGAAGCCGTTCGGGCGCGGTACTACGCGATCACCGAGCGGCTCGCCGACCCCGCGGTTCACGCCGACCTCAAGGAGCTCCAGCGGCTGAGCAAAGAGCAGGCCCAGCTCCGCGACCTGGTGCAGCTTTATGAGGCGTATCGCCGCGCCGAGCGCGGCATGGCCGAGGCCCGTGAACTGGCGGATCACGAGCGCGATCCCGAGATGCAGGCGTATGCGCGCCAGGAATTGGAGAAGCAACAGACGGAGCGCGACCGCCTCGAAGGTGAGCTCAACATCGCGCTCGTGCCCAAGGACCCGACCGACGACAAGGACGTCATCGTCGAGATCCGGCAGGGGACCGGCGGGGATGAGGCGGGATTGTTTGCCGCCGACCTCTTCCGGATGTACAGCCGCTATGCCGAGTCGCATCGGTGGAAGGTCGACCTGCTCTCCGAGAACGTGACCGAGCGCGGCGGCTTCAAAGAGGTGGTCTTCGAGATTCGCGGTAAAGGCGCCTACTCGCGGCTCAAATTCGAGAATGGGGTCCATCGGGTGCAGCGCGTCCCCGAGACCGAGGCGCAGGGCCGCATTCACACCTCAACCGCCACCGTCGTGGTCATGCCCGAGGCCGAAGAGGTCGACGTCGTCATCAACCCGGAGCGGCTCAAGGTCGACGTCTATCGTTCCGGCGGACACGGCGGGCAGAGCGTCAACACGACGGACTCGGCGGTTCGCCTGACCTACACACCGGAGGACGGCGGCCCGCCGATCGTTGTCACGTGCCAGGACGAGCGCTCGCAGCTGAAGAACAAAGCCAAGGCGGAAAAGGTGCTGATGGCCCGCCTGCTCGACCGCCAGATGGCGCAGCAGCAGGAGGCCTTGACCGAAGTGCGTCGCTCCGCGGTCGGCTCCGGCGACCGCAGCGAAAAAGTTCGCACCTATAACTATCCGGAGGGACGGATCACCGACCATCGGATCGACTTCAAGTACTACAAGCTCCCCCAGTTCGTCGAAGGCGGTGATCTCGACCCGGTGATCGATCGCCTGATCGCCTGGGACCGGGGCAACCGCCTGAGCGAGCCGCCCAATGGCGCCGCGCGCAACTGACGGCGTCCGGGTCAAGGCGCAGCTCGCGAAGACACGGGCCACCCTGGCGACGGCCGGGATCCCATTACCCTGGCTCGACGCCGAGATCCTGGTGGCACACGTCCTCCACAGTTCGCGCGAGCGGCTGCACACTCACCCCGAAGATCCGCTGACGGCGCCGCAGCGCGAGCGGCTGCGCCGGTTGACCAGTCGCCGGGCGGCACGCGTGCCGGTGCCCTACCTCGTTGGGGAGCGCGAGTTCTATGGGCGTATGTTTCGCGTCACCCCCGCAGTGTTGATTCCGCGGCCGTCGAGCGAGCTGCTCGTCGAGCTGGCGATCGATTGGCTGACGACGCATCGTCAGGCGAGGCGGGTCATCGACCTCGGCACGGGGAGCGGCGCAGTGGCGATCTCGGTTGCGATGGCCGTCCCGCACGTTCGCATCGAGGCACGGGACGTGAGCGCACGCGCGCTGCGGGTTGCTGCCGAAAATGTCGCCCGTTACCGCCTGCGTCGTCGGGTCACCACGGTAAAGGCTGACTTGCTGCGCGGCGCCGTTCCGGCGGACCTGATCATCGCCAACCTTCCCTACATCCCCGAGGCGCTCCGGCGGGTGCGGCCGAAGGAGCTCGAGTACGAGCCGCCGCTCGCGCTGTACAGCGGCACGGACGGGCTGGCGCTGATTCGCAACGCGCTGTCGCAGGCGCCCGCGGCGGTGAAACCCGGCGGCCTCGTGCTCTTCGAGTGCGACCCGGCGCAGACCAGACGCATCGTCCGTCTGGCTCAAGGGCACTGGCCCTCGGCCCAGGTCAGCGTGCACAAGGACCTGGCCGGACTCGACCGGGTGGTCCGCATCCAGACGTGACGGCGCGGTGGCCGGCGGATCCATCGCACATCGCCCAAGCGGCCGATCGGCTTCGCGCCGGCGCCGTGATCGCCTTCCCAACCGACACGCTCTACGGTGTCGGCGCGCGCGCCGCCGACCCGGCGGCGGTCGCCCGCCTGTACCAGGTAAAGCGCCGTCCCTCCGAGCAGCCGATGGTGTGGCTGGTCAGTGACCGCGCCCAGGTCGAGCGGTTCGCGGTCGTTTCCATCGCCGCATCCGAGTTGATGACGCGCTTCTGGCCGGGTCCGCTGACCCTGGTGCTGCCCACCCGTGTCCCGAGCGACGGTTCGACGATCGCCGTGCGCGCCCCGGACCACGACGTCGCTCTCGCGCTCCTGACCGCGCTGGGCGAACCGATCGCGAGCAGCAGTGCCAACCCGGCCGGCCAGTCGCCACCGACCGATGCCGATCAGGTTGTCGCCGGGTTGGGTGAGGAGCTCGATCTCGTGCTCGACGGTGGACCGTGCCGAATCGGTCAACCATCTACCATCCTTGACCTCACAGGCGCGACGCCCCGGATCCTGCGCCAGGGCGCGATCCTGTCGTCGGAACTGATTCGGGGATAATGGGCGGGATGCTGCAGGCCCGCACCGACCTGACCAGCCGGATCGACCTGGTCGATCCCGAGGTTGGTGCCGCGATCCGCGACGAATTTGAGCGCCAGCAGTACACGCTGGAGCTGATTCCATCGGAGAACATCGCCAGTCCCGCGGTGCTCCAGGCGCTCGGTTCGCTGCTCAATAACAAGTATGCCGAGGGCTACCCGGGCAAGCGCTACTACGGCGGCACCCAGATCGTCGACCGGATCGAGACGCTTGCCATCGAGCGGGCGAAGGGGCTTTTCGGCGCCGAGCATGCCAACGTGCAATCGCATTGCGGGACGACCGCGAACTATGCCGTCTACGCGGCCGTGCTCAACGTCGGCGACACCGTCATGGGGATGGACCTCAGCCAGGGCGGGCACCTGAGCCATGGCAGCCCAGTGAACTTCTCCGGCAAGCTCTACCACTTCGTCCCGTATGGCGTCGATTCGGTCACGGAACGAATCGATTACGACGTGCTCGAGCGCCAGGCGAAGGAGGTCCGGCCGAAAATGCTGCTCGCGGGCTACAGCGCCTACCCGCGCATGCTCGACTTCGAGCGGTTCGCGGCGATCGCGAAGGCGGTCGATGCCTACTTCTTCGTCGACATGGCGCACTTCGCCGGCCTGGTTGCCGGCGGCGCCCATCCCAGCCCCGTCCCCCATGCGGACTTCGTCAGCTTCACCACGCACAAGACGATGCGGGGACCGTGGGGCGCGATGATCTTGTGCAAGGCGAAGTATGCGGCCGAGATCGACAAGAGCGTCTTCCCGGGGAGCCAGGGCGGACCCCTCAATCACGCCATCGCCGGGAAGGCGGTGATGCTGGCCCAATGGAAAACTCCGGAGTTCAAGTCCTACGCGCAGACGGTGGTCAACAACGCGCGGGTTCTCGCCGAGGGACTGAGCAAGCGCAAACTGCGGCTCGTCAGCGGTGGGACTGACAACCACCTGATGCTGATCGACCTGCGGCCGTTGAACCTTACTGGGAAGAAAGTCCAGGACACGTTCGACACGGTCGGCATCACGGTGAACCGCAACTCGATTCCCTTCGATACCGCCAGCAAGTTCAACCCGAGCGGGATCCGGCTGGGATCGCCGTCGGTGACGACGCGCGGCATGGGCCCCCAGGAAATGGACCAGATCGCCGAGATGGTCTCCGAGATGCTGTTCAACCTCGAAGACCGGACGGTGCATGAGCAGGTACGCGCCCGCAGCCGGGCGCTGTGCGAACGATTTCCACTGCCGTACTGACGGGTACCGGCGTCTTCAGCGACCCGACCTTCTGGTCTGATTTCTCGCCCGCCCGCTTCGGTCCGGCGGTGGTGCCCTTCCTCGCGGCGCTGGTCTGCACGGTCATCGTGGTGCTTCCCACCCGCTGGCTGGCCTTCCGGCTGGGGGCAGTCGCCGAACCGGGAGAACGCCGCATCCACAGCGAGCCGACCGCGCGCCTGGGCGGGCTCGCGATGTACCTGGGATTTGGCCTCTCCGCCGCGCTCTTTTCGACTGACCCGCACACCCTTGGGTTGCTGCTGTCGGCGGCGGTCATCACGACCCTCATGGTCTTTGACGACATCGGTGGGGTCCGAGCGATCTTCAAGCTGGGTTTCCAGGTCGCCGCCTCGCTGCTCGCGATCGTCGTGTTCGGCATTGCCATCACGTTCGTCGGGCTTCCTGGCCACGTCGTCACCCTGTCGCTCGCGCTGTCGATCCCGCTCACGCTGCTCTGGTTCGTCGGCCTGCAGAACACCATCAACCTCATTGATGGGGTTGACGGCCTGGCCACCGGCGTGGTGGCGATCGTGGCCGCCACTTTGCTGCTGGCAGCCATCAACCGGGGTGAAACCGACATCGTCATCCTGGCCGGGGCGCTGATGGGCGCCTGTATCGGTTTCCTCTTCTTCAACTGGCATCCTGCCCGCGTTTTCATGGGTGACAGCGGCAGCAATTTCCTCGGCTTCACGCTGGCCGCCCTCTCGGTGCTGTCGGTTGCCAAGGGTGCGATCGTGCTGGCCCTGGTCGTTCCCCTGGCCGCGCTGGCGATCCCGATCGTCGACACCGGCTGGGCGATCGTCCGCCGCCGGATGCGCGGCAGGTCGATCGCCACCCCCGACACCGAGCATTTACACCACCGTCTGCTCGACTTCGGCCTCAGCCCGCGTGAGACGGCGCTCGTCTTCTACTTCGGAACCGCCATCTTCGCCGCCGTCGGGCTGGCCATCTACGGGCACAAGAAGGTCTTGCTCGGGGCCATCCTACTGATGCTGCTGGGGATCGTCATCATCCTGGTGCGCCGCTTCCGGCGAATCAGCCGCGGTTGAGTTCGGTTCGGGCGCCGGCCCGATAGCATTACGAATTGAGCCCTTGATAAGCTTGGAACGGTTGAGGCCTAATTCTGGGAGGCAGTGATGGCCCCGACGGATAAGCGCAAGGAGCCCAGTATGCTGGCCGCCTTGGGTCTCGCGTCCGGCATCGGCCTCCAGCTCGCCGCCACGGTGTTGGTTGGGTTGGGTCTCGGCTACCTCGCGGACCGGGCCTTTCACACTTCGCCCTGGTTCCTGCTGGCGGGGTTGCTTCTCGGGGTTTTGGGGGGCGGTTACAGCGTCGTGCGAATGGTTATGAAGGAGATGCGTCGGAGTGAGTGACCTGCGCCGGTTCGAGGTGACGGCGTCGTTGGTCTTGCTCGCCATCCTGTCCGTCGTCGGGGCCGCGCTGCTGGCCATCGGTCACGCCCGCGCGCTAGCCGGCCTGGTGGCGGGTGGGTTGCTCGGCCTCGCCAACATGGTCTGGATGGTGGGAACCGCGAAACGTTTCCTGGGGCACGCGCCGACAGCGCGAATGCTGCAGGTGGCGGGAGCTATCCGGTTTCTCACGATCGCCGTCCTCCTCGGCGTCGTGCTCATCGTGAGCCGCGTCGACCCGGTGGGAGCCGTCATCGGCTACGGCTGTTTCCCCATCGCCGCGGCGGTCGCCGGATGGCGTATCCTGCGCGCCCAGCCAGGGATCACGGCATGATCGGGCTGCCTCTGCTTCAAATCGACGTCAATCATCCGACGGTCAACATCGCCGGTCTCGATTTCAACACCGACACGATTCGCAACACGCTCATCGTGTGCGGACTCCTTCTCATCCTCGGGGCCATCCTGCGCAGCCAGCTCAAAGTCGGCGTGCCCAGCCAGTTGCAGAACGCCACGGAGGCGATCATCGATTACATCAATAACCTGACCGAGGAGACGCTTCAGGGCCGAAACATCGCGCTCGGGCCGCTGGCGATCACGCTCTTCACCTTCCTGCTGATCGCGAACTGGTTGGGGTTGGTGCCCGGGTTCAAGTCACCCACCAATGATTGGAACACGACGCTGGGACTCGCCCTGATGTCCTTCGTGCTGGTGCAGTACTTCAGCATCCGCTCGCGACACCTCGGTGGATACTTCAAGCACCTGCTCCTGGTGCCGCCATACTTTCCGCTGACGGTCATCGATGAGCTCGCCAAGCCGATCACGCTCTCCTTCCGGCTGTACTTCAACATTTTCGTCGGCGAGCTCTTGCTGACCTTGATCATCGTGCTGATCCCGACGTGGATCTCGTGGCTGCCGGGGGCGGCCTGGACGCTCTTCAGCCTTTTCATCGGCGCGGTGCAGGCATTTATCTTTACCGTCTTGACGGTTTCGTACATTGCGATCGCTACTGGAGTCGAAGAAGAACATGGATAGCCACTAAGGGAGGACTGGATTGGAACGCGCAATCGTCTTGGGTGCCACCGTCATTGCGTTCGGCCTTTTGCTTGGACTGAGTGCCCTAGGGGCGGGGATCGGTGACGGGTTGGTGTCGAGTCGCACCGTCGAGGGGACGGCCCGCCAGCCTGAGATGCAAGGGCGGCTGTTTACCCTGATGGTCATCGGTATTGGCTTCATCGAGGCGTTGCCCATCATCGGCCTGGGCCTTGGCCTGTTCCTGATCTTCGCCAACCCGCTGCTGAGCCAGATCACTGGGAAATGACCCGCCTCGACGCCGGACTGCTCACGATCAACGGGACGCTGATCGCCCAGCTGCTGATCTTCCTTGTCATGGTGGGCGTCCTCTACCGCTTCGCCTGGGGGCCGCTCTTACAGATCCTGAACGAGCGTCGGGCGCGGATCGCGCAGGGAGTCGAGGCGACCGAACGCGCGAAGCGCGAGCTGGAAGCGGCCGAGAAAGAACGCCAGGCGAAGCTCGAGGAAACTCGGCGTGAGGCGCAAGCCATGCTCGACCGGATCGCGAAGCAGGCTGAGGACCTGCGCAAGGAGCTCGAGGCAAAGGCGCGCGAGCAGGCCGAGGCCTTGATCGCGAGGGCCCGCGCCGAGATCCAGCAGGAGCGTGAGAAGGCCGTGCAGGATCTGAGGTCCCAGGTGGCGGACCTGGCGGTGATGGCCGCGGGCCGCATCATCGGCGAGAGCCTGGATGCGAAAAAGCACCGCGAGCTGATCGAGCGGACCATCGAGGAGGCGGAAATTCGTGCCTGAGACGAGCAACGTCGCGCGCCGCTACGCCGCCGGCATTTTCCAGCTGGCCCAGGAGGAGAACGCGATCGATAGCTGGCGGGCGGAGCTGGCCAAGCTCGACGAACTGCTCGAGGATGATGTCCTGGTCGCCGCGTTCCAGAACCCGGCGGTGGGTGTCAAGCGACGGATGGAGCTGGCTCAACTTCTCAAGCCGGAGCTCCGGCCCGAAACGGAGAACCTGCTGCGCTTGCTGGTGGAACACTACCGGACCCGTGCGATCCATCGCATCCGGGAGGAGTTCGAGCGGCTTGCCGACGAGGCCTCAGGCATCGTGCACGCCACCGTGACCACGGCGATCGAGTTGAATCAAGACGACCGGGGGCATTACGAGCAGGGACTATCACGCAAGCTGGGGCGCAAGGTCACCGTGAGGTTCGTGACCGATCCGGCCATTGTCGGTGGCGCGGCGATCCAGGTAGGGGATCACCTGGTGGACGGCACCGTGCGGACCCAACTCGCGCGGTTGCGGCAGGAATTATTGAGCTAAAGGGTAAGGGACAGCATTGGGCATCAAGTCAGACGAGATCAGCAATCTGATCAAACAGCGCATCAAGGACTTCGACGTACCCGTCTTGTCGGCGGACGTTGGCATTGTCACCGAAATCGGAGATGGGATCGCGCGGATCTATGGCCTGAGGAACGCGCGGTCCTTGGAACTGCTCGAGTTCAAGGGCGGCGTCCGCGGCATGGCGCTCAACCTGGAGGAGGACTCGGTCGGCGCCGTCGTCCTCGGGCCCTACGAGGAGATCCGCGAGGGCGATGAGGTTCGCACGACGGGCAGCGTCGTCCAGGTGCCGGTTGGCGAGGCGCTGATCGGTCGCGTCGTCAACGCGCTCGGTGAGCCGATCGACGGCAAGGGACCCATCAAGACGAAAGAGACGGCCCCGGTCGAAAAAGTGGCTCCCGGTGTTATCACGCGCCAGCCGGTCGACACGGCGCTGCAGACCGGCATCAAGGCGGTCGACGCCATGACGGCGATCGGCCGGGGCCAGCGAGAGTTGCTCATCGGTGACCGCCAGACCGGCAAGACCGCGATTGCGCTCGACACCATCATCAACCAGAAGGGGCAGGATGTCATCTGCATCTATGTGGCGATCGGGCAGCGCGCCGCAACCGTCGCCCAGGTGGCTGACGTGCTCGAGCAGCACGGCGCGCTGGAGTACACGATCATCGTCTCGGCGACGGCCAGCGAGCCGGCGCCGCTCTGGTACATCGCCCCCTACGCCGCCACCTCGATGGGCGAGTACTTCATGAACCAGGGGAAGGACGTGCTGGTCGTCTACGACGACCTTTCGAAGCACGCCTGGGCCTACCGGCAGATTTCCCTCTTGCTCCGCCGGCCACCTGGCCGCGAGGCCTATCCCGGCGACGTCTTCTACTTGCACTCGCGGCTGCTGGAACGCTCGGCGCGCATGAACAAGGAGAACGGCGGCGGATCGCTCACGGCACTGCCGATCATCGAGACGCTGGCCGGAGACATCTCCGCCTACATCCCGACGAATGTCATCTCGATCACCGATGGGCAAATCTACCTGTTGACCGATCTGTTCTATGCGGGCATCCGCCCGGCGATCTCGACCGGGCTCTCGGTTTCTCGTGTCGGCGGCGCCGCCCAGATCAAGGCGATGCGCCAGGTCGCCGGCCGGCTTCGCCTCGACCTCTCGCAGTATCGGGACATGGCGGCCTTCGCCCAGTTTGCCTCCGACCTCGACAAGCGGACCCGCGATCAGCTCGAACGCGGCAAGCGGATGGAAGAGCTGCTCAAGCAGGACCAGTTCGAGCCGATGCCGGTGGCCCAGCAGGTCATCGTCCTCTTCGCCGGCGGGAACGGCTTCCTCGACGACGTTCCGGTCGACAAGGTGCGGCAATTCGAAAAAGATTTGCTTCGCTTCCTGGGCAGCTCGCATCCGGGGATCGAGCAGGCGATCGCCACGGAGAAGGCACTATCCCCGGATACGGAGAAGCTCCTCCGTGGGGCGATCGAAGAGTTCAAGAAGTCGAGCCCGTTGGTTCAAAAGCCGGAAGAGAAGCCGGCCGCGAAAGCTGAAGAGCCACCGAAGGGCAAGGGTCCACTGCAGTCTGCCCGCCGTGCGACCGAGCGCGAGACTACGAAGGAACGCTAGCGCCAGATGGCTACGCTCGCCGATATCCGCCGCCGGATCGCCAGCGTGAAAAACACGCAGCAAATCACACGAGCCATGCAGGCGGTCGCCGCCTCCAAGTTGCGCCGGGTACAGGCACGGGCGGAGGCGGCCCGGCCCTACGCCGACCGGATGGCCGACGTCCTGGTCGAAGTGGCCAGCCGGGTGACCACCTACACGCATCCCTTCCTCACCGAGCGGCCCGTCAAGAAGCGGCTGCTGATCCTGGTTTCATCCGACCGTGGCCTTGCTGGCGGCCTGAATGTCAATGCCTTTCGGGTGGCGCTCGGTTACATCCGGCAAGGCGACACCGTGCTCGACACCATTGGCCGAAAAGGGCGCGACTACTTCCGCCGTCTGGGGGTACCGATCCTGGCCGAGGTGTCGCAGATCGGCGACCGGCCCCAGTTGAAGGACATCCTGCCGGCGATCACGGTCGCGCGGGACGAGTACTTGCAAGGCAATGTCGACGAGGTCGGACTGCTCTACACCCACTTCGGCTCGGTCAGCCGGTTGGAGCCGACGGTCAGAGTCCTCATCCCGGTCCGCGTCCCGGAGCGGAAGGAGGGACTCCGAATCGACTACGTGTACGAACCGGAGGCCGAGGAAGTTCTCTCGCAGTTGCTCCCTCGGTACGTCGAGGCGCAGGTCTACGCCGCGGTGCTGGACAACCTGGCCAGCTTCTACGCGGCCCAGATGGTGGCGATGCGGAACGCGACCGACAACGCCGGCGAGCTGATCGACGACCTGACCCTGCTGCGCAACAAGGTGCGGCAGGCGACGATCACCAAAGAATTGAGCGAAATCGTGGGTGGCGCCGAGGCGCTCACCGCCGGCTAGCAGGAGGCATCACATGGCAATCGCAGAGAAGGCCGAGAAGAAGCAAGAGAAACCAAAGAAGGAACGCACCGGGCGCGTCGACCAGATCATCGGTCCGGTCGTCGACGTCGTCTTCGAGGCGCAGGATCTTCCGGAGATCTATCACGCGCTCGAGATCGATCGCGGCAAGCAGGGCCGCCTGGTGCTCGAAGTCCAGCAACATCGCGGCAACGACGTGGTGCGAACCATCGCGATGGATTCGACCGACGGGCTGGTTCGGGGCACGGAGGTCAAAGACACGGGTGGTCCGATCACGGTGCCGGTCGGCAAGGGGACGCTCGGCCGGATGATGAACGTCATCGGCGATCCGATCGACGGCAAGGGCAAGATCGAGTCGGACATCCGGCTGCCGATCCACCGTCCGGCGCCGCCGGTGAGCGAGCAGGCGACGGACACCGAGGTGCTGGAGACCGGGATCAAGGTCATCGACCTCGTGACGACCTTCGCCAAGGGCAGCAAGATCGGCTTGTTCGGTGGCGCCGGCGTCGGCAAGACGGTCATCGTCATGGAACTGATCCGCAACATCGCCACCGAGCACCAGGGGTTCTCGGTATTTGCGGGCGTCGGCGAGCGCACGCGCGAGGGCAATTCGCTCTGGCTCGAGATGAACGAGTCGGGGGTCATCGACAAGACGGCCCTGGTGTTCGGACAGATGAACGAACCGCCTGGGGCGCGCGCCCGGGTCGGGCTGACCGGTCTGACGCTGGCGGAGTACTTCCGCGACGAGTTCGGCCAGGACGTGCTGCTCTTCATCGACAACGTCTTCCGCTACATGCTGGCGGGCAGCGAAGTCTCGGCCCTGCTCGGCCGGCTGCCGTCGGCGGTCGGCTACCAGCCCACGCTGGCCACCGAGATGGGCGACCTCGAGGAACGCATCACCTCCACCAAGAAGGGATCGATCACCTCGGTACAGGCGGTCTTCGTCCCGGCGGACGACTACACCGATCCAGCGATCGCGACGACCTTTGCCCACCTGGGCGCCACCGTGAGCCTCTCGCGCGCGATCGTCGAGCGCGGGATCTACCCGGCGGTCGACCCCCTCGACTCCTTCTCGCGATTTCTGACCCCGGACATCGTGGGTGAGGAGCACTATCGGGTGGCTCGCGGCGTGCAGCAGGTGCTGCAGCGCAACAAGGAGCTGCAGGACATCATCGCCATCCTCGGCCCGGACGAGCTGTCCGAGGATGACAAGGTGCTGGTCGCCCGGGCCCGCAAGATCGAGCGCTTCCTGTCGCAACCCTTTTTCGTGGCCGAGATCTTCACCAACCGGCCCGGTAAGTACGTGCCACTCAAAGAGACGATCCGCGGCTTCAGCGAGATCCTCGAAGGGAAACACGACGACCTGCCGGAGCAGGCCTTCTACATGGTGGGCACCATCGACGAGGCGGTAGCGGCCGCCAGGGGTGAGGCGGCTCCGGAGGAGAAGAAGCCGGAGCCGGAGAAAGCCAAGGCGGACGGACCCGCGAAGCCGTAGGCGAACATTGGCCGACAACAAGCTGCACGTCGACATCGTGACTGTCGAAGGCCGGCGCTTCAAAGGCGATGCCGACTTCGTCGTGGCGCCGGGAGCCGAGGGGGAGCTGGGCATCCTACCGCGGCACATCCCCCTGTTGACCCCGCTCAAGCCCGGGGTGGTGAAGGTGCGCAACGACAACCAGGAGCAGTTCTTCTTTGTCTCCGGCGGATTCCTGGAAGTGCGCCCCGACGAGGTCACGGTGCTGGCCGACGCCGCGGAACGGGCGGAGGACATCGATGAGTCCCGTGCCGAAGAAGCCCGCCGCCGCGCGGCGGATCTCCTGCAGCAGAAGCTCTCGGACGCGGACCAGGCCGCCGCCTCGGTCGCCCTGGCGCGAGCCGAGGCAAGGTTGCGACTAGCCGAGTTGCGCCGCCGCCGCCGCACGTAGCCGCAGCTGCCATCGGAGGGTTGGCAAGCCGGGCCCCTCGTCGACGTTGCACCGGGCAGCATGGCTGCTGCCTACGAACCGCCAGTCTCGGACGACCGCGGCCCGCTCGTCATCCGGCCATCGTGGGCATCGCTCAGCCGGTGGCAGATGCACATTGCCCCGTTGACGGCGATCGGCATCGTTCTCGGCACGCTCAAGCTTTATGGACGACATCCACAGGTTGAAACCATCCTGCTGCTCGGTGGCGTGCTTGGCATCATCGGGGCCTGCTATGCGCTATACATGTCCGCCTATATGCTGGGCACCTCGATTACGGCCACAAGCGATCAGATCCTCGTGACCCACTGGTTTCGGTCTACCGCGGCAGTTTCACTGCGGGACGTCTCGCGCGTCGTCCGCTGCAGCGTGGCGTACCAGAATGGGCCGGGCCAGCCCGCGGTCTTCGCCTTCTCTCGGGCTGGCCGCTGCGTCATTTCGCTCTACGCTTTTCGTTGGGATCAGGGAGATCTCGATCGCGTTTGGCGTTTTGCGAGCCTCACGCCGGAAGGTTCGTGGGACGACGCCGTCCACTACGAGGACCTCAAGAAGCGGTTCCCCGGCGCCTTCTAGGTTCCACCCGAGCGGCAGCCGGACCTGATAGCGCCCCTGGGCCAAGCCCGACCTGCGGGCTGATACCCTAGGAGGTCAGTGGCCCAACTCCTGATCGAGGGGGGAACTCGATTGGTCGGGCGGGTCCCGATCAGTGGCTCCAAGAACGCGGTCCTTCCCATCCTCGCCGCCTGCCTGCTCACCGAGGAGGAATGCCGGCTCAAGAACGTGCCACGGATCGAGGACGTCTCGACCATGATGCGCCTGCTGGAAGGCATGGGCGTCCCGGTCCGCTGGCTGGATCCGCAGCAGCTTCAGGTCAACGCCGAGCGGCTCGCCCGAAGCGAGGTGCTGGCAACGATGGCGAACCGGATGCGCGCATCCTTCCTGTTGATGGGCCCGTTGCTGGCACGGCGCGGTGAGGCTCGAGTGGCGAAGCCTGGTGGTGACGACATCGGGATGCGCCGCGTCGAGCAACACCTCGTCGGGCTGCGCCTGATGGGCGCCAGCGTTGAGCTCGAAGGCGGCGAGTACGTGGCCCGCGCCGACCGCCTGAAGGGCGCCACCATCCATCTCGACATGCCGACCGTGACCGGGACCGAGAACCTGATGATGGCCGGCGCGACGGCGGACGGCATCACGACCATCCACAATGCGGCCCGCGAGCCGCACGTCGTCGACCTCGCGATGTTCCTCGGCAAGATGGGGGCCAGGATCCACGGGATCGGCACCGATGTGCTGGAAATCGAGGGCGTCCCCGAGCTGAGTGGCGCCACCCATCGGGTGATCCCGGACAACATCGAGGCGGGGACGTACGCGATCGCGATCGCGGCCACCGGTGGTGAAGGCGTGCTCGAAGAGATCGAGACCGCGGACCTTCGGGCCGTGATGCTCAAGCTCCGGGCGGCCGGCGTCGAGGTGGAGGACCGGACGCACAGCCTCTCGGTGCGGGGCAACGGCCACCTGCAGCCGGTCGACGTGACGACCTGGCCGCACCCCGGATTCCCGACCGACCTGCAGGCACCTTTCGTCAGCTTGATGACGCAGGCGCATGGGCGGTGCGTGGTGTCCGAAGCCGTCTTCGAAAACCGCTTCCAGCACGTGGCGGAGCTGCGCAAGCTCGGGGCCGACATCTACGTGGAAGGCCGCAGCGCGATCGTGTCCGGGCCCAACGCGCTGCACGGCGGCTCCGTCAGGGTGCCCGACATCCGATCCGGCGCGGCGCTCGTGGTCGCCGCCCTCTGTGCCAAAGGGACCACCGTGCTCGACAACATCTATCACCTGGATCGTGGCTACCAGGACATCATGAGCAAGCTCCAGGGGCTGGGTGCGCACATCCGACGCGTCGACGGCGAGGCGGGTGACGTCCGTCATGATCTCTCCAGGGTCGTCGGGGATTGAGACGGCCGTGCTCTCAAAAAAAATTGGCATCGACCTGGGCACATCGACCGTGCTCGTCTACGTTAAGGGGGAGGGTGTCGTCGTGAACGAGCCGGCCGTGATGGCGACCGACGAAAAGGGCGCACGCGTGCTGGCGGTCGGGCGAGCCGCCTCCGAGATGGTCGGTCGCGGCCGAAAAGCCCGCGCCGTTCGCCTGGTTCGCGACGGTAACGGCGTCGATTACGAGGTGGCGGGCGCCATGCTCCAACATCTGATCGGCCGCATCGTCGGCCGGCAGCGGATCTTCCGACCGGACGTGATGCTCTCGGTTGCGGCGATGGTGACCGGCGTGGAGCGCCGGGCCGTGCTGGCCGCCACCATTCAGGCGGGCGCCAAGACCGCGTACCTGATCGACAAGCCGATGGCGGCCGCGATCGGCGCCCGCGTCTCGGTCACGACCACGGACGGAATCGCGATCGTCAACCTGGGCGCCGGCTCTAGTGAGCTGGCCGCGATCGCGCAGGGCGAAATGCTTGCCATGGAGTCCCTTCGGATCGGGGGCGACGCGCTCGACCGGGCGATCGAGGCCGCGATCGTGAAGCAGCGCGGCTTGCGGTTGATGCCCGGTGAAGCCGAGCGTCTGAAAATACAGCTCGGTTCAGCGAGCGCGCTGGTGGCCGAGACCGATCTCGAGGTGAGCGCCGTCGATGAGGCGGGAGGGCGCACGGCCCTCCGCGTGCCGGCCAGTGAAGTGCAGGCGGCGATGCAGGAGCCGCTCGAGGCGCTCGCCGCCGGCCTGCAGCGGGTCGTGGCTCAAGTGCCGGAGGCCCGCCGCGCTGCCGTTATCCGCAACGGCGCGGTCCTGACCGGTGGCGGTGCCCAGCTGCGCGGGATCGCGGAGTTCCTCGCGCTGCGCTCGGGGATCCCGACGCGGGTGGCATCCGACCCGCAGACCTGTGTGGCGATCGGAACCGGGATGGCGCTCGACAACCTGCAGGTGATCCGCCGGGGACAGCACTACATGACATGAGCATCGAGCCGCGACTCTCGTCACGCGTTGCCATCGTCCTGGGGGGCGGTGTTCGCGAGGCGCTGCTGGCGCAGCCGGTACTGCGTGCCTGTGACGGCGCCACGGTCTTCGCCTCCGCGGACGCGGTAGGGACCTTGATCGGACTCCCCTCCGTCGGCCGCGCCTTCCTTTTCGACGATTCGCCCCGCGAGCTGTTGCGGGTCTTTGGGCGTTTACGCGCGGGGTCGGTAGAAACCGTCGTCATTCCGTATCCTGCGAGGTTCCTTCACGTCGCGCTGGCCTATTTCGCCGGTGTGCCGCGCCGTCTCATGGCGGCAGGCACGAGTGGCTGGGCGGCCACCGAGCGGCTCCCGGCCGTCAAGGGGATGCACCCGGTCGAAGCGAACTGGCGCCTGGCGGCGGTCGCGAGCAACCGGCCGGTGCTCACTCCGGGCGAGGCACCGTCCCTGCGACCGCCGGAAGCCGTGCGCAGCCAGGCGATGGCACGCTGGCCGTCGTTTATCGGGAGCGGCCGGCGCCCACTGGTCTTGATCCCGGGTGGGGGCGGCTGGTCGTCGCGGCGCTCCGGCCCAATCTGGCCGGCCGAGCGCTTCGCGGTGGTCGCGAACCAGTCATCGCGGAGCGCATCGTTCTCCTAGGCGGCGCCGGTGACGAGCGCACCATCCGCGAGACACAGGCCGGCATCGCCAAGCCAACGATGGTGGTCAATCTCGCCCAGATCACGGTGGACGAGGTCGCCGTGCTCAGCGAGCTCAGCCTTGGAGTGGTCGGCCACGACGGTGATGCGCTCCATGTCGCGGCCGCGGCTGGTGCCCTGGTGCTGGCGCTCGTTCGCCGGCCCGACGTGCCACCGAGGGGCGACCGGGTCGTGCCGTTCTGGACCGATGACTTCGAACGATTCCCCGCTCGGCAGGTCGTCCAGGCGCTTTCAAAGCAAGCCCGGATCGATAGCTACGCCTGAGCTGGAACCGTCCAGCCGCCGGCCGCTTCGGGTCGGCCTCGACGCTCGGGCCCTAACCGACGATGCCACCGGGGTCGGCCGCTACATCGGGGCGCTCATCGCCGCATTTCACGAAACCCATGGCGTCGACCTGATGCCCTACCGGGATCCGGGGCTGCGCGTTTTCGGGCCGCAGCTCACGCTGCCGCTGCGGATGCGCCGGGACGGCGCCCAGCTCGTTCACGGTCCGGCCAATGCGTTGCCCTTGATGCGCCTCGGTCTTCCGGGAGTGGTCACGATCCACGACCTCGCCATCTACGACCACCCGGAATGGTTTCCATCGGGCCAGTGGTTCGCGACCAGGGTCGTGGTGCCACAGTCGGCTCGGCGTGCGCGCCTGATCATCTGCCCCTCGGAAGCGACCAAACGCGCGACGGTGCGCCTCTTCGGCATCGAGCCCGAGCGTTGCCGCGTGATCCCCCACGGCGTGGAAACCGAGTTCGCTCTGCCGGCGTCACCTTCACTCAAGGCCGACGTCAAGGCCCGTTACGCGCTGCCGGATCGCTTTTTGCTGCAGCTCGGAACAGTTCAGCCACGCAAGAACTACGTCACCTCCCTCCGCGCGCTGGCCCGGATCCCGGCCCAGCATCGGATGCCGCTGATCGTCGCCGGCGCCTTTGGATGGAAGTACGACGCGGTGGTCGATGCGGTTCGCGAGCTCGACCTGCGCGAGTGGGTGCGCTTCGTCGGCTATGCCACCATGCCGGACCTGCCCGCCCTCTACCAGATGGCGCAGGCCGTCCTCTTTCCCTCGCTCGACGAGGGCTTCGGGCTGCCGTTGCTCGAGGCGTTTGCCGCGGGCACACCGGTGGTCGCCTCCGACGCGGGGGCGATCCCAGAAGTCGCGGGTGACGCGGCGCTGCTCAGTGCGCCCGAAGACGCGCAGGCTCTGGCCGCAAACCTGTTGCGCTTGCTGACGGACGACCAGCTCCGCGAACGCCAGGTCGCGGCGGGCCGCGCGCGTGCCGCCCTCTACACCTGGTCCGCCAGCGCCGCCGCACACCGCGACGTCTACGAGTCGGTCTTCACGCAGTAGACATTGGCGGGCGGCGACCACCTATGAGCGCGGTTGTCGAAGCGTCGCCTCGATTCCGCGGACGTCGCCGTCTTCGTCAACGAGAACGCTGACATCGACATAGCCGAGGCGCGCGAGGTCGTCACCGAGGGCGCCCGCCTGCTCGCCGCCCAGCTCGAGCAGGAGCGCACCGCCGAGCCGCAGGAACCGGGGAGCGTCGGTCAGCACCCGTCGGAGGACCTCGGTACCGTCGCGGCCGCCATCGTAGGCGAGCGGCGACTCGAACGCGAAGGTGTCCCGCTGCAAGAACGGCAACGCGGGCGTCGGCACGTACGGCACCACGCCGACGACGAGGTCGACGCGTCCTTCGAGCGTGCGCGGGAGCGGGGCGAACAAGTCTCCCGCGTAGACCTCCACGCCGTTCTTCGTGGCGCACGCAACGGACCGCTCATCGAGGTCGGAGGCCACGACGCGCGCGCCGGGGTGGCTGCTCATCAAGGTCCGCGCGATGACTCCGGATCCGGTGCAGAGATCGATCGCCGTACCGTTCCTCGGCATCCGCTCGACGGCGCGACGGGCGAGCGGCTCACTCTGCGGGCGAGGAACGTAGACACTCGGATCGACGCGGATCTCCAGGCCGCAGAACGAGATCCTTCCAATGATCCACGCGAGTGGTTCGCCCGTGAGACGGCGCGCGACGAGGGAGTCGAGCAGCTCGACATCACCGGCCGCGCACGCGAGGAGCTCCTTCGCCTCCTCTTCCGCCGCGATGAAGCCGGCGCTGGAGAGCAGCGTGGCGAGGGTCGCGGGGTGATTGCGCACTACGCCTGGCCGGCGACCGCGTCGAGCACACGCCAGGTTTTGCCCGCCGCGGTGTTCCAGCTGAATTCGGCGCTGCGCGCGCGTCCGGCCGCGATCAGGCGCCGCTGCAGTGCGCCGTCACTGGCCAGCTCGAGCATCGCCTGGCTCCAGGCCCCCACGTCATCGGGGCTCAGCAGGATACCGGCCGTGCCGACGATCTCGGGGAGCGCGCCGGCGGTCGACGCGATGACGGCGGTGCCGCATGCCATCGCCTCGAGAGCGGGAAAGCCGAATCCCTCGAAGCGCGAGGGCAACGTCAGCGCGATGGCGCCGGCGTAGAGGGCGGGCAGGTCATCGGCCGGGACGTACGGCAGCACCGTCGCGCTGCCGGCCGATGTGGCATCGTGCCCGGGTCCCGCCAGGATCAGCTCAGCCTCGAGGCCGCGCCGGCGCGCCTCGTCGAAGGCACGGCTCAACATCGCGAGATTCTTGCGTGGGTGGTTGCGGCCCACGTAGAGAAAGTACGCACCGCCGATCTTGAGTCGCCGCAGCACCTCCGCCACCCTGGCCGGGTCCTGCGGCCGCATCCGCGCGTCGATTCCGGAGTGCACCACGGCGATACGGCCGCCGGGCACGCCGTAGAAGCGGGTCAAGTCGTCGGCCGTCGACTTCGAAACGGCGACCAGGCGATTGGCGCGACGCGCCGCATAGCGGGTGGTCGCCTCCAGGTACCAGCGGGCGGCGCGAGAGTAGGAGCGCGGCTCGTGCCGGTGACCGAGATCGTGGATGGTGACCACCGATCTGAGCCCGAGCGCGACTGGGAGGACGTGGCTCGGAATGAAGGTTACGTCGGGCCGCTCCCGTCGCAGGGCCTGGCGGAGTCGCCAGTGGGTCCATAGCCGCGGAAACGGGATGCCGCGCCACTCAACCCCGGCCGGCAGCCAGGGCGGCGCGTCGAGGGCATTCGCGTAGACCCGCATGGTTCGCGTGCCCCGTTCTGCGGCTAAAGCATCGATGATGCTCCGGGCGTAGACCTCGGTCCCGGTCAGATGCGTGCGCACGGCGGGCGTGCCATCGATGCCGACGATCACGTCATCCCACCTGCACCGCCCGCGGCGTCGTTGTTCCGCTAGCATCGCGGAAATGTCCCCCAGCGATGCGTTGCCCGAGGGCATCGCGGTCGACCTGTTGTTCGCGGCTCGGCCATTTACCGGTCTCGAGCACCATGCACTCCACATCCTTCGAGGTCTGCACGCCGTCGGTGCATCGGTCGACGTGCTGGTGCCGCGCGATGTGATTTCCGACCTGAGTGATGCGGCCGAGGGGCATCGCCTGATCCCATTTCCGCGGGTGCCCCGCGGGCTGCGGATGGGTCGGGAACAATGGTCGGTCCCCTGGCGGTTCGGCGCCTACCCGCGCGCCCTCCGGCTGCTGCACTCCGTGCTCGGCGTCGCGCCGATGCTCAGCGGCGTCCCACTGGTGCTGACCGTGCCCGACCTGGCCTATCGCATCCGTCCCGCGGACATGCACCCGCGTGCCCGCTGGTACTTCGGGACCCTTGGGCCGAAGAGCATCCGCCGCGCCCGGCGGGTGATGGTCTCCTCGCAAGCGATCTGCCGGCAGCTCATCGACCTGTACCATATCGCGCCGGAGCGGGTCGCCTACGTGCCACTGTGCGCGGATCCGATTTTCACGCCGCGGCCGGCAGACGAGATTGCGAGCGTGCGAAAGCGATACGGGCTGCCCGACCGCTACATCCTTTATGTAGGCACCATCGATCCGCGGAAAGACCTTGCCCGATTGCGCGCGGCGTATGAGCTGCTCCCATCCGACCTCGTCGACGACTCGGCGCTCGTCTATGTCGGCCGGACCAACCGCGGCGCGGAGCGGCTGGCGAAAGAGCTGCGGCAGCCGGGACCGCGCGCCCATATCATCGCGCTCGACTACGTTCCGCGCGATGTGCTGCCGGCGATCTACAGCGGCGCCTCGGTGTTCGTCTATCCCTCGCGCTACGAAGGCTTCGGCCTCCCCGTGCTGGAGGCGATGTCCTGCGGCGCGCCCGTGATCGTCTCGTCGGACCAGGCGCTGTCCGAGCTCGTCGCCGACGCCGGCGTCGTGCTGCGGACGGAAAGCATCGAGGAGCTGACCCAGGCCATGGAACGGCTGCTTCGTTTCGACGATGAGCAGGCACGCCTGAGCGAGGCGGGCGTGGCACGCTCGAAAGCGTTCAGCATCACCCGCCTGGGGCGCGAGACCGCGGAGGTCTACCGGCAGGCGCTCGCGGCGTGACGCGCTTCACCCTGCTGGGGGTGCCGGTCGACCCGCTGACCGAGGCCGCAGCCGTGGACTGGGTCGCCCGCGCCATCATCGAAGGGCGTCCCCGCCTGGTGATCAGCGTCAATCCCGAGCGCATCATGCACGCGGGGCGCGACCCGGCGTTCGGCGCCGTACTTCGTGGCGCCGACCTGGCGCTCGCCGACGGCGCGGGGGTGGTCTGGGCGGCCCGCCGGCTGGGCCATCCGCTGCCCGAGCGGGTAGCCGGCGTCGACTTCGTCAAGGCGATGGCGGCCCGCGGCGCGGCCGAAGGCTGGCGGTTTTTCTTCCTCGGCGGCGGTCCGGGGGTGGCGGAGGCGGCTGGCCGGGCCCTGGGGGAGGCGTATCCCGGCTTCATCCTGGCCGGCACGCACGCCGGCTCCCCCCATCCCACCAGCGACGCCGCCACCGTCGAGGCGGTCCGGTCCAGCGGCGCCCAGCTGCTGTTTTTGGCCTACGGCGCCGGCGCCGAGGAAGCCTGGCTGGCGCGGAACCTGGGTCCTTCCGGCGCCACCGTCGGCATGGGCGTGGGCGGGGCCCTGGACTTCATCTCGGGTCGGACGCGGCGGGCGCCCCGCTGGATGCGGAACTGGGGCCTGGAATGGCTGCATCGGCTCAGCCGGCAGCCCTGGCGCTGGCGCCGCATGATCGCTCTGCCCCGCTTCGTCATTCGGGTAATGCGCGAGGGTGGCCAAGGTCCTTCCCCCTGCGGGGGACGGTAGGTTGCAGGCCGTAAATATCCCTCCCCCGCTTGCCGAGGAGGGCAGGGTGGGGGCCGGGTCACGGTGGGGGCTTCGCCGCGTCACCAGTACGGTGGTGCTTCGCGGCCTCCTGTTCACGGCCATTTTCAGCCTGGCGGCGGTGCCACCACTCGATCCCGACCTCTGGTGGCATCTGGCAAACGGGCGGTTGATGCTCGCTACGAGCTCGATCCCCCACCTTGACGTGTACTCGTTCAGCGCCGCCGGTCAGCCCTGGGTGATGCACGAATGGCTGGCCGATCTCGCGATGTACCTGCTCTTTCAGGCCGGCGGCCTGCCGTGGCTGGTCGCGGTGTTCGCCGGCGTGGTGACGGCGGCGGCGATCTGCCTTTACGTGCTGCTTCGCCGAACCGGACTGGCGCCATCGGCGGCGGTCGTCCTGACCCTGGTCGGCGCGCTGGCCGGCTCGACCGCCTGGGGGGCGCGGCCGCAGCTGCTCAATGTGCTGTTCTGCGGCCTGCTCCTGCTCGGTTTGATCGAGTACCGGGCGGGCCGGCTGCACGCGTGGATGTTGCCGCCCTTCATCTGGCTCTGGGCGAACCTGCACTCGGCGTTTGTCGTGGGGGTCATCATCAGCGCGCTCTTCCTGGCCGCCGAAGCGGTCGACGCCTGGCGATCACTGGAGGGCTCCATGACGCGGCGCCGGTTGACGGCGCTGGCCGGTGCGATCGCCGCGGGTGGCGTGCTATCGGTCATCAACCCATTCGGCATCCAGACCATCCTCTTTTCGCTTGGCACGCTGACCTCGCCGCTGATCCAGAACAACATCCAGGAATGGGCCTCGCCCGACTTCCACTCGATGGCCGGGCTGCTCGTCGAAGGGATCATTTTTCTGTTGCTCGCCGGTCTCGCCACTGGACGGGTCAAGGCCCGGACCAGCGAGTGGTTGCTGGCGTTCGCGCTCCTCTACCTCGCGCTCTCCTCGCAGCGGCACGTCCCGCTCTTCGTCCTCGCCGCGGCGCCGCTCATGGGACGCTGCGCCCAGGCGTTGCTCAGCCTCGCCTCGAGCCTGCTCCCGCCCGCTGATCGGCGCGCGGCGGCGCAGGCGGCCCTCCGCTGGAAGCCCATTCGACCGATGGGCCACACCCTCACCCTGGGGGCGATCAACCTGGCAGTCCTGATCGTCGTCGGCGCGGGCATGATCGCGTACCGGGCGGTGCCCAACCTGCGACCGGCCGCCGAGGCCGCGGAGATCAAGGCCGCGCTTCCGGTGCAGGCGGCGGATGCGCTGCAACAGGAGGGCCGGCCCCTGCGGGTCTTCAACTACTACGACTACGGTGGCTACCTCGTCTGGCGTCTTTACCCAGACGGCGGCCGTGTCTTCATCGACGGTCGAGTGGAGGTCTACGGCTCGCAGGTCTTCAGCCAGTACCTGCGGGTGAGCTACCTGGCCTCCGGTTGGCGGGACGTGCTTGCCCAATCGCACCCGGACGCGATCGTGCTTCCCAGCGCGCATCCGCTCACCGGCATCCTCGCGCAGGATCCGGCATGGAGCCTGTTGAGCCGGGACGACGTGGCTACGGTCTTCATCCGAGTAGGCTTCGCTCCATGAACCCGGTCGCGCCAACGGTGGAGATCAGCGCGGTGATGCCCGCCTACAACGAGGAAGCCAACCTGGAGCAGTCGGTGGGGCGGATGGCGAGCGCGCTTAAGAACGTCACTCGGGGATTCGAGATCATCGTCGTTGACGACGGCAGCCAGGACGGCACCGCCGCGGTCTTGGACAGGCTTAAGGGAGCGCACCCGAATCTGCGCGTCATCCGCCACCCCGCCAATCGCGGTTATGGTGCCGCCCTTCGGTCGGGCTTCGATGCCGCGCGATTCGGCTGGGTCTTCCTGATGGATGCCGACAACCAGTTCGACCCGGCGGAAGTCGAACTGCTCCTCGCCCGGGCGGCCGATGCCGACATCGTGGCCGGATATCGCAAGCGTCGTCGCGACCCGCCGCTGCGGCGGCTCAATGCGTGGGCGTTCTTCACGCTGGTGCGCCTCCTTTTTGGCCGGCTGGTGCGCGACGTGAATTGCGCCTTCCGGCTTACCCGGCGGGACTTACTCACGCGCATGGTGCTCCACTCGGAGGGGGCCCTGATCAACACCGAGATGCTGGTGCTCGCCCGCCAGCTTCACGCCCGGGTGGTTGAAGTCCCGGTGCACCATTACCCGAGAAGGGCGGGCAAGCAGACGGGGGCGAACATCCGCGTCGTGATCCGCGCGTTTGCGGAGCTGCTGGCCTTCCGCGCCGAGATGCGCAAAGTGGAGCGCGCGGCATGACGCCGGAGATCTCGATCGTGATCCCGGCGTTCAACGAGGCGCTCCGGCTGCCGCTGACACTCGATCTGGTGGAGCGCCACCTCGCGACGATCGGCGTTCCCGCCGAGGTGATTGTCGTGGACGACGGCAGCCGTGACGCGACCACACAGGTCGTCCGCGAGCGCGCCGCCCGCTGGCCGCAGCTCACGCTCATCACGGCGGAGCGCAATGGCGGCAAGGGGGGTGCCGTCCGCCTCGGAATGGCGGCCGCCCGCGGCCGCTACCGGATCTTCAGCGATGCCGACCTCAGCGTCCCGATCGACGACATGGAGAAGCTGCTCCGACCGCTTCGCGCGGGCGCCGGTGTCGCGATCGCCTCACGCGGCCTGCGGGATTCACAGGTGGAGCTCCATCAGCCCTGGTATCGGGAGACGATGGGGAAGATCTTCAACAAGCTGGTGCGCATCTTCGTGCTGGGCGGTGTGCACGATACCCAGTGCGGCTTCAAGGCGTTTACGGCGGAGGTGGCCGACCGCGTCTTCCCCGAGCTCCAGACGCACGGCTTCGGCTTCGACGTCGAGGTGCTGTACCGGGCGCAGCAGGCCGGCTACCAGATCGTCGAAGTGCCGACCCGCTGGATCAACTCGCCGCAGAGCCGGGTGCACCCGATCCGGCACTCGACCATGATGTTCCTGGAGCTGCTGGCGATCCCGGGGCGCGTGCGCAAGCATCCGACTCCCGCCGCCAAAGACGACCAGCGCCGCGAGTCGGCCTGAGCCCCCACCACCCTGACCCTCCCCCGGAGGGGGAGGGGGAAATTATGGCTGGACGCGGTAGATGGCGACTGTGCCGTCGTGATAGATAAGTCGGAGATACGGCTGGTCCGCCGGCTCGAAGCCGGTCAAGGCCTCATCGGGACCCCAGTAGACGAGCGTGATGCCGTTATCGTGAAGAAAGGCTCGCACCGTCGCCTCGGGCTGGCCCGGCTTCAAGACTGCGCCGACGTTGCGGATCTTCTGGAAGTAATCGAGGGTCTCACTGTAATGGCCGACGTACACCGGCACGCCGGCCCAGGCGGGGAGCAGCTGGCCGGCCCCCGGTGAGGAGAGAGCCCGGTCGTTTTGCGCGTGATGCCCCGACAGCCATTGCATCGCCTGCCAGGCATCGCCGCCGATGTAGGCTTCCGGGAACGCCCCCGACGCGAATCGCAGCGCGATCGCCAGCACCAGCGCCGATGAGATGCAGCAGGCCGTAACCAGGACGGCCTCGATCCGGCGGGCGCGAGCGCGACGCAGCCGTGAGGTCAGCGTCCTGATGCCGACGGCGGCCAGGATCCCGATCGGCACGTAGAGCGCATCGAGCAGCCGGCGCTGGATGTTCGCGAGGTTGGGCAGGTAGAGCAGCGCGATCACCAGTGGTGGCCAGACGAGCAGGAGCGCCAGGCCGCGGTCGTGACGCCGCCACGCGATCACCATTCCGAGAATGGCGGCGAGCAGCGGCAGGCCGAGGCTGACCGCGAGGCTGACCGGGCCGGGCGCCTGGTGGCGCCACTGGTGCGCCCACTCGGCGATGGTCGGGTCGCGGAAGAGGATCCAGGCGTTGTAGGCGAGCAGGGGGATGGTGGCCAGGAAGGGGAACGCCTGGGCCGCGAGGGACCGGATCGAGGGCCGGGCGCCCCATGCGATGAGCACGCCCTGATACGCGATCCAGATGACGCCGAGGACCGGGATCATCTGCGGATGGATGGCGGTGAGCGCGACCAGCGCCGCGCAGGTGAGCGCCACCGGGCGCCAGGCGGGCACTTCGGCGATGCGGAGCAAGCCGAGCAGGGCGGCGATGATCAGCGCGGTCGCCCAGGCGAAATGGGGGATCGCGAGGATCGAGTACCAGCCGCTGATCTCGGGAAGGTGGAGGTCGAGAGCCTCGAGCCGGCTGCCCAGCAACGAAGGGTTGCCCAGCACCTGGGCGACAAAGCCGGCTCCCGAGCCCAGAATCACGAGCACCAGTCCCAACCTGCGGTGCTCAGGCAATACCCGCCGGCAGAGCTGGTCGGCGGCGATCACCAGCGCGATCGCGCCGGAGATGCGGGCGAGGTGATAGGCGGCGATCAGTGGCAGGTGAAGCAGGGCGGCCAGATGGCCGAACAGCAGATAGAAGCAGAACAGGAAGACCCCGCCGTGTGGCTCGCTGGTATAGGGGTCGTTCCAGAGCCATGAGCCGTCCGCGCCCTGGCGCATCTTCGCCAGGTAGGTGGTGGCATCGTCGGCGATGAAGAAGAAGCCGGCGAAGTGATGGCCCGGTGGCGTCCATAAATAGGCGAGGAGATAGGGGAGGAGAGAGATGATTGCCACGATGGTGGCGAACACGAGCGCGAACCGCGGCCATTGACGCGGCTTCGGCACGGGCGCCGCCGCCGGTCGCTTTAGCGGGAGCGCAGCAGCCATGGGGCAACCATGAAGAGGATCAGGGTTCCAAGGAAGAAGGCATTCGCGACGACGATGACCATCGCATCGCCCGTCTGCGCGGGGCGGAAGCCGATCTGACCGAAGGCGGGACCCACCGGCCAGCGGGCGACCACGCTGAAGATCACCAGTAGCCCCGCCGTGCCGACCGTGGGCGCCAGCGGCCAGTCGCGCTCGCCGAGCGCGATCGCGACGATCCAGATAACGGGGAGAAGGATGACGAGGTGATGCGGCCAGGTCACGGAGGACAGCAGCGGAAGCAGAGGGATAAACGCGATGGCGCGCACCAACGCCGGCTGGTGGCCCGTTCGCCAGAACCAGAAGGCGATGAGCAGGATCACGCCGGCGACCGGCAGGAGAAACGCCCAGGGGATGGCGATCCACGGCGTCGTGTAGGGGTTCGAGCTGAAGAGACGCAAGACCACGCCGGCGAGCGACTCGTTGGCGTAGAAGGCGGTGCCCTTCGACAGCGCCGGGAGCACCTGTCCGAAGAAGAGGAGCGTGTCGTGAAATCGCAGCAGCGCGGCCGCGGCGGTCAGGCCGGCGACGGCGCCGATCATCCAGGCGGCTTCCCGAAAGCGGCGGTCGAGCAAGAGCCAGACGAGCAGGATGACAGGAGTCAGCTTCAAGGCCGCCGCAGCCCCGAGCGCGATGCCGAACGTTGGCTTGCCCTGCACGATGCCGGCGATGCCGGCGGTGACCAGCAGCAGCACCAGGAGGTTGGCCTGACCCTGGACCGCATCGATCCAGAGGGGATAGAAGGTGAGCGTCGCGCAGAGAATCGCGGTGACGGCCCAGGCCGGCGGCCGGAGCCACCGAAGCGTCATGACCAGCGCCGCGACCAGCGCGGCTTGCCCGATCAGGAGCCAGACGACGTTCGCGGCGGCATCCGAAAGGAGCGCCAGCGGCGTCACGAGGAGGGCAAAGACGGGCGGATAGATGTAGGCGGGGCGCAGGGCCGGGTCTGGGAGGGGATGGTGGAGGAAGGGGGCATAAAGCGGCTGTCCGTGCCAGACGGCGCGACCCGCCGTCAGATAGGCGTCCAGGTCCTGGTGATGCAACCCGCCCTGGACCAGCACAAGGGCATAGATGGCCAATGCCGAGCCGACCAGTCCGGCCTGGGCGACAAAGGCCGGGCGAACCTTCCGGACAGCCGGGGCGGCCGCGCCTGCCGGAGCCGCTAAGGGAGGCGTCGACACTGTCCCGCTATAACGAGCGGGAGAAGGGGTTCCTCACACTCGGCGTTACACCGTCGTCATGGCTGGCGCCCCATCGCCGGCCGGTGGACTTCGGGCGTCGATGACCCGGGCCGCCGCCCGGCTGACCACCCCTGTCGGCTACCTCGCCGTGCTCGGCGGGCTGGAGGTTCTGTTGCTCTGGGTGCTTCGCGAGCGCTACGGGATCTGGCTCGCCTTGCTCGCCACGGTGGGACTGATTGCCCTGCTCGCGCTCCTGATCGCAACCACGGGTCGCTGGCGCCTGAAGCTGTGGGGCATCTCGCTGCTGGGTGCGCTGACCGCCTTCGGTCCGACCCTGATCGGCATCGTGCAGCGCCCGCGCGTCGGCCTGACGATGGAGCACGACGGGCTGCTGCAGCTGGAGTCCGCCATCGACCGGCTCCTCAAGGGCCAGCCGATCTACGGCGTGGACTGGTCGAACACGCCGATGGCCAGCTTCGGCTGGACCTTGACACCCGGCAACAATCCGGCTCTGCACCACCTCGCCTATTACCCGCTCACGGTCCTGATCGGCATCCCGTTTCGCATGGTCACGGACGCGCTCGGGCTGCCCTTCGACTATCGCATCGTCCTGATCGCCTTTGGCCTCCTGGGGATGACCGCGATTCTCACCCTCCCGCTCGGCGGCGAGCGCCGATTCCTGATCATGACGGCCTTTTACGTCAGCCCCTTGATCACGCTCTATCTGTGGTCCGGGCGCAACGACATCGAGTTCCTCGCCGTCGTGCTGCTGACCCTGACGCTGCTCACGCGCGGGCACCCCACGCTCGCCGCCGGCGTGCTCGGCGTGGCCGTCGCGTTGAAGCCCTTCGCGTGGGTGGCGGTGCCGTTTTTCCTCCTCGTCCTGCTGATCCGATGGCGGGCGCATCACTCGCGTCGCGAAGTCTTCGCCGGCCTCGCCGCGCTTGCCCTGGTCCCCGCCCTGACGATCCTGCCGTTCTTCGCCGCCAATCCCGGGGCGTTCTGGGCGGATGTCGTCCTCTATACCAGCGGCGGCGTTGCGGATGCCTATCCGATCGCCGGCTACGGATTCGGCGACCTGCTCTACACGCTTCACGTCATCACCCGGCGGACCGACAGCTTTCCCTTTGCGATCTTCCAGGTGGTGGTTGCGGTACCGGTTCTCTGGTTGACCGGACGCGCCTTCCTCCGCCGCCCAACGATCGGGTGCTGGATGATGGCCTACGCCTCGCTCCTGCTCGCCGTCACGTTTTTCGCCCGGTTCTTCAACGACAACTACGCCGCCGTCGTCATCACGCTCCTCCTCTGCGTCCTCCCGCTCGGCGACTTGAGCCTCGCGCCCACGCCGGCCGTCGAGGCCGAGCGGCGTGCCGCCTGATGGCGGTTGCCCACCGGCAATGGGCGACGGTGCCCGCCGCGCCGCGACCGCGGTTGCTTCCGCCCGGATGGCGCTGGGCCGCGGTCTTCACCGCCGTCATCTGCCTGCTGACGGTGCCACCGATCCTGCTCGCCGCCCTGCGGACACCGTCGGGCAGCCTGTTCCCGGGCTACGTGGTGATCGCGCGGGATGCCTATGTGTACCAGTCGATGTGGCGCGCCGGCTGGCACGGTGCCTGGCTCTTCCATCCCGCCTATACCGCGGAGCCGTTGCCTGGGATTTTGCTTTATCCCTGGTACCTCTGGCCGGCCCACCTCGTTGGCTGGGCTTCGGGTCCCTGGCTCTATCATCTGACGCGACTGCTGGCCGCTGCGGCGCTGCTGGCCGCCGTCTCCCTGCTGACCAGGGAACTCTTTCGGCCGCTGTTGCTCCGGCGCTGGGCCTTTACGCTCTGCGTGTTGGGCGGCGGCATTGGCGCCTTGCTGCCGCGTGACGTCCACTTTGGACCGCTCACGACCCATGCGACCGAGATGCGCTCACCGGGAAGCAGCGTCGCCGACCTCATTTCCATGGCGCCGCATCTGCCCTGGGCGTTGGCCTTGTTGTGCTGGACGATGGTGGTTGCCCTGCGGCTCCGTCACGGCGGCGATCGCCGGCTGGTGGCGAGCGGCGTGCTGGCGCTCGTCGCCCTGCAGCTGATCTATCCACAGCTGGCGCTGCTGGCCGTGGTCAGTATCGGTGGCTGGGCGCTGGTACGCCGTCGGCACGGAGCCATCCGGTTTGCGGTCGCGTTGGCGCTGGTCCAGCTGCCCTATCTTGGCTACCTCCTCTGGGTCTGGGAGACGACGCCCAACGCGTTGCGTGTCATCCGGCCGGCGCTCGACGTGGGCGATCCCTTTGGCTTCCTGGTGCTCTCGCACCTGGTCGCCAGCGGACTGATCGTCATCGCCGCCGTGAGCCGGCGGTTGCGTGGTGACCTCTTGCTCCCCGCGCTCTGGATCGCAGGCATGACGTTCTTCATGTTCGCCCCTGGCATCAGCGGTACCCTCGGTCGCAGCTTCATGGCCAGCTCGGTGCCCTTTGGTCTGTGTGCGGCTCCCGGCTTGCTTGTCCTGCTCCGCCGGCTGCGCGCCGTCCGCTGGCGCCGCCGGGTGCTCGCCATCACGCTGGCCGCCTCGAGCTTTTACGGCATCTTCAGCCTGGCGCAGCCTTACTGGATCGCCGCCTTCCGCCTCGACCCGCGTGCCGAGTATGAGAGCCGTGCCGAGGCTGCCCTGCTCGCTCGCCTCGCCCCGTATGTGTCGGCCCATGACGTGGTGCTGACGACCTACCTCGACGGGATCTTCGTCCCGGCGCAGACAGACGCGCGCGCCTTCAACGGCCACCCGGAGATGACGATCGACGCTCGCCGCAAGTCGGACGAAGCCCTTGCCTTCCTCAGCAGCTGGAGCGCCGCCCAGCGGGCGGACTTTCTGCAGGCCAACGGCATCGACTATGTGCTGACCACCGATCGCGCCGTCGCCGAGCGGCTCGAGGCCGATCCCGTCTTACACCTGATCGATCGCGAGGATGCGGCCGCGCTCTTCCAGGTGCGGCCGTGATTCGGCGGCTGCATCGTGCCATGCTCGCGCTGGTCGTGGCGCTGGCCGCGGCCGGAGTGATCGTCATCCTCACCCAGTCGCCGGCGTCGCGGCTGAGCTCCGACTT
>Ga0070698_100000136_pt1 | contig 65239 bp, 65 predicted proteins | sample KBSK1502metaG_FD_65477 | JGI IMG/M metagenome (GOLD analysis project Ga0070698, IMG submission 65477) | Corn, switchgrass and miscanthus rhizosphere microbial communities from Kellogg Biological Station, Michigan, USA - KBS K1-50-2 metaG | ecosystem: Host-associated > Plants > Roots >...
CACTGCCCACTGCCCACTGCCCACTGCCCACTGCCCACTGCTCACTGCCCACTGCTCACTGCCCACTGCCCACTGCCCACTGTTCACTGCCCACTGCCCACTGTTCACTGCCCACTGCCCACTGTTCACTGCCCACTGCCCACCGCCCACTACCCACGGCCCTTCACGACTTCTTCCATCAAATCAACCGTCACCGCGGCCGCATCACGCCGGGCCAATTTGCGGCCGGCAATTTCCATCCGATCAATTTCATCCGGCTGCTTGAGTAACGAACTAATTTCGTTCGCCAGCCGCTCGCCGCTCAAGTCCTTCTGCAAAATCATTCGCGCGACGCCCGCGGTTTGCAATGCTTCCGCGTTCTTGCGCTGATGATCGTCCGCGGCCAAAGGGAACGGTACCATGATGGCCGCCTTGCCCGCCGCGACCAACTCAGCGCTGGTAGTTGCGCCGGCGCGGCTAATGATCAGGTCGGCCTTTGCGAACTCTTTCATCATGTCGTCAATGTATGGCCGGACGTCAGTGTTATCCTTCCAACCAGCGGCTTCATAACCACGCCGCACTTTTTCTAAATCAGCTGCACCGGTTTGATGGGTGACCCGCAGGGACTCCTTCTCAAGTTTCGGCAAAGCAGCAATCATCGCTTCATTAATCGCGCGCGCGCCCTGCGAACCACCAAACACGAGCAATGAAATATGCGAGCCGTCACGTTGCCGCGCTGGAATTTCAAAGAACTCACTGCGGACCGGATTTCCGGTCAGAACACCCTTGCCACGAAAGTAGGGCAGCGCTTCCGCAAACGAAACCGTCGCCTTATCCACGAACCGGGCCAGGACTCGATTGGTCCAACCCGGCAGTGCGTTCGAATCCATCACCATCGTCGGCCGTCCGATCAGCCACGCTGCCAACAGAACCGGACCGGAAACATAACCTCCCGCGCCCACGACGATGTCGGGACGAAATTCGCGAATCACCCGGCGCGCTGTGAAGATGCTCTGCGGCAGCAACAGCAGCCCGCGCATCTTCGCAACCAATCCGACATTTTTCAGTCCAGCGCTTTCAATGATCGAAAGTTCAAATCCTGCCTTCGGCACCAAACGCGTTTCCAAACCATGAGCGGTGCCGATAAATCGGACCACCGACGAAGGACCGCGGCGCATGATCTCTTTGGCCACCGCGATGCCCGGATAGATGTGCCCGCCGGTGCCGCCGGCCGCGATTAGCACCCGCATCGCTCAACCGTACCGAGCCCGCGCGACCGCGGTTGCTCTTTGACGCACCGGCCGGCGCTGCTTCGGTCGCTTCTCTTCCTGCCAGTCATCTTCATAGTCGTCTTCGTCATACGCCGACCGCTTGCCCAGCGGCGCATACTGGGAAATGTTGAGCAGGATGCCAACCCCGGCCAGAGTCGGCACCAGCGAAGAGCCGCCATAAGAAATGAACGGCAGCGGAATCCCTTTAGTGGGCACCAGCGCCAGCACTACACTCATGTTCAAAAGCGCCTGCGCGACGATTCCCACAACGATGCCGATCCCCAACAACATCCCGAAACGATCCGGCGCGCGGAGGGCGGCGCGCACTCCCCGCCACAAAAACACCGCGAAAACAAAAACTACGATCAGCGCCCCGATCAAACCCAACTCTTCACCGATCACCGCGAAAATAAAATCAGAGTGAGCGAAAGGAAGAAACAAGAGCTTCTGATGGCCTTGCGCGAATCCAAGTCCGTGTGGCCCGCCGGACCCAACCGCAATCAGCGATTGCACCACCTGATAACCGCTGCCCTGCTGATCGGCCCAGGGATCGATGAACGTGGCCATGCGCCGCCAGCGGAACGGCGTGAAGATCACCATCTTCGCCACATACAAAAGTCCGGGCACTGCGGCATAGACCACATGACGTGGACGAACGCCCGCCGCGAAACAGATCGTCATCGCGATGATAGCCAGCATCAGCGCTGTGCCCAGATCAGGTTCCTTCGCGACCAGCCCGGCCAGAACCGCAAGCGGTATCATGCAGGGCAGGAAAGTTTTCCAAAACGATCCTTCTTCGCCTGCTCGCTTCTCGAGGTAGTAAGCCAGGAATATAGCCAGCGCCAGCTTCGCGATCTCTGATGGTTGGGCCGACATCCCGCCAAACTTGATCCAGCGACGAGCTCCGTTCACCGGCGAAAAGCCGAAGACCGCCACTAACAAGCAGACCGTCAACAGCAACCCGCCGTAAACGATCCAGCGCCGATTCAAACGCTGGTAGTCAAAGCGCATCGCCAAAAACATGGCGACCAACCCGATCGTCGTCCACAAGCCCTGCTTCCAGACGTAATGAAACTGGCTGTGATTCTCAGATTGCGCGATCACTGCGGACGCGCTGTAAACCATGACGACGCCGAACAGCGCCAGGCCGACCGTCGCCGAGAATAACCATTTATCGATTTGCAGCTTTTGCGGCATAACTACGAACTCTCTGTGCAAACTCTGTGTTCCTCTGTGTCTCTGTGGTGAACTATCTCGGAAAGCACTCACCACAGAGGCACAGAGATCACACGGAGATTCACAGAGAAAAATCTTCAAACATTTTCAGCTAACCTCGAGACCTCTTCCTTAAATACTTTTCCCCGGTGCTCAAAACTTTCGAACATATCAAAGCTGGCGCACGCGGGGGCCAGCAGCACTACATCACCCGGCTTAGCGGCCGCGAAAGCTCGCCTAACCGCATCGTGCATGTCCGTGGCCTGCTCGAAAGGCGCAAACGATGCGAGTTCGCGTTCGATCGCGGGGGCGTCCTCGCCCATCAAAATCATCTTCCGCACCAGCTCCTGGATCAATGCAGCCAGCGGCGCGTAAGGCGCCTGCTTGCCGCGGCCCCCCAAAATCAAAACTACTTTTCCCTGTTCGCCGGCGAACGCCTCGAGCGCTTTCATCGTGGCATCTACACTGGTTGCCTTTGAATCGTTAAAGAAGCGCACGCCATCGATCTCGGCAACTTCTTCCAGGCGATGTTCGACCGGACGAAAGCGCTGCACTGTTTGGCGCAGAGACTCAGGCGCTGCTCCGCATGCCAACCCGGCCGCCATCGCTGCCAGAACATTCTCGACGTTGTGCGTACCGCGCAACTTCATTTCGTCACGCGTCACCAACACGCGCTCGCCGACCCGGGTCCGCGAGACCAGATCGCGTCCGCGCAGGAACAAGCCTGCTGCCAACTCGCGCTGCGTGCTGAATTGCACGACGTGCGCCCGCAAGCCTTCCGCCCACGACGAAACGATTTCATCGTCGGCATTCAGAATCGCGACGTCGCTCGGAGTCTGGTTTGCAAACACTCGATGTTTGGCCGCGGCATAATCCGTCAGCGAGTCGTAACGATCCATGTGATTCGGCGTCACGTTCAGCACCGCCGCCACGGTCGCATGAAAGTTAACGATCGTCTCCAGTTGAAAACTCGAAGATTCAACGACCGTCCAGCCATCGTCGCGCGACGACTCGGCTAAAGAAATCAAGGCTCTGCCAATGTTGCCGCCGACCTGCACATTTAATTGAGCGTCTCTTAACATCTCTCCGATCAAACTCGTCGTCGTAGTCTTGCCATTCGTTCCCGTCACTGCGACTATGCGTCCGCGCAAGAAACGCGAAGCCAACTCGATCTCGCCAATCACTTCCGCGCCGCGGCGATCCGCATAACGAATCGGGATCGCTTTAGTAGGAACTCCCGGGCTCACCACCACCAAATCAATTTGGTCGAGCAGCCATGACGGCGGGTCGCCGGCGATCTGACCTACGCCGATGGTTTTCAATTCGAGCGCTGCCGCCGGCCAATCAGCCAGCGGCTTCCGATCATTGAGAGCGACAATCGCGCCGCGTTGCGCGAGAAACCGGGCGCTCGCGATGCCGCTGCGGGCCGCGCCGATGACTAAGACTTTCCTGCCCGCAATTTCCACGCGTGAATGATGCCAAAAAGCGATCCCGAAGCCCGCAGCATGACCAACGCCAACAGCAATGAAGCAATTACCTGGGTCAAGCTCTTCATAACGCTTGCTCGCGAATCCAAAAACTTCGAACCAAAAAAACCTTCGCCCCGTTTAGAGGCGGGCTACTGCCCGCCGGTCTCTCTCAGGCAACAAGGCGGGCGGTAGCCCGCCTCTAAACGATCGTTCAGCGCAACGGTCGAGCAGCGCAACGATCGGTCACCGCAGCTTCAAAGTCGTCAGACTCAGCAGTGCAAACAATATCGCCAGGATCAAGAAACGAAAGACAATCTTCGACTCTTTCCACCCGGCCATCTCGAAATGGTGATGCAAGGGCGTCATCTTAAAAACGCGCCGCCCCACGCCGCTGGTGCTCTTCGTCATCTTGAACACCGACACTTGCAGCATTACCGAAAGAGCTTCGATGACGAACACGCCGCCGACCATCAGCAGCATGAATTCCTGTTTAGTCAGCACCGCGATTGTGCCGACAGCTCCACCAATAGCCAGACTGCCGACATCACCCATGAACACTTCCGCCGGCGGCGCGTTGAACCAGAGAAAGCCGAGGCTCGCGCCGGCCATGGCTCCGCAAAAGACTGTCAACTCGGCCACTTCAGGCCGGTGCGCCAAGTCCAGGCGACCCGCCCACCGCGCATCGCCGCTCAAGTAAGTAAAAGCGGTCAGAGCCGTCATCGCTATAAACGTCACGCCAATCGCCAGTCCGTCGAGTCCGTCAGTTAAGTTCACGGCGTTGGTGGCTCCCAACAGCACGATCACGATCAGTATGAGGTACACGATCGGTCCAACCGTAGTGAATGCGTTGCCGGGAACCGCTGTATCCTTGAAAAAGGGGATGCTGACATTCCATGAATATTTTGTCTGAAAGTACCGGGTCGAGAGATACAGCGTCAGCCAGATCCCAAAAGCAATTACCAACTGGAAAATTATCTTTTGCCTTCCCGTCAGACCCAGACTCTTTCGCTTCACCAGCTTGAGATAGTCGTCCGCGAATCCAACGCCGCCAAACGCCAGCGTTGCCAGGATCACCACCCAGACGTAAAAGCTCGAAAGCTTTGCCCAAAGCAATGTCGAGATTATTACCGCGGCAATCAGCAGCAACCCGCCCATGGTCGGGGTGTTCTGTTTGGCCATGTGGGCCTGGGGCCCTTCTTCGCGAATCTGCTGGCCAATATTCCATCGCTTCAGCGCATTGATTACCCGGCCTCCGGACAAAAGCGAAATCAACAGGGCGGTGACCGAAGCATAGGCCGTGCGAAAAGTGACGTACTGAAAAACATTCAGAGCTTTTACCAGCCACCAATTCTGGTCCGAGTGGTTAAAGATCAGCTCGTAAAAGATGTAATAGATCATAAGGAGCGCCCGCGTCCGGCCGTCGGAGCGCCCGCATCCTGCGGGCGGGGCGCGGGCATCCCTGCCCGCACAGCGCGCGTAGCGCGCTCAACACTCTTACTCACTTTCGATCACACCAACGGAAACCGCTCTCGCAAAGCAGCAACGATCTTGTCCGTTTCCACACTGCGTGAGCCCTTTATCAGAATCAAATCGCCCGCGCGCGCATTGGCGATTGCCGCGGTGGCCGCCATTTCAGAACTCTCGAAAAATGCAGTTTCTGCGATTCCCTTTTCCTTCGCCCCGGCGACAATCTCCGCCGCCAGTCCGCGCACTCCCCACAGGACATCGATGCCCAGCTCAGCAATTTCGCGGCCTGCCTGGCGATGCATCTCGGGAGCGTCCGGCCCCAACTCCATCATTTCTCCAGCGATCACCAACCGGCGCTTCACGTTGTCACTCGCTTCGGCCAGCGTCTGAATCATGCCCAGCAATGAACGCGGATTCGAGTTATACGAATCGTCGACGACGGTAAACCCTGCGGCAAAGTCGAGAACCTCGCCCCGCATGCGCGGAGGCTTCGCGGTGCGCAGCGCGTTGGCGATCAACTCAGGTTTGACCTTGAGCGCTGTGGCCACCGCCGATGCTGCCAGCGCATTCATTAGATTGTGCCGGCCCGTCATTGGCAATTCAGCAGCCGCGTCACCCAGAGGCGTTCGCAGCCGAAAGCGAATGGAACCAAATCGCGCCGTATCGATGTCCGTAGCGGTAACGTCGGCTTCGTTTTGGATGCCAAACGTTAGCACCGGACCATCTGTTTTTGACTTCATTTCCATAACAAGTTCGTCATCCGCGTTTAGGATCGCGACGCCGCCGGGCTTCAAGCCTTCGATCAGCTCGGCTTTCATCGCCGCTACGCATTCGATCGTGCCCAGGTGCTCAAGGTGCACCGGCGCGACCATTAATTCCACGCCGATGTCGGGCGGCGTGATTTGCACGAGACGTCGAATCTCGTGCGTGGGGGAGGACATGCCCATCTCCAGCACGGCCAGATCATAATCATCGGGCCGATGACCTCTGCTCACCATTTGCAAAACTGAAAGTGGCAGGCCGAGGCCATTGTTATAATTGCGTTCGCTCTTAAGTATGCGACTGCCGGTAGCCCGGAGCACGTGCGCCGTGAGCTCCTTCGTGGTGGTCTTGCCGGCGCTGCCCGTAATGCCAATCACTGGACGCGCCCAGTGTTCATAAACCTTCCGCGCCAGAGTTTGCAGCGCAGCGATCACGTCATCAACCAGCAATAGACGATCGTTTAAGGCTTGCATCTTTTCATCGCCGGCCACGCGCTCGCGCCGGGCGACTGCGGCTACTGCTCCGCTGGCTAACGCCTGCGAGATAAAGTCATGCGCATCAGCAAAGGTGCCGTTGAAACCCGCGCGTTCATAGTCGGGTTGGGACAACGCAAAGAAGAGTTCGCCCGCGCCGGCCGTCCGGGAATCAATCGAGAAATCAGTTATTTCTTTGTCAAAGAACTCAGCGCGGAGACCGGTCGTCGTAGCGCCCATCAAACCTGCTGCCGTCTTAATGTTCACGTCGACTCATCCGCAGTAACTCATCTTCGAGTTTAGGTTCAGAGTTCAAACTTTAGTTTGCTGATTTGGAAGACAAGCTAAAGCTTGAACTCTGAGCGGAACTCTGACTAATTTCGTCCAAAATCCATGCGGACGATTAGGCGCGCATCAACTTCTGCGCCCGGCTCAGGAGTTTGCCGCAGGGCCCGGCCTTCGCCCCGCGCCTCCAAACGCAGTCCCAACTGCTGACACGTCCGCATTACGTCGCGAACACTTTGGCCGCGCAGGTCCGGCATCAAAGCCGCGCGTTTCGTTGCCGGCGTGAAAACCACTTCTCTGGTCTGGCCGCTGAAGCTCTTTGCCGCAATCTTTGGCAAAGTCGCTGCCCGGGCCTCAGTCTGCTGCTGCTCTTCCTTCACCTGTTGCGGCGAAGGTCGCGACATCTGCGTCATCAATTCGGCGCCGGGTTTGATCTCAGTATCCGGCGAAACACTTAGGTCGGGGAGAATCTGTTCGGCTATCTCGCGAAAGACCGGCGCCGCCACGTCGCCGCCGTGATACGCACCCTGCGGCTCGTCGATCACGACGATGATTACCACGGCCGGATTCTTGACTGGCGCAAACCCGACGAACGAACCAATATATTTCGTCGTCGAATAAGCGTGCGTCTTCTGATCTATCTTCTGCGCAGTGCCGGTCTTGCCCGCCGCGGTGTAACCATCCAGTTGCGCTTTTCGCGCAGTCCCGCGCAGCGTTACGCCCTCGAGCATGTTGCGCAAAGCCGACGTCGTCTCTGGTTTCAGTGCGCGCCGCGCTTCGGGTTTTGCCTGGAACACGACTGCCCCTTCGGCCGAGCGCAACTCGCGAACGAGATGTGGCTTGACGAGCATCCCGTCGTTAGCCAGCACGCAATAAGCTGTAGCCATTTGCAATGGCGTTACGCCGATCTCCTGACCCATAGCCAGCGATCCGATTGACGAAGGCTGCCAACGATTTAACGAACGCAGAATGCCCGGAGACTCGCCGGTTAAATCGATTCCCGTCCGCGAACCAAAGCCAAGCCGCTTCATGTAGTCGTACATCGATTCGTTGCCCACCAGCAGGCCCAGCTTGATCGCGCCCACGTTGCTCGACTGCGCCAGCGCATCCGCAATCGTCAGCACTCCGAACGGGTGATGATCGTGAATCAGACGGCCGGCGACAGTGATTTGGCCCATCTGGCAATCGATCTTGTCTTCAGGCCGGACGAGTCCTTTCTCAATCGCCGCTGAATAGGCGACGATCTTGAAAGTCGAGCCCGGTTCGTAAATATTCTGAAGCGCTCCGTTCACGCGTGCTTCGGCAGAAGACTTCTGGGACTGGTTGGGATCAAATGATGGCGCGTTAGCCAGCGCGAGAATCTCTCCCGTTCGAGGGTCCATCACGATCGCCGTTCCGGATTTTGCGTGACTGCGCTCGACCGCCGCGCCCAAAGCCTGCTCAGTCCGGTATTGAATCGTCTGATCTATTGTAAGTACTACGGTCTGTCCCGGATTCGGCTGGACCTCGTAACTTTCAAAAGCGCGCCGATCCCGGTCCATTTCGAGATAGACCTTGCCCGCCTCGCCGCGAATTTTTTCGTTATAGTATTGCTCAACTCCGCTCAAACCGATTTCTTCGCTGCCCACAAATCCGAGTACGTGCGCGGCCAGCGAATCGTTCGGGTAGTAACGCTTGGGCTCTTTGCGCGAATAAACTCCCTTGAGCTCCATCGAGTCCAGCTTTTTCGCCAACTCGCTATCGACGCGGCGGGCGATCCAGATAAATTGTTTCCTGGCCTCAATCGCAGTGTCCAAACGCTTGGCCAACTCGTCGCGATCCTGTCCCGTGATCGCAGCGATCCGCTTTGCGGTGTCATTGGCATCTACAATTTCGCGGGGATCGGCGAAGAACGATGAGGTTTCGATACTGCGAGCCAGTTCCTTACCCTGCCGGTCGAGGACCGGTCCGCGAGTCGCGCTCGTTTCAATCGAACTTAGTTGCTGATTTCTGGCACGAGCGGTGTAATCATCGTGCTGACTGACTTGAAGTTGAACCAGCCGCGCGCCGATCAGAAGCATCCAGGCCACCAAAGCGATCGCTACAAAGAGCACCCGCCGGTGCGAGCTGCCAGTTCGTGGCGTTTCGATGGCGATAGAACGACGGGGCATTAAGAACTCCAAATACTGCGGTCAAGTTAGCGCAGGCGCGCCCAAATCGGATTGGCTTGCTGGAAGCTCTCACCGGAGTTTCACTTGCCGGATTACTTTGGTTTGATCCTGGGCCGCGGGCGCCGGGATCTCGATCACGCGCGGCGCATCGGCCTCAGCGGACCTCCTCGCGGTACGGCTCAGCGGATCGATTTGCGCGGCTTGCATCGGTTGCATTCCCAGTTGACGCGCGGCCCTCTCCAGCCGCGCTGGGCTCACGACGGCCTCCCGCTCCAGCTGAATGCGATGCTGCTCTGCAGCCAGATCTTTTTTGATCTTGCGGAGACTCTCGGTTTCATATCCGAGCTTGAGCGCAGCAAAATGCTGACCGCCGGCGTAGACGAAACCACCGGCTAATGTCAGCCCACAAAGTAAAAGCAATCCCAGGCGGAAGATCACCCCAGGATCGCGTGCGCGAGCAACATGTGCGTTTCGCTGTCTTGATGGAATTCGTCTGACCATCTCAACTCTCCAATAAGTTTTCGGTTAGTTCGGTTAAGAGCTTTTTACAGACTCGTAATTTTGCACTGCGGGCTCGCGGGTTGACTGCGACTTCCTCCTCATCGGCCACGATCGGTCGCCGCGTCAAAATTTCTATCGTCTTCCGGGCGCCGCATATGCACTCCGGCAGACGCGGCGGACACTGGCAACGACCCGAAAACTTCCAAAGCGTTCGCTTGATAATGCGATCTTCAAGCGAGTGAAAACTGATTACCGCAAGACGCCCTTCTGGCTCTAACAGGTCAACCGCGTCAGTCACGAAACGATCAAGGTTTTCGAGTTCGCCGTTGACCGCTATGCGCAGCGCTTGAAACGTGCGCGTGGCGGGATGGATCCTCCGTTTTTTATCAAAGCCGACTGCACGTTCTACTAATGAGGCGAGGTCGCGAGTCGTTTCTACCGGCGTGCCCTGTTCTCTTCGCGCGACAATCCAGCGAGCAATGCGGCGTGACCGGCGTTCTTCACCAAACTCAAAAATTATCTGCGCTATCTCTACTTCGGAAAGACGACCGAGCAACTCTGCCGCGGTTTCCACGCCCCTCGACGCGTCCATACGCATGTCGAGCGGCGCATCGTGCCGGAAACTGAACCCCCGAGAAGGAGAGTCCAACTGCAACGACGAAACACCGAGGTCGGCGAGAATGCCGTGTGGATGTTTGACCTCCGCGGTCGCGAGGACCCGCGTTATGTCGCGAAAGTCAGCATGCACGGCGCGGAAGCGCGACCCAAATCGCGCCAATCGCTGCCTCGCTTGTTCGAGCGCTTCTTCGTCGCGATCGATACCCAGCACTTGCGCGTCGCGGGATGTTTCCAGAATTGCTTCGCTATGCCCGCCCAGGCCTACCGTGCAATCGACAAACACCCCGCCCCGCGCCACTGCGAGCAACTCGATCGTCTCTCGAAGTAGCACAGGGCGATGGGCCAGCGTGCCCCTGCCCCCCAAAGGCTCCGCCATCACCACCGCCCCGTGATCTCGTTCAAAGAACTAATCCGTGGCACAGACTTCAGTCTGTGATTCTCGAAGGCCAACACAGACTGAAGTCTGTGCCACATCATCAAATACCTAACCTCGCGATGGCCGCTTCGTCTTCCTCTAAATAAGGATCGGCCAGCAGCCGTTGCTGGAATTTCTCCAGCTCCCAAACTTCCAGGTATGTCAAATAACCCAACACGACCACGTCGCCTACAACTGCGGCGCTCTTTCGCAGCAGCGGATGAATCAGAACCCGGCCCTGGCTATCCATCGACGACTGCTGTCCGTAGTAGTTCGTCCTGTCAAGGAACTTTCTTCTGGCCGGATCCATTGAAGGCAATAACGACAGCCTTTTTTCGATCTCTTCCCACTCCGGCATGGGATAAATCCTCACGCAATCGCCGCTCAAGCTGGTAAGATAAAAAGCTGAGCCATACTTCTCCTCGACATAACGCCGAAAAAGAGTCGGCACTTTGAGCCGGCCTTTGGAATCGATTCGAGCTGTGTAGTTGCCTCGCAACATCGGGTCCGGTTTGGGGGAGTAGAAGAGACGGCTCTGCGGTTCGCGCTGGTTTCAGGTCTGATTCGGGTCGTTGAGGCCACCTCACTCCACTTCACTCCACCCGCGCATCCTACGCCCGTATTTCGGGCCTGTCAATAGTTTTTCTTCGGATGCTCGTTATATTTCGATCAGGGGAAGTGTGGATCAGAGGCGGTGCCGCGAGATGAGCGAGGCTCAGACTTGCGGATTCTGGAAGAACGCTGTGAATCGCGTGATTGCGCAACCCCGCGACAAAGGAAGCTCGTTACTGTTTCTGTCTCAGGGGAGGTGCAGTTGCGGTCGACGCTTGAACCGGCGTCGGACGCTTCAGATAGTTCCGACACAGCTCCATGGTTGCCAATCCCCTGAGCTCTGCGCCCGTGATTTTGTTTATGGCGGCGAGGGTCTCTTCAAAGACATCGGGCTCAAAACTACTAATCGCTGCCTTTAAAGAGAACCCTTCGGTTCCATAGACGAAGTCCGCAGCTGCTTCCAGGCCCGAGAATTTTTGCACCAATGGAGCGCGATCTTCATCTTTAAGATCGCGGTTACTCTTATTCACTAGTTGGACCGCTTCGCTCAAACCGTCGAAGGCCAGGTCACGATCAAATCTTCCGTAAGCGGTGACGATGCCAAACGCGATGCGCACACAGTTTTCGTCGGGTTCAACCTTCCGCAGGAGCCTCCGTGCTTCTGACAACCATTCCGCAGCGCGATTCGGGTCTTTGGCCTTGATGAGTTTCTGAGCACCGACAACCAGACTGGCGGCACGCTGCAAAGGATCGGTGTTTTTGGCCGCCAGCTCATACGCTCGCTCCAGATCATTCAGACTGATAAAGTGCAGCGTAGCCCGGTATGTAAGCCAGTCGCGAACATCATCGCGCAGCGACTGATCATCGATCTTTGCCGCCAGGTTCCACCCCCGCTGATATTGATCGACCTCGGTGGCAAGCGCCGCCTTTGCATATGCAATATCGCGGCTAAGTGTGGTTGTTTCACGCTCGGCAATCTTCTCCAGATAATCCACCCGTCGCTGGTTGTACTGGCCCGCGGTTTCTCCCGTTTTTGTCTCAAGTTGTCCTTCGGGCAACTTCGGAGGCGCCGAGGAAAACTGGGCGTCACCCGTCAGGGCCTGAAGGCGATTCGCCAGTATGGCGGCCTTTTCGGGTGCGACCACAGAGATCTTGCCGATTAGTGCCGAGATGGCGCTGATTTGTCCCCGAGCCGTGTTCGGGGGATCTGGAGTCGAGGCGGGCAACGGAGAGCGAATGAGCAACTCCGCGGCAAGATTCAGAAAATCAGCAGCGAGCGCGGGATCCAACTGCGCTGCAGGAATAAGCCGAGGTTGGTTTCTGGCCACGGCCATTTGGATATGACCACTGTTCTCTCCCGTATTGGCTGCGATCGTACGTCCCGGTGTGTAGAGGTAGGCGTTTAGAATTAATAGTTCGTTTGGATCGAGCAAGCCTGCGGTTTGTAATCTTGCCAGTGCCGCCCTAAACACCTGGCGCGAGAGGTTCGGGTCCTTTTCCTGAAGTTTGAGCAAGACTTCCTGAAAACCAAAAGATATCCCGTCGGTCAGACTCTCAACCGCCAGCGCCGCAGCCTCTCCCGGGTTCGTCTCGCAACTCTGAATCGCCAATTGCAGCAGGACACTACTGCGAGAGGTGCGATCGTCAAATGTTCCGCGCTCGTTATTACGCCGATCCGATTCCGTTTGCGCCATCTGATCGAGCCATTTTCGGGAAAGATCAGGCGCACGCTTTCTCGCCACCAGAATGACTTCGCGGCGCGCGTCCGTTTGCACAGACCCGTTGCGGTAGCGCGAACGCTGTTGGTTAGGATCTTCGACGCGGCCGGCAGTGTCCCATGCCTTAATTAGATAACCACGAGCGCTGGCGGGATCGGCGTCCCAGATTAAGTCGGCTATCTGAGCCTGAGTCTTGCTGGCTGCCGCTGGGTTTTTCCATTCTCTCGTGCCGTCGGCGACGGTGCGCAGGACTGATACAACTCGCACAAGCTGCTGCTCTCGGAGCGAACTTTGCAACTCGGCTTCGGGTGAAGATTTGCCCGCCTTAGGCTTGTCCTGGGCGAAGCACAGAACTTGAAGGCCGGGCGCGATCATGCTTAGTAGGATCATCGCGACCGCCGCCATCATCAACTTCTTTCGAATTACTTCCATCAAGTCACGAATCCGTTGATCGTTACTTCAGTCCATCCAGCCATTGCACAAATGCCGCTTTGGACTCTTCGTCAATCGTCGCGCCGCCCCAGGATTTCACGATAGTTCCGTTTTCTACGAAGAGCTTGATCGGCACGCGCTTTATCCCGAGGCCTCCCGCCAGTTTGAAGTTCTGATCATAAAAGACCTTAAAAGGAAATTTCTCCCTGGCCTCGCGCAGAACCTGATTCTGGTCGCCGAACGAAATCACCCCCAAAAAGGGAACATCAGAGCGCCTTCCCACAACGCTTTTCAGGAACTGGGATTCTTTCGAACACGCCTCGCAATCGGGCGTGACAAATACGAGTATCAATCTGCCATGTCTCAATTCTGCGTCCGGCAAAAGTTGGTTGGATTCATCAATCAACTGGCTTGAAGGAAGCTGTTTGCCGGATCCGACTTGGGCCTGCGAACTGAGCTGCCGCCGATAGAAGTATACGAAGCCACCACAAAATACCAGAACAAAAATGATCGCCAGGCTTAGAATCCAAAAGAGCTTCATCCTTGCGGGCCCGCCGGCCACCGCCGGGCGATTATGAGGAGCCTCTTTTTCCAATTCGTCCGGAGTGGGATGCATGGCGGTCCTTAGCTCATTTGGCGATTCTATCAGTAGGGCTTCCATTCACTCGATTCGCTGGTTCGCTTGCGATTCGAATTGTAGAGAGAGCCATCGCTCGCAACAAAGAAGCTGAAAAAGAGACCGGTCCGTGCCAACATGCTGGTTCGGTCTGCTGAGTCAGTATCAAAGGGAGGCACGATAAAGTTATCTGACTGATAGATCGTCTTCTTCAATTCCGCGTCGTAAATCTTGACGGTATAAAAACTCAGAATGCTGGAAAAAGACGTTTGACTGTCTGACGGTATCTTGCGCTTGAAATCGATTCCCTTCCGAGTGAAGGTTCTTTCCGGAAGTGTGCTGAGGCCGCGCTTATTCAGCGTTCCCTCAGCCAGTAAAATCTTGGTGGGAAAATATTCCGCCTTGAGATCGCGAGTTTTTCCTTCCTTGGAAAGTCTTTTCACGATCTGATCGAAGTCTCGCTCTGGGACGAAGTAGATCTTGTATTCGGCTTGCCAGTAACTGTTCGATAGTTTCGCTCCTGGTAAATTGACAAGAGTAATTTTCAATGAGAGTTGATCGGCATAGAGCTCAGGCGTAGGTCGATTCGGCGTAATAATTCTACGGTCAACTCTGGCCTTCGACTCCTGACACTGACCTATCTTCATTCCCGCCGGAAACGGAAGCATCAGCAAGGCCAGCACAATCCCGGCCATGAACAGAATTCTCAAGTCCTGAATTCGTCTCAAGGTTTCGATTGAGTGAGCGGTGAAACACATAAATCGCCAAGTGCGGCCTACCGCCGTATGCGAAAGATAAATAGACAACGGACAACGCCGCTCGCGGTGACACTTTCCACCCGAGCGACGCGTCGTTGGGTTTTTTCTAGAACCTAAAGCTCCGGCAAGTGGTCGTTAACTTAATACGATTGAAATCCGTCCCTGGTTAACGCGGCCTCGCATGCTGCTCCTCCGGTCTTGCAGTAGCACTCGTAATAACAATATGTGCCATCATAGCCGGTGGCGTAACATGTATATTCCTCTGCCGTTTCAAGATGGCACGGACCCTCGGCAAGCACCTGCGCGGCCGTCAGGGACAGTACTGCAACAATCACGGCTGAAAACAAGTACTTAGCAAACTTCTTCATGGAAGATTTCCTCCTACTGAGACTAAAGACTGTGGGCGCACTCTTTTATCATACGAGTGCGAAACGGTCAACACTAATTACGCACCCTCACTGTTTCACATTTTCTTAGGCTCATCGGGTGACTTCCAGTACCAATGTTGTATAGTCCCCACTGCCACGGGCGAGTTCTTTGTCCGGCGCACAAATTGGATTCATGACTGTAATTCCCGCGCTTCTGTTATTGGGGGCATTGGCCGCTCTTGCCAATCTGGCCGGAGGACTGCTGCTCGCGTCTTCGGGTGCCCATCGTCGCGAGACGAGACTCCTGAAATATCTGATCGCTCTGGGAGCGGGTTTCATGTTGGCAGCGATCTTTATCGAGATGCTGCCCGAGTCAGTCAGCCTTTGGGCCGTGAAGATGATTGACTCGCCCAGTGCCGAGGCGGCGGTCATTCCGATGACGCTGCTGCTGGGCGGGTATCTGCTGATTCAACTATTCGAACATACGATTGCGCCGCACTTTCATTTCGGCGAGGAAACGCATCCCGAACATTTGATCAAGCCTTCGGCGGCGTATGCGGCGATGGGTGGTCTCACGATTCACACCTTCTTTGACGGCGTCTCGATCGCGGCGGCGTTCTTAACGAACTTGAAAGTCGGCTTGTTGGTTTTCGTGGCAATCATGCTGCACAAAGTGCCGGAAGGATTCACCGTCGCTTCGATCATGTTGGCCTCTGGCCGTTCATCGAAGAAGGCTGCGGCCGCTGCCTTGGCGATCGGAGCGGCCACGTTCGCGGGTGTTGTTGGAGTGGCTCTACTAAACAGTCGCTTTCAAACTTCGGTCGCCTATGCCCTGCCGTTTTCGGCGGGAGTTACTTTGTATGTCGCATCCAGCGACTTGATTCCCGAAGTAAATCGATCGGAAGGAAAGAACCCAATGGTCTCGATCGTGGTGTTCGCGGGAGTCGCGCTGTTTTATTTACTGCATCGACTGATTCCGAGATGAGGTCAACGTGCGCTCATTGAGTGATGGCCCCACCCGCTACCGCAGGTGGTATTGACCTCATTAAAATCCTCGCGAACTGCACATTGCGCAATGATCGCAGGGCTTCCCGCCGGGCTCGACTGAACATTTCTTTTCACTCTCGAAGAACTCCACCAGTTCGGCAACGGTGGCTTCTTCGACCCCGAAGCGCTCCTGGCTGGGATGATCGGGTGCGGTGTTGAAGTCGCGCACCCAGGGCGAGTGAGTGGCCGGGACAAACTGCGCAGGCTCTCGCGAGGTGGGGGCTGAGGCCGCAGTGCTCGCTGGCGTTTGGGTAATCGACGGCGATACAGCCAGGGGCGGACCGGACGAAACAAAATCGATCAGCCGCGCTCGCGCCGGTTCCGCGGCCGGTTGACCGCCATGAACAATTTTGGATTCGATGCGATCGAGCTTGTGCTCGAGATCATGAAGACCTTCACGGATCGCTGTTATTTCTTCATTCACCGGGGCAGCAGTCTTTGGCTTAGCTGGGGCGCTCGATGAGTGAACGCGATTGCCCGCCACGCGTCGTGCGACGCGCTCGGCTATCAATCTAGCTTGATCTTGATCGGTGCTCACGTGGAAAACAACCTTATTGATTTGGTTTAGAGTTCAAGCTTTAGCTTTGCTTGTTTTTAAGTCAGCAACCTGAAGGCTGAACTCTGAACCTAAAGCAGACCCACTACTGATCGCTCGGGAGTTCCTTCAGTAGGTCGATGTAATCGACGACGCCGACGATGGCCGAATCGATCGCCGCGCCGATTTTTCCTGTCGCTGCGGTCGAGGCGCCCCATCCCTCCTGCACGATCAGTACGGTGTCGCCGACGCCGGCATCAACTGAATCCAGCGCGATCAACGTATTCCCCATTGCCTCGCCCTCAGGCGTAATTTGTTCGCACAACATAATCCGCGCGTCGTCGTACCGCGTGTTCTTCTGAGTAGCCACAACGTTCCCTAAAACTTTGGCAAGTATCATTTTTCTGTAGCGCAAGTTGTTAACTTGCTCATTCCCCGTTTCGATCAGGCCTAACATCGCAGCATGAGTCTCGCGCCGGGTTCGCAAGATAACATCCTGCGCTACACGCTGGTGACGTGTTTGTCGGAATCAACTATTCCGACAATCGTGCAATCGGTCGGGGTATCTTCGCGCTTGAAGGGAAAGCTCGCTTCCTTGCCGCGGCACCAGAAAACCAACTCACCCACGCCGGCCCCGGCGGCATCTACCGCTACCAGGGGCTTCCCCTGCGGCAGCAGATTCTTGTTGAGAGATTGAATGATCAGCAGCTTACGTCCTTCGAGGGAAGGATTCTTCATAGTCGCGACGACGGTGCCGATTACCCGGGCAAGTTGCATTACTTCTACCTATGACGAGTTAGCGGAACCGCTGTTCCCGTTCCGGCTGATATATTTTTCGACCACGTTGATGAAGATGTTTAGGCGCTCGTCTGTGCGCGCTTGGGCGTCCGCTAATTCAGATACTTTCTCTGCCAACTCTGCGACTCTCTGATCAGTTCGCGCCTGGGCTTCAGCGAGCCTTCCGACCATTCCCACCACGGCGACCACCGCCTCTGAAAGATTCCGATACTGTTCCTTCAGCAGTTTCGTATCCGCAGCTTGTATCTCGCGCAGAATTTGTATGTCGGAAGCAAACTGCGCCTGCTGCTCAATGATGAACTCGATTCGCTGACCGATTTCCTCGTTAGTCATCTCCCCTAACTCCGATCAAGTTCCCTAATGCACATCTACGGTATCGATCACACCCACGATCGCCGCGTCCACCGGCGAGTCCTTCATGTTTTGCGCCAGGCGCGCGCTCGATCCGGCAACGACCAGCACCCGCTCATGAAAGCCGGCCCCGACCGTATCCACGGCGACGACATAGCCGGTCGTATCCGTGCCGTCGAGATTAACGGGCCGGACAATGAGCAGCTTTTTCCCTTCCAGCCGCGGATCCTTCTGTGATGCCACGACTGTACCGACGATGCGCGCGATGATCATGCGCGGCTCTGGGCGGTAATCGGCATTGCATCATCGACGCTGCCGTGCGGGCGAGGAATCACGTGAACGCTGACCAACTCGCCGACGCGTCGCGCGGCCGCAGCCCCGGCGTCCGTCGCGGCCTTCACCGCCGCGACGTCGCCACGAACAATCGCCGTAACAAATCCGGCGCCGATCTTTTCATAGCCGACCAGCGTCACATTGGCGGCCTTGACCATCGCATCGGCCGCTTCAATCATTGCCACGAGACCTTTGGTCTCGACCATTCCGAGTGCTTCCTGCATTCAGTTTCTCCTGTTTTAGTTAACGGTAAATCGTGAATGGAAATGATGGTAAAGCGTAAACAGTGAATAGTCTACTAAGGTCATGATGCCCAGTAGCTCACTCCTACCCTCCGATTTCAATAGATTCGACATTCGCCAAGGCCTTAATAAGACCAGCGCTCTTGCCACTTCCCTTTCTGCCCATAACGAAGATTGGCTTTTCGAGCGCAGCCGCCATCCCGGCTTCATAGTTGACCCACTCAGAGTTCGCACTATCATCGGATGCGATGATGACAACCTTGCTGGCAGAACTGATCTGATCTTTGATCATCCTGCGAACATCTTCGCCGGGAATAAAGTCTTGATGATCCAAAATCACCACATCTTTTTCAGTTACAATTCCGTGCTTACGCAGATTTTGAAGGACAGCCTTCACAAGATCGCGATCCTGCTGGGCGTAAGATACAAAAATCTTTTCAGTCATTTTCTTTTACTCCTTAAGCAATTTCTCTATGTCTTCCACAACACTCTTCCAGTCAATCGCAGAATTACATTGGCTGGATAACAAAAGGGGTGGCACTCCTGTCGTCTTTTGCCTGAGGTCGGCAAAGTTCAGATGATGCAGCAAAACAAATGTCGGAACGTCGAACGCGTCCGCATAAGCCAACTCCATCCATTGGCTAGCGCCGGAATCCAACGTTTCGGACGAAACAAGGAAGATCACTGCCGAGGATTCGCGAACGCGATCTTTCAGGCTTCGTGCAATCTCTTTCTCGGAACGCGCTTGATCCCGCTGAAAGGTCCAGGCGACCACCTCACTCCCTAACATCTCTTCGAGAGCATATTGAAGTAGGCTGGCCTCGAACTCATCTCGACCTGAATATGAGATAAAAATCTGTTTCGCCATCTCACACGATCTCATGAACTGTTTCCCACTGCCTGGGATAACAAGTCGACAAGCTCTTCCCGCGACAGCGAAATTTTCCCTGCCCCGTTTGCAGTCGCTGAAGAATACGAACGCGGCGCCGGCGGGCGATCACCCGTCGGACACGACAGATTGGTCTCATGTAAGTAACCACAAGCCTGGCAGCGCGCGCTTGAATCCAGATAGCCCGCCGCCTCGCGGACATTGATCAACTTCTCAATCGCGTCCGGCGAAAGATTCTTCGAGCCGCCGAGCACGCGCGACAGAATCGCGATCTTCGCCGTGTGCTCGAGTGTCTCCAGTCGATCAAACGCCTGCCAGAGATCCGCTCCATAAGCGACCGCTCCGTGGTTCGCCATCAGCAAAGCGTTGTGATGCTTGACCAGCGGGCGCATCGCATCGGTCAACTCAGCGGTTGAAGGCGTGCCGTATTCGGCCAGCGGCACACAGCCGAGCGTCAGGATCACTTCAGATAGAATCGGCTGATCGATTGCCAAACCAGCCACAGCAAACGCGGTCCCATGCGGCGGATGCGCGTGACAGACGGCCTTCACGTCGGGCCGCTCGCGATAGATCAAAAGGTGCATGGCCAACTCGCTGGATGCGCGACTGTCGTTCAACTGCCGGCCTTCGATGTCCGTGATAGCGATCAGTTCGTCCGTCATGCGCCCTTTGCAAGTCATCGTGGGCGTCGCCAGAATCCGTCCATCATCCAGACGGACGCTCACATTGCCGTCTGACGAAACGACATAGCTGCGCTCGTACATCAAATGGCAAATGCGTATGAGGTCGCGTCTGGCGGTTTGTTCGTCCAACTATCGCCTCTTTTCTTTTGCTCAGCGATTAACTTCTTCCCCGTGGCCCGTCAATTGTAAGGATGTGATCAATGATGATCCCTTCGTGGCAGGAACTTCCGCGAAGATCCCAATCCTTGCCGCCGGGACATTGTTACCTCATGAGGTCAATTTCAGTCGTCATTATCGGGACGACATAAGCTATGCCTGGTAAGGTAGCCGCGACGATAATACTAACACCGGACATCAGGAGTTTTTTCCAAAGGTTACTCACAGCGACTAACTGTCCCGTCGACTGCTTGCCGCAGACTCTTTGAACTGCATGACAGCGCGACCGGCGTTCGTCACGCGACTCGTTTGCGGTCGCGCCAAGAAATACGATAGCGACTCAAGTGACGTCGTCAGATCAACCGTCTTCACCTTCACGCCCAGACGTGCAGTCAAGGCCGCCGGAGCGAAATTAAGAATCGCCTTCACGTCGGCGGCCATGATTTGATTCAGTACTCGCTGAGCGGCGCGCGCCGGTACGGCAATAACGCAAACGTCGATGCCTTCATCACGAACTACTTTAGCAATCTTCTTCGAATCGAAAACCGGAATGCGATCAGGCCCGATATGCTGGCCGACTTTTTTCTGATCGTTGTCGAACAAAGCGACCACCGCGAAATTTGATTTCGAGAGACCGTTGTAGTTGGCCAGCGCGGTTCCCAACCTGCCTGCGCCGACGATGCCGACGCGATGCGGCTTATCGAGCCCCAGGATCTTGGTCAGATGTTGACGCAGATCGTCAATGAAGTAACCCACGCCGCGCACGCCGAATTCGCCAAAGTAGCCGAGGTCTTTCCGAATCTGCGCTGAATTCAAATTGAATTGCTCGGCGAGTTCCTGCGATGACACGGTCTTGATTCCCGCGGCCGCCAGATCGTTCAGGCAACGCAGGTAGACGCTTAAACGGTTGGTTGTCAGCTCAGAGATCTTTTCTCGCTTCATAGACTTGCTCGCCTGCAAAGTATAACGCCGCGGAGGCTTTGCCGGAAAGTCATCGATTTGCGGAGTGGTGGCGTTCGTTACAGAACCGCGAGCGGTAGCGACCGGATGCGAGACTCACTCTTGGTCTTTGCCCCACTAAATTGTACGTCGCAGGTTGCGTGTAGCATCCGGTTGCTACCGCTCGCGGTTCTGTAACGCGCCGCCGGTACGATTAGCAAGAATCTTGCGGGCGAATGCCGGGCCGGTTGAACTATAATGTCGCCATAACCAGACTCCTGTGCAGCGGCGACAATGAAACCTCCCAAAGAGTTTCGAGACGAACACATTCCCGTCGGTTACTTGATCACATTTCGCAGCTATGGAACTTGGTTACATGGAAAGCGCTGATCAGTCGATCGGTTTCACAATACTTATGGTGCACCCACGCTACCGCCCGATGAGGCACGATGGCGGTACAATCGAAGTGCACTTGTGCAACCAACGGTAGAGCTAAGAGCGCGCCAGCGTGAGCTTGTGGAACAAGCGATTCGAGAGACATGTGGAATCCGCAAGTGGTCCCTGTGGGCTGTCAATGTTCGCACCAACCACATTCACACGGTGGTCACTGCTAACTGCAAACCAGATCGCGTGTTGAGCGCATTCAAAGCGAACTCAACCCGCCAACTCAGAGAAGCGAGATGTTGGGACAGCGAAAGAAGCCCTTGGGCTCACGGCGGAAGCAAACGCTATCTCTGGACTGAAGAACAATTGGTCAATGCGTGTGCGTATGTTCAGGACGATCAGGGCGAACCTTTAGATTGAAGAAGCGCCGGTACAGAACCGCGAGCGGTAGCGACCGGATGCGAGACTCAACGGCGTCCTCTTGGTCTTTGCCTCACGAAATTGTACGTCGCAGGTTGAATGTAGCATCCGGTCGCTACCGCTCGCGGTTCCGTAACCACGCTCCTAACGCCGGTGAGTGACAACAACGCCGCGTGGAAAGCGAAGCAGCACCGTTTGCGAATGAAAAATGCTTACGCGATAATCGACGGCGTTATTCATGATCGCTCATCTCTCAGGCACTCTGCTCTCAAAGCAAGCTACGTCGGCTATTGTCGACGTCGCCGGGGTCGGCTATGAAGTCGCGATTCCGCTCTCGACCTTTTACGAACTGGGCGAACCGGGGTCGCCAGTGCAGCTTCGCATCTACACTCACGTGCGCGAAGATGCTTTTCAGCTCTTTGGTTTCAAGACGACGCGCGAGCGCGAACTATTCCTGCACCTTATCTCAGTCAACGGCGTCGGGCCGGGGCTGGCGATCAAGTTGTTATCCGGGATGAGCGCCGACGAAATGATCGCATCCATTCGCACAAATAATCTGGTCCGTCTGGTGGCCATACCCGGAGTTGGCAGGAAAACGGCCGAGCGACTCGTCGTTGACCTGCGCGAAAAAATGGCGGCCTTGTCATCGCCGGCGTTGGAAGAGGAGTTCGCGACGCAGTCCGGGAGCGCCGCTCCGGCGACGACAGAAGATGCCATGCGCATTGACGCAATGTCCGCGCTGGCGAATCTGGGTTATCAAAAGGCAGCGGCTGAGAAGGCAGTGAAGAGTGCGATTGATGAAGGCGGCGAACTCTCGGTCGAATTAATACTGCGCCGCAGTCTGCGATCATTGGCGAAAACGTAAGCAGGTGGCACAGACTTCAGTCTGTGATTCGTTCTGAGATGAATGGAGACGAAACTTGAAGTGACAGACTGAAAGAAGGTCTGAACAAATATATTGAGCAGTAGGCGTTCCCTGGCTCCAACGGAGCCAAATCTCTATAGATCCAGATGGCAATTAGTTTCGCTCGCTCCGGAGGAGCGCAACGTACTAATATTTCGCTCCTCCGGAGCGAGCGAATGGAGGCTAAGCCGCTGCTATAAACATTTCGCCTCTCCGAGGCGAGCCGCGGCAGCCAAAGCGTGTTGACAACTTGATCAGGGCTTCCTGAGGTTTGGGATTAGTTCGATAGGAATTACAGACTGAAGTTTGTCCCACTAGTTGACCAACTACTCAGTTCGCATCCACAATTCAACCGTTCATGGCAAAGGCAACCAGAGCAGCCGAGGCATTAAGCGCGATCCCGACGGATGAAGACCGTCAGTTCGATCTGTCTCTGCGCCCGACTCACCTGACCGAATACATCGGGCAAACCAAAGCCAAGGAAAATCTGCGGGTTTATATTAAGGCCGCGGTGAAGCGGCGCGAGGCCCTCGATCACGTGCTCTTAACCGGACCACCTGGGTTGGGCAAGACCACTCTGGCGCACATCATCGCCAACGAAATGGGCGCCCAACTGCGGTCCACCTCCGGCCCGGCAATTGAAAAGACCGGCGACGTCGCCGCCTTGCTGACCAACCTTCAGGAAGGCGACGTCCTCTTCATCGATGAAATTCATCGCCTGATGCCGCAGCTCGAGGAGAAGCTCTATCCAGCGATGGAAGATTTCAGTCTCGACCTGCTCATCGGCCAGGGCCCCGGCGCCCGCTCGATCAAACTGGATTTGCCGAAGTTCACTCTGGTTGGCGCAACCACGCGCGCAGGATTGATCACCGCGCCCCTGCGCGGCCGGTTTGGAATCGGATTTCATTTGGACTTTTATCCACACGAGGACCTCGAGACAATTTGCAAACGTTCGGCAGGCATCCTGGGTGTTGAAATCGACGAGGGCGGCACGATGGAAATTGCCAAGCGCGCGCGCGGGACACCGCGAATTGTAAATCGCCTGCTGCGACGTGTCCGCGACTATGCCGAAGTTGATTACGACGGCCGCATCACGCACGCGGTCGCCAACGATGCGCTTAACCGGATGGAAGTTGATACCTACGGGCTCGACGAAATGGATCGTAAGCTGCTCCTGACGATTATTGAAAAGTTTGAAGGCGGGCCGGTGGGGGTCGGCACACTGTCGGCGGCGATTCACGAAGAGAAAGATTCAATCGAAGAAATCATCGAACCATACTTAATTCAGATAGGCTTCCTCAACCGCACGCCGCGCGGCCGCATGGCAACACAACTTGCTTATCAACACTTCGGAATCAAGAGCGGACAACAGAGGCCGAGCCTGTTTGATTCTGTCTGAGCGTACTTTGTACTTTGAGCTTTGTTCTTCTTCGTAAGACGAACGGATGAAGTTAAGACGGCTTTCCCCAAGAAGTAGATTTCTCAGTCCGCAAAGCGGACGAGTGATCATAGCCCAGCAGTTTACTGCTGGGGAAAGGAACTGGAGGATTTCTAGTCCGTGAAGCGGACGGCTGAATGATCGCCACCAGATCCTGAATCTTCTCAGCCGTCCGCTTCACGGACTTCGTCTCGACTCCGGTCGATCCCAGCGATGAATCGCTGGGCTATTTTCAATCGTCCGCTAAACGCGGACTCAGACGCGTCGACTTTTTGGGCGAAGCTCTTTAAGGCGCACAAAGTACAAAGCACTAAGCTAAGCACTGGCTACAGTATGAACCGTCTTTCACGTCATTCTTTTGGAGTCCGCAATCGTTCGCCATGGCGGGGGATGATTGCGCACGCCGTCCATCAATTTCATGAGAATGATTTGTTTACCTCGGCCGCGGCCATGAGTTACTTCGGACTGATGACTTTGTTTCCGGCCCTGCTGTTGCTCCTGGCTCTGAGTAATCGAATCGCGGCCGGCAACCAGATGATCACCCACATCGTTGAGGTCTATCCCGGTTCCGGCAAATTCCTCCGCGCCACAATTAGTTCCCTCTCAGGCATCAGTACGGGTGTGATGATCACCTGCGGCGTCGTTGTTCTGTGGGCAGGTTCGTGGGTTTTTGCGGTCGTCGAACGCGCGTTGAATCGCATTTGGGGCACGACCCCGCGCACTTTTCTTCATGGCCGAGCATTGACTCTGGGAATGATCGGAATCGTTGGCGTCCTGCTTTCAGTTTCGGTGTTTGTAACTTCCATCCTGGTGGCCTTGCAGGAGATCGCCGCTCGTTTGTCACCCAGACAACTGGAGAATTACCGCCTGCTGTCCTCAGTCGGCAGTTTGTTCTGGCAGATCGTCTTTGCGCTGGTCAGCCTGTTGGTAACCTTTGCGCTTTTCGCCATCGTCTATAAGTTCATGCCCAACGCTCACGTGCCAATTCGCGACACGCTGCCGGGCGCATTGATTGGCAGCCTTCTGTGGGAAGCGGCGAAATACGTTTTTGCGTGGAGCCTGAATTATTTTCATTATGATCAGATTTACGGATCGGTGGGCGCAGTGGTGGCGGTCTTGACGTGGGGCTATGTCTCGAGCATGGTCTTGTTGTTTGGCGCGACGCTCACCGGCGTCTTTCATCGCGAGCACATGGAACATCCGGTGACGGCGCCCGGCATCAACGTTCCCTCCGCTTCGTTTTCCTGATGTTCGTCCGCCAACGCTTCACGCCCCAACATGCATATTTCGGATTTTGATTACGACCTGCCGCCGGAGTTGATTGCCCAGCAACCACTGTCTGACCGAGGCGCTTCGCGAATGTTGGTCGTCGATCGCTCAACCCAGACCTGGTCCGATTCTCAGTTCAAATCGTTTCCGGAATACTTGAGAGCAAACGACGCGCTCGTCCTCAACAACACGCGCGTTTTCCCGGCGCGACTTCAGGGCGAGCGGTCGCTATCGGGAGGCGCGGTAGAGTTGCTTCTGATCCGCAAGATTGAAACTAATTTTTGGGAAGCGTTGGCGCGCCCCGCGCGAAGGCTGCGCCAGGGTTCGCGAATAGTCTTTGGCGGATCCAGACTTGAAGCCGAAGTGCTTAAGGAATTGGATAACGGAATTCGCCTGCTCAAGTTTGAATCGAGCGAGAATTTGGATAGCGTCATTGACGAACTAGGCGAGACGCCGCTGCCTCCCTACATCAAAAGAGACACGGCAGTTGATACGGACGACAAAGAGCGGTATCAGACGGTCTATGCCAGCCAGCGCGGCGCCATCGCCGCGCCCACAGCAGGCCTGCATTTCACTTCCAGCGTGCTGCAAGACGTTAAGGCTCATAGCGTTTCGATCGTTGAAATTACCTTGCACGTGGGCTACGGCACTTTTGAACCCGTGCGCACAGACGATGTCGATAACCATTACGTCGCGCGAGAGTGGACGACCATAACGGATCAGGCCGCACAGGAAATCAACGGCGCGCGCGCCCGCGGTGGCCGCATAATCGCAGTTGGGACGACGACGACTCGCGCACTTGAATCTGCGGCCACCTTGAACGATCGAATCGAAGCTCATTCCGGCTTTGTCGGTCTGACGATCGTTCCCGGTTACAAATTTCGGGCGGTGGACGCACTACTAACCAATTTCCATCTGCCGCGCTCGTCTCTGCTGATCCTGGTCAGCGCGTTCGCAGGCCGCGACTTGATCCTGGAAGCGTATCGCCACGCAGTCAGGGAGGGTTACCGCTTTTACAGCTATGGCGACTGCATGCTCATCCTGTGAAGCAAGTCAGAAGCCTGACCGTGAGGGAGGGCTATGCGCGGCCGGCACTTCGTTCATGAAGATCGCGAAAGCTTTGCCTGATGGCTGTCTCTGACTGTTATGAAAGGCGCGCTTGCTTACGCGCGGGTTTCTGACACAGGCTAGCGCCCTTGTAAACGGGCGTGGGTAACAGGCTATAATCTCCGCCACGCTCTCCGGTTCCCGGAGTATTCGCAAAACAGGCTATGGCAGTTCTTAAGAAATTTCGACCGCGGTGGTGGCTTAACGGCCGCCAGGCGCCAGTGATCAACCAGACCAGCATTGCTCTGGTGCCGCCGATCAATGCGCACTACGATCTGCGTCCGCTCACGATTTCCCAAATCGACGAATGCTGGCGGCTGGACCAGCGTTGTTTTGTAGACGGCGAAGCATACAGCCGCGACACATTCGAATATTTGCTGACAGCAACCGAATCCGTTTCGTATCGCGTCGTTACTCAGAACAGCGCCATGGCGGGATTTGTCATCGGGTTGCTCGAACCGGACCACACCGGTCATATCACAACCATTGGCATCGCGCCCGAACACCGGCGTCGCCGTTTAGCCAGTTGCCTGATGGAGAGAATCGAAGATGGATTCCGCCGCCGTGACGTGAGGATTGTGCGGCTGGAAGTCCGTGCCAGCAACGTCTCGGCCCAGAAACTTTACCTAAGCCTGGGTTATTCGGTGACGCAGAGATTGCCGAAGTACTATTCGAACGGTGGCGATGGTCTGTTGATGATTAAGCCGATCGGCTAAGACTGCTATTCCCTGCTGACTCTAACTCCTGCGCAATTCTGTTAATACCTGCTTGGCCACTGCTTTCAAAGTGTCGAACACGCCGACGCCTGTCGAAGCGACTGCCTCGATAACCGGCTCGCCTTTTCTTTGCAGTTCACTCGTCAAGTCAGTAGACGGAATCACGTTGGGGAGATCGCGCTTGTTGAGCTGAAGCACATACGGGAGTTTCATTAGTTCGTATCCGTACGCCCGCAGGTTCTCTTCCAGGTTATAAAGCGATTCGATATTGGCATCCATGCGCTCTTCCTGCGAGTCGGCGACAAATACCACGCCATCCACGCCCTTAAGAATCAGCTTGCGCGATGCTTCGTAGAATACCTGTCCGGGAACCGTGTAAAGGTGAAAGCGCGTCTTGAAGCCGCGAACTGTTCCTAATTCCAGCGGCATGAAATCAAAGAACAGAGTGCGATCGGTTTCCGTGGCCAGGCTGATCAGCTTTCCCCTCGCCTGCGGCGCTGTCGAATCATAAATATGCTGAAGATTCGTCGTCTTGCCACAGAGTCCCGGGCCGTAGTAAACGATCTTGCAGTTTATCTCTCGTGATGCGTAATTAATGAATGTCATAGGGGCTCGACCATTACTTTTCGAGGCGATCGAACGACGGTTTCCGTTCGCTTAACGGTTTGAAAAAAGGCTGTCGATCTCCTCGTCGGTGATTTCAGAGAATGGGAGGGAGTTATCCGCGGCAGCCAACTGTGACTCACGTTCGATTTCGGCAAAGGCTGTCGCAAGTTCCTGCGATATTTGCCTGGAGCGAAGCTTAACCAGGCCCAGACTTGACCGGTCATCAAAAACTACGACCAATAACACGCGGCCAATTACGCTGATATGAATGCTCTCGCGCTCGCCTTCGTGGGAAAGGGTCGGAAACTCTCTCTCCCCAATCAGCTTGGCCATGCCACCGGTGGCTGCGACATTTCCCGCTGCCAAAGAAGCCAGGCTGGTCGTATCCAGCTCACCCAACTCGCCATGCACAGCAATCTGTTGACCGTCTTTGTCGACCAGCACAACCAGGCGGGCCGATGAATCCAGCCGCAGCCGCGCCAGTACCGCCTTGATCTGGTGGTAACGCTGTTCGCGAATCAGAATTGGAGTGGTCATTAGAAAATTCGACTGAGTTTTGTGACCAAGACAGCGAGGAGGCAGGCTTGTACTGTTTGCGGTTGCTCCAGACATGGAACTGGAGCCAAAATCAATTATGTTGCTTGCTGGCGCCGACTTGCTGCGCAACCGAAACGGTGAGGTTCGCACGGGCCAAAACGCGGGTCGCCAAACCTCACGAGTCACATTAACACGGTAAGTGATGGGCCATCAAGTGTTATCCATCGGCCATCGCTGCCTGTAATCGTTGAACATTACGCCCATTTGTAACCGCAAACCCTACTCTTTCGTTGAATTAGAGCAGCGCCTATGTTAAGCTCCGCCTTGTTTTTTGCGGCGATCTTTGTGGTGAATCGGCTTTCAATAGAGGGCTTTTGCGCATGAGCAGTCCCATCGCCAAGAGTTTAAAGAAGCTTGCGTCGCGCTCTTCCTCGCGTCAATCAACGGCTACATCATCTGCTCGCAAGAGCGTGATGGCGCGTAAGTCGACGCGTCTCAAACCGGCCACCAAACGTTCGCCTGCCGGAAAAGCGCGCGCTAAGAAGGCGGCGAAGGTGCGCACCTCCAAACCAAAGCCCAAGGCGCCGACAACTTCGGCGAAGAAGCGGGTCGCCAAAGTCTCCACCAAATCCGTGAAGTCGGCAAAAGCGCCTCGCCGCGTTGTTGTGGCTCAACCGAAAAAAGCAGCCCCGCAAATTAAGGTTAAGGCGAAGCTCGCCAAAGTGCCTTTGGTATTTAAGAAGCCCGCGCCGCAGGTGCCTCCACCACAGCCTACCCATGACGAGGCCGCTGCCCTGCGCGCTTTTGAAGCTGCACACAAAGAATTCGCTCGCGGTCGTTTCAGTGAAGCACGAAATCTGTTTCGCTCCCTGGTGGAAAAGTATCCTACCGTGTCTGAGGTTACCGCTCGGGGCCGTACTTATCTGGCGGTGGCCGAGGCCCGTTTGCGCACCGAGCTTGCTTTACCGAGGGATGCAGACTCGCTCTACGATCGTGGCGTGATTGAGTTGAACCGCGGCGAGTATGTTGCCGCCCAGGAACTTTTTGAGCGCGCGCTCAGACGCGAACCTGAAGCTGCTCACATTCATTATGGCCTGGCGGCCAGCAGAGCGCGTTTAGGCGCGATTGATACTGCGCTTAAGTCACTGCGACGCGCCCTTGATCTCCAACCCAAACTTAGAATCCGGGCTCAGCGCGATCAGGATCTCAATCCTTTGCGCAGCGATCCCGAATTCGATCAATTAGTTTTTGCTGCTCGCGACTAGTCACATCGTCGCCCTTCCCGCAGCAAAATAATGCTGCCTTTTAGCGTTACTCCTGTTTTGAAAGCGTTGGGCTTTCAGGTATTATTTCTGCTTAGCAATCACCGCAGGGTCACACCGGAGCAAATACTTGCAGAATCAAGACGCGAAAGACAGCCTGAAGCTGGTAGCTATCGGCGGGGGCACTGGTCTATCAACCTTGCTGAGCGGGTTGAAGCGTTTTGTTGGTGAACGCGACGCCGAGTTGGAAGCTCTGTCAGCGATCGTGACGGTGTCTGATGATGGCGGTAGTTCCGGACGTTTGCGTGATGAACTGCAAATCCTGCCTCCCGGAGACATTCGCAACTGCATGATTGCGCTGTCAGAAGATTCAACCCTCCTATCGCGTTTATTCCGTTACCGGTTTCGAGGATCGGGTGATCTAGCGGGACACAGTTTTGGAAATTTGTTTCTGGCAGCGCTGGCTGACGTCACCGGAGATTTTGTTGAAGCCGTGCGGTTGTCGTCAGAAGTGCTGGCCAGCAAAGGTCATATCTACCCCGCAACGATCAACGATGTGCGTTTAGTCGCAGAACTGGAAGACGGTCGAATCGTGCTTGGCGAAACACAAATTACTGCGGCCCGTTCTCCGATTCGGAAGTTGCGCCTCGAGCCCGAACAATGCCTGCCGCTACCTCAAACAATGGCTGCCATTAGCTCAGCGGACGTGATCACTGTCGGCCCGGGCTCTCTGTATACCAGTATCATTCCAAACTTAATTGTGGCATGGGTTGCCGACGCCATAGGCAGATCGAACGCGACAAAGATCTTCATCGCAAACCTGATGACCCAGCCGGGCGAAACTGACGGTTACGACCTGGACCGCCATCTTTCCGAAGTGAAAAAATACGCCCCGCAGATCCACTTCGATTATGTAGTACTCAATAATCGTTCGATTAATCCTCATCAGGCTGAAAAGTATCGCGCAGATGGCGCCAACCAGGTCGGCCTGGACGAAACAGAACTCGGCGCTCTCGATCTGCAAACTGAAATCGTACGCACGGACCTCCTGGACAGGGGTGAGATGGTGCGCCACGACTCTGAACGTCTGGCCAGCGTCGTCATTGACTGTGCCCGGAGAGCACGTTCGCGAGTTCAGGCAGGCGCAGAACTCTTGCCAACCGGAGCTTAAGATAACGCGAATGGCCGAACCACCAACCACTCTGGAAATTCTTGTTCTTGCCGCCGGTCTCGGCACGCGCATGAAATCCAGCATGGCCAAGGTCCTGCATAAGCTCGCCGGTCGGCCGATCATCGCGCATGTCTGCCGGACAGCAATACACTTAGAACCCCACCGGATCTCTGTCATTGTCGGTCACCAGGCAGAAGCCGTCCGCGCCGCGGTAGAGACAGAACTCGGCAAGCACCAGGCAAGTTTCGTCAATCAAGCGGAACAGCGTGGCACCGGCGACGCGGTCATGGCCACGCAGAGTCTTTTGGCGAAACCAAACTCGACTGTCTTGATTCTTTCTGGCGACGTGCCGCTGGTTCGCGCTGAAACCCTGCGGGCTCTGATCGAAACTCATCTCGCCGACAAAGCATCCTGCACGTTGCTTTCCGTCCGCTTGGAAAACCCAACCGGTTACGGACGTGTCGTGCGCGACGAAGCCGGCAACTTCCTTAAAATCGTCGAGCAAAAAGATGCCACCGACGATGAACGTCAGATCAGGGAGATCAATGCCGGCATTTACTGCTTTGACAGCGAAAAGCTTTTTCAGGCGCTCGCGCGCGTCCGTCCGACTAATAGCCAGGGCGAATACTATCTCACCGATGTGCCCGGAATCCTGCAGGATGACGGAGAGCAGGTCACCATTTATCAGCATCAGGATGCGCGTGAAGTTTCGGGAGTGAACACTCGCGCCGAACTTGCCGAGTTCGAAAACCTGCTCCGTCGTGGCGCTGTTCGCCGGCTGATGATCGACGGTGGCGTTACTTTCATCGATCCTTCGCACGCTTACATCAGTACTGAAGCTCAGATCGGGCCCGATTGTATTATTTACCCTGACGTTCATGTCGAAGGCTCGTCGGTAATCGGCGAGGGCTGCGAAATTCATCAGGGCACGCGCATCACCAACTCACGCCTGGGCAATCGAGTGACGATTAAAGATCACTGCGTGATTGTCGATTCCGAGATTGCCGATGATTGCGCGGTTGGCCCATTCGCTCACCTGCGCATGAACGCGCGCATGGAGGAGCGCGCCGTGGTCGGAAACTTTGTTGAAGTTAAGAAGTCGCAAATTGGCCGCGGCACTAAGTCGATGCACCTCACCTATCTCGGAGATGCCACGATTGGAGAAGACACAAACATCGGCGCCGGAACCGTAACCTGCAATTACGACGGTAAGCACAAACATCCGACGGTGATCGGGAGCCGTGTGAGAATCGGTTCAGATACAATGCTGGTCGCGCCTGTCTGCGTGGGAGACGGCGCAGTTACCGCGGCCGGCTCAGTCGTCACAGAAGACGTGCCACCGGACACTCTGGTCGCCGGCGTGCCGGCCAAGATCAAAAAGAAGATCTCGGAAGAGACCGAATGATGCGGATTGTGTCAGAAGCCCGACCCCGGGGTCCCCAGCCGGGCAGTCCGGCTGGGGGTGGGGCGGTCAGGGAGGGCAACCCGCGCAAGCACTCGTGATGTTCGTAGGATAATGATAATTAATTGATTCGAATATTGCCCTTGCTTACGCGCGGGCCTGCGGACACGGACCTCTAAAATTATGTGTGGCATAGTCGGATACGTGGGAAACAAACAGGTCGTGCCGCTGATCATCGACGGCCTGCGGAAGCTTGAATACCGTGGCTATGACTCAGCCGGCATCGCCGTCGTCGACGAAAATCATCAGCTCAAAATTCGGCGCGCCGAAGGAAAACTGCGCAACCTCGAAGAGGTTTTGCGACACAAACCGCTCGACGGCACTTATGGCGTCGGCCACACCCGTTGGGCCACGCACGGACGGCCCACCGAAGAAAACGCGCACCCTCATCGCGACTGCACCGGCCGTGTCGTCGTCGTGCACAATGGAATTATTGAGAACTACCTGGAATTGAAAGAAGAACTGCGCAAGAAGGATCATCAATTCGTCACCGAAACCGACACGGAAATCGTCGCCCACCTGATTGAAGAGCACCTCAAGCAAGGCAATAGTTTTGAACAAGCAGTGCGACATACCGTCGGTGAACTCCGCGGCATCTTTGCGCTGTCGATGCTTTCCGCTGACGAGCCCGACACAGTCATCTCGGCCCGCCAGGGACCGCCGGTCGTAATCGGCGTCGGTGATGGCGAATACTTTGTCGCTTCCGACATTCCCGCAATCCTGGAACACACGCGCGATGTTTTCTTTCTCGGCGACGGCGAAATTGCCGTCATGACCAGGGACTCTGTGCGCGTCACGGATTTCGCCGGCACGCAGGTCGAACCGCAGATGCAACGCATCACCTGGGACCCTATCCAGGCGGAAAAAGGCGGCTTCAAGCACTTCATGCTCAAAGAAATTTACGAGCAGCCGCGCGCCGTTCGCGAAACCGTGGAAGGCCGCATCTCGCTCGACACCGGCCGGGTGTTTCTCGACGAGATGACGAACATTACCGAAGTGGATTTCAAACGATTCACTTCGATTAAGATCGCTGCTTGCGGCACGTCATGGCATGCGGGACTCGCCGGCAAATACATGATTGAAGAGCTGGCGCGGCTTTCTGTCGACGTCGATTACGCCTCTGAGTTTCGTTATCGCGATCCGGTGCTGGACGATAACACTCTGCTGCTGGTCATCTCACAGTCAGGTGAAACCGCCGACACGATCGCGGCCCTGCGCGAAGTGAACGAGCGTGGCGGCAAGGTCCTGTCGATCTGCAACGTTCAGGGTTCGATGATCACGCGCGAAGCGGACGGCACGATTCTCACTCACGCCGGTCCGGAGATTGGCGTCGCTTCCACCAAGGCTTTCACGTCGCAGATGATCGCGCTCTACCTGCTCGGGTTATATCTCGGCCAACTGCGCGGCACGCTGACTCCCGAACAGAGCAAGGCGCACGCGCAGCAACTCGCGGAGCTTCCCGTGAAGATGGAGCACTTGCTGAACGATGCGGACGCGATTGAAGAGCTCTCAAAGGAATTCTTTCGCTGCACCGATTTTCTTTACCTCGGACGCGGCATCAATTTTCCCGTGTCGCTCGAAGGCGCGTTGAAGCTGAAAGAAATTTCCTACATTCATGCCGAAGGCTACCCCGCGGGCGAAATGAAGCACGGCCCGAACGCGCTCATCGACGAGCGGCTGCCGGTAATGTTCATCAACACCCGCGAAGCCGGCAACCGCGCTTCCGAACTGCGCTATGAAAAAACTCATTCGAATATCGTGGAAGTGAAAGCGCGCGAAGGCATTGTCATTTCAGTCCTGACTGAAGGCGATACCATGTCTTCGGTAGTCTCAGATCACGTGATTGAGATTCCTGCTTCGAGCGATCTACTCACGCCGATTCTTTCCATCATTCCACTGCAACTGCTCGCTTATCACATCGCAGTGCGTCGTGGTTGCGATGTCGACCAGCCGCGGAATCTGGCGAAATCAGTGACGGTGGAGTAGAAGGCTGATCCGTGTAAAGGTTGCCGCCTCTGAAATACGCGATAGCGATGCATTCTTGAACATCTCTTAAGGTGGTGGTTTTTCCGAAGAGCTCACGATGCAGTCTCGGCGACTTTGCTCGGCTTTTCGTAAAGATTGAAAGCGCGGTAAATGGTCTCGGCATACATCCGGGTGAAGTACTTGTACGCCGCGTAGCATGTAAGAGAAGCGAAGATACCCGCCAGTGTGATTGCTGCGAGCCGTCCGCGCTGATCCAAATTCGAAACTTTCCCTAGGCCCAAGATGTAACCCGAGGCGAGCAGGGCCAACATTAGAAAGCCAGCCATCAACCTCGCTTTCGTCATCTTGGCCTTCTCCAAGCCAGTGGCGGCAATTACTATCGCTCCCACCAGCCCCATTACTACGGCTGTCCAAGCAAAACCCTCAAGGGTGCCGCGCTGTATGCCGGATAGTCCCCAACCAAAGTGATGCATCGCCGCCAAGGCAAACGCGACCGTGAGTCCGTCCATGAGCGAATACATTCCCTGCATCTGCTCTCCATACGATATGGTCTTAGAGGTCAGCAGAGCATCCCGGCAGAAGAAGAAACCGTCTCTACGTTGCCCACTAACTTCGGGGGTCACCTCGCAACTCTTGAGGTCGGTTCTCACGTCAATGCCAGAGAAGGTTTTTATGCGATCCTGGAGTCGCGCTTTGAGATCCGCCGAAAAGTTTTTGTCGTCTTGGTCCAAAAGTGCCTCTGATGGAAATCGGCCATCCAAGGTCCTCAACGGCAGAGCGTTGCTACCCAGAATTTGCACAACATGTCCGATGACGTATCCGATTACAACCGCTAACAAGGCCGATGTCCAATCCGCTGGAGGCCACTGTTTCGTCATCAGGCCCTGGGGCAACCATACCAAGATCGCGAAAGTAAGCCCCGGAATTAGGTATCCGTAAATGTCGTAGAAATTCAGATTTTGTATCACGGCCCCGTGACTCCGACGCTTACAAACTGGCCGAGTTGCTGCAGCTCAACCTCTCTGCGGATTTCGGAAATGATTTGATCCAGGATTAGACTCGCTTCCGCTGCGCGCTCTTTGGTAAGGACGAGAGCGGCCACCCGCTGGTGTCCTCCACCGCCAAACCTGCTGAAGATCTCACCCAGAGGAACGCTGGGGAATTCGCGCCAAGGGTTTCTCATGGCCCTGATCGACGCGCCGTCAGGCGACCTTACGATGCCAACCGAGTAGCGCGCCTGTGGGTAGAGATAGTAAGGTGCATAGCGACTTATGATGGCGTCGGTGGAGTCGACATCGAATACCGCGATCCCATCGTGTTCGAGTCTGCTTCCTTTAGCAAAACGATCCATGCCAACCCGAATCATCGACTCCGCATGTTCCGACCTCGCCCTCACTTCCGGGAGAGCTGCTACATCGTCCAGCGTTTCACATTTGAGCAGCTTGATCAGGTTGCTGTAGTACGCTTCACCATCTCTTCCGGCGAGGCTCAAGTTTATTCGGAGTGCCGGTTGAGTCCCGAAGATGGCCTCTTCCACCGACGTGTATCGTGCCGAGTCAATCCGGTCTGCCCACTCGACCAGCTTCTCATAACGGTGATTCCGATAGCCAAAGGAATTAGCAAAGTGCTTCCAAAGCAACAATGCGCAAGATCCGCTCCGCTCGTCGTAAACTAACCAGCGGCTCATTCTGCTCTCGAAGTCTCGCTTGGCTTCCCCGGTAAGAAAGGTAGTGACGTGATGGTCGGCCCAGAACTGCGCGTCCGGATGATAAAGAAAATCTACGACCGCACTTTTGGTGTTGAGGCTCGTTGAGAGCCAGCTTGCCTTGGTATCGTAGTTCACCGAGTGGATCTCTTCGACCGACCAACCCTGGGCGGTTTCCAGAAAATCCCAGGCGAGCACGCAAGAGACAATCCCATCGAAACATGGAGAGTGAAAATAAAGGCGGGCGCCATTTCCCATACGTGCGGCTCCGAATCTTTCTGAATCCTATTAGACAATGGCTGCAAGCGCAAGACCACGCGAAGACACCGTTGTAAAGGAAACAAGCCGGCGATATTATGAAGTTTGTCCGCCTCAGCCTTACCTGTTATAGCCAATTGACGACACCATCAAAACCCCCACAACGGCATCTTTGCCGATCTCTGCAACCAATTGTTCTCTGGGTAATCCGCCGACGCATCGATGACGTGCAGCGTATAAGCCTGTCGCGAATGCGGCGAAGTGTTTTCGCGGCTCAGGTGTGGGAGCAGGCCATGCAGAACGATCACGGTTCCCTTCTTCACTTCCAATGGTTGCAAGTTCTCTTCAGGCCAGGGAGTGTGATCAATTACTTCGAAGCGCGTGCCGCCGCCTTCGGCCCGCATGAAGCGTGATTTCAATCCCAGCTTGTGTCCGCCGGGAATTGCCCACAAACATCCGTTTGCAATCGTCGCATCTTCCAGCGCAAACCACAGCCCGACCAAACGCAAAGGTTCGGTGTAGAGAAAGGTGGCATCGTGATGACAAGTGACTTCGCCGCCAATCCGCGGCTGCTTGAAGATATACATTGATTGAAGCAACAGCGGATCGTCGATGCCAAGATCGGCAAGGAGTTGCCTGATTTCCGGCGTGCGCGAAAAAGCATCAAACACCGGATCGAGATCGTGGAGCGCATGGCCGATCTTATTAATCGACCGTTCCTTGCTTTGGCGGAGCGTGCCGTCAGGTTGAAATGCGTTCTCTTCAAAGAAGAAACGAATCTTGTCGCCTGACTCGATAAAATAGTCGTCGCTGGTGCGCGTCTGTTCATGAGTCGAGAAGATTGAGACAACGCCTGCGGGATTAAAGTCGCGCACAAGCTCTGCCGCTCGCGCGCGCAAGCGTTCGCAGGCTTCATCTGCAACAAAGTTTTCGAGTACTAGGAAGCCGTCGCGATCGTATGCGGCAAGTTGTCCGGGATTAAGAGTCATGCGGAGAGACATTCTCAGTTCTCGCGCGGGATTAAGCAAGAAGACCGGCTCTGGCACCGCGATGAGGTCAGTACCACCCGCATGGAGCGGGTGGGTCCAACTCTCAACATCGGAATGCAGTTCGTTATCTCGGATTGAATGGCGGAATCAACCGCGCAGCGGTTGCGCCCTCCAGCCATTCTTGCCTCAAAAGTGCGGTCTCTTCCGAAGCCACCTATCGTCGAGAGGCGAGTTGTTTAGTGGCAGTTTTGCGTCTCGAGGAACTTGGTGAGTCCTGAGGTGCTAACGAGTCGCGTTCAGCTACTTGGACTTCTGCTTTGTTGAGTTAGCTGACTGCTTCGGATTGACCGACAGATAATCCTGGATGAACAGGTCAATTAAGCCGGCGATTTGCTGTCGAACCCTCGAGTCTCGCAGCCCCGGTCCACCCACGCCGCCCTCTCTACTCCAGGTCACCGCATCAGTCTCTATCGACGGATCACGCGAGAGACGAACCCTTTGATGCAATTTTACTTCGGTCGCGAGTGACGTCGAACTGTTTGGCTCGTCGATCGGGACATTTATGACGAGTCGAGGATCACCGTTCTTTCCAATTTCGTCGACGAATCGAGACCGAGAGAACGGTATGCCGGCTGCTTGAAGTTTGGCATAGGCGTCAGCTTGAACCATCTTTAATAATTCTGGCCATTGTGCTTCGTCGAGCCGATGCGGGTAACGAGCCAACATGACCATGAGCCGAACCCCCTTTAGCCCCCGGAGATTTTCGGTCGTTTGGGATTGTGCAGACGCCGCGCTGCTCGTCGCTAACAAGAAGGTTAAAGCCAGTACGATCCCTTTCATATCTACTCCTTTGCTACGAACGACTACCAACGGACTCTATTCCGTAGGATATCCCGTTTCTTGGTCAACAGGTAGCTTGGTGGATTTCCCAAGCTACCTGCTCTGTGGACAGTTGTGTCATGGTCTTTTCAGAGTCACGGCGCCCTGACAAGAATCACATCCCAAGCCCACCGACCGACATGCTGATGCTTCTCATCGGCAACCTTTGCACGATAACGAAACTGGTTGCCGTATTCATCAGCCCGCTTAGACAGTTTGTAATCGAGCGAGATTGAATCCACACCAAGCTCCGGCAAAGTGTGCAGTTCCCACGACTCCGAAATGCCGTTGTGATTCGTGTCTTGCCACAAGCGTAGTTGCGAAAAGATCGCGTCTTGCTTGTCAATGACGCCATCGCCGTTGCCGCCGTTCGCTGGCTTGTCAAACTCAGCCAAAGCGAGAAATCCATTTCGCTCTGCTCTAGGAGGCGGCTGGGGCTGTGGGGTGAAGTTGCCAAATAATTCGGTTCCGTCGTCGATAACCCCATTGCCGTTACGATCTAAGACAAGCCATGCGTCGTCAGATGTCTCGGCGGTCCAGGCGATCGTTTCCTTCACTCTGTCGCTGTTGAGGTCGAATGAGACTCCGCCAGCGGCGTCAGTGAAGGCAAAGCCATTGCCGGCAATATCTATCAAGACCGGAGTACCATAGCAACTATAGCCATCATCACTGCAGCAGCAGAGATCAAAACTGTAATAACCACGAGCACATCCAGTGGGCTCACAAGATCCACCCTCTCCGCCAAGCGGTGTTGCAAGCGGTGTCGGTGTGGGGGTTGGCACGGGCGTTGGAGCAGTACACGCATCACCAAAATTTATCCAGCAACAACAATATACGCACCAGGTATCTTTCACTACACCCTCCGGAGCGGGAAGGCAGTCTGGGTGGTTGAGGAGGTAAAGTTTTTGGTCATCACACGGAGTGGGACTCGTGGCCCTACCGATGACGTCATTATCGTTCGTATACCGAACCTTAGTCGCCATTACGGATTCACTCGGATCACAATTTTCACAATGGCCAAATCCCGCGGGATGACCGATTTCATGAGACATCGCTTCTAGCACAGCGGCCGGGTTAGTCATACTCGGACTCAAATCTGTAACTGCACCAGTCGTGGGGCTAACGCCGTCTGGGAACGTAAATGTCTCTGCTCGATCCCCGCTCGGAGGCGTTTGATTCTTTACCTTAAAACCCTGTCCGTCTGGCGGTTCGGTGCCGCCCACAAAATGATACGTTACTCCCGATCCATTGGCTCCGCTATTTGCGGTCCAGTTGTTGAATGCGCTTTCCACCGCGCTTCGTCGTGGGCCCGTTATTGCAGGATCAATCCACACGTTAACTTGGCCCTGGCCTTGCGGCCAACCAGGCTTGTTTGTGGGCGGGATATGGGTTCCGTTACAACCCGAAAGTGGAGGAAGTTGGGCGGCAACATTCATTGACTGGCCGAAACACGCGAGGACGATTACGGAGAGTAGCGCGTTCGCAAGCTTTGATTGTTTCGCGGCCGGCGGCTCCCTTGCGTGGTGTTGTTGATGGCCATATCGACTTCTGCCATAAAGGAATCCAGGTTCTCACCGCTGTGTTTATCGAAAATCGAGGCGCCCTGACGTCCTCCGGGTTCCGTGCGCGATCCATCGAGAGGGGAAACCGTATCGCCTTGGATTTCATATGCGGTTAGTATTTTGTACGTATCCTGATCTGCCTTAGCTAGAAAGAAAACGTAGCGCTTCCCAATAATCGGTATCCCTTCTTCCGCGGTTCGCCAACGAGTTATTTGGCCTGAGGGATATTTGATTTTCCCGCCAAATCGCTCCCCTACAATGCGATCGTTGAGGTTAACGCCCAATCCTTTAGTCAACTTTGCGGGCTTTGAGATGAGCAAAGTGAACTCCGAATAAATACCTGTCTTATCATTTGATAGAAACGCATGCGATTCGGAGACTACTGCCTCAACAATAAGATCGCTGGTCGCGACCGGGATGTCGGAAAAGCCGGCGCGCCTTTCAGGCTCTCCAACGACACCGTTGACGTTCGGAATGGGACGTGCCTTATCAGTGCCCCAATTGTCATGCCGAGCGTTTTTTATTCTCCGGGTGTTCTTGTCAACTCGGTCCGAGGTGTCAGGATTTTGCAAATCAACAATTGGAGTTGCTTCATCGTCGATCTGCTTTGCGAGCGAACTGTCATCAACCTTACGTGGGTTTTGTTTCTTGTCTTGGCTGCGCCCCGCGAGCGCAACTAGCGAACCAATAAATAGGGCAGCACTGATGACAGTGATGATTAATATTCGGTTTTTCTTGATCATGAGACTCCAAATGCTCCTTCGACTTGCTATTCTTATCCGAGAGCCTGCGTAGAACTTTTACTTTCGTATCCCAGTCCCTGTACCACGTCGTGTCATTATTGACCTAACCTCGACATCGGTCAATAATCTGCTTGGTTCATTTTCATAGGCTGTTTGGCTCATTTAGCTAGCACACCAACCTCAATGGACTCAAAACAGATTCGCAGGCTTGTCGCAGGAACAGCGGATGCGGCCTTTGCAGTTGATCCGTCAGGATTGCTCCGCGCCTGGAATGGGACCGCGGAAGAGTTCTTTGGGTTGAGTTCAACGGAAGCGAATCGGCCCGAAGCTGCTATGAGATTCTACAGGGGAGTGACGATGGTGGGCGAGTATGTTCGCAGCATTGTGCGATCCAGTAAGCCGTACACGAGAATCGGCCAGTTGCAAATTTCGATTTGCAAATCCACACCAAGCAAGGCTCGCAATGGTGCAATGTAACCGTGCTAATCATGACCGAACCCAGTTTTGCCTCGCCTCAAGCAGTGCACATCATCAAATTAGCGAGCTTCAGGATCTCGTACAAAGCTATGCCCTCGAATGCAGATTCCTTCCCGTTGTGACTTTTTGCCTTGAGCGACACGCGCGGCAATTTGCGAGATCCTGTCAGGGTTGCGCCAATCATCACGATCGTTACCCCCAGGGCAGTCGCTGCGCGACAACCCTGGGCTTTGTTACGCAACCGCGTTGCGGTTGAAAAGGCTTTGCGTTCCGAATCCTGCGCGATAAACTCGCCGCACTCTCAGGAGGCACGCGAGTTGGCTAACCCTATCGAAACCGGAATTGTGGCTGAATCAATCGCTCGACCATCGGCGCTTGGCCGCTGGTTCAGGATCTTCGCCCCCGCGCCTGCCCTGCCTATCCAATCACACGACCCGGCGGAAGTAGCTTTGAAGTATCGCTACTGGCAGAAACGCGTGCTGCTGAGTTCGATCATCGGCTATGCGACTTTCTACTTCGTGCGCAAGAACCTGAGCATCGCGATGCCGGTGATGCAGAGCAGTCTCGGCTTCAAGAAAACTCAGTTGGGTTTGTTCCTTACCCTGCATGGCTTGCTCTATGGCGTTTCGAAGTTTGCCAACGGATTTCTCGGTGATAGGGCCAACGCGCGCGCTTTCATGGCGTTTGGCCTGGGGGCTTCGGCGTTGATGAACGTGCTCTTCGGTTTCAATTCAGCGGTGGTGACGCTCGGATTGATCTGGATGGCGAACGGTTGGTTTCAGGGCATGGGATTTCCACCGTGCGCGCGTCTGCTGGCCTACTGGTTTCCACCAAAGCAACTGGCCAGCAAAATGTCGATTTGGAACATCTCGCATTCTATCGGCGGCGGACTGATCGTCATCCTGTGCGGTTATCTGGTAGTGATCAACTGGCGCCTGGCATTCTTCGTCCCCGCCGCGATCGCTTTCGTTTGCGTGATCTTTATCTGGCTTACGCTTCCCGACACGCCCTCATCCGTCGGCTTGCCGGAGGTTGAGGGCACACAGAGTGACTCGGAAAAGCACGAGTCTCGCACAGAGTTCCGAGACTTTGTCATCAAACGAGTCTTTCTCAATAAGTACATCTGGATCGTCTCGCTCGCCAACTTCTTTGTTTACATAGTCCGTTACGCGGTGCTCGATTGGGGTCCAACCATGCTGACTGAAGCCAAGCATGTGCAGATCACTCATGCCGGGTGGATGGTGGCCGCGTTTGAATTTTGTGGCGCGCTGGGAGCGATGGCCGGAGGTTGGATCACCGATCGTTTTCTTGGAGGCCGGGCCATCCGCGCTTGTGTCGTCTATATGGCTCTGGCGGGGGTGTCCGTGTTCGCATTCTGGAAACTTCATTTACAGTCGGAGCTGCTAACCACAGCGCTACTCGGTACGGCGGGCTTCTTCGTGTACGGGCCGCAGTGCCTGCTCGCGGTCGCGGCGGCAAATCTTGCGACCAAACGCGCAGCCGCTTCAGCCATCGGATTAACTAGCATCTTTGGCTATGCCAGCACAGTGCTTTCGGGCTGGGGCCTGGGCGCGCTGGTGCAGCGTTACGGATGGGACGCGGGCTTCATCGGATTGATTATCGTCACGGTGATCGGGACGCTGCTGTTCATCGCGGCCTGGCCGGCGAAGGCGCATGGGTATGAAGAGTTTGAGCATTCAAAACATGAAACTCGAAGACTTTGAGGGATTTTAGATAACGATATTCACATCAGCCAAATCATATCGAAACTGACTCGAGCTAAGTAACAAACTCGTAGCAATGGTACAATGCCGAACATGGCTAAAGAGATTTTAGATTCGGCTCTATGGGATCGCTTTGAAGAAGCCGCTAGGAAGAGACGGCGCGATCCGGTTCGCCTGCTCAGAGAGTTCATGAAAGAACGGCTCGAAGTTTGGGAAGATCAGAAGCTTGATCGACAGGTCAGGAAGGCAGCGCTCCGCAGCGGCCGGCGCGAAGAAGAGGCCGTTCAGATAGTGCGCCGCCACCGTGTGAACAGAAGCAGACCCAGTGCCACCTCGTAAATGATCAGAACTCCGAACGTCTAACCTTGCAAACTGCTCCCTCTTAGTTCACAGGTGTTAGAGTACCAACTTCAGTTGGGTTTTTTCGCGGAGGAAAAGCCCGACTAAAGTCGGTACTCTAACACCTCTATCGGAAGTTGAGTCGCCATCGCAACTTTCGATTGCTTCGGACTGCGTCTGATGATATAAGAACCTCTCGTCTTCCCTTGACCTACTACATAATTCGGAGTTCCCACAGGAAAGCCAACAAGTTAGATCCGATCTTCCGGAGAAAAGCCATGACTATTCGCACCCGCACCTATCTATTGTTTCTGACGGCAGCCCTCGTGCTGGCAAGCTGTCTGGTGGGCTCGCAGCGATCAATCGCGATCGTTTCGGCCCAGGCCCCGGCACTTTCTGATCCGATGCCCGTGGACCCGCAAATCACCATCGGCAAGTTTCCGAACGGCCTGCGCTATTACATTAGAAATAACAAGAAGCCGGAAAAACGCGCTGAGCTGCGGCTCGTAGTCAAAGCCGGTTCGATCCTCGAAGATGATGATCAGCAGGGGCTGGCCCACCTGGTAGAGCACATGGCCTTCAACGGCACTTCGCATTTTCCCAAGAACGAAATCGTTCAGTTTATCGAATCGCTCGGCATGCGCTTTGGCGCGGACGTCAACGCTTTCACAAGTTTTGACGAAACCGTTTACATCCTGACCGTACCAACCGACAAACCTGAGACCATGGATAAGGCGCTCCAGGTGCTTGAAGACTGGGCGCACAATCTCTCTTTCGATCCCGTCGAGGTCGATAAGGAACGCGGCGTGGTGATGGAAGAATGGCGGCTGGGACGCGGCGCCGGCGCTCGCATGCGCGACAAGCTGTTTCCGGTTCTGCTTAAGGGCTCGCGTTATGCCGACCGGTTGCCGATTGGTAAACCCGAGATTATTCAGGGCGGGAAACAGGAGCGATTAAAGCAGTTCTATTCTGACTGGTATCGTCCCGATTTGATGGCCGTGGTCGCGGTTGGCGATTTCGATAAGGCCGTGATTGAGAAAATGATCACGTCTCACTTCGCTTCAATTCCGGCGGCAAACAAGCCGCGCCCGCGAACCAGTTACGACGTTCCCGATCACGCCGATACTACCTACGCAATCGCTACCGATAAGGAAACCAACACCACCATCGTGGAGATTGACACGCTCTTGCCTGCGCGGCCCGACGGAACTGTTCGTGACTACCGGCAGCGGACTGTCGATCGCCTCTTCTCAGGCATGCTTTCAGCTCGGTTTTCAGAACTGGCGCAGAAACCTGACGCGCCGTTTGTCCAGGCTTTCGCTGGACGCGGGAGTTTCTTCGCGCGCTCGAAGGATTCGGCAACCCTACTCGCTCTCGTGAAAGGAAACAACATCGAGCCATCGTTGGATGCGCTGCTCAGCGAAGCCGAACGCGTGGAACGTTTCGGCTTCACCGCCACCGAGTTGGAACGGCAAAAAACAAATGTGTTGCGAAACTACGAGCGACTGGCGATCGAAAAGGAAAACCAACTATCAGCCAGCCGCGCGGACGAATACGTGCGAAACTTTCTGCAGGGCGAAACCCTGCCCACCGCCGATGACGAATACGCGCTGCACAAACGCTTCCTGCCGGACGTTACTCTCGCTGAGATTAATAAACTCGCCGCCGAGTGGTTCCCGGATCGAAATCGCATGGTGGTCATCCAGGCTCCCGTGAAGGATGGTCTGGTAATTCCTGATGAAGCAAAACTCGCCGCTGTGATCAAGACCGCGGCGGCCAAAGATCTAAAACCTTACGTCGACACGATCGGCAACGCTGTTTTGCTCGACGCGATTCCCAAACCCGGCACCATCGCTAAGACCGCGAGCAAGGACGCCATCGGTATCACCGAATGGGAACTGTCCAATGGCGTCAAGGTAATTCTTAAGCCCACGACCTTCAAAGAGGACGAGATTCTGTTTCGCGCCACCAGTCCCGGCGGCACCTCGCTCGCCAGTGACCAGGATTACATCCCCGCCAGCACAGCTTCGCAGGTCATCAACGCCGGCGGTGTGGGCAAATTCAACGTTATCGATCTGCGAAAGATCCTGACGGGAAAAGTCGCTTCCGCAACTCCATATATCAGCGAGTTGGAAGAAGGACTGAACGGCAGCAGCTCGCGCAAGGACTTGGAGACGATGTTCCAGCTCATCTATCTCAGATTCACGCAGCCGAGAGCGGATGCGAATGCTTTCAGTGTCCAGGCCGCCCAGGCGAAAACATTTCTTGCAAACCAGGCCGCGGTCCCCGAGTTTGCCTTTTTCGACGCGCTCACCACGGCCAGGTTTCAGAATCACCTCCGGAGGCGCACCACGACCGTGGCCACCATAGACGAATGGAACCTGGACAAATCGCTGGCTTTTTATAAGGACCGGTTTGCCGATGCGAGTGATTTCACGTTTGTGTTTGTCGGCAGTTTTGATGTGGCGACGATGAAGCCGCTCGTCGAACACTATCTCGCTTCGCTGCCATCAATTCGAAGGAAAGAGTCATGGAAAGACGTTGGCGTGCGCACGCCGGAGACCGTCGTCGAGAAGCGGGTAGAAAAAGGCATCGAGCCAAAGAGCCGGTCGGCGATCGTCTTCACCGGACCATTCGAGTACAACCAAACGCAGCGCCTGGCTCTGCGGGCCACGTCTGAGATTCTGCAAACCAGATTGTTAGAGGCGATTCGTGAAGAGTTGGGCGGCACTTATAGCATCAGTGCTGCTCCGTCTTATGAACGAATTCCCATTCCAACCTATTCCGTCAATATTCAGTTCGGCAGCGCCCCAGACCGCACCGAGAATCTGATCAAGCGAGTGTTCCAGGAGATTGAGCTGCTCAAAACCAATGGCCCAACGGATAAGCAGTTGAACGATGAGAAGGAAGCGATGCAGCGAGAGTTCGAAACCAACAGCAAGCTGAACAACTATCTATTGGTTAACCTGGTGGCCAAATATCAAATCGGCGACGATCCCGCCGGAGTCTGGCTCCTGCCTGAATACATCAACAAGATCGACAAGGCCATGATCCAGGAGTCAGCGAAAAAGTATCTCGACCAAAAGAGGTACGTTGAAGTAATGCTGTTTCCGGAAAAGAAATAGCGGGCAGCTTCGTGCGGCTTTGCCGCCTGATGTGCGGAAAGCCTTCGGCTTTCCGATAGGAGTACTCTTTCTTACGAGGCTACGCCTCTATACCGAGGCATAGCCTCGGTCCATTTTGAAAACGGCGACCGGAAAGGCATAGCCTTTCCGCACATCAGGCGGCAGAGCCGCCGCTGTTGGGTTGAGGCTCGCGGGCCATCGCGCTCTGTTTCTTTCCCAGCCAAAGACTAACTACCAGCCAGACTGCGGCGATCGGCGCTGCGACAAACGAGACTCCAGTCAGACCCAACCCCAGCCAACCCAAAACCGGAGAAGTCCACGCGCCGATCTGATCGCCGGCGCGATAGACGACGGTGTCGATAAAGTTCTTCGCTTTATATTTGTCTTCCCGGCTGACAACCGTGAAGAGAGTTTCACGTGCCGGCCGGGCAATCGCAAAGTTCCCCGCCCTGCGCAACGTCAAGAAGATCACCAGCAGGGCGAGGGTCGGCGCCAAGCCCATCGACATAAAACCAACCATACTAAACGCGGGCAGAATGGCCAGAGTCACACCGACACCAAACCACTTGAGCAGCCTTCCAGTTAGAAATGCCTGGCAAAGAATTGTCAGAACGTTGACCACCAGGTCGATTTTTGCAAAGAACGCAGTCCGGGCCCCGCGATCCGTAAACGCGCTGGCAGCAATACCGACTTGCTGAAAGTATAAAAGCGTCGAGGTGAGCGCATACAGCAGCATGTAAGCGCAAATGCCCAGCAGGTACGGCGAACGAATGTTGTGTACTATGCCGGCCCAAATCCGTCCGCCAACCGGCGCGTCAACCACAGCTTTCTTTTTCAACGAGGGTCCCGCGCCGGCGAACGTTCCGGGAAAGAAACGCACGCATTGAGCACTCAGCTCAAGCAGAGCCGCGCAGATTACCAGCAGAGCAAGAGTGCCTGCTCTCTGCACCAGTCCGGCAGTGATTGCTGCGCCAACGATCGCCCCGAGGGTTCCCCCGACGCTGATAAAGCCGAAGAGCCGCTTTCCCTGATCCGAGCTGAAGACGTCAACCATGAAGGCCCAGAACACGGAAATCACAAACAGGTTGAAGACGCTGGTCCAAACAAAAAAGGCGCGGCCGACCCAGACCTGGTTCGCCCTGGAGATGGTCATCAAGAGCACCAGAAAGATTAAGAGGTTGGCAATCAGGAATCGATAGGCGATCGGTATGAAACGCCTGCGAGAGAACCTGGCCACCAGCGCGGAGAACAGCGCATTCGCAATTAACATCACGACCAGCGTGCCCGTGAACATCCATGGCAGATTTTCAATTCCGCCGGCCGCGCCAAAGTCGTCGCGGATCGGACGGATGACGTAGTAACTGGAAAGGATAAGGAAGTAATAGATAAAGCCGAGAGCGAGCGCGCGGAGTTCTGCGGGCTTCACGTCTACGGCTTTGCGTAAGAGTCGAAGGAAGACACTCGGCTCGTTATCTTGATTTTCGCTGTTCAGGAAAGCCTCCTGCGGACACGCGATTCTATGGAGGGTTTTAGTTTAAGTTCGACTGGGGAACGAGGTCAGTACCACCTGCGTGAGCGGGTGGGTCCACTGATCAACTATGCGATTGACTTCTTAACCCACCCGCTCACGCAGGTGGTACTGACTTCATGCTCCGACGGTCTTCGACAAATTCAAAGTCCGTCGAATAACAGAAAGCACACCTCGCCCATCTATTTCTTACTCGCATGCCAGGCAGCCAGAACTTCCACTTCGCGCTCTGCCTTAATCCCTGCTTTCAATGTCGCCTGTCTTTCCGCAGGCTGCTTTCTAAACCACTCGAGCGTAGCGCGCGTCGTGTCCGGCACCGATCGAAATGTTAGTCCCTTGTCGAGCGCCCGCTTGATGCTGACTCTGGAAAAACCGGCCGAGTCTCCGCGTGGCGGAACCCACACGGGCATGTCGCCCCATGGACTGACCTTTTGAGCAGCCAGAAAATCCGCGTCGACCCAGGTGAACTGAGCGTTGGATTTAGTTGTCTGGTGAATATCGTCCAGCATCTTTCCGATCGTCAAAGTTGTCTTAGGACCGGTCGCGTTGAAGATGCCGGTCGTGCCCTGTTCGACCATGCGTATCGTCCATTCAGCCAGGTCGCGCGCGTCGATGAACTGAACCGGATCGTTAGGAGTGCCCGGCGCCATAACTTCGCCGCCGCGTTCGACGCGCACGGGCCAATAGGTAAATCGATCGGATTCGTCGCCGGGTCCCACGATTAGTCCGGGGCGAATGATCAAAGTATTTCCGGGAAACCACTTCTCCGCTTCCGCTTCTGAAAGCACCTTGAGCGGACCGTAGAGACGGTACCTGGAAGCAACTAGAGTGGCCTGCGTCTCCTTCATTGCATCGGCGCCCTCGTACTTTGCGAGTGGCCCAGTCTCGTCCATCCCCGGCTTGCTGTTGTCCGAATACACCGAGATAGTCGAGATGAAAACATAGCGGCCCACATTTCCTTTCAGGATTTGCGCGGCATCACGCACCCAGACCGGAATGCTTGTCGGGTTGTCTATCACGACGTCCCATGTCCGGCCCTTGAGAGCGTCGAGTTGGCCGTTGCGATCGCCGATCAACTGTTCGGCTTCTTTGGGAAGTTCGCCCGGATGCGTCTTGCCGCGATTGAACACCGTCACTTTGTGCCCGCGGTCGAGCGCATAACGAACCTGTTGTGGGCCGGTAAAGCCCGTTCCCCCAAGGATCAGAATTCGCATGGGCTTCACCTTCCCGGCAATTGATCCAACATTACCGCTAATGGCCGCTGACAAAGCCGAGCCGCCAGGCATTAATCCGAGGCCGAAGCTTCCACCTGCGAGGGCTGAAAGCTTGAGAAAGATTCTTCTGCTGGTTGACATTTATCTCTCTCCTAAACGGATTCCCTAATAATCGTGGCTGGTTCGATCGGACAGGATACGCGGGCTTACTGAAGATTGTTTCACCTGGGCGCGCAGAGAAGAGCCCTTGGTCGAAAAATGATTGCGGTTATTCGGAAGCTATTCCGAGTTTATGGAAGTGAAGTCAGAACCGTGAGCGGACCGGGGTCCCGCGCGGGCAGCCCGCGTGGGGTGGCGATAGCGATCGGGTCGGGCATCAAAGGTACGGAACCGCTTGCGGTAGCAAGTGGGTCTTACCGAACACTTCCCACTCGCTATCGCGAGCGGTTCCTTGCCTCCGGTCGCTACCGCTTCCGGTTCTAACCTCATCGCTTCGGTCTCAAGCTGCGTTCGGTTTGCCAGTCAGCAAGTACTCGAGTAGACATTCCAACTGCTGATAATCGGACAGCCGGGTGACATACTCGTTGCGGCGCACACCTAACTCCATAATTGTGGCCGCGTCTATCGGGTCTTCATGCGCGGCGATTACCACCGGCAAGGTTCCCAGCCGCGCGTTCTTGATGATCTGACGCGCGGCCACCATTTGATAAAGCAGCGGCACATTCAGATCCACCAAAAGAAGATCTGGACAAATGTACAGGGCCCTCTTGACGGCATCCTGGCCATTATCCGTTTCAATTATGCGATAGCCGTTAAGCTCCAGGATCTGAGTCAACTCGGAGCCGGCATCGACCTCGTCTTTCACCATCAGCACTATCGGGTTATCGCCGGCAGGCCGAAACGATCCGCGTCCAAATGCGTAGTTGGGAACCCTGCGAGAGGGAGAGTACTGGGACATAGCGACACCTCCAAACGGAATTAGGCTGCTCTTGCCGTTTGAGGCTCGACCCGTCAGCCTCATCTTTAGAGCACCTGCATGAACACTCATTGACAGCTCAGTCGCTGTCTTATTTGGGACGATGATTTGATAAGCGGTGGCGTTAAATAATACAGCGGAGGGACAAGGCCGGGCCTCTCCTCGCTAACTACCAAAGATTCATCAGGCGTGCGGGGAGAACTTAAACCAAGTATCTTTTTCCGTCTGTGCGCTAACACACAATGCCCGTTTTGACCCTGCCGCGGTGTTGCTGCTCGTTCGTTTGATGCGGCATTGTGCCGCACTGCGCTGACAAGTCCGCGCGCTAAACTGTTTTTTTTGGAGCGCGTCGTGTCAGAAGCGACCGTGAGGGAGGGCCGCCATGCAAGCAGACCCTAATGAAGGAATCCGCGGCAAACATCTTGTCGACAGTCGAGAGCCAATCGAAGTGCGCATTGCCCTCGGGTACACGCTGTCAGAGTCACGAATCGGCCGCAGTTCAATTCGGCTGCTTTAGTGTTGCTCTTAATCGATCTAAGATAAAGACGAGCAATCGATTCAGGGAAGGTGGGAATTTTTGTTTATCTGGAGCCGGCTATCGGAGTTGAACCGATGACCTTGCGATTACGAATCGCACGCTCTACCAACTGAGCTAAGCCGGCCCGTTTGAGCTTTGACTATACGAATCGCTTGTTTTGAGTGTCAAGCGGTGTGGCAGAAACTTTAGCACGATGTACTTTGGGAGTGCGGTGGCAGAGCGAAACGGCGACACCGCTTTGGATCGTTTGGAGTTCCGCCTTCAGGCGGTTCGTCGTGGAAAGTCACCGCCTGAAGGCGGAACTCCGAACGAGAGCGCCGTCGTCGCTGCGTACTCCATAGTCAGAGGTCGTTTCACAAGGAGGGAAAAGCATGAAGGGCGGGACACGCAACATCGAAACCTTCAAGGTCGGGGCAACGCGAGTTAACGAAGCCGAATTTCATAAGCATCAGGGCGAGATGCATGAGCACCATGACAATCAACTGGGCCCGGTGCCGGGAAAAGTTCAAACGAAAGCCGAACAAGTCGCAGAGGTGATGAAGAAGGCGCATGAGAAGGTTCTGCGCCGCAAGAAACGGCGATAGGTACGGAACCGCTCGCGATAGCGAACGGGTAATGACCGGCAGGTACCGGTGAACCGCAGCCTGCGCTCCTTCCATGAATGAAATCATTGTCATCGGTGGTGGGTTGGCCGGAGTCGAAGCGGCCTGGCAGGCAGCCCGTGCAGGGGCGCGCGTGCGTCTTCATGAAATGCGGCCGGCGAAGCAGACGCCCGCTCATCGCACAGATAAACTCGCAGAGATCGTCTGTTCCAATTCTTTGAAATCAGACGAGCTGGGTTCTGCTTCTCACCTGCTTAAGGAGGAGCTGCGACGCGGACAGTCATTAGTAATGGAAGCGGCCGCCGCCACCCGCGTGCCCGCCGGAGCGGCCCTCGCCGTCGATCGCCAACTGTTTGCCGCATACATAACCCAGCGCATCGAATCGCATCCGCAGATCGAGATTGTGCGCGAAGAAGTCACTCTGCTGCCGCCTGGTGCCGTTACGATCATCGCCACCGGCCCGCTAACGTCCGAGGCTTTGACACTGGAGATCATGAAGCTGACTGGCGACGATCAGCTTTATTTCTACGATGCCATCGCACCGATCATTGCGGCGGATTCTGTCGATCGATCGATTGCCTTCCTGGCGGCCCGCTACGACAAGGGCGGCGATGACTATCTGAATTGTCCGTTCGATCAAGAGCAATACGCACAGTTCTACCAGGCACTGATCGAAGCGAACAGCGTCCCCCTGCAACGCTTTGAAGAGACACGGTGGTTCGAATCTTGTCTGCCGATCGAGGAACTTGCGCGTCGCGGCATAGATACTTTGCGTTACGGCCCGATGAAGCCGGTCGGCCTGATCGATCCGCGGACGGGGCGCGAACCTTACGCCGCCGTGCAACTGCGCCAGGAAAACCTGATGGCTGACGCTTACAGCATGGTGGGTTTTCAAAACCATCTGCGTTATGGCGAGCAGGCGCGCGTCCTGCGCTTGATTCCGGGCCTCGAGCAAGCGGAGTTTCTACAGTTCGGCCAGATTCATCGGAACACTTATATCAATGCGCCGCGTGTCCTGGCGGCAACCATGCAGATGCGTTCGGCCTCAAACCTTTTCTTCGCCGGACAAATCACGGGCGTCGAAGGCTACGTTGAATCGGTGGCAATGGGATGGCTGGCGGGCAACAATGCCGCGCTGCACTCGCAGGGAAAAGAACTTTTGCTGGCGCCGTCGCGTAGTGCAATTGGGGCGTTGGCGCGATATGTTTCGGGCGCGGAAACAAAGAATTACCAACCGGTAAATATCACGTTCGCTCTCCTCGAACCGCTCAGTCCCGAACAAGCACGAAACGTCCGCCGCAAGCGCGACCGGCATCTGCTCCAGGTTAAGTTGGCGTTGGCCGAGTGGGACCAGTGGCTGCAAACAGCATGGAAAGAAAGCGAACCAGTTCTGGCGGCGGCAACATGATTAGAGTAGCCGGAAATCGCCCGTGCCCTCGAATGCCCCGCGCGCATCTTTTCCCGATCTTGATTATTGCGCTCGCGCTTTTTGTCACACCATTCGGAATTCAATCTCAATCGGGCCGGCAAAAATCACCCACGCCGTCAACCAACACGAACACGCGTCCGCGCCAGGCAAAAAAGTCGACCAACGCGCCGGCCAACTCACCGGCGAAATCGGACGCAAAAGAAGACAACTCTGACGATGAAGTCGTTCGTGTGTCTTCGAATCTCGTCGCCGTTCCGGCCACTGTCGTCGACAGCCATGGAGTTGCCGTAACGAACCTCAAGCTCGAAGACTTTGAACTCCGCGTCGATGACCAGCCAAATACGATCAGTGAAATCAGCCGCGCTGATACGCCCGTGCGCATGGCCATGCTATTCGATAACAGTGGCAGCCTGATCGAATCGCGTGAGTTTGAAAAACGCGCGGCGGTCAAATTCTTTCGCAACGTTTTGCGACCCGTAGATCAGGCTGCGGTATTTTCCGTCTCGACCGAAGTGACCCTGGTTGAACCTCTGACGAATGACACACGGCGTTTGGAATTGACCATTGACAGTTTTGGCAAACCCGAAGGAGCAACTTCTCTATTCGATGGCATCATTCAGGCGGGCGCATACCTGCACCCGTACCCGGGCCGTCGCGTCATCGTGATCGTGTCCGATGGCGTAGACAACGTGAGCCGCGCGGATTTCGACACCACGCTTCAGCGCGCGATGGCTGACGATTGCCAGATTTATGTAGTGCAGACGGGACTCTATGAGAACGCGAACCTGCGGGCGCTGGCCGCCGAACGCCGCATGCAGGAATTCACCGCGCAAACCGGCGGCGCAGTCTATGCGCCCAAGACGGCCGACGATCTCGACGACGCCTTTGCGCAGATCGCCGCTGACCTGGCGCAGCAGTACATCCTAAGTTACTACCCGGCTCAAGATAAGCGTGACGGCAAATATCACCTCATCGCGGTCCGGGTGAAGACCAGGCCCAACGCGCGAGTGCGCGCGCGAAAAGGATTCTTGGTTAAGAACCGCGATCGGGTGTAAAGTACGCTTTGAATGGTTGAGAAAATGAAGCAACTGAAGAAACAGTTTAAGACTCAGCGTCCTAAGAAAGAAAAGGTCAGCCGCGAAGAAGCGTTGAAGCGAATGAAGGAGTTTCCAAAACGCATGGAGAAGTTCATTGCTGCTATCCGAGAAGGTGCCCATTGAGTTCTTTGATCCGGAGTGAAGCGATTCAACCAGCCCGCAAAGCGGGCGGCATGTTAGTAGCCCCGGGCGTCAGCCCGGGGAACAGCCAATCAAATTGTCCGGTGAGCCCCAGAGGCGCGACAGAAAGTATTAAAGATCGCAATCCTCTCCTTTTTCTGTCGCCCGCTTCGCGGGCTCATTTGCTTTTAATAGATTGCGATCCCCGGGCTTTCGCCCGGGGCTATTATCTGCCGCGCCTCCGGCGCTCATTGTCGCTGTCTTCGCCACTTCTGTCTTCATCTGAAGTGCTGTAGCTCAAAGAAGTGCTCGATCAGCTTCTCACTCAATTTCTCGACCACTTGCGCTACGAGCGCAACGTGAGCGCGCATACGCTTCGAAATTACGAAAGCGACCTGCTCCAATTTTTCGATTATCTGGCGCCGGCAGATCCCGATAACGGAAAACGTAAGGAGCCAATCGTCGCCCAAATCGATCATCTGACGATTCGCGAATGGCTCGCGACGCTTCACTCCGACAAAAAGAAAAAGACTTCGATCGCGCGGAAGCTCGCCGCGCTGCGCACCTTCTTTCAGTTTCTGGTCCGTGAAGGCTGCATTGAATTGAATCCGGCCAAGTTAGTCGCCACCCCACGTAAAGAGAAGAAGCTCCCGGTCCACTTGTCCATCGAAGACGCCGTCCGCTTTATTGAAACGCCGGACACCGAAACCGATTTTGGCAAGCGTGACCGCGCCATACTGGAACTGCTCTACGCCACCGGAGTGCGCGTTTCGGAACTGGTGCAGCTCGATCTTCGGGATATCGACTTCAAGAACAAGTTGCTGCGCGTGTTTGGCAAACGCCGAAAAGAACGCATCGTTCCGTTTGGGGATCCGGCCGCCCGCGCCTTGAAGGAATACCTTGATGTGCGTGAGAGTTTTCTGATGAATGCGCCGGTCGCAAAGCGCGACGCTCAGCCCTTGATTTTGAACTACCAGGGAACGCGCATGACGACGCGTTCAGTCGGCCGCCTGGTGGAAAAATACATTCGACTGTGCGCCGGCATACACGACATCAGTCCACACGCCCTGCGTCATTCCTTCGCCACGCACCTGCTCGATAGCGGCGCCGACCTCCGGGACATTCAGGAACTTCTCGGCCACGCGCGGCTTTCCACGACGCAAATCTACACTCACGTTTCGATGGAAAAGCTGATCGAGGTGTACGACAAAGCCCATCCGAAGGCGTAACCAACAGACAGGTGCTTCCGCACTCTCCTTCCGTACGTTATGATTCAGAAGTTGAAGCTCGCAGGGCTTCTTTTGACCGCATGGAAGGCAAACTAAGCGAACATCCCCTGGCTGAGTTAATTCGTGAGATCTCGGCGACTAAACTGACGGGTTCTCTGCGACTGGAGTGTGCACGCGCCAAGGTCGCGATCTATTTCGAAGGGGGACAGTTGGTTTTTGCTGCTTCCAATCTGCGCGCGCATCGCCTGCGAGAAGTAGTAAAGCGCAACGGATTAACCGAAGCACACGTGGCCGAGTTTTCCGCAAATGCTCCGGATGAAGAATTCGCTGCCGCCATGATTAAGACCGGGGTATTGAAACCCGAGACGCTGGCCGCAATCAGGGCCAACCAGGTTTGTGATGTATTGCGCCTGGCGTTGTTGTGGACTGACGGAGGTTGGGAGTTCGATGCGCGTATCCGGTTGGCTGCTGAGACTCGAGTTCAGATTAACGTGAATCGGTTACTGCTCGAGTGTGCTCGTCATCTTCCCGCCGGCTTCGTCGCCTCGCGTCTGAAAAGCGGCCACAGCACTTATTTGAAAGCTGGACAAAACAGCGCGACCAATCTTCTACCCGCCGAGGCCTCTATTCTTTCGCGCGCGACGGATTCAGTGACCTTGAAAGAACTGGCCGTGACCAATGCCGGCGGCGAAGGGGACGCCTATCGAGCGATTTACGCTCTTTCCTTATCCGGTCTATTGCAACGCAGCGTTTGGCCCGTCGCGTTAGGCCATCAGACGCCGAGTGTCTTGACCGGGGCGCCAACCAGTGCGAAGAGCAAGACCGCCGACCTCGCCGAAAACAAACTTGACGGACTCGCGGACCTCGAAGCTTTGTTTGCGCGACTGAAAACTGCCGGCAACCATTATGAAGTGCTCGACGTGCCGCGACTGGCCACGATTGATGAAATCAAGGATGCTTATCACGCGCTGGCGCTTCGCTTCCATCCGGATCGCTTTCATCAGAGTGACGCCGCACTGCGCAACAAAGTAGAATCAGCCTTCGCCCGCATTGCCCACGCTTATGAGACTTTGAGCGATCAGACGAGGCGGGCGGATTACGATGCCAAACGTTCCTCCAGGCCAGTTGCAACCAGCAAAGAGAAGATTGCTCCGGCGCAGGAGTCCCATGGCGCGAAGCAGTCCGCACCCGCAGCAGATGCGACCCGCGCCGAAAATAGTTTTCAATATGGCCTGGACGCGCTGAAACGTAACCGGAGCGACGAAGCAGTACGTTTCCTGGCCGAAGCCGCGATGCTTTCGCCACGCGAGGCCCGGTACCGGGCGCATTACGGCCAGGCGTTGAGCCGGCAATCAAACACGCGGCGCATGGCCGAAACAGAATTGCAGACGGCGGTCTCTCTCGAACCGGAAAACGTGTCTTATCGGGTTATGTTGGCTGAGCTCTATAAAGCATTGGGACTAAAAAAACGCGCTGAAGGCGAGTTAGAGCGAGCTCTGGCCGCGGATCCGAAAAATGAAGCAGCACGCGCATTACTCCAGAGCTTGAAAAGCAAGATCCAAAAATCCTGAACTCGGAAACAAACCATCTCATGCCAATCGACGTTATCGAAAACGACCAACTGACCGCGATCGAGGTCTTCCGTGACCTGAGTTCAGGGGCCGACGAGTTTGAATGTTATGCGAATCCGCATGGCTCAAGAATCGCCGTGATTGCCGATCAGATTGGGAGGTCTTTCAACCTGGGTCCGCGCGATCGCTTCTCGCTTCGCCTTGCTGCTCTGGCACATGATCTGGGAGAGGTCGTAATGGACCGCGACTATATTCGCAGCCGCGATACCTTGAGCGAGGATGAACGAATCGATCTTGCTCGTCACCCGCTGCTCGGTGAGCGGGAAGCGGCGCGCGCGGGCGCTGACCGCGGCGCGCAACTGTTGGTGCGCTGGCATCATGAGTGGTGGAACGGCAACGGCTATCCTGACGGCTTGCGCTTCGAACAGATTCCCTTGGGCGCGCGCATCCTGCGGGTGGCTGACGCTTATGCGTCTTTGACGGATGCACGTCCCTTTCGCAGCGCCTTCACTGAAAAACAGGCGCGCGAACATTTGCTGGAATGGACTGGGCTGGAATTTGATCCGCGGGTTGTGCGCGCGCTTTTATCGCTTGAGCCATTCAAGGAACTCAAGGGTTATGCGCCGGAGGTCGAAGCCCAGCCCGATTTGCCGGCCATCGCCGACGAAATGATGGCCCAGGTAATGAAGCTGGGATCGTAGCCCTGAGTTAGAGAACCGGAAGTTTTTGGGATTGGATCACTTTTCATTTGTCATTTTTCATTCGCCATTGGTAACCAGCGTTCAGAGTACCGACTTCAGTCGGGTTCCTGGCGAAACCAAAAGCCCAACTAGAGTTGGTACTCTAAACTTCGACAATAAAATGAAAAATGATCAGTACTCTTGAGTGCTGATACCTTTATGCAAACACAAAATGGTCTGAGTGGCGGCAGCATCGGTTGGCTCGGGTTTGAGCTGAGCGTGCTGCGACGCTTGAAATTTCGTTCGGTGGCGTTGCCGTTGGCAGGCGAGCCAAATCTGGGTCTCTATTTGAAGCGTTGGAACGCTCGAGTGGCCGCTAACGATCCCTCGCAGTGGGCCTGGACCAAATCACAGGCGTTTGTCGAAAACAATTCCGAGACCCTGACTGAGCAGGACCTTGAAACCATTTTGGATGACGCATACGTGCCGCGTAATTATTTTCGCAACCCCACGTTGTTGACCTGGTTCAACGAGACCGACGCCTGGTGGTTCGATAACGTGCGCACGAACGCTGAGCGTTTGACCTCGCCTCACAAACGGGCGCTGGCATTGGCGCTGGGCATGGCGGTGGGCGATTACGTCTTCTCGTTTAATCTGGACACGCGTGATCTGCGTCAACCGCTTTCTTTGTCGAGCGTCTTTCGCCGCGTCTGGCATACGAGCGCGGCGCCTTTTAATAACCAGCGAAAGAACACCAGCTCGAATCAGTCAGCCAGGAGTTTTCTCGCGGAAACTCAGGAAACTGATTTGTTGTTCTTGAGACTTCCCCGCCCCACGCGCGCCAGTGATAGCCGCAACGCGCGGGTTTTGACCTGGCGCGAAGAATGGATGCGCATGGGCAAGAGTTTCTGGAGCGAGTTGGCCAGGGACCGCGCGGGAAAGCTCGATGCTTACGTCGAAACGAAGGAGCAATACCTGGGACTGATCGAAGACCTGCTGCACACCGCTGCGCATCTGCCGTTGTGGGCAATCGAAGCTGTCAGCGATGGTTTTGTCTCAACCGATGAGTTGGTCGAGTGCGTGGGAAACGCGCGCAAGATCGACGCGATCTACACGAAAGACTTTTCCGAGCTGCTGGGAATTCAGGCAGTGATCATCACCGCCGCGGCGTGAAGAGGGGGGCGGATGACTGAAGCTCCGTAGGAGCGTGATGTTTATGGTACGGAAGCCTAACTGGAACCCGCAGTTCCGAAGGAGCGAAGTCAGACTTCGCTCCTTCGGAACTGTTAACATCAAATAGTTGCATCGGGCTATAAACATTTCGCACCTACGGTGCTAAGCAACGGCATGCGCTTAGGAATCGCCTTGGGTGACTTTGCTGGATAGCTTAATCGGCGGCTACGAATAGCGCTTCACGCCCCGCGATTCTGCGCGCGGCTGGCACTGAAGCAATAACTACAGAGCACCGGCCGGCCGGGCGCCGGTTTGAAGGGCACGCTGTCCGGCTTGCCGCACTGATCGCAGGTAATCTCAAATTTTTCGCGTTCCGCTCCGGCTCCGCCGCCTGACCGCGCTCCGCCAAAGTTCTGGCGGCGCGCATCGCGACAGGGTTTGCAGCGTTTGGGATGGGTCAGTCCCCGCTCGCGATAGTATTCCTGTTCTCGTTCACTAAAAGGAAAAGCATTTCCGCATTCGGCGCAAGTAATTTCAAGATCTGGCATCGCTATCTCCCCGAGAAAAACTTCTTCAGATCGATCTGTGTAGCTTGCGCAAATTTTACTCCGAGCAGTGCTTCACTGTACAGCAAATGTCCGAGGGGGTTTGGAGTGCGGCGGCAAGCGAAGCACAACACCGATCTGGATCGTTTGGAGTTCCGCCTTCAGGCGGCCTCATAAGTGATCAAAGAGCCGCCAAAAGGCGGAACTCCGCACCAAAGCGCCATCACCGCTGCAATTCCTGCACGTGCGCCCGCACCGTCTCTCCCAGAGTATCCAGGTTGTAGCCGCCTTCCATGCAAGAGATGACTCGACCTGCGCAGGCTTCGTCTGCCCACTGCTTAACTACTCTGGTCATCTGAACAAAATCTTCGTCGGCGAGGAGCAACTGTCCCAGTGGATCGCCTTTGTGTGCGTCAAAGCCCGCCGAGATGATTACCAGGTCAGGTCTGAATTCACCGGCAATCTCTTCGATCGCCGATTCGAAAGCTCTGCGCTGATCCTTTGTCGGCGTCAACGCGCGTAAAGGCACATTCAGGGTGAAGCCACGACCGCGGCCGTGACCATTTTCTCCGCGCGAGCCCGTGCCCGGATACCAGGGATACTGGTGCATCGAAAAATAAAATACCGAAGGGTCCTCATAAAAAATTCCCTGGGTGCCGTTGCCGTGATGCACGTCCCAATCGAGAATCGCCACCCGCTCGATCTCTTTATATCTTTTCTGAGCATAACGCGCGGCGACGCCGACATTATTGAAGAGGCAAAAGCCCATCGCTCGATCGGGCGTGGCGTGATGACCGGGCGGCCGCACGGGCACAAACGCGTTCTTTGCCGTGCCTTCCATTACCGCGTCAATGGCCTGGCATGCCGCGCCCGCCGCCCGCAACGCAGCCTCGAGCGAATCACCCGAAACCAATGTGTCGTTATCAAGATAGCCCTTGCCTTCGCGAACTGCTTCCTCGACATGTTTGAAATGCTGGGGTGTGTGACAGGCCTGGATGTCGCTGCGTCGCGCTGCGCCGGCTTCAATCTCAACCACGTCTTTCCACAGCGCCGGATCGGCGCGCAACGAATCAATCACGACGCGATAACGTTCGGGCCGCTCAGGATGATCGGGACCGGTGTCGTGCTTTTCGAAAACCGGATGATGAATTATTGCCGTGGGCATTTTTTAGGATGGCTGTCAGAAGCCCGACCGTCAGGGGGGCTAGCCGCCGAGACTGGCCCTCCGTGACGGTCGGGCTTCTGACCCGATCGGAAATTGACGCTCTCTTAGTTCTTCATCTCCGGCGGAGCGGCGTTGAATAGTTTCTGGGCCAGCGCACGATCCAGCCTTTGCAGAATTACGTATTCCGCCTGCGCTCCCTGTTTATTCTTCTGCGCAATGTGGACCAGCCCCATGTAGTAGTGGGCGGTCGCGTAATCGTTCTTGAGCCGGATGGCAGTGCGCAGAGTTTCAGCGGCCATCGGCAGGCGTCCTAATTTGTAGTAAGCAAAACCCAACTCGCTATGCGCATCGTAGGCTTCCGGCTTCAATTGGACTACCTCGCGCAGATGGTTGGCGGCTTCGGCATAACGCGCGAGATCGTTGTAGCTATAGCCAAGGTTGTATCGCACCCGGACGTTGTTCGGTGAAATCCGGATCGACTGCTCGTAAGCCACGACCGCTTCCTGGTATTGGTTAAGGTCGGTGAAGTAAACGTCGCCCAGCCCGGTGTAAGCGAGGCCATAACCCGGCTTCAATCTGATCGCCTCGCGATAGTTACTTACAGCTTCATTGAAGAGTTGGGGATTCTTTTGCGCTTCACCGATTTTGCGGTTGGCGAAACCCAGTTCGACCAGGGCTTCGGGATATTCCGGCTTCAGGGCAATCGCCTGCTTGGCGGCGCTGGACGCTTCGGAATATCTACTTAGTTCGTTGTAGGACCAGGCTAGATTGTAAAAAGCAGTCGCACTATCGTCCTTGAAGCGCACACCCTGCCGGTACGCTTCTACCGCCTGTGCGTACTGTTTAGTCTGATAGAAGTAAGTATCACCCAGGCCCAGATAGGCCAGACCGTATTCGGGGTTGATGCGCACAGCGTTCTGGTACTCCGCGATCGCCTCCTGTGAGCGATTGAGTTTGAAGTAGGCGTAGCCGAGCTCCTCGTGTGCTTCGGCGTAATTATCCTTGAGCGCTGCCGCTTGTCTTAGCGGGTCAATCGCCTGCGCGTACTGACCCTGGTCGTTGTAGATCCAACCAATCTGATAGTAAGGAGCGTAATCACGCTTGACGGCAATGGCGCGGCGATAGGCAGCGAGCGCCTCGTCGTAACGTTTCAAATTACGGTACGCGTATCCCAACTCGTTCAGCACCACCGGATCGCTCGGCGAGAGCCGCACTGACTGTTGCAGCGCGTTAACCGCCTCGTCGTAATCGTCGCGATCGTTGTAGATCCAACCGATGTGATAGTAAGCCAGGGCCATCGGCTTCAGTTGCACCGCCTTGAGATAAACTTCGAGCGCGTCGTCGTATTGCTTGGCCTGGAAGAATTCATCGCCCTGTTGATTGTATTGCTCCGCGGTTGTTTCGCGTCTGACCGGCGGTCGTGGTCTGCGCACAGTGGTAGGCGTGGTGCGCGGACGTTTGACGACGGCGCGACTGCTGCCCCGGCTGCTGGACTCTCCGCCGGTGGCGGTGTCTTTGGTGCTGCCGCCGCCCACATCATGTTGGGCCATAGCGACTGTGCCGGTTAATAAAAACGTGCCCGCCAACGCTAGGCCCGATAGGGAACGAAAGATAATCATTGGGGTTAACTCCATGTGCTAAAGTATGCGGCTCGAACCAGGTCCGCAAGCAACGCTGAAGATTATAGAGTTAAGTTTGGCTGATGCAAGAGCGACGAGCAGCAGAACGACGGCGAACTGATCTTAACGCCCGCTGGGAAACCCTGAGGACTGAAGGGCGGGGTGCGATTTGCGATCTGAGTTCGATGGGGTGCTTTGTATTAACCAATACCGCAGTCAGGCCGGGAGAATTGATTCGCCTCGAGATCAACTTTCCGCGCGAGAATGCCTCAGTTTGGGGTCAGGCAGTTTACGCAGTCGCTGAAATGGGTTTCGCTCTGCGGTTTGCGTTTGGTGGCGACGGTGATCAGGACTTGCTGAACAGGTTGATCGAGAGCCTGCATTGAACGCACAACTCTTCCGTTTCAAGTGTCCTCCTTGATTCGCCTGGGATCGTCAGTTCTTTAGCTCCTGAGGAGCGGCATGTTTAGAGCTCGCGATCCTAACTAGATTTCTTGATCTCCTTTAGGAGCGACATAGCTTATTTCGCTGCGCCGGAGTTCAATGAATCTGCCCGTGAATATTGCTGCTATAAATATTTCGTCCCTACAGCGCGACGAAATAACTGGCGCACCACCACAAATCCTATCCCTTTACGTTTTGCGGTTTGACACTGCCTTTTACCCTACGCTACCGTAACAGTTTCGTTTTCCTGCCACGGTCAACACTGTGTGTCCCGTTCGTCTAGTGGCCTAGGACACCGCCCTTTCACGGCGGCGACACGGGTTCGACTCCCGTACGGGACGCCAAATTTCTCAGCATTTTTGAGATCCTTGCTGATACTTATTTCGCCTTGGCCGTTCGATCTCGTTTTTGATCGAATACGGCACGCGCGATGGCGATCGTCGCGACGGCGCGCGGCGCTTCACCTGACAAGCCTTTCGCCAATCCAACTGCCTTCTCGTAATCGAAATCGGTCAGCTCTCCGAATATTTTGTCGACGTCGAAGTCAGGCGCTGACTCAGTCCAGGACCAGTAGTTGTATCCTTCATTGTCGGTCATCCAGACAAGGAGTTGTCCATCCTCGCCGCCAAAACCGTCGGCAGAATTTGAAGCTTTGATCGCGTCGCTTACGGTGCCCCAGACGGCCGCGCGATTGACGACCAACATCGCGTTAGCGATGGCAAAGAATGCGCGCGGGCTGTCCGGATCCAAACCGTCAATGCGTCGCGCTTCAGTCGTTGCCAAATCGATTAACGTCAAAGCCTTTTCGTTCTCGGATGGGGGCAATAGTTTGGCAGTCTGACTTAAGAAGTAGACCTTCAGCAGAGAAACGAACTGGCCGGTGCGACACAACTCCGAAACTCGCGACGTGTCCTTCCTGGCCATGGCATTCGCCGTTAACCGGGCGTCGATGAATGAGCGGGCGCGAGTGTGCAACTCACTATCATCGATTTTTTCGACATAGTCGCGCGCGCGCGCATCGCCTCTTGCCGCATAGAGACAACCGAGTATGAGATTGATTCGATCACGGTCGGCGGAAGTCTTTGCGTGATCCAATTGATTGAGGTACGTTTGTTCCCAGTCCTCTGACTTCTTAGCCGGGCGCATTGCGCTGCGAAAATCAGAGAAGTCGCGATCTCGAGTGTCCTGCGTCGTCAGCGGAGCCAGCGCTTCCAACTGCTGACGCAGGGCTGCGGTCAATGCAGCCGGCGCTCGCTCTTCGAATAAAGGCATCAACTGTTTGATCACCAGATAGTGACCATCATTCCCAGCCGAGTCTTGCTCCTGGCCCGGAACCGCCGGCGGCCGCAATAAAATGCCCGCCGCGGTGCGAAAGAAAGCAAGCTGCAGAGTTGGCGCAACCTCCGGTCGCGTTTGGCCTGGATAACCTTCGATACTGGCGCCCTCAGCCGTGAATCCCAAAAATAAGTGCGGAGTAAACAGATAAGATGAGAGAACTGAAACTGTGTTGGCGTCGGATAATGGATTCGCCGCGGCCAAGGCAAGCAAGGCAGCGTACCGCTCGTCAGCCGCTGCCGGGTTCTTTTCGCGCAGCGATGAAAGGAAGTCGACGGTTGCGTAGTTAATGACGCCGATCGCCGGAGCAGCAAATTGCAAAGCCGCTTCAGTCAGGTCAGCATCCAACAAATCCCGAGCAGCCTCCATTCTTTGTATCATCGACGCATCCCAATAACCGAGCGGGCCTGGACGCTGGCTCTTACTGGCGCCATCTTTCTGTTGTTGGCGCAGAAATTCTTCACCCAAGCTTCGATCGTGTTTGGCGGCCAGTCGCAAGACTTCGCGCCGCACCGCGGGTCGCGGAATAACGGCACTGTACCCGCTCGTTTGGGTGTGTCGCTGCAGGTACAAGCCCGCCCAGTATCGTTCGTCCGCCGCCTTTTCGGCGGCGTCGGTGGCCTCCCACGCGGCGCGGAACAAGGCTCTCGCCCGCTCCTTGTCGTTGTCCCAGAGCAGATCTGCTACGAGGGCCAGTGTCCGAGCGCGGGCAATCGCATCAGAAAACTTTACTGAATCCGACGCCAGAGTGATGAGCATTGACTGCACGCTCGCCCGGCGTTCTTCCAAGAGGCGCGCAAGTTCGGCATCTTTAGCGGTCTTATCCGCCGCGACAGTCTTTTGAGTTTGTTCCTTCTGATTTGCCTTGGGTTGTGCGGTGAGAGAAGTGTAGGTGAGCAGGAAAAAGCATGGCAGGAAGAGAAAGCAAACCCGTTTCATCCGATGACCTCCGGAAGACTGGAGTGTGGCTACTTGATTAAAATACCTCTCAACGGGTTGCTGACACCAGTCATTCGGTGACCAATACCTCTTCCGTGCGAAACACGCTATCGCGGCTCGCGGGCACCGATGTGTTCGGTTAAGCACGTCATCGATCTCGAAACTTCCAAACGGCACACAAAGGAATGAGGTGCCGCACGCTTGGCGCAGCACCTTGGGTTACCCAACAATAACTGCAGAGATCGAATCTCGCGCGTCCATTAAACGTCCAATAAGCGTTCGCGTGAGTCCTCAAAGTGCGGTAAAGTGCTATCCATGCCGCGTAGTTCCGTTGAATTACAATAGGTCGTTTCTCTTTCACGGCGGCGACACGGGTTCGACTCCCGTACGGGACGCCAAAAACTCTCAAGCACGCCCCGCATCCACAAAAACGTGAAGCGTCACACTCAATTCCAAAAACGCTAGCTTCCCGGAGTGGGGGTCGGGTTCGCTGACGGGACGTTGTATGCGGCGGACCAGACATGGTTGCTGCCGAGAACACAAGAAATGATGGCCCGCTTGCATGCCATCAAGGAGCAGCACATAGCCCGCGGAGCGGGCGTGAGCATAAAGCCTGGGGGCGTGAGCCGCACGGAGTCATTTGTTGATTTCAATTCGAGCCTGCGGAGCAGGCGTGAGCATAAAGCCTGGGCCGCGAGCCCCAGGAAAGATCAGAAACATTCATTCATAGCTCGCGGAGCGAGCGAAAGCGCGATTCGCAAATGGCGTAGCCTCAATGATGATTCGACTGTCGCCCGCTTCGCGGGCTTGGGCACTATCTCTACCGCGATCCTGGGGCTCACGCCCCAGAAACTATGAAGCCGGGTCTCCCAAAGTCGATTTGAAAGTTGGACAATGTCCAACGGTATACGAGTTTGGCCTTTACAGGTTGACTCAAAATCAGACTAAGA
>Ga0070698_100000137_pt1 | contig 65232 bp, 51 predicted proteins | sample KBSK1502metaG_FD_65477 | JGI IMG/M metagenome (GOLD analysis project Ga0070698, IMG submission 65477) | Corn, switchgrass and miscanthus rhizosphere microbial communities from Kellogg Biological Station, Michigan, USA - KBS K1-50-2 metaG | ecosystem: Host-associated > Plants > Roots >...
GTCGTCGTCAACGTGCGCGACCGCGAGAGCGGCCGCATGGGGACCGCCAAGGCGGACGTGCGAGTCGAGTAGTCGCAGGACCAGAGATCCCATTAGGCCGTGTGCGGCGGGCGGCGGGTCCTGCCGCCGGCCACCTCGCGTGCGCGACGTCGGGCAGATGATTGACCGAGACTAAGGGAAGGCTCCTCCGCACGCACGCGAGGGCTTCGTCCGGCGTCACCCGCCGCCAGCCCCAATCGGACTGAAGTCAGTAACGAGCACCGACTCCGCTCGCAAGCCCGCCGGCGGTGAGTGAAAAGAAGGGTGCGGAGTCTGGGCCTTCGGTTTGAACTCTCTCGGCGCCGGTCGCGTAGCGACCGCCTGCGCCGAAAGCCGGTCCTGCCGCCGGCCACCTCGCGTGCGCGACGTCGGGCAGATGGTAGAGCGAGACTGAGGAAAGGTTCCTCCGCACGCACGCGAGGGCTTCGACCGGCGTCACCCGCCGCCAGCCCAACCCGGACTGGAGTTCTCGTCGAGCACCGACTCCGCTCGCAAGCCCGCCGGCGGTGAGTGAAAAGAGGAAGATGAAAGTCTGGTCCTTCGGTTTGAACTCTCTCGGCGCCGGTCGCGTAGCGACCGCCCGCGCCGAAAGCCGGTCCTGCCGCCGGCCACCTCGCGTGCGTGGCGTCGGCCGGATGATTGAGAGAGGCTGAGGGAAGGTTCCTCCGCACGCACGCGAGGGCTTCGTCCGGCGTCACCGGCTTTCGGCCGCGGCATTGCCTCCGGCAACGGCGGCCGAGAGAGTTAACACCGTGGGCCCACAGATACCCACTCGTCAGAATCAAAGTTCCCCTTCGGTCGTAGGGCGGTGTGCCCCGGGCCGGGCGGGGTCGGACCGAGCGTCGTAGGCCGGGTCAGCCCTGCGGCGGCCCGCATGATGCTTCTTATGTCAGATCTGATATAGGCGCGGCAAAAAAAAGGCGGGCCCGAAGGCCCGCCTTTCCAAGAAGGAGAGGAGAGGCTAGAAGCGGACTCCGACGGAGAAGCGATAGGTCCGCGGCAGCTGATAGCCCTGCGGAGCAGTAGCCTTACCGAAGCTGGAACCGAGGGCGTAGTTCGTACCGAGGACCGGTGTTTGCGTAAATGGATTGAACGGGGTGTAGGCGGTTCCGCCATTGACGCGCGTCAAGACGGTGAAATCCGAGTCGGTGCCAAGGCGTCCTCCCGTAAAGGCCTTCTCGTTGAAGAGGTTCAAGGCCTCGGGCCGCAGGAAGAACTCCAGGGTCTTGTAGATCGGCACCGCGATGTTCAAAGCGATGTCGGTGCGGGTGACGTTGTCGGTCCGGAACGCACCGCGGCTGCTGAAGTAGTAGGTTTCCGAGGTCGGAGGAGTCTGGTACCCCGGGTTGGTCACGTACGCGCGCGGGTCCACGAGTCCGTTGGCGTCGTACGCTCGGCCGGAGTCGAAGTTCTCCAGGGCCGTGAACGTGACCGAACCGAAGCGGGTCGAGAAGTCATAGCCAACCCAGGCGCGCGCCCGGTGGCGCTGGTCGCCCTGAAGATATCCGGTCGAATTGACCGCGCTGCGCGCGAAGGCAATGTACTCGGGAAAGTCGAGACTGGCCGTGATCGGACCGCTTCCCAGGTTCTCGCCGTCGAAATTGCCGGTCAGGCGCGACCAGGTGTAGGTTCCACCAGTGAAGAGCGGGAACTGGAAGCGGTAGTTGTACTGAAACTGAACCGCAGTGTACTTACGGTTGAAGGCGTTGCTGTTGCCGACGATCCCGAGATCGAGGGTATTACCGAAGCTGTCCTTGACCCTCCCAGTCGACGTATTCGTGAACGAGGCATAAAAGTCGTTCCAGTCGCGGTAGATGAAGTCGATCTTGGCGACACCCCTGGTTCCGAGCGCCGCGCCGAAGCCAACTCGATATTCCTTGACGTTCGGGGACTTGAGAGCCCCCTCCTGAATGACCGTGTTGACACCCGGGATGCTGGACGCCCGCGTCGGCGTGCTCGAGGTCCCGCCGATCGAGTTGAACCAGGCGAAGACCTGCTGCAGTGCTTGTGCCGGGGTCAAGAGAGACGAGGTCGCAGCGGTCGGGGTGCAGTTGATGCAGGGTCCCCGATAGAACCAGTCGATCGCGGCGGGCTGGCCAGCGGGCGAGGAGGAGTCGCCGATCGAGTCGGCGAGTTGTGTGACGTACTGCGCGTAGCCTGCGTCGAAGATGAATTTTCCGTCTCCCCGAATGTCGTAGGAGGCTGCCAGGCGCGGTGAGAAGGCATGATCGTTGGAGACGAGGAATCCGCGGCTGTCTTTGCCGTTGTTCTTGTCGTAGCGAACTCCGACATTGAAACTCAGGTGCTTGTTGAAGTTGACCTTGTCATTCACGAAGACCGAGTCGGTCACGAAGTCCGTGCCCTGCGTGTCCTGGAAGATCGGCGTCCAGCGAATGAAAGTGCTGTCGCCCGGCGACTGGAAGACGGGGAAAACGTCGTTCCCGCGAATGTAGGCGCCAGTGCCGAAGACGCGGAAGTCGCTCCCCGACTGGTGGTTGTTGGCGAAGCGAAAATCCTTGAAGTGCTCATAGCCGAGCCGAATGTCATGGCTTCCGGCGGAAGCAGTCGACAGGAAATAGGAGCCCTTCGCGTTGAAGGACTCGTTGTCGCGCCGTTCGGGAGTCAGGTTGGAAAACGTCGCGCAGTTGTAGCGCGCGTTGCTCCGGGATCGGTCGAGGATGAGGGTGCCCTGAATCAAGTCGTTGAACGGGCAGCCGCCTCCCTGGAACGTGAACTTCTTCTTGGAGTACTGGGCCTCGACGAAGATCTTGTCCGTCAGGACGCCGTTGTAGGCGGCCGCAAGAAGAGTATTGGGCAGGTCCCGGGGTTGAATGCTGTTCAGATCGAGGATGTTGGTCGTGAATCGGTTGTTGTCTTCGTGGTTCTTGATGTCAACGTAGGTGAAGATCAGGTTGTGCTGAGGCGTGATGGCTCCCGTCAGCTTCCCCTCATAGCGCTTCTCATCGGTCCCATGGATATAAGCGATCGGCGTCGGGTTGATCGTCCCTTGTCCGGAGATCCCCGAACCCTGCGTCGCACGCGTCAGGTTGCTGTCGGTCAGCTTCGCCTGACGGCCAGCTCCGAAGAACCAGAGCCGGTCGCGAAAGACCGGCCCGCCGAGCGTCTCCTCGTATGTCTCGTTGGTCTTGTCTACACGCGCGTCCGTCGGGCTCGGGTTTACGCCCGAGCCGCCCGTGGCCGCGTCGTACGGGTTGTTTCCTGTCCACTTGTCGTTTGTGAAGGTCGTCCGGAAAGATCCGGCGAACGTGTTACCGCCTGACTTCGTGATCGCGTTGACCACGCCGCCGGAAAAGCGGCCGTACTCCGCCGAGACGTTTCCGGTGAGAACGGTCGTCTCCTGGATGGCGTCCTCGATGAAGAGCTGATGCGTCTGGCCCCGGATATTCTCGTTGGTGACCACTCCGTCGACTAGGAAGAGATTGTCGTAGGAAGGCGCGCCGGAGATTGCGATGGACGCCGTGTTGCCTTCGTTGCCGCCAGGGCCGTTGTTGTTCACACCAGGGGCGAGAAGAGTTGCCGCCTGGAGCGTGCGGCCGAGCGGCAGCTTCTCGATGAACTGCTTCTTGAAGTTCGCCCCGACCTGCGTCTCCTCGAGAATAGCCGCAGGATTGGCGTTCTCTCCGGTCACGATCACGGCCTCTTTCACGGCCGCGGGCTTGATCTCCGCGTCCACGCGGGAGCTCTGCGCCGCGCCGAGAGTCACCTTCTGCTGAACCGTCCCCATTCCCGAGAGCGTGAAGACGACGACGTAATCCCCGGGCGGAAGCAGGTTGAAGATGTAGTCCCCGTTCGCTCCAGACGAGGTCTCCCGCTTGCCCTGGAGGTTCGGCGAGGTCGCCGTAACCAGGACACCGGGCAGACCCACGCCCCCTTCGGCCGTCACCTTCCCAGTGAGGGTCGCTGTCGGGATGGCCTGTCCCAGCGCCAGCCCGGCTGCAAGAAAAAACCCCAGAACGGATAGAACTCGGTTGGTAAATCGACCTCGCATCCGATTCTCCTCCTCCAAAAGCGCCCGCGGGACCGCCGCCCCCGGGCAGTTCACATCCAGCTCGACCTTGCCCGCCCTCATAGCAAGCCGGACGCCACGGAAACTTTGTCGTAAAGCCTTTTAAAATCAATGCAACGTCGTGGCGAGCGAAGTGCCGCTTCCAGAATTTCGTACGTCAATCCAAGAATTTGATCTGAAAAACAAAGGGCCCCGCTCGCGCGGGGCCCCGGAAAAAGGAGAGCAGTCAGGCTAGAAGCGAACTAGAGCGGTCAGGCGATAGTTCCGAGGTACCTGAAACGACGAGCGAGCTGTTCCGGTCCCGAAGTTCGCCCGAGCGACAGAACAGGTTCCATTCGTCGGACTGGCATCGTCGCACCAGTTGAAGTTGTTGACGTTGGTCTGTCTCTGCTGGTCCGTGATGTTGAAGATCTCCCCCTTCACGCCGAACTCGATCGTTTTCCAGATGTTGCACGTAGCCTCGAGGGAGGCGTCGATCTGATAGATCGACGGAGTCGTCTCGGAGCCGCGCGGTTCGTAGTAGTAGACCTCCGTCGGTCCGCCGTTACGAGTGGTGCCCGGAATGAGCACGTTGACCGTGCGCTGCCTCTGATAGTGGATTCCGCTCGCGACCTGACCACCCAGACCGACCGCCAGATTGACGGGTCCAATGTTTTGCAAATAGGCCCCGAAGACCTTCACGCTGTTGTTGATGCTCAGTGTCGGTTGGCCAAGCTTGTTCGGTCCGTCGACCACGGTGGAGCACGGGATGATGCCGGTCCCGCTGCCTCCGACAGTGAGATCCACGGTTGTCCGGCAGTTCGAGTTCAAGTAGTCACCCAGCTGGCTCGCCGTGTCCGCTGTGGTGTTCGCGGTCGTTTTACCCCAGGCATAGCTCGCGTTGGCGTTCCAGTGGGCGGAGAAGCGCTTGTCGAAGACGAGCTCGGCGCCGTAGAACTTCCGCCGGCCGGGGCCATAGTTTGTATAGGTCGTCGTCTGGTTGCCTGAGGCATCCAGGACCGGGACGTCGTCGATGATGTTGCCCCATTTGCGATAGATGCCCGTCAGCGAAACCCCCATCGTGTTGCCGAGCTGCTGCCGGTAGCCGAGCGTGACCTCATCGTTGTAGGTCGGGTCGAGGCTTCCGGGAATCTGGGCGGAGCTGCCGGAGCCTGCGACATGATTGGAGAAGACATACTGCGTGCCGTTCCAAACGAAGTTGTCGTAGGTCGCCTTCTGGGCGAACTGACCGAAGCCGTCCGAGAAACTCTGCAGGACGAACTGGTAGAAGCGCCCGTATGTTCCAACCACAAGGCTCTTGCCGGTGCCAAAGATGTCGTAAGAAGCCGACAATCGGGGCGACACTGTGCCCTTGTTCACCGTCGTCCGACTGATGTCGTCGTCGGATTTCTGATGCTCATAGCGGAGCCCCAGCTCGAGGAAGAAGTGCTTGCCTACTTCGAACTTGTCGCGGGCATACAGGGCAATGATGTCGCCCTTCGAAGTCGAAGCGACCGGCGGAGCATAGTCCCGGCGCTGATCGGGGGCACCCGTGTGTGTCCGGAAGTCGAAAGACTTGTCCACGAAGAGCTGGTTGCCCGGGTAGGCGAACTGCGACGTGGAGTTCAAATGCTGGTAGTCCACGCCCGCTTTGAAGTTGTGGCTGTTTCCCCCGATGTTGGTGTAGTAGCTCACCGCGCCGAGCGCGCCCTGGCGGGGCCGGTTGACGAAACCGTCGAAGTTGGCCCCGTTGTACTGGAACCCATCGGCCTCGCTGAAGTGAGCGATGCCAGGCACCAGGGGATAGACGTCAATTCCGTGTTTCGAGGCGGAATTGCTCGGTCCGTTCCAGTTGTACTGGGCTTCGGCCGTCAGGTTCGGTCCGAAGACGCCTGTCAGGAAACCGGCGTACTGCTGCGAAGTCTGATCCTGGCCCGTATAGGCGGCGAAGTCCCCTGGGGGGCCGAGGCCTGCGTAGTTCACGATGAACCCGCTCGTCGGCGAACTCGAACCGCGTGCCGCGGCGGTGATCGAAGGGGTTAACTGGGCGGTGACCTTCCCGTCCCAGAAGCGATCCTTCGTGGACTGCTGGAAGTTCTCGCCCGAAACAGGAGTCGACTGCTGGCCGGTCGTGTTGTCGGCCGATTCGTACGCACCGAAGAACCAGATACGGTCCTTCCAGAACGGGCCGCCCAGCGTCACCGCGTAGCGAGGGTTCACATGATCGTACTTCACGCGCGCGAGCGAAGGGTGCGTGCACGTCGCTCCGCCCGGCGCGGACGCCGAAGCGGTGCAGACTGTATTGACGGTGCTGTTCGATGCGTTCCAGTTGTCGTTGGTCATGACGACCTTGCCCGATCCGGCGAAGTCGTTCGTACCCGATTTCGTGATGACGTTGATGATGCCGCCGGCCGCCCGGCCGTACTCGGCGGAAACGCCTGAGGTAATGACCGTGACTTCCTGAATGGCTTCGAAGTTCAGATTGCCGCCGAAGGTTCCGGTTGTCGGGTCTGTCGTGTCGGTGCCGTCGTAGAGCCAAAGGTTGTTGCTCGAGAGAGCGCCATGGACGCTGGGATTCGGGTTCGTGCCCGGCGTCAGGTTCACTCCGGGAGCGTTCAGGAAGAGATTCTGGTAGCCGCGACCGACGGGCATTTTCTCGAACTCCTTTGCCCGCTGGCGGCTCTCGAGCGATGCGTTGGTCTTGTCCACGATCGGCACCTCGCCGGTGACGACGACCTCGGCTTGCTGTGCCGAGAGCTTCATCGTGACGGGAACATCCGTCTTCTTCTGGTTCTCGACGAGGTTGTCCTTGACGCTGACCGTCGCGAATCCGGAGAGAACAACTGTGATGGTGTACCGGCCGGGTTGAACCTCGGAGAAACGGTACCGCCCAGTCGAATCACTCGTGACTGTGCGCGAGAAGCCTCGCTCCACGGACACGGCCGTGACAGAAGCGCCCGGAAGAGCGGCTCCCGTTTCGTCCTTGACCTGTCCCCCCAGCTCGCCGACGATGACGACCTGGCTCACTGCTACCCCGGCGCAAACCACCAGGACGAGAAAGAATAGAAAAGTAGTAAGTCGAGGATTCCTCCGCATGCGGTTCCCTCCTTAATTGGTATGCGCTAGCGGCAAGAGGTGTGCCACCGAGGACCGACAGAGGCGTGGTTTTCTTGAAACTTAAATTCAAGTAAACAAAGATCTTTACATGTTCTTGAGGAAAGATACGACCAACGGGAAATCAATTCTTTGGAGTTGAGTACGGCGGTTTGGATTTCCCGAGACGTCAGCGGAGGATCTGAAAATCCGCACGCCTCAAGGCCCGAGCGGCCGCCTCGGAATCGCCGTCGCGCACCGTCAGGTACAGCACGTAATCAGCAGGACCCAGACTCGACAATGGCAGCTCGACTCCCGCGAAGTACCTTCCGTTTCCGAGAGCTTGAAGCTTCGCCGCGAAGGGGGCCGGTGCACCTAAGGGCTCTCCGCCCCGCCGAAGCCGTGGCTCCAGAACGACTTTCGTGGGATCGGTGGGGTTTGCCACCTCCACGAAGTACCAGAGCGACTCGGAGGACGCGAACGCTCCGTCGGCGCGCGGCGGGAGGGCCGTTCCGGCGAAAGTGAAACCTCGATCCGACTTCTCCGAGGCTCGGCCGGGGCCTCGCGTGACGATCAGGGAGGAAACGGCGAAGCCGCTCTCGAGGGAAGGAACCTGGATCGGCGGCAGCTCCGCGGCGGCCAGCCGCTTTCCGGTCTCGTCGGAAAGGGCGATCCACGTGCGATACGAACCGGGAGGAAGAGAGAGACGCCGCATCACCACCTGGCCGACCGCCAGCGTCGAGAACGCCGACGAGCTCTCGGCAGGCTCACTCACCGTGGCGACTTCCTGTCCGTCTGCCCCTTGTACGAGAGCGTGCAGGAAAGCCCGTCGCGACGCGGATGGCGTGTAAATCCAGAAGAAGGTCTCGGGGTCCCCCGTCTCGTGAAACACGACGGCTGATCCGACAAACGCGCCCCCGTTGCGAGGGGCAGCCGGGGCCGCTTCCAGGAGCTGCCGGGCAGCGGCTGAGAGAGTCTGGCGCGGCAGCGAAGAGGCGCCCGATAGCACGGGCACCGTGGAGAGAGAAGGAACGAGGTCCGGGTTGACGATGCTTGCACGCGCGACTTGTTCCTTCAAATCGGCGAACAAGCCCGGGTCCTGGATGGAATCCGAGCGGCGGGAGGGCTCGACAACGATCTTGATGGCCACCGTGGGGCGATGGAGGACCTCGAGGATCCTCGGGGTCCGGTCGGGCTCGTAGAACCAAGTCGTCGTGGTCTCGTTTCCCTCGATGACAGCGACCGGAGTCACCCCCTCGCCCACGCGTCGCGTTGGCCGATCGGCCTGCGGCGGCGCCGTCAACTGATTCTGAATGCGCGCCGGATGACCGAGCACGATCGAGACCAGGCCGCGGGCCGTGCGCGAGCCGGGCGTGTTTGCAATTCCAAATCGCTGGTCGGCGGTCTTGATGCGCGCCAGCACCATCTCGTGAAACTCGTTGCGTTCCGAGCCGGGGGACGGATCGCGTTTGAGCCAGTACCGCTCGATGAACTTCTGTCGGGAATCGCGCGAATCGAGAGCCTTCCACTCGGCCCGTTCTGCAGCCGTCAGGAAGGAGGCCTCGGGCGAGCTCGCCCAATCCTCTTCGTCGCGGGTGCTCTGGGCGAGGAGAAAGGAAACGAGCAGTGCAAACCCAAGCAAAACGGGGACGATCACTCGTCCCCGTCGCAGGATTCGGTCGGCCGCGCTTCTCAACTCGTGGCCTAAGACTTCTTGGCCCTCGGGCGGGGGGTTGGAGCCGGCCCGGCCTTCGTTGCGGAGGCCTTGTCGGGCGGGGTTCCGTCCGGCTTCAGGACGACGAATTCCGCCTGCCGGTCCAGGCCCTTGAAGGCAGCCGAGTCGCGCGGAGCGTTCAAATCGCGGATATTCAGAGTGAAGGTGTAGTAGCCCGGCTCGAACGTCGCCAGAGGGATTTCGCTTCCGCTGGCGTAGTAGCCCGACGTGAGTTGCTGCATCTCGGCGGGGCCGGTGAAAGGCGCGAAAGCGGGCTTGCCGTCGCGCAGCACGCCGATCCGTTGCATGATGCGCGGCTTCGCAGTGTCCGCGGCCGCCGGAGCGGCGGCGCCGGCGGCCGGAGTCGAAGCCGGAGCGGGCGCGGCCGCTGCCGCGCCGGCGGACTCGGGCTGCTTCGGGTTGCTCACGGCATAGAAGTACCAGAGAGAGTCTTCCTTGGAGAACGACCGGTTGGCCTTCGGCTCGACCTTGATCGGCTTGTCGACTCCGAAGATGAACGGGTCGGCGGGACCCGGTCGCTTGCTCTGCGGCTTGAGCTCATTGGTCAGGATCAGCGGCGACACGTCGAAATCCGAGGACTTGGGCTCCAGCTTGAAGCTCGCCGAAGCGGTCTCCAACGCCGTGCCCCCGTCGGCCGGAAAGATGCCGAACGCGCCGCGGTAACTGCCGGCAGGAAGAACGATGGATCGCTCGAAGACCTTGTCGGTCTTGGCGCCGGTCTTCATGTCGGTCAGCGGCGCGTCCTCCCAGAACGAGGCCGCTTCGCCGCCCGAGTCGCTCGTGACGAGTCCCCCGAACTTCACGGGTGCAGCGGGAGCCTTGTCCCCCGGAAAATAAAACTGGAGCGCGTAGAACGGCTCGCCGGAAGAGGCGCGAAACGGACCTCCCCAGAACATCGCGGGCCCCGCGTCGGCCTTGGGGGCCTGCAGCAAGGGCTCCAACGCGCTGCGCGTCGCGGCGGGGAGAGAACCGGCTGCGGGAGCGGGAGGAGGCGCCGGAGCGGGACCGGTGCCGGCGACGGCGGGAACTCGCGGCGCGGTGGCGACGGGTGCTCCGGCCGGAGCTCCGGCCGGCGGCGCACCGCTCGGGGGCCCCGCGACCGCCGCGGTCGCCGAGGGATTCACGATCGATTTCTCCGCGAGTTTCGCGATCGCCCGATCCGCGTCCGCACGGTTCTGGATCTCATCGTTTCCCTTCGCGTTGTCGACGACAATTCGGAGGCGGAGCTCGCCGACTCCCAGGGACGGGTCGAACTTGTCTTTCTCATAAAGCCAGGTTTGCAGGATGCTGGAGCCCTGACTGACCCCGCCAAAAGCGTCCGCTCCCGGACGCGTGGCGCTCGCACCGGACGTTCCGAGCCCCGTGTCGGCGGCATCCGCGCCGGCACCGGTGCGGACCTGAGAGACCCGGCTGGGTCCGCCAAGGACGACGAGGAGCCGGCCGCGCGCGGACTCGGAGCCCTTCTGGCGCCTCATCTTGAACTGCTCGTCGGCGGCCGCGATGCGCCGCGCGATCTCCGCTTTGAAGCGTTCACCGCCGCGCTTGGCCCAGTAAGCCGCGATGAACTGTTCCGCGTCGGTATCGCTGCCGACCTTCGCCCACTCCTGCCTCTCCTCGGGCGTCAAGAAGTACGCCTCCGGAGACTTCGGCCAATCCTTGTACTTGGTCAGCTGAGCCGTCGCGAGCGCCGCGATGGCGAGCCCGGCGACGGCAAGAAAAGTTCTTTTCACAGTACCTCCGTTCATGGGGTGGGGATTCTATCGCGCCCACGTCGCTCCCGCTCGGTCGGGATCTGCGCCTCACGGCGCACCGGCGCTCGGCTCGCCCGGATGCGGGCTCGACCGCGCGCCTGATCCCTCGCTCGCTCACGCTCCCGCGGCGCGCGCTTCCTCCCCTCTGGGAGACTACGCGCGCCGCGACCCGGACTGTTATCGGGTCGGCGAAACAAGAGGGTTTCGACTTCAAGTTCTCGGCCGTTGTTCGCGCGCCGCGAAGTGGCGCCAACAGGAACCGACCTGAGAATCGCGCGATCAGGGGCCGGCGTGATTACGAATTCGACGGGCGACACACGAAGGTGTCGGATGAGGATCGCTATCTCTTGTCGACCTTGGCGAGCGCGAGGCCCGCCGGCAACTTGACGAGCGCATAGCGCCGATCCACGCCGCCGCGGCGAATGTCCACTTCCTCCCGCAGCACGCCCAGAAGATTCTCCACGTCCCCTTGCATCTTTTCGATGCGCTCTTTCATGTGGAGAATGACTTCCACTCCGGCCAGGTTCACGCCGAGGTCTCGCGTCAAAGTCAAAATGATCTCCAGCCGCTCCAGCGTGTCGGCGTCATAAAGGCGGGTTTTCCCCTCCGTCCGGGCGGGCCGCAACAGGCCCTCGCGCTCGTACATTCGAAGCGTCTGAGGATGAATTCCAAATCGCTCGGAGACCGTTCCGATCCTGTAGACGCCCGGACGCGTGCTCTTGCTCACCGCGGCCTCCGCGACTCGACGGGAATCGGCTCACCCGGAGGGCTCTTGATGGCGATGACCTTGAGCACTCCGGCGCGAAGAGTCGCCTTGATACGAGCCGGATCGATCGTCGCCGGCGCGGGGAACTCCCGCGAGAAGCTGCCGTAGATTCGCTCCATTCGCACGAAGTTTCGCGGATGCACGCCGGCTTCCGCCCGTCGATGACCCGCAACCCTCAGCTTGCCGTCGAGCGCTTCCAGCCGCACATCCTCGAGGCGGACACCCGGCAGCTCGATCTGGAGAATGATCTCCTCCGGTGTCTCGTAGACGTCGGCAGCCGGAGACCAGAGCGCCGCATCCAGGCTGTCGTCATCCGGAAACTCCGTGCGATGAATCGTTTCTTCGAAGAGACGGTTCATCTTCTCCTGGATCGCGAACAGGTCCTGGAGCGAGTTCCAGTGGAAAACGGACATGGGGTTAGTCGACAGTTTACAGTCGACAGTCGACAGTCGGGTACGGCTTTTCCGCCGGCCGGCCTCCCCGACCACGGTCCACTGTGGACTGTCGACTGTCGGCTGTTGACTTCTTCCTCACTTCTTCTCTGCGTCCACGTACTCGGTGTCGATGACCTCGTCTTCCTTACCCGAGGAGGGCGAGGGGCCGCCGGCCGAAGGCCCCGCTCCCGGCCCGGAGGAACCCTGGCTCTGCGAGGCCGCCGTCCGGTACATCGCTTCGGCGATCTTGTGAGAGGCCTGCTGCAGCCGTTCCGCCGCTGCGTTCATGTTGGCGGCGTTGCCGCTCTCCAGCGCCTTCTTCGCGTCCGCGAGCGCCGACTCGAAGTTGGAGACTTCCCCCGGATCGAGCTTGGACTTGTTCTCGTTGTAGCTCTTTTCCGTCGAGTAGATCAGGCTGTCGAGCCGGTTCTTGGCTTCGATCTCCTCGCGGCGTTGGCGGTCCTCATCCGAGTGCGACTGCGCGTCCTTCACCATGCGGTCGATCTCTTCCTTGTTGAGGCCAGAGGACGCCGTGATGGTGATCTTCTGCTCCTTGCCGGTCCCCATGTCCTTGGCCGAGACATTCAGGATCCCGTTGGCGTCGATGTCGAAGGTGACCTCGATCTGCGGGACACCCCGCGGCGCCGGGGGAATTCCGACGAGGTGGAACACGCCGATCGGCTTGTTGTCCCGCGCCATCTCGCGCTCCCCCTGGAGCACGCGGATCTCGACGGAAGTCTGATTGTCCGCGGCCGTGGAGAAGACCTCGCTCTTCTTGGTCGGAATCGTCGTGTTGCGCTCGATGAGCTTGGTCGTGACTCCTCCGAGCGTCTCGATCCCGAGCGAAAGCGGCGTCACGTCGAGCAGCAGCAGGTCCTTGACGTCTCCCGCGAGGACGCCTCCCTGGATGGCCGCTCCAATTGCGACGACCTCGTCCGGATTGACGCCCTGGTGGGGGTCCTTGCCGAAGAGCTCCTTGACCAGCTGCTGGATGCGGGGCATCCGCGTCTGGCCGCCGACGAGCACGACCTCATCGATATCCTTCGGCTCGACGCCGGCGTCCTTCAAGGCCTGCTTGCACGGAGGGATCGACCGGGAGATGAGGTCTTCGATCATCTGCTCGAGCTTCGAGCGGTTCAGTTTCAACTGGAGATGTTTCGGTCCCGAAGCGTCCGCGGTGATGAAGGGAAGGTTGATCTCGGTCTCGACGACGCTGGAGAGCTCGATCTTCGCCTTCTCCGCTGCCTCCTTCAGGCGCTGCATCGCCATGGGATCCTTGGAGAGGTCGACCCCCTGGTCCTTCTTGAACTCGGCCAGGATCCAGTCGATGATTCGCTGGTCGATGTTGTCGCCGCCCAAATGGGTGTCGCCATTGGTCGACTTGACCTCGACGACGCCCTCTCCGACCTCGAGAATCGAGATGTCGAAGGTCCCGCCTCCGAAGTCATAGACGGCGATCGTCTCGTCCTTCTTTTTGTCCAGGCCGTAAGCCAGAGCCGCGGCCGTCGGCTCGTTGACCAGACGCTCGACCGTCAGGCCGGCGATCTGCCCCGCGTCCTTGGTCGCCTGCCGTTGAGAGTCGTTGAAGTACGCCGGCACGGTGATGACGGCGCGGGTGACTTTCTCGCCCAGATACGCCTCGGCGGCTTCCTTCAACTTTCCGAGGATCATCGCGGAGATCTCCGGCGGCGACCACTCCTTGCCGCCGGCGACGACGCGCACGTCGCCGTTGGGGGCCTGGGCGACCTTGAAGGGCACCATCTTCATTTCCTCGGTGACTTCGGGATATTTCCGACCCATGAAACGCTTGATCGAGTAAACCGTGTTGGCCGGATTGGTGATCGCCTGACGCTTGGCCACCTGGCCCACGAGGCGCTCGCCGGTCTTGGAGAACGCCACGACCGATGGCGTCGTCCGGTTCCCCTCGGCGTTAGGGATGACGACGGGCTCGCTTCCCTCCATTACGGCGACGCACGAATTGGTCGTGCCGAGGTCAATTCCGATGATCTTGCTCATTTCTCACTCCTCAAAGGGCGGCCTGCCGGGAGAGACACACTCCACCGTTTTCAGGCCACCGACCTTCGGAGGCTACAAGTTGAGTGACCGATTGTCAAGTAAGAAAAAGCGCTATCTAAGCGTATCTCACTAAAGTAATGGACTCAGAGAAAGCTCTTCCTACTCAACCACTTGGACCCCTGGCCGCCGATCCTGGACCCTCGAGCGAGACCCGGCTGGCCGGATCTCGGCGACCGGAGCAAGGGTGCGGTCCAAAGAGAGATCCAGGTCAATGTTGCCTTCGGCGTTGCGGCCGTAGAGCCCGAACTTGCCGTCCTCGGATCGAAGAATATAGCGATAGGAACGGCCGTAGGGGTCCTCGAGGGCCCGTTCGGAAAGGACGCCCGCCACCACCAGATCCTCGAGGCTTCTCGGATACTGACCGGAGGAATCGTAGAAGACGCGGACGGCTCGCTCCAGCGCGACCAGCCGGGCAAGCGAAACCGACTTGAAGAGAGTGGCGGATTCGCTCGATTGCGCCGGCGGTCGAAGCAGAAGATTCCAGGGATTGCGCGGAACGAGCCAGACCGCCAGCAGAACGACCCCGAGGATCGCCGCCCAGAGCAGCACCGGCGCGGCGGGCAGGCGGGAGGGACGCGGCGCCGGGCGGGCGGGTAGAGCAGCGGGCCGCGGCAACCCTTCCACGATCAGATTGCGGTCCGAGAGCTCCGCCAGACCTTTGTACACCTCGAAGTCGGAAAGAAACGCTCTCTCCAAGAGGTCGGTCACATCCCGCTTTCCGTCGACCCATCTCCACGTTTCCGCCTCCGCTCGCGAAACCGCCAGGACGCCCTCTCCCGCCTCCTCGCCTCCGTGCACGAGGTGGAGTTTCTCGACGCCGGGTGCCCGGCGATACACGATGTCGCGCGAGCGCACCTTCTTCTCGAGCATCGGCCACTCGTCCATCATCTGCGCGGCTTCCATCAGGATCGACTCGGTGGGGACGGGCGACATGTGATCGGCGTCGTAGTCGATGGATGCTTCCTGGGTGAATCGGAAGCGGCCGTCGGTCCATCGGAAGCTGGAAAAGACAATTCGGAAGATCTGAAGACGCAGCGCCTCGCGCAGATCCTCGGGGGTGACCAGGCGCTCCCGGATCAGGAGAAAGCCGAGGCGCTGCTGGGACTCCTTCTGGAGGTGCAGGATTCGCGCGAGCTGTTCGTCGTTGATCCGACCGCCCCGCACGAGCAGCGAGCCGATCCGGTTGTCCAGCCGGTGTGTGGCCGATTCCGCGGACACGACCTGTCCGCCGAGGAAGGAGATGGTGACCGTATCGTCCGGGCCTTCGACGACCAACACTCCGCTCTTGCGCTGAAGGCCCAGCACTTGAAAGATGTCGTTGATCGAAAAGACGCGCAGCGTCCCTTCAAGGCCCATGAGATTCCTTCCAGGCGCTCCGCTGCGAAAACAGCCAGACGATTCCAGCCAGAGCGAGTGGAGCAACGACGATGGCGCGCCAGGCACGCGGCGGAGGCAGCGGCCGGAGATCGTAGAAGTTCACGCTGATCATCGCCGCCGCGATGAGGAACAGGAAGAGAAAGAAGACCAGAAAGGAGACCACCGGGCGGTCGGCGAGCTCCGAATGGGTTCCCGGCAACACCAGCGAAGTCACACGGCAGCTCCAATCCTTCCAGAGGGTCCGCCGTCGAATCTCCCGGGTCTGCGCGACGTGCGCCTCGATTCCGGGCGACTCCTTGCGCAAGTAGAGGCGCACGCACTCGGAACAGTAGAGGGCCGACTCTCCCATCTTCTTGCAGAAGGAACAGAAGGGCCCGCCGCACCGGTCGCACTCTCTGGCCAGGAGCTGGCGAGACTCGAGTGTCCCCGTCCAGAGGATTCCGAGGACGAGAAGAACCCAGGGGCCCAGAGTCAGGGGCGAGAAGACGAGATCCGTGAGACGCAGGGGCGTCGCGTGGCCCGGAAGCCGGCGGCTCTTGGGCTGCGCATTCCACTCTTCGACTTTGCGACGCGCGCGAGAGACCGGGTATACCGCCGACACCACGCGCGCCAGGGTGAGGCGGTCCGCCCAGCCGCGGACTCGCCCGTCGGAAATCCCGCGAGCCTTTGCCATGGCGGTGGCCTGGCCGTCGAAGTCGTAGGCCTCGCCCCGCGCGATGGAAAGGTTGTAATACGCCTCCGCCGCTCCGGGAGCCCGCGAAGCGGCCGCTTCGTAGTCTCGGATAGCCGCGCCGAAGTCCCCATCCTGAAAATGGACGTTGCCGCGGTTCAAGAATGGCCGGTAGTCGCCGGAATTCGCGGCGATCGCGCGATCGTAGGAGGTCAGCGCGCGCTCCGAGTCTCCCGAGCGCTCGGCATACATGCCCAGAAGAAACCAGACATCCGGATCTTCCGAAAACACGGTCGAGGCCTGGCGGAGGCCGTCCTCCGCGCTCCCGTCCTCGCGCTGTTCTTCCAGGTCGACGGCGGCGACATACAGCGGGGAACGCTCGATGATGTTCTCGCGCGCCACGACGGCGGCGACAGGAGCAATCAGTCCGAGCAGCCCCAGCGCCACGCCCAGCGCCCACCGCTCCCGCTTCGAGGCGTATGGGAAGACCAGCGCCGCCCAGCAGAGCGCGGCCCAGAATGGTCCCAGCCCGAAAGCGAATGGCAGCGCGAAGACGAGCACTCCCAGCGGAAGCGCCGCCCGGGGAGCGAAGTAGCGACTGGAAACTTCCTCCAGGTTGTGCGCGATCCGCGGGGAATGGTGGATGATCAGAGCCAGCACGAACGCGATCACCGCCGCCGCGAATGCCGCCGCCGCCCAGATCGCGAGGGAGGAAAGGACGGCTAACCGCGATTCGTGCGTCGCGAGAAGCGTGACTCCGACCTCGGGGATCCGGCGAAACGCGTCTCCCCACGCTCGCTGCCGCAGGAGAAACCCGATGCGGGAGAGATGCGCGTCGAGGTTGGCATCATCGAGCTCGACGGCGGTCTCGAAGGCGCGCCGCGCCCGCTCCACCCGCCCGCCCGCCTCCGCCCTGCGGCCCTCGTGGACTGCCGTTCGGGAGAAATCCGAAAGGCGATGGACTCCCACGGCTCGCGCCGTCCTCTGCATGTCGGCGCGCGCCGCCGCGGCGGCGCGCGTGTCGTCCTCGAGATGAGCATTCAGGAATTCGAACCATCGCGCGCGGTAGAGGCCGCGCGTGACCGGTGGGGGCAGCGGAGACACGGGCTCCTGAGCCAGGAGAGCCGCGGCCGGGCAGATGGTGGCGGCGAAAAGGAAAAACAGGACGGGGAATTGCAAATCGGGCATCCGGAATCCAGGGGCGCTCCTCCGGGCGGAAGCCTTCACGACGTCTTCTCGATTCCCGGCTTCCGCTTCCCGATTCCCGGCTCGCGCTTCACTTGGCGGGCCGACGCGACATCTCCACAAAGGCGAGGCGCAGCTCATAGAGCGCGCGGGAGAGGAAGTCCGTCTCTTCGAAGGAGAGGTTGCCGCGGGTCTTTTGCTCGAGAAGGGCGAGCCAGTCGATCATCTGCTTGGCCGCGGCCAGGTCACGGTGCGCTCGCCCGCCCGCATCGGACAGAAGGCCGAGCGCGGCATAAGCGTTGGTGGCGATCCAGCCGACCAGCGCGCCGAACGGGGTCCTCGGCTCCCGCGGCTCGGGCGCACCCTCTTCGCTCGAGGGTGGGGGCTCTAGCCCGGGGCCGGCTCGTTCTGCCTCGGCCGGCGGCGCCGGGCTTGCGGGCGCCGCCTCCCGCGCGGGCGGACGGGGAGGTTCCCGCTCCTCCGGCTCGTAGTCCGGGCGAAGCTCCCCCTCGGCAGTGAACATGCGGCGGTCGAAGACTCGAATCGGTTTCTCTTCTTCTTTGGTCATCGCGAAGCGTAAATTTTAACCCGAATCGTTCGATAGCGCCGAGGGCGGCAGATAACGCCCGGTCCTCAAAGGCGCTCGTTTGCCACCCTGGCCGCTGTTTTTTGAGACGCCCGGTATGATCCCCGACATGTCGGAGCCACTGCTCGACTTGAGCGCGCTGGTCGAAAAGCTACGCCGCGAATGCCCCTGGGACCGAGAGCAGACATTCGACACCTTGAAGACCTTCCTCCTCGAGGAGTGTTACGAGACGTTGGAGGCCCTGGACGCCGGCTCGCCGGAGCGGCTGCGCGAGGAGCTCGGCGACCTGCTCTTTCAGGTTTTTCTCCTGGCTCGGCTGGCAGAGGAACAGGGATGGTTTGCCGTGGGAGACGTCGCGGCGCTCGTTCGCGAAAAGATGATCGACCGGCATCCTCATGTCTTCGGGGAAACTCGCGCCTCCAGCTCGGCAGAAGTCAAGCGCACCTGGGAAACGCGCAAGCGTCGAGAGAAGAGCTCGCACGACGACCCACTGGAGAGTATTCCGGGCTCGCTTCCCGCCGTGGCGGCGGCTTACCGACAGACCCTGCGCGCCGCAGACCTGGGCTTCGACTGGGAGCGGGATGCCGACGTTGCGACCAAGATCGAAGAGGAGCTCGAGGAGTGGCGGGTGGCCGCGGCGAGTGGCGACGATCAGACCGAGCAGAAGGAGATCGGCGATCTTCTGCTATCGGTCATCAATCTCGCCCGCCGCCGCAAGATCGATCCCGAATCGGCTCTCCGCCAGACCAATGCTCGCTTCCGTGCGCGATTCGCCGGGGTTTCCCGGCGGGCCCACGCCTCGGGCCGCGAGATCGCGGAGATTCCGGCGGCGGAGCTCGATGGTTACTGGGAGGAAGCGAAGAAGGAAGAGTAGTTCTCAGTTCTCAGTTTTCAGTTAGCAGTTTTCACTTCTCGGGCTCGATCCAAAACTGATTACTGATGACTGATAACTGAAAACTACCTCACAAGCTCCCCCACTCGAACGAGCTTCACGCCTTCTCGTTGCAGCCTCGGCAACTCCCGTTCCAGAACCGCGAGAGTCGCCGCATGAGGATGTCCGATCGCGACCGCGGATCCCTCTCGTCGGGCGCGAGAGGCCAGCTCGGCGAGCGACCTCTCGATGGCCGGCTCCGTCGAGACGTCGTCCAAGAACACGCGCCGCGAGACGGCTCGCACACCGGCGGCGCGGGCTTCGGCTTCGCCTACGGTTGCGTCCGTCGTTCGACTGTCCACGAAGAAGAGCCTTCGTCGAGCGAGAACTCTCATGATCACGCGCATGACGCGCGTGTCGGCGGTTGCCGCAGAGCCCATGTGGTTGTTGACGCCGACCGCTCCGGGAACAGTGTCGAGATCCGCTTCGAGGATGCGGCCCAGCTCTTCGTCGGTCTGGGCGAGCAGCAGAACGCCGGGGCCCGGACGCACGGACGGAAAACCCCTGGGCTCCATGGGGAGGTGAAGAAGGACTTCCACGCCCGAGGCCTCCAGCTGGCGCGCCGCCGGAGCACTTCCCGCCAGGGCGGGCAACACGGCCGCGGAGAAAGGCGTCCGCCAGCGGGAGATGCGTTCGACGGCCGCGGGATCGTTGCCGAGATCGTCGATCAGGATGGCGATCTGAGGCAGCGACTCAGCCTGCTCCGGCAGCAGGACCTGCGGACGCGGGGACGCGGAGACGCGGGGACGCGGGGACGTGACGGCGCGGGGACGCGGGGAGGCGGAGACGCGGGGAAGAGACGCGGGTGGTGGGACCGGCTCGCGAGGTGGGCGAGTCTTGAGATAGAGCACGACAGCGAGGACGAGGGAGAGAAGAGCGAAGAAGACCGTCGCCGGAGAGATCCGGGAGCGCCTGCTCAACTTATCGAGATGCCGATCCGAATCCGGTGCTGGTTCGCCTCACGCCTCACGCGTCTTGCGCCTCAGGCGGCCCGTTTGGCCGGCGACGCCCCTCTCGCGATCTCGAGCCCGCGGGTCAGGATCAGGTCCTTGCCCTCGCCTTCCCCCGGAAAAACGATCACGCGTTCGTCGGGCGCAAGCCCGTGCCCGGCCAGCAGCGTCCCCGAAGGAGACCGATAGCGGGCCACTGTCATGTAGAGCGTTCCTCCCGATTCCGTTGGGATTGGCCTCTGGACGATCGCCATCCCCACCGTGGCTTCTCCCACGGTGATTCCCTCGGCGCGGTCATGCAGGGCCGCCGCGAAAACCTCCGAAGGTCCTCCCGTCGCATCGTCTGTGAGAAGGACCGTGCGTCCCTTCCAGACCCGTTCGCCCGTGACCTCGAGCGGAGGCAGAGTGGCTTTTCGGGAGACCACCTTTGCGATCGGGCCCTTTCCCGTGAACAGCGCCGCCGACGGACCGGCGTCGGCAATTTCTCCTCCGATCGAGCCCCGCAGATCGAGAATCAGGCGAGAGATCGAGCGGCGATTCGCCTCTTCCAGCGCCTGCCGTACGGCGTCAGCCGTCTCTCTCGTGAAGGAGGGAATCCGCACGATCGCCACATCGCGTTCCCAGCGCGTCGTGACGGGAGCGGATGTGAGCTTCGCGCGCGAGACTTTCAGCGGAACGCGTTTTTCGTCGCCCCCGCGAAACAGCACGAGGTCGACATGGGTTCCTTCCGGCCCTTCGAGCGACGCCTTGACCTTCCAGAGGGGAAAGTTGCGCACCTGCTTGCCGTCGATCATGTCGATCAGGTCGCCCGGCTTCACGCCGGCCTTCTCGGCAGGCGAACCGGGCAGCGGAGCGACAACATATGGGAGCCCTCCGCGCCGCGCCAGAACGATCCCCGGTCCGACTGCGCCCGAGCCCAGTTGGGCGCGGTAGGCGGCGCGTTCCGAAGCGGGGACGTAATAGGAAAAGGGATCGAGGGCGTCGGACATCCCGTCGTAGGCCCCCTGCAGGAGGGCTTTCGTCTCGACCGGCTCGACGTAGTTCTGGCGGGTCAGGCTCAGCACGTCCGAGAAAATCGTGAGGGCGCGAGTCGCGGGATCGCGCCCCGAGCCGTTGGGATTGGTGACGGCGCGGATCGAGACGAGCGCCGCCACGGAGCCGACCACGAAGAGAAGACGGGAGCGGTTGTTTCGCATCATTGGGATGGTAACACCCTGATAACCGGAAAGCTTTCAGCTATCAGCTTTCAGCTCTCAGCTAGAAAAAAGTACGGTGTCTGGCTGAAAGCTGAGAGCTGTGAGCTGAAAGCTTTATCGCAACCAAGCAACGGGATCGCTGGCTTTCTGATGATCTCTGACTTCAAAGTACAAGCCCGCCTCCTCGCGGCCCGGGCCGGTCCCTGCCGTGCCGACTGATCCTCCGACCGGGACGTAGGAACCGGCGGCCACGGCGACCGACTGCAGCCAGGCGTAAAGAGTGAACACGCCGTCGCCGTGGTCCAGAATCACGAGGTTGCCGTACTCCGGGAGCCATTGCGCATAGACGGCGCGGCCGCTGTAGACGGCGTGAACCGGCGCTCCCGCCGCCAGCGCGATCGAGACTCCGTTTGAGACGGTCCACGCGTCAAACCGCGGATGGCGGTGGCGCCCGAAGGTCTCCGTCAACGCCCCCTTGGCCGGCCAGTCCAGGACCCCTTTCCAGGGGCGGATTCCGCCAGAGGCGTCCGCCGGCTCGCCGGAAGACTGCTTCGCGAGGGTCTCGAGCAATCGCTCGAGACGCTCCGCCTTCTCCGAGAGGCTCGCGACCTCGATCTTGTTGGAAGCTGCTGTCGACCGCTCCTGCCCGAGCAGCGCCTCCCGGTGGTGCCGCAACGAAGCCAGGTTGCCGAGCTCGCGGCGCTGCGAGAGAAAGGTCTGGTCCATCTCCTTCTTCAGCTTCTCTTCGAGAGCGAGATCCCGATCCAGGCGTTCCTGCGCGGCCCGATAGGAGGCGAGCAGTGCTCCATCCCGTCGCGCCAGGGCGTCGAGCCGGCCGACGCCCTGGAGAAAACCGGCCACGTCCCGGGCCTCGAGCACCACCCGAAAGTAGCCGTAGCGTCCGAGCCGATGCAGCACTCGAGCCCTCGTGACGAGGGCCCGGGCGAATCGGTCGGAGGCGGCCACCGCCCCCGCGCGTTCGGTCTCATTCGCGTGAAGCTGGCGTGTGAGCTCCTCGCGACGAGCGGAGAGAAGCTGCGTTTCGTGCTGGCCGATCTCGATCTTCCAGCCCAGTCGCTGGATCTCCTCCGACAGAGTCGAGACGTTCTTCTGGCTCTCGGCCAGCCTGCTTCGCAGCGAAGCGATGCGGGAGCGGATGGCTTGGAGATCTTTGTGACGCTCTTTTTCCGGAGAGATTGTTTGCCTCAGAAGTCCTGAGGCCAGAAGTGACAAGTGACAAGTGACAAGTGACAAGCGAAGAAGGCGCATCTCAGTTTTCACTCGTCACTCGTCACTCGTCACTTGTCACTCGTCACTCGTCACTTGATCCTTCACCACAAGGATTTCCCTGCAGCATCGGCTGGCGCTGGCGCGCCGAGCAGGGCCCTTACCGACGCAGTGGCATCGGCAATGCCGGGAATGTGCTCGGCATGGAAGGCCTTCGAGGAGAAGAAGACGCCGCGCACGAGATCGGGATCGAGCGAGCAATGGTCGCCGCTCCAGACGTCTCGATTGTCTTCGAACACGGTCTGAGTGGGCACGCCGAGCGAAGCCTGCCAGGAGACGCGGTAGCCCGGCCGATTCGTCACGATCAGATCCGGAATGAGCCGCGGGTCGTACCGCCGGTAGATCTGTTCGCGGCGGAAAACGCGGGAGACCGCGCGCTCGCGGGTCTTCGGATCGGTCAGAGCCTCGAGACGCTCGCTGATTTCCGAGCGAAGACGCTCGTACTCCGCGCCGGGAGCGACGATGCCCCCTTCTTCCCGCCCCTTCAAGTTCACGTAGATGTCGCCGAGACCCATCGCGTACGCGCGCGATTTGCTCCAGTCGACCGCCTCCCAGAACTGGCCCCGCGAGAAGAGGGCTTCGAGGCTCTTGCGCCGCGCGTCCCCCTTGAGCATGAGGTAGCCGTTCTCCACAAGCCATGTATTGTAATTGACGGATCGCCGCCAGGTCGTGAAGCCATGGTCGGAGAGCACGATCAGAACGTCCTCCGGGGCGAGCACTCCGGCGGCCTCCCCCACAATCGCGTCCATCGTCTCGTAGGACTTCTCCACCGCGTCTCCGTATTTGGCGGCGAGGGCGGCGTCGTAGGCTGGATGCTCTTTGTCGCGAAACCGCCAGAAGACGTGAGCCACGCGGTCCGGAAACTCGAAGTAGTGGAAGAGGAGGCGCGGCTTCTGCTTGAGCAGCGCCTCGAGCATTCGGCGGTCCTGGGCGACGGTCGCCGCCACGTCCTCGAGGAACGCCTGTTCGGGGAGGGTGCCCGACTGGATCGACCACGTATCGATCGCCCATCCCATCGTCTTGTAGCGTCCGAAGTGCTCCACCAGCTCTCGCGCGAAACGGCGCGGCGCGGAGATGTCCAGGCCCGGAGGAAGCTTCTCCGGGTCGAACTGGATCGGCGAGAGATACAGGCCGATCTCCGGATTGACCCGGTCCAGCCGGAAGCGGCCATAGCCGTGGACCGAGATGAGAGGGTTGATCCGAAACGTCAGCGATAGCCAATCGCTCCAGGAGCCGGGCTTCAATTCCCGAGTCTCGCCTCCCGCGTCAATCGACAGCCGGTCGCGGGACGCGGGAACCGTCAGGGCCAGCGGCAGCTCGATTGCCCCCGGCTTTCCGAACGGCTTTCCAGGAGGCCCGGCGATCTTGGTCACCTGGCGTCCGACGTTGGTCTCCAGGCGCACGAGCTCGATGGAAAAGTCGTTGCCTTCCCGCGGGGCGAAAAACGGATCGGACGTGAAGTAGAACGGTTTCCCGATCCGACCGGAGATGTCCGGCACGCCGAGGCCCGACAGCATCTGGCCGTCCGGCAGAGGCTCGGGCGGAAAGGTCACAGGCACGCGCATCACGGTCGCGGGACGCGCGCCCGCCTCGCTCCAGAAGGTCTTTCCCTTTCGCTTGTTCTCGACGAAGGGCCGGGTCGGCGGAATGTACGCGCGGACGGCGAGCAAGACGCCCGCGCCGGCGGCGAGGCCGAGAAGTGCGAGGGCGACTCCCGTCACGCGCCATCGGCGACCCACGAGGAGCGCGACCAATCCCAGAAACAGAAAGACAGCAGCGCCGAGTACCGGTCCGGTCGCCCGGCCCAGGAACAGCGGTTTCTCGACTTCGTCCGCGACGGCGAAGGTGGGCACGCGGTCCGCGGGGTTGCGCTTCAAGAAGTCGAAGATCTCGTGCCCGCCCGGATCGAGGCCGGTCGAGAAGGTCGCCCAGGAGACCGGCGTCTGCGCCGGCACCGTCGGAGTCAGCGGCGAGTAGCCGCCGCGCTTCTTCAGCGCGGCTAAGTGCGGCAGTCGGCCCGCCGCCAACATCTGCTCGACGATGCCCGCATCGACTCCGTCGAATCCGAGGATGACGACTCGAGGGCCGCTCTTCTCGTCGGCCAAGGCGGAGCCACCGAGAAGGAGAAGCGTCGCCGCAAACGCGAGGATTTGTCTACGAGCCATTGCGGATGATGAGTTTACAGGTTCGGGACTCGGGACTCGGGACTGGGGACTGGGGACTGGGGACTCGGGAAGCAATATATCAATCTTGATATAACCTTCGCTCGACGCCCGGCGCCCGGCGCCCAGCGCCCAGCGCCCAGCGCCCGCCAAAGCGTCCCATAGAATCCCAGCGATGACCGCCCGCACCGAGGAGATCTCCTCCCTTCTCGCTCGCATCCCGGACCGAGCGATCCGCGAGCTCTTCTCGACCGAGTTCATCCTCTGCTGCGAAGAGTTCGACCGTTTCACGACCGCGATGGTCCTGCGCCTGGTGCAGGAGCTCGAAATAACCGAAGCTCTCGACCGTGGCGCGACAGCGCTCGAGATCGTTGCCGAGAAGGGCTGGGCTCCCAGAGCGGAGGTCCCGATCGGCTGGTTTCTGCGCAAGCTTCAGGAAGAAGAAATTCTCGAGAGAATCGGCGACGGCCGCCAGGCCCGGTACCGGGCGCGCGGCCCGCTGCCCATCCCGGATCCGGACGGGGCAGAAGCACGGGCGCGCGCGATCGATCCCGGATCGATGCCTCCCTTCGCCGTCGTCCGCGCGATGGTCGAGCACGTGCCGGAGTTTCTGCGGGGGGAAAAGACCGGCGAGGAGATTCTGTTCGCTCCCAATCGCCTCCCGCTATGGTTCGACTACTTTTCCAACTCCAATCTCTTGTACCAGATCAACAATCGCCTCGGTGCGGAAGCCGTTGCCCGGGCGCTTCCCCTTTCCGGGCCTGCCACGGTCGTCGAGCTCGGCGGCGGCTCCGGGTCTGCTGCGCTTGCGCTCTTCGAGCGGCTGGCCCGCGACGCCGCCGTCTCCCGGATCGGCCGATACATCTTCACCGAGATCGTCCCGACCTTCCTGCGGCGCGCCGAGCGGGCCATCAAGGCCTCGGGCCTCTCTCCTACAGTCGAGTTCTTGAGGCTGGACATGAACCGAGACTTCGAGGAACAAGGTCTGGCCGCCGGATGCGCGGACGTTCTCTACGCAGTCAACACGATTCACATCGCGAGCGATCTCGGAGCCACACTCCAGCAGATCCGCAAGACCCTGGCGCCCGGAGGGGTTGCGGTCTTCTCCGAGTGCGTGCGGCCTTTTCCCGGCCAGCCGATCTACGTGGAGTTCGTCTTCAATTTTCTCGAGAACTTCACCGGCGTCGCGACGGACCCCGCCACGCGGCCCAACCACGGATTCCTGACCCCGGGCAACTGGCGCCGGGCCCTCGCGGCCGCCGGTTTCCAGAGCCCTTCGGTCCTGCCCGACGTCGAAGACCTGGCACGCCACTACGACGCGTTCTTCGTCGCCGCTGTCTCCGCCCGACGGCCTTGAGAACACGGAACGCGGCGACGACGCCGTCCGACACGACATAAGATTGCGGCGACGGCGGTCCCAGAAGGGGGGCATCTATGGCGATCTGCTTGGCGCTCCTTTTCCTTTTCCCGCCCGCGGCTGTCACACCGGAGAGCGACGGAGCCGCAATTCTCGAGAAGAGCGCGAGGGCCTATGCTCTTCTTAACTCCTACGTCGGCACGACCACCGTTCGCGGCATCGCTCAGTTCGCCGAGGGCCGACTCGATCAAACTGCCACTGCCAGGATCGTCTTCACGCGCCCCGCGAAAATCCGCATCGAAGGAAAAGACGCCTCGGAACATCCCTATGCCATCGTCAGCGACGGTGTCGACACGTGGACGTCCTGGAAAATCCGAAACGAGGGAGCCTTCGAGAAGGCCCCGAGTCTGGAAATGGCGATCGCCGCTCTGACCGGAGTCGCTCAAGGGGCGCCGACGACGATTCCCGGCGCGCTTCTTCGCCTCGCGTGGGGAAACCCGCTTGTCCCGGGAGGTGAGGCTCGCAGCGACGGGCAAGAGGCGGTCGGTGGGTCCGCCTGCTACAAGGTTACTCAGAGATCTCGCGTCGGAAAAACAACGTTCTGGGTGGATGCCAAGAGTTTTCTCCTGCGGCGAATGAAAGAAGAGCACACGCAAGAAGAGATCGCGGAAGCGACGAGGATGGCGGAGGCGGCCACGAAAACCATCGGGAAGAGCTCGCCTCTCCCGGACATGGCGATGAAGTCGTCGGAGAACGACCACTTCTTCGTGATCGAAAGGATCAACTCTCCTGTCGACTCGAGTCTCTTCACGGATCCCACCAGGCCTCGATGAAGTGCTCGAAGGCTCGCAAGAGGCAAGCCGCGGAAGCGACGCCGACCGGTCGTCGGCCTGGATAGGCGTCACCCGCCGTCCGTGACAGGATCTCCGCAGGAGCCGGCACACTTGGAAAAGAAGAGCGGCGAAATTTGGGGCGCAGGCGCGCGTAACTGGATCGCCAGGCAGTTCACTCGAGTCGAAGACGTGGTCTACGTCAGCCTGGGCGTCCTTCTGGCCGGATGCGCGGCGGTCCTGCTCGTGGCGGCCGGCGCGGATTTCGTGACGAATCTCCTGTCGGGGACCTTGCCCGGCCACGTCATCGACATCCTGGACCGCATCCTCCTGGTACTCATGGTCGTGGAGATCCTTTATACGGTCCAGGTCTCTTTTCGGGGGCAGACGCTAGTTCCCGAGCCTTTTCTGATCATCGGCCTGATCGCGGGGATACGGCGCATCCTGATTTTGACCGCCGAGTTCAAGGACCTGCTCCAAAAGGGAGATACGGCGTTTCGCAACGCAATGATCGAGCTCGGCCTTCTGGCCTTCCTGATCATCGCCCTGGTCATTTCGATCGTTCTTCTGCGCAAGCGCGGACTCGCCGCCGAACGATCCTAGCCTTCATCTCGGCGGAATCGCGAACAGCGAGTCGTCCAGCGGAACGTTGAAGCGCAGCTCGTCGATCGTCGACTCGGAAACCACGGGTCCCTTCTTTCCGGAAGCTTCCATCGTCGACTGCCGAATTCGCGTTGGCAGGCGCAGACCGTCGAAGCTCTTCTCGTCGAGAAACTCGAAAAAGAAAGACTTGTCCGGGGCCATGTCCACGCGGCCCGCGCGCAGTGCGCCGCTCTTGGAGTCGAAGAAATACGTCCAGCTGTGCTGTCCGCTGGCGTCCCCCGACCCCGCCTCGTAGGTGACGCGCACGCGCTCAACGGAGGTGCCGTCTTCCAGGGACCCCTGTCCCTGGGAGTCGAAACGGACCCCGGGGTCCGCCAACTTGAACGGCAAACCGAAGAGGTACTCGGCGCCGAATGTATCGTCGCGGGCCTCGCGGCCGGCGGCGAGCGACAAATCCTCTTTTGCGTCGACCACCTTCGACGCGAACCGGCCGTTGTTGACCAGGATGGCCTTCTTGCCGCTCTCCTCGATCTCCATCCGAACGCCGAAGCTCGGCTTGAGCCGCAAGCGGTCGATCTCGGTGCGGGTCTCGCCAGCCGAGCCGTTCGCGCGCGGGCGGCGGGTCGTCTTCTTAACTTCCGCCGTTTTCTTCGCCTCCCACGCGCTCCAGCCCCCCGCGTGCTCGATCGACTTACGGACGGCGGCGCCGGCCGCGTTCTGAGGGAGCCGGTCGAGTGGCGAAGAAGGGGCCGGCGCGGCCAGCGCCAGAAAGGGAATGACTGCCGCGAATACGATCATCGGTCTCCTCCTTGAGACGTTCCGGTTTCGCTGCTCCTTCGGGACGGATCGTCCCAGAAAGGATAGAAGCAATACCACTGGGAAGGATAGTCGGTCACGTACCGTTCGAGGACCTCCACGTACCGCCGAACGTTGGCGGACAGGGCCGAGTCCCGATCGCCGGAACTCTCGACCTCGAGCGGCTGTTCGATGACCGCCCGGTAGCGGCCGTCCGGGACCTGAATGATGAAGGCCGGCAGGACGACCGCTCGCGTCGCCATCGCGACGCGGAAGGGTCCCCGCGGAAAGTAGGCCTCTCTTCCGAAGAAAGGCACCCCGATGCCGGTGTTGTTGAAGTCGCGATCTCCCTGCATCGCAACGATTCCATTCTCCTCGAGCGCGCGCATGACGGCGAGCGTCGGGGCGAAGCTGCGGTCGATCGGAATCTCCTTGACCCCGCCCCTCTCGTGGAGCCGATGCCGGGCCCGCTCGATGCCGGGAAAGATGTCGGGCACAAGGACGACATGTATGGGCATCTGCACCTGAGCCAGCATGAACCCGCCGACTTCCCAGTTTCCCAGATGAGCCGTCAGGAGGAGGACACCCCGGCCTTTCTGTCTTCCCTCGACGATGCGCGAGAATCCCTCGACGCTCTCCACCAGGGCGGCGGACTCGTGCGGGGGGCGGCTCGCGAAATAAAGGAAGTCGAACCACGCGGAAAAGTGTCCTCGGAACATCTCATCGGCAGCGCGCGCGACCGCTGCGGAATCCGCGGGCTGTCCCAGAATCACCGACAGGTTCGCGGAGACGGCGTTCCAGTATTTCGGGCGGGTCCGGAAATACGCGCTCCCAAGGCGTCGCGCGCCGGGCCGGACGATCCGGCGCGGCAGGTTCCGGGCGACGGCGACGGTCGCCGGAAACCAGAGGTGCGAGGTTGCGGAGGCCAACGCCCGCACGAGCCGGTTTCGGCTCGCCATTTTTTCCTGCATCGCGCGAAGAAGTTATCAGTTATCAGTTTTCAGTAATCAGTAAAGAAAGCCTCTGCAGAACTGAAACTGACAACTGAAAACTGACAACTCGTCACTAGCTCGCCTTCTCCTTCAGAAAGCGAAGCGTTGCTTTCTCGGAAGGATGCAGCCCGTGGCGTCTTGCGACGAACTCTTCGACGGTTCGGAAGTTTCGCTCGATGACTCGCCCGCGCTCGAAGCCCGACAGCACCGGAGGGAAAATGTAGGAGGACCGGCAGACGGCCGGCGTGTTGCCCAGCCGCTCCGCGGTTTCGCGAACCGCTGCGACCATCTTTTTCCGGCGGGCGGTGCGGCTCTCGCCGGTTTGGGCGCCCGCCCGGGCGAGGGCGCACGCGCACAAGACCGTCCCCGCCCAGGTCCGAAAATCCTTGGCGCTGAAACGCCCGCCCATGGTCTCCTGGATGTACGCGTTGATGTCTCGGCGCCGCACATCGACCCATTCCCCGGTTTCGCCCCTGTACTTGAAGACTTCGCCGGGCTCGCTCGCTAACCGCCGCACGATCGAGGCGACTTGCTTGTCCTCGAGCTCCCGCATCTGCCGCTTTCCCGATTTGCCGGGGAAATCGAGACGGACGACCGACCCTTCCACGGAGACGTGGCGGCGTCGAAGAGTCGCCACACCGAAACTCTCGTTCTCAGCCGCGTAGCGGGCGCTGCCCGGCCGAAGAAAGCAGCAGGAGAGCAGCCGCAGGGCACACGCGAGGACCTTCTCGCGCGGCGAACCCGGCCGCGCCAGGTCCCGCGTCAGGGCCCGCCGCATTCGGGGCAGAGCCTCCGCAAAGGCCAGGAGGCGCGCGTATTTCTTCCGCTCCCGCCGGGCCTCGTGCGAGGGGTGATACCGATATTGCCAGCGGCCGGCTGCATCCCGTCCGACTGCCTGAAGAGTTCCATGGGGGGAAGGGTGAACGGCCACATCTCTCCAGGCGGGCGGAATTCGGAGAGCCTCGATCCGAGCCCGGTCCGCGGCGGAGACAGGCGACCCGTCCGCGCGCACATAATGGAATCCGCTCTTCTTCGATCCTCGGCGCCGGATTCCGGTCCGTTCGAGTCGCTCCGTCAGCGTCATCGAGCTGCCGGAATGCGCGGGTCGTGCCAGTGCGTCAGGTGGCCTCGGCGCTGGCGAACGCCGTCTTGAGAAGAAGAGCGGATGCCAGGTACGTCAAACAGAACGCGTGGAGTGACAGCAGGCGAGCCCAGGAGGTCCAGACGTGCCAGACCAGGTCCTGAGGCGTCACCAGAAAAGAGAAGAGATAGAAGAACAACTGGAAGAGAAGCGCCGAGAGCAGAAATCGTTCCTGTGCGAGCTGTCGGGCCGACAGGATCAAGGCCGCGATCAGGCTTGCCCAGAGCAGCGGATGCGGCCAGTTCCGGAACAAGGTTTCGACGAAGAGCCCGGATTGCGCCAGATGGCTCGTCAGTCTCGCGATCACGGGTCCCTGGAAGAGGTCGGTCTTCAGTCCCAGGACAAATCGCGGGATCACCCAGATGGCGGCCAGCAGCGCAGCGGGCCAGAGCCGCCTGGCCGCGCGGGCGCCGCAGAAGAGGTAGAGCGCCAGACCCGAGGAGCAAAGGAGAGCCAACCCCTCGTTCTTAGTCAACGCCGCGCAGCCCAGAAGCAACGCGCCCGCCGTCCAGGTCGCGCCGCTTGCGCGCGACGCCCGACGCAGCATCAAAAGGCCCAGACTGCCATACGTGATGAGCGGGCCCTCCGCGATGCCGATCCAGAGCAGCAGGGCTGGACCCGCGAGCGCGAGCGTGGCGAGGGAAGCGGCAACCGGCCGGCCGAGCTCCTGGCGAAGGAGTCCTCGAGCCACGAGAAGAAGCGCCGCTCCGAAAGCCGTAAAGAGAAGACCGAGGTACCGATCTTCCCACTCTCCCCGCACGAGCGAGAAGAAGTCCAGCGTCAAAGGAAGAAGAGGCGGATAGTCGGGATGCGCGAACGTGTTCTCGGCATCCCGCAGAAAGACCCAGTCCATGCCGCGGTGGATCGAAAAAACTTTCGCCTTCAACCCCCAATCGCTCCAGAAGTCCCACTGTCCCAGAGCTACCAGAGTCGCGTAGATCCCGTGGCCGGCGACGGCGACCGCGGTCAGGGCATCCAAAGCGGCGGCCGCGGGCGAAAACCGAAGCCCTTGCGTCAGCCTTCCGGATCGGACTCTTCCCCTTGCGTGACGGAGGGCCAAGTAAGTCAGCGCCGCAAACGCGGGCAGCGCGATGGCGGCGAAGCTTCCGCGTGTCCAGGCAATGCCCGCCACCGACAGAGCGACGAGAAGAACCGCGGCCAGACCGGTGCCGAAGAGAAACGAGAGGCCCACACGCATCCCCGGTTCCCCGTCGGGCTCCAACGCGAACGCCGCGGGAAACCCGAGCAGGCAAAGCAACCCGATCGCGATTAGAGCCGGAATCATGGTCGGCGCTCTGCGAGCTGACCGCCGCTTCCGCGCCAGACCGTTTCGAACCGGCTCTCCTGGAAGTCGATCCCCCAGGCAGCGATGTATCGAACCCCATCGAGAGGATCCGCACGCGGGTCGGCACGAATCGCGTCGACAGTGTGGACGATTCGATCCGGGAGGAAGTATCGCGCGCGGTAATACGGATACCAGCGGGGCGGTTGCCCCTGCGCGGGCCGAAAGAGGAGCAGGATCGTTTCCCCGGGCCGTGTGCGACGCCAGACCTCCTTCAGAAAATCGGGGTAGCCCGGCGCCGATTGGTCGACGGAGCTTTCGATCTCCCGTTGCAGCGGCCGCCGATCCGAAAAGACGATGACGAACAAGTCTCGTTGAAATCCCGCGAGAAGAATCAGGGCGAATGCACACCCCGACAACGCCCGCCGAATGTTGGAGGACACAAAGAGCATCTTAGCCGCGCTCCTCGCTCCCGCAGTCGGCGCTCGCAGCATCAACGGGTCCGCGGACTGTCGGTTAACATCCGCCGATGCGGACGGCGAGTCTCCTGCGGCTCCTGGCGGTGCTTTGCGCCCTCGCGTTCTGCGTGCTCGCCGTCGCCGCTCACCTGGCCTTCCGCCGGGCGCTGGCGGCGAAGATCGATCGCGCGCAAGAGATCGAGCAGCGGGCGGCGCGGCCGGCCTCCGCGGCCCGGCTGGCCTCGGCTCTCCTCGAGAGGCGCCTCTCCCAGGTGACCGAATCGCGCTCCCAACCCCTGGCCGCGGCCTTCCAGCACAGTGACGCCTCCCAGGCCCTGGCCGACTACCGCGCATCCGGAGGCGACCCCTCGACGATCTCGGAGGTGGAGAAAACCCTGGCCGGCCAGAAGCCGCCGGATCCTCAGGCGGAGATCGCTCTGATGCGAGCGATCCGCGCCCTGCGCGCGGAATCCGCAAAGGCGCCCCGCGGCTCCCGGCCGCTCCCGCCCGCGGCGGCCACCGAGGGCGGCTGGCGCCTGCTCGCAGGGGGCGCGGCGGCGGGCCTCGCGTTGCTCTTCGCGTATTTCGCCGGGCGTTTCGAAAGGACTCGCTCGCCGGAGCGCCCGTGAAAAGGATCGCGTGGGTCCTGCTTCCCTACGCGGTTTTTTCGGTGCTCCTCCTGCTTTCGTGGAATCGCTGGATCGAGCCGTACATCGATTCGGGTCGCGAGCTGATGGTGCCCTGGCGAATCTCTCAGGGAGAGAGGCTCTACCGAGATGTTCACTTTCATCACGGCCCGCTGGCGGTCTATCTGGGAGCCGGGATCGATCGAGTCGCCGGCCGAAGTCTGGGGGCGCGGATCGGTCTGGCGGCCGCTCTGGCACTTCTCCACCTGGAAACGCTGCGCCGGCTGTCGAGCCGATTGTTGAACCCTGGAGAGGCCGCGCTGGCGACCGCGCTCGCGGTCGCCGTCGCGTTTTTCCTGCGGCCGGGCGGCTGGATGTTTCCGTTCAGCTTCGACACCGCGATCGCGGTGGCCGCTCTGGCCGGCGCGCTTCTCTTCAGTCAGGCGAAGACGCGCCGAGGCGACACATGGGTTGCCGCTGCCCTGACGGCGGCGCTCCTGTCTCGGGTCGAGCTGGGACTCGCGGGCATCGCCGCCATGGTCTGGGAGACGAGAGGAGAGCGAAGTCGCTGGCCGGTGATCGCCGGAGCGCCTCTCGCGATCGGGGGCACGGGCTACGGTCTCGTTTCCGCCGGCATTTCTCTCGACCAACTCGTTCGCGACGGGTGGCTGAGAGTCGTCAAACCTCCGGAGGCCTTCCAGAACGTTTACCAAACCTACGCAGGTCTGGACGAGCCCGCCCTTCGGCTTGCGGAGATGGGACTCGCAGTCATCGCCGTTCTCATCGTCATCGCCGGGTTAGCCGCCGGCTCCGCGGCCGCGGCTCGCGGCGGGCCCCGCGGCGGGGTGCTCGTTCAAGCCCTCACTCTGGCGCTGCTCGCCGCGGCCGCGGTTCTCTCTCTGTTTCCGCCCGACTCGCTCGTGCCCACACTGCGTCTCCTGCCGCCGCTGATTCGGATCGTCCCGCCGCTGATCTTCGGTGCGTTTTTCTGGCGGCTGATCTCGGCTTGGAGGCAGCGGCCTCACTCGTTGCCCGCGATCTCGGACGCGACCTGGCTCGTCGCAATTCTCTTTTCCGGGCGCCTGCTGCTGGCGGCGGGATACGTCGGGCCGTACGACGCGTTCTTTTTGCCGCTGCCGATCACGCTCGCAGCAGCGATGGCGCTGCGGACCTCCCAGGCGGCGACTCGTGCTCTGGGTCCGGCGCTGCCGGCGCTGACCGCCGGAGCGTTGACGATCTTTCTCCTGTTTCGTCTGGGCGCCCAGGCCGGCGGCTTCCAGGGACCCGGATGGGCTCCCGTCGCCACTCCGGCAGGCCGCGTCGTCCTGCGGGAGCCGGTCGCCGCCACGACGCGTCTCGCCCTGGCCGAGCTCGCGCGCCTGGTCCCGGAGGACGGCCGGATGGTCGGCTTTCCGGAAGGAGGCTTCTTCAATTACGTGCTCGGCAGGAAGAGCGTGACCCCCTTCGAGCAATTCTTCCCGGGCCATGCGGACACGGCGGAGGACGAACGACGAATCATCCAGCAACTCGACACTTCCCCTCCGAACGCCGTGTTTCTCTGCGATGTCCTGGCGGTGGGTGAGCACCATCCCGCCTTCGGCCGTGACTACCTGATCGCCCTCGATCGGTTCGTCAGAGAGCGGTTCGTCGCCGTCGCGTCCTTCGGCCCCGGCGCGGGCTTGGACGCGCGGATCGGTGATCCCCAGTTCTTCGTCACGATTCGCGTCCCGGCAGCTCGATGAGGCTCGACGCGGCCGTGGCGCTCCGGTGGGACCTCGGGCGCCGGGCGGCCCGGGAAGCCGTCCGGGCCGGCCGCGTGGACATCGACGGCACGCCGTGCGATGAGCCGGGACGCGAGGTTTCCGAAGACGCGGCTCTTTCGTTCCATCCCAACCGACCGGCGCGGCATCGGGTTCAAACGCGGCTCTCGGTCCTGTTCGAAGACGAGGATCTGCTCATCGTGGACAAGCCCGCGGGGCTGCTCACCGTTCCGACGGCCGCCCGGGAGCGGGACACTCTTCTCGCGCGAGTCCTCGACTACCTTCACCGCCGCTACGCCCGCCGGCCGGTCGCCTTCGTGGTTCATCGGATCGACCGCGACACCTCCGGAGCGGTTGTCTTCGCGCGCAACCGGGAATCCCTTCGGTTTCTCCAGGATCTCTTTCGAGCGCACCGCATCGAACGGGAGTACGTGGCGCTGGTGGAGGGGGCTCTGTCCGACTCCGGTGTCTTCGATGCGGATCTGGTCCGGGACGCGGGACAGCGGCGCCGCGGCGTGGCGCGGCGCGGGCAGGAGGGAAAACGGGCGGTGACGCGGTACCGGACGCTCGAGCGCGTCGGGCGATCGACTCTGGTCTCGATCGAGCTCGAGACGGGACGCACGCACCAGATCCGCGTTCACTTCGCCGCCGCCGGCCATCCTGTTCTGGGCGACCCCGTCTACCGTCCTCGCGGCGCGCCGCCGCCGCCCGCCAATGTGCCCCGACAGATGCTCCACGCGAGACGCCTGGGGCTCGCGCATCCGCTTACAGGAAAGATAGTGAGGACAGAGTCTCCCATCCCAGCTGACTTCACCGCCGTGCTCAAAGCCTTGAGGAGTCGACAGTCGACAGTCGACAGTCGACAGGTTCAGAAAAAAAGGCCCGGGGAGAAACCTCGCCCCGGGCTCGACGGTCGACGGAGTCCGAAAAGAAAAGGACCCGGGGAGAAACCTCGCCCCGGGTCCTGACTGTCGACTGTCGACTGTGAGCTGTCGACTATGCCAGTACCACCACGACGACGCGGCGGTTCTTCGCCCTCCCAGCCTTCGTCTTGTTCGAATCGACCGGCTCTTCCTGGCCGTAAGAGATCGTCGACATACGGTTCAAGGCGATCCCCTGCTTGTTCAGGTAACGGCGCACCGCCTCGGCGCGCTCCTCGCCCAGCCTGTAGTTGTACAGCTTGGCGCCGGTTGAATCCGTGTGGCCCTGGACCTCCAGATAGACGTTCTTGTTCTCTGACTTCAACCTCTCGGCGAAGTCCTTCAACTTCTCTTCGGCGTCCTTGGAGATCTCATGCCCATTCAACGGAAACTTGACGGCGTCATCGGAGAGAACCAACGAGTAGACGAACTTGCCTTCCGCGAGCTTTCCCGCCGCCTGCGCGCGTTCGAGCGCCTCGCGTGTGGTCTTGTCGAGCTCCGCGATGCGAGTGTCGTGGTCCTTGACCCTCGTCTGGGTTGCCTCGACCTGAGATTCCACCTCGTTGATCCGCTTCTCCGACGCGGCGCTGCTTTTCGAAACCTCCTCACCGACGTAGCGCTTGGAGGCGCACCCAGAGAGGCCGACGATTCCGAGAAGCAGTGCCCCGCCCGTGATCCAGGAAATCCTTTTTCGGTTACCCATTCCGTCCCTCCTTTGAAGTTGTCATCGACTCACGGCCACCGCGGCCGGGGGTTGCGCCAATTGACCCGACAGCGGAAGCGGTGCGCTTCCTCGATACCCGCGGCGAGCCCGGACCACCCACGTGCCCGGCCTGGCCACCGACACCATGATGATGCGATATTTGGGGTCTCCCCGTCCAGAGGGGGCGAACCCGAGGAGGTACTGTTTCCGGACCTCCGAATTGATCTTCGCCGCCATCGGCCGAAGATCTTCGTCCCCCCCCGCCAGGAGCATCAGCCCTCCACTCGAGCTGGCCAGGATCTTCAGGTTGTCCAGCGCCAGCTCCCGCCGCTCTTCTTCGGTCAGACGGTCGAAGGCGGCGTTCTTCATCCCGACCGCGTAGACCGGTATGGAGACCTGTTGCAGGATTTCTGCCATTTCCACCGAGGTCAGCCGGCTCGAGTTGTCGACTCCGTCGGTAAAGAGCACGATCGCCCTCTTTCCGTTCCGGCCTGCGACCATTCGCGAGGGGGTCGCGGCGACGGCATCGAAGAGGGCCGTTCCCCCGGAGGCCTCGAGACGGTCGAGGTCGCGCAACAGGCGTGTCGGGTCGGAGGAAAAGTCGTCCACCATGCGGACTTCGTCTTCCGCAAAGGCCAGCAGAGCGAAGTCGTCTCCGCGCCGGCGCTGAGAGACGATGTGCCGCACGGCGGCCTTGGCGTGCTCGAGTTTGTCGGCCAGTCTCATGCTGCCAGAGGTGTCGACCAGAAACGCGAAGGAGACGGGGGCGTTGTCGTCCCTTTCGAAGGTGTCGACATCGACGGTGATCCCTTCCACGCGGACCCGGAAATCCTTCTTTTCCAGCCCTTCGACGAACTGACCCTTCTTGTCGAAAACCTGCACTGGAAGAAGCACGTACTCCGAGCCCGTCGTCTCCGTGTACGTCGGGACTTGAGGCTGCTCCTGTTTTTGCTGACTGCGAGCGGGTGCCGCCGCGAGCAGGCCGGCGGCGAGCCCGATGGCCAGCCACGACCCTCTCATACTCGTCTATTTTAAACCCGGCCTCCTCCGAAACGAATTCCAGGTTCGGGAATAATGCGGATCCACGTGGTTCTCGAACGGTTTGCGGTCGTGCTGGTGCGTCCCAACCTCCCCTCCAATCTGGGGTCGGTGGCGCGGGTCGCGAAGAACCTCGGTGTGTCCGACCTGCGACTGGTCGAGCCGGCGGCGCCAGCCGACGAGGAAGCCTACCGGCTCGCCTCCGGGGCCGATGACGTGCTCTCCGGGCTCCGCCGCTACGAAGACCTTCCTGCGGCGATCGCCGATCTGCCGGTCGTGGTCGCGACAACGTCACTGCGAGGCCGCGGCCGTCCCCGGGATCTCGACCTTTCGGAGCTCCCGGGGTTTCTTCGGGAGATCGGTCCGACTTCTCGAGTCGCCTTCCTTTTCGGTCCGGAGAAGAGCGGGCTCAAGCTGGAAGATCTCACCCTGGCCTCGGCCACCGTCACGATTCCGACCCAGACGGATTTCCCCACGATGAACCTCTCCCACGCCGTCGCCGTCCTGCTCGCGGTGGCAAAGCTCGCGACGCTGCCTCCCGGACCGCAGCCGGAGCAGGCCTGGGCCGCCGCCCAGGACGTGCAGGCCATGGTCGACCACTGGGACCGGGCGCTGGACGCGATCGGTTTCTACGACACCGGACACCACGACCGCACGCTGCGAGACTGGCGCCGCCTGATCGCGGGGCGTCCGTTGACGGAACGGGACGTGGCGATATTGAGAGGGGTGGCGAACCGGGTGCTGGTGGCGTTGCGAAGGAAGTCGACAGTCGACAGCTGACAGTCAACAGGTCCGGAGCCCCGGGAGCCCCCTGTCGACTGTTGACTGTCGACTGTCGACTTCTCAAATCAGCTCACCCTCCGAAAAGAAAAACGCAATCTCCTTCGCTGCGTTCTCCGGCGAGTCGCTGCCGTGAATGGCATTGCGCTCGATGTCGGTGCCGTACAATTTGCGTATTGTACCCGCCTTGGCCTTCTTCGAGTCGGTCGCTCCCATCACGCGGCGAAGATGGGCGACGGCGTCGGAACGCTCGAGCGCCGCCACGACGACGGGGCCCTCGGTCATGAAAGCGACGAGCCCCTGATAGAAGGGGCGCTCCCTGTGTACCGCGTAGAACGCCTTCGCCTGATCTGCCGAGAGCCGCAGCTTCTTCAGCCCGGCAAGACGGAATCCTTCCCGCTCGAGATGGGCAAGAATCGCGCCGGCCTTGCCGGTGGAGACGGCGTCGGGTTTCACGATGGTGAGTGTGCGTTCCATTCCGTTCTTTCTTTCGAGTCAAAAGTGACAAGTGACTAGTGACAAGTGACAAGTGAGAAGCCGAGCGGCCACAGGTCACTCGTCACTTGCCACTCGTCACTTCCCCAACACTTCCTTCATCTTCATTCCCATCTCCGCCGGCGACTTCACGACATGGGCTCCCGCGGCTTCCAGGGCCTTCACCTTGTCCGCGGCCGTTCCCCGGCCGCCGGCGATGATCGCTCCGGCGTGGCCCATTCGGCGGCCCGGCGGCGCGGTCTGCCCGGCGATGAACGCGACGACCGGCTTCCGGAAGTGCCCCGCGATGAAGCAGGCGGCCTCTTCCTCGGCCATCCCGCCGATCTCGCCGATCAGGATGACGGCCTCGGTCCCCGGATCTTCCTGAAACGCACGCAGGCAGTCGATGAAGCTCGTGCCGTTGACCGGATCACCGCCGATGCCGACGACTGTCGACTGCCCGAGTCCGAGATGAGTGAGCTGATCCACTGCCTCGTAGGTCAACGTCCCCGAGCGCGAGATCACTCCGATCGCGCCCGGCCGGTGGATCCGGCCCGGCATGATCCCGATCTTGCACTCTCCCGGCGTGATGATGCCGGGGCAGTTGGGTCCGATCAGCCGCACCGATCGCCCGCCCGCGTTCACCTCCGCGAGAAACCCCTTTGTCCGGATCATGTCGGCCGTCGGGATTCCTTCCGTGATGCAGGCGATGATCGCGACCCCCGCGTCCGCGGCTTCGACGACGGCGTCTGCCGCAAACGGCGGCGGCACGAAGATCATCGAGGCATTGGCGCCTGTGGCGGAGACGGCATCGGCAACGGTGTTGAAGACGGGAATTCCTTCGTGAGTCGTGCCTCCCTTGCCCGGAGTCACTCCGGCCACGACCTGCGTCCCGTAGTCGCGGGAGGCCAACGCGTGGAATGTCCCTTCGCGGCCGGTGAGGCCTTGAACCAGCAGCCGTGTGGACTTGTTGACCCAGATGCTCATGAGAGATCGGGTGATCGGGTGATCGGGTGATCGGGTGAAGTGGAGCGGGCGGCTATATCAGAATTGGTATGGCTTCGAGGGAGAGCCGGTCCGGCTGAAAGCTGAGAGCTGACAGCTGACAGCTTCATCGGACCGCCTCGACGGCCTTCTTCGCGGCGTCGGCAAGACCTTCGGCTGGAGTGATCTTGAGGCCCGACTCGCGCAGGATCTTCTTTCCTTCGTCTACGTTGGTTCCCTCGAGCCGCACGACCACCGGAGTCGCGAGGCCCATTTCCCGGACCGCCGCCACGACCCCCTTGGCGATGATGTCGCAGCGCATGATGCCGCCGAAGATGTTGATCAGGATCGCCTTGACGTTTTTGTCCGAGAGGATGATGCGGAAGGCGTTCTTGACCTGCTCCTCCGTGGCTCCGCCCCCGACATCGAGAAAGTTCGCGGGCTCTCCACCGGCCAGCTTGACCAGGTCCATCGTCGCCATCGCGAGGCCGGCACCGTTGACCATGCATCCGACGTTGCCGTCGAGCTTGATGTAGTTCAGCCCGTACTTCGACGCCTCGACCTCCAGCGGGTCTTCCTCGTGGAGGTCCCGCATCTCCTTGATCTCCGGATGGCGAAAGAGGGCGTTGTCGTCGAAGTTCATCTTGGCGTCGAGCGCCAGGACGTCGCCCGCTTTCGTCACGAGAAGCGGATTGATCTCCGCCAGAGAAGCGTCCGTATCGACGTAGGCGCGAAAGAGCGCCTGCAGAAAAGCGGTCCCTTTCTTGAAGCTCTCGCCCGAGAGTCCCAGCGCGAAGGCGAGCTTTCGCGCCTGAAACGGGAACATCCCGAGGGATGGGTCGATCGGCTCCCTCACGATCGCCGTCGCGTCTTTGGCCGCGACCTCCTCGATCTCCATGCCGCCGAACTTCGAGGCCATCATCGAGGGCAGGGCCTTCGAGCGGTCGAGGGTCACCCCCAGATAGAGCTCGCGATCGATGTCGAGCGCTTCCTCGACGAGGACCTTCTTGACGACGCGGCCCTGCGGCCCGGTCTGAGGCGTGACGAGAGTCATCCCGAGAATCGATTTGGCCAGCGCGTAGGCCTCCTCCGGGTCCTTCGCGAGCTTGACGCCGCCCCCCTTGCCCCGTCCCCCAGCGTGGATCTGCGCCTTGACGACGGCGCGGCCGCCGAGCCGTTTGGCGATCTCGCGAGCCTCGGCCGGGTTGTCCGTCACCTCGCCCCGCGGCACGGCGACGCCGTAGCGCGCGAGGATCGATTTGGCCTGGTATTCGTGGACCTTCATGACGAGCGCGGGATTATAGGCTGGGCTGCTCGCAGTGGGTGCCGGCCGCCTGGCGTGACCGTCTAGTTCTCCGCGCCTCCCGGGCCACAACCGGAATAGACCGATATCTCTGGGAAGAAAGCGTACCAGCCGAACCAGAAAGCCCGGTGCCCGGGCACTCGCGCCAGAGGCGCCTCATTCCCCGCGCCGTGGCGGTCGGACACGAGAGCCTCTTCCCGGTATTCCCAGAGGGCGCCCGTAGAAGGCTCGACGAGGAAACCCTTCGGTCCTTCCGCGAAGCGGCGACCGCGCCTTCGGTATGCCCGCGCGGCGCCGGTCTGGGGATCGGCGATGAGAACGACATTCTCCGGCCCGACGGTGTCGTTGACGACTCGCTCACGAAAGAGAAGGTCGAGCGGATAAGCCTTCGCGGCGCCGGCCAGTCGGACCGCGAAGACGAGCGCCTTCCGTTCCAGCGATGGATCTCGCTTCCAGACGGGAAACATCGTCTCCGGACTTGCAAAGTACTTTCCGTAGGCGGCTCCCGGCGTGTAGTCGCGTGAAAACCCCGTCGTCAAGGAAAGAACCGTCGTCTCGGGGTGGCGCGCTCTCCAGTCTCCCCAGGTCGTCACGGTCAATGGCAGGATCGGTAGCGTGATCCCCCGCCCGACGAGGGCTCCTGCGACAGGCTCGCCTGTGAGGTTGCTCCACAGGGAAAGCGTCGCCTCGTCGTACATCAGCTTGTTCGACCGGTAGAGCAGCCCGGAAGAGCCGAAAATGTACGGCGGTCCGTCGGCCCGCGACGTCGCATACGCGATCGCGGCGCCGCAGAGCGTGCAGTAGGAGAGAGCCAACGGTTGGCCTGCCAGCCGGTCGTTAGCCATCTCATGCCAGTCGAGAATCCGCTGCGGGTAAGCTCGCGCCGCGCCCCGCAGAGCGATCCCGAAGACCGTCTCGGAAGGGTCGAGGTAACCGGCCTCCGGCGCGGGAATCGTCGGCGGATCCCGCAACGCCGGGATCCCGTCCTTCTTCACGCCTCCCCAGAGGATTTCCTCGGGGCGAATTGTCATCGGGAGAGCCGGATCGAGGAAGCGCGCGAACGCGGGGTCGATCCGTGAAAACAGCGCCGCCTTGAACTTGAGGTACCAGAGGGCCGGGCGAACGTCCTCGTGACCCCCGATCCATTCGAACCAGTACCGATAGTTGGCTCCCAGCCGCACCCCGGACAACGCCTCGAGGCAGAGAACGACGTCGCGGCGCGCGTCCGTGGAGGCAAAGAAAAGAGCGTCGACAAGTGCTGGGAGCATCGTCCTGTCACCAGACCGAACGATGCCGGCCCGTGCCGTGCCGCGAACCCCCTCGTCGGGAGACAGAACCCGTGCGAGGAGATCTCTCGCACGCGTCTCCCCCAGCGGCCCGACCGCGGCGATGGAAGCGGTCGATAGCGAGAGGGCAAGCCCGAGAGCAAACGCAAGAGACCCCGAGGGAATCCGAACTGAAGGGAAACGTTCCGACTCGCAGGTGCCCGTCGACATCGCCAGCTCCTCCTCGATTGCCCGGATGTTCCCTTCGAACCGACGTCTCTTCTCTTCGGCGTTTTTGTCCCCAGCAGTCATGACTCGCGCCGGAGTGTAGCTGCGAGGGATGTGATCCGGAACCTTTGGAGGGCGTTCCGGAACCACGGCCCACTTTCTCTTGGACGCCAACGGTTACTTCCAGTAGCCTCTTGCGAGAGTCATGAGTTTCTGGCGAATTGCTTCGCTCACCGGCGTTCTTGCTTCCGGCGTGCTCCTGGCTTCCGGAAAACCAGGGGCAACGGCCTCCCCGTTGACGCCCACTGCCGCCTGGCAGGCAAAGGTGGATCCCTGGGTGCTCGCGAACGCGCTGCGTGGCGATACCGAGTTTCTCGTGGTCCTGCGCGAACAAGCGGATCTGACGGCTGCCGCCGAGCTGGCGACCAAGGCCGATAGGGGAGCCTGGGTCTTTCGCCGGCTGAGTGACGCCGCGCGGTCTTCGCAGCCTCCGGTTCTTGCGGCGCTGGAAGCTTTGGGCGCCAAGCATCGATCCTTTTGGGTCGCCAACATGATCCAAGTCGAGGGTGGTCTCGCCACGGTCGCGGCGATGGCAAACCGAAGCGACGTGGCCCGAGTCTCCGCGAATCCGCGCGTTGCCTTTTCCGAGCCCCTGCCCGGCGACGCCGGCCGCGTCGCTTCGCCGACGACGATCGAGTGGAACGTGCAGCAGATCCGCGCTCCGCAGGTCTGGGCAGCCGGTTTCACGGGCCAGGGCATCGTCGTCGGCGGCCAAGACACGGGTTACCAATGGAACCATCCAGCGCTGATCAACAAGTACCGGGGTTGGAACGGAGTGAGCGCCGACCACAACTACAACTGGCACGACGCGATCCACAGCGGAGGCGGATTCTGCGGGGCCGACTCGCCGGCGCCCTGCGACGACAACGTTCACGGCACGCACACGATGGGCACGATGGTGGGAGACGACGGCGCCGGCAATCAAATCGGGATCGCGCCGGGAGCGAAATGGATCGGCTGTCGAAACATGGACCAGGGCAACGGCACGCCGGCCACATACAGCGAATGCTTCCAGTGGTTCATCGCTCCGACCGACTCGAACGGACAGAATCCCGACCCCTCCCGGTCTCCTCACGTCATCAACAACTCCTGGGGTTGCCCCCCGAGCGAAGGATGCACCGATCCCAACGTGTTGAAGACAGTCGTCGAGAACACGCGCGCCGCGGGAATCGTCGTCGTGGTCTCGGCCGGCAACAGCGGCTCCGGCTGCAGCTCGGTCGTGGACCCTCCCGCGATCTACGCGGCCTCCTTCAGCGTCGGCGCCACTGACAACACCGATACGATCGCGAGCTTCAGCAGCCGTGGCCCGGTCACCGTCGACGGGAGCGGCCGTTCAAAACCGGACCTCTCCGGACCGGGAGTTTTGGTGCGCTCGAGCAATCGCAACAGCGGATATAGCGTCTTTAGCGGGACGAGCATGGCCGGGCCTCATGTCGCGGGCACGGTCGGCCTGGTCCTCTCCGCGGCCCCGAATCTGATCGGCCAGGTCTCGCAGATCGAGAGCCTTCTCCAATCCACCGCGGCCCCTCGCATCACGAGCCAGAGCTGCGGCGGGATTTCCGGTAGCCAGATCCCCAACAACACCTATGGTTGGGGACGCGTGGATGCTCTCTCTGCATATCAGGCTGTGACTTCGGCCGCGTCGCTCTACACGGTGGCGCCCTGTCGATTGCTCGACACACGCGATCCGATCGGCACCTGGGGAGGGCCGGCGCTTTCCGCAGGGTCGGATCGGACCTTTCCGATCGCCGGCCGATGCGGGATTCCGGCCGGCGCCAAAGCCGTCTCGGTCAACATCACCGTGACAGGCCCAACGAGCCCGGGCTTCCTGACGCTCTACCCGGGCGCCACGGCCTTGCCCCCAGTCTCCACGATCAATTACAGCCCCGGGCAGACACGCGCGAATAACGCGGTCATCAGGCTCGGGGCCGCGGGCGACCTGACCGCGCGCTGCGGGCAAGGCAGCGGCACCGTGAACCTGGTGCTCGACGTCAACGGGTATCTTCAGTAGTCCTCATTCAAGCGTAGGGGCCATACTTCGCCACCTCATAGACGACCCACAGCACGGCCATTCCGGCCAAAGCGCCAAAGAGCAGCACGCGCGTGGACCGACTGCTTCTTTCCAGGACCTCCGTCAGCCAGAGCGCGCAGATCACGAGGAGAATGGGTCCGACGAAAAACATGAACCGCTCCGCGTAACCGCCCACCATGTAGAGAAGGGCTAGGGACGAGGAGAGCATCAGGAGAGACGCGATCAGGGCTTGTCGCCTCCGGGGCAACGAAGGAGAGAGCGGCATCCCGAGAGCCAGTGCGGCGAACAGGAGAAGGACCCCGAAGACGGCGAGCAAACCGCAGACCTTTTCCAGGACTCGCGCGTACAGAAGAAAATAGGAGCTTGCACGCACGAGTAGTTCTCCGGGTCCGACCCGCAGCGCATCGAGAATCCAGACGAAATTGCGATCTTTCCGGATCGTGATGTCGTTGTAGTCCCCTCCGCTTCTCCAAGCGACGAACATCCAGAGTCCGAGCGGAATCGCAAAGCCGAGCGCCAGAAGAACGGGTCGCAGGCCTGCCCTCGACCAGCTCTTCGAGTCGTCGAGGCGAGCCTTCATGATCAGGGCGGGGACCAGGGCGGGGAGCAGGAAGAGAGCGCTCCCATGAGCCAGAGCGAGAACGCCCAAGCTGAGGCCCGTGAACAGGACCTTGAGAGGTGGAAAGGACGGACCAATGAGAATCGCTCGGCAGAGGGTCAAGCCCAGGACGGGAAAGAGGAGATTGAAAAACTGCATGTGCGGCGTCCAGAAGAACGCCTTGACCGTGTCATTGAAAAGAAACGGCACGGCGCACAGGAACGCGGCGTATCCGACCTGACGCCCACCCAAGTCATTCAAGAAACGCCAGAAGAGAAAGAGGGCCACGGTCAACAGACACCAGTTCAAGACGATGCTCGGGAGATAAGCCGGGTGCTCGATGCGATACAGCCGCGTCAGGCCGCTCGCGCGAGCCAGCGGCGCGAGTACACGCGTCAGACCTGCGGTCATCCAGATGTAGAGGGGCCTGTGCTGCCGGAGCTGGCCCGGTCCGGGCCGCAGAAGGGATTTCGGGGAAACAGCCAGATCCATCAGAAGCGGCGAATCCCAATTCAAAGGAAATCCCAGTCCGGCGGAAAGGTGCACGGGATAGGCCCAGAAAGGGTGTGGAATCTGGGGCGACAGCAGGAAAGCGTGACCCACAGCGAGCGTCGTGAGGCCGCAGAGGGCAAAGGCGAGGCCCGCGCTGGCCCGCCGAGATTGGACCTCGACCTCCGTTGCCGGATCACGCCGATTTTTGGCGCGGCGTGCGATGAGCCCCAGAACCGCGATTCCGAGACTCCAGACCAAGAGGGCAGCAAAGAGCGGCTGCCAGCCGAAAAAGCGCGGTCCTTTTTCACAAAAATTTGTCGGAGGACAGACGCGGACAGATCCATAGCCCGCGATGAGAACGAGCAGCACCAGAACCGTCCAACCGATGCCGACCTTGAAGATGTCCGGCGAGGCTCGAAATCTCGCAAAGAAGGGGACGGTGGATTCCCGGGATTCAGTCAATCGTCGCGTCCGAGCCAGTCACTCTCGAGAGGGGAGCCTGTTTCTCCCGGCGGCCAGGATCTGGCCGGCCTGCCCGGAGACCGCCGGTCGGCGGCGCATTTTGAGGAGAACCTCCTTAGGTTCCGAACAGTTTTTTCAGCCCATGCACCGTGCACGCCCGGTAAATCTCGGCGATCGCGGTCGTCAGGGGAATGGACTTGGGACAGGCGCGGACGCAATTCTGGGCATTGCCGCAATCGTCCACGCCGCCGTCGCCCATGAGCGCCTCGATCCGTTGCGCCGCGTTCATGGCCCCGGTGGGGTGGGAGTTGAACAGGCGGGCCTGCGCGATCGCCGCGGGACCGATGAAATTCGAACGGTCGTTGACCTGCGGACAGACGTCCAGGCAGTTGCCGCACGTGATGCACTGGGAATAGTGGTAAGCGATCTCGCGCTCCGGCTCCGGCATGCGCGGGCCCGGGCCGAGGTCGTAGGTTCCGTCGATGGGGATCCACGCCTTCACACGCTTCAAAGCGTCAAACATCTGGCCTCGGTCCACCGAGAGGTCGCGCAACACAGGAAACTTTCCAAGGGGCTCGAGCCGGACCGGCTGTTCGAGTGTGTCGATCAAAGCGGTGCAGGCCATGCGGGAAGCTCCATTGATCCGCATCGCGCACGACCCGCAGACCTCTTCCAGACAAGCGCGGTCATAGACCACCGGCGACGTGGGCTTGCCCTGTTGCGTTTTCGGATCCTTCGCGATCTCCATGAGCACCGAGATCACATTGTGCCGCGGCGCATAGGGAATCTCGTACTCCTCCCAATACGGGTTGGAGGTGGGTGAGTCCTGGCGCTTGACGTGCAGCTGAATCGCTCGCGGCATGGTGTCAGTCTAGAGCCAATTTCGGATTTCGAATTTCGGATTTCGAAATTCGCAATTCGAGATTCTCATCTCCGGATCCTCAAATTCGCAATTCGAAATTCACAATTCGAAATTCCCATCAGTACTTCCTCGCCCGTGGCTTGATCAAGGACGTATCCACCGGCCTATAGGTGATCTTGGGGCCGTCGGGCGTGTGCTCGGCGATCGTGGTCTTCAAGAAGTTGGCATCGTCGCGCGGCAGGGCGTTCTCTTCGACGATGCCCTTGGAGAGATCGCGGACTTTGTAGTGGGCCCCTCGCGACTCGTCGCGCAGGAGGGCGCCGCGCGTCATGACGCGTGCGAGGACGAGCATGTTGCGCAGCTGGTTGATGAAAGAGATCTCCCGATTCGCGTAGGTCCCGCGGTCGGTCAGACCGACGTTCTTCCAGCGCTCTTCCAACTCCACGAGCTTGTTTTCGGTCTCCCGCAGCTTTCCGTTTTCGCGGATGACCGTCACGTTGTCGGTCATCCAGTTCCCCATCTCTTCCGCGAGCCGGTGCGGGTTCTCGGACCCGGACATCCCCGCGATTCTCGAGAACTCCGCCTGCCAGCGCTGTCGGGCCGCCTCGAAGGCGCCGTTTGCCGCCGGAAGCTTGCTCCCGGTCTCCCGGCTGTAGCGGACCATCGCGGGCCCGCCGATCTTGCCCGCATAGAGGCAGGAGACGAGCGAGTTCGCCCCGAGGCGATTGCCACCGTGAATCGAGAAGTCGACCTCACCTCCGGCGAAGAGACCGGGGACGTTCGTCGCCTGGTTGCGGGGAGACGTTTCGTCGAGCATTCCGCTCTTCTCGTCCTTGGCGAAATCGACCCAAAGGCCGCCCATGGAGTAGTGCATCCCGGGGAACACCTTCATCGGCACGACGCGCGGGTCGTCCCCCACGAACTTCTCGTAGATTTCCAGAATGCCACCGAGCTTGACGTCGAGCTCCTTTTTCGGGATGTGGGTCAGGTCGAGATAGACCTGGCGCTGGCCGCCGACGCCGTAACCCAGCAGACAGACCTGAAAGATCTCCCGCGTCGCGATGTCGCGCGGCACGAGGTTGCCCAGAGAGGGATATTTCTCTTCGAGAAAGTACCAGCGCTCCGTCTCGGGAATCGACCGAGGATCCCGCGTGTCTTTCTGCTGGCGGGGGACCCAGACGCGCCCCCCTTCCCCACGCGCCGACTCGGACATCAGGCGCAGCTTGTCGCTGCCCGGAATCGCCGTCGGATGAACCTGGATGAACTCGCCATTGGCGTACCACGCCCCCTCCTGATAAGCGACCGAGGCGGCGGTCCCGGTGTTGATGACAGAGTTGGTCGAGCGACCGAAGACGATTCCCGGCCCGCCGGTCGCGAGCATGACGGCCGTCGCCGGAAAGGTCTCGATCTTTCCCGAGTACCAGTCCAGAGCGACGATCCCGCGGCAGTTACCGTCGGCGTCGCGCACGAGTCCCAGGAACTCCCACATCTCGTACTTGCGCACGAGCCCCGCCACCTCGTGCCGCCGGACCTGCTCGTCCAGCGCATAGAGCAGTTGCTGGCCGGTGGTCGCTCCGGCGAACGCCGTGCGGTGATGCTTGGTTCCGCCGAAGCGCCGGAAGTCCAACAGGCCCTCCGGCGTCCGGTTGAACATCACGCCCATCCGATCAAGCAGGTTGATGATGCCAGGCGCCGCGTAGCACATGGCCCGCACGGGAGGCTGGTCGGCCAGGAAGTCGCCGCCGTAGATCGTGTCGTCGAAGTGAATCTCGGGAGAGTCTCCTTCGCCTTTGGTGTTGACGGCACCGTTGATCCCCCCCTGCGCGCAAACGGAGTGGCTGCGCTTGACGGGCACGATCGAGAAGAGATCCACGGACATGCCCATTTCGGCGGCCCGCACGGTGGCCATCAGGCCCGCCAAGCCGCCACCGACGATCAGGATGCGCTGGTCGGTCATCAGGGAACCTTCGGGCCGGGACTCGGGACTCGGGACTGGGGACTGGAAGCGGGAACACCTCTTCGCACGAGCTGGGCGAAACTCGGCTCTTCCCCGAGTCCCGAGTTCCGAGTCCCGAGTCCCGTCCTCATATCCGGAATGCCGAAATCGAGCGCACTCCAATAAACGACAGCACCAGAAACACGATCGCCGACACGTACATCATTCGCCGCTGCGCCTTCGGGCCGATGGTCAGGCCCCACACGATTGAAAAGGACCAGATGCCGTTGGCCAGGTGAAAGGTCGCCGAGAGAATCCCCGCGATGTAAAAGGCGTAGATCCAGGGATTCGCGACCGCCGCCTGCACCTGCCGGAAGAGATCGAGGCTCTCATGATCGTGGAGTTGAACCAGACGAGTCGTCCAATAGTGAAACAGGATGAACGCGAAGACGATCACTCCGGTCGCTCGCTGGAGAAAATACATGACGTTGCGAAAATAGGGATTGCGAATCACGTTGGGCTTCGCCGTGCTCGTGATGAACAGGCCGTAGATCCCGTGGAAGAGAAGCGGGATGGCGATGATGACGATCTCGGCCGCCACGGCGAACGGCATCTCCTGGAGATGGCGGGTCATCGCATTGTAGGCATCGGCGCCGCGCGTGGCCTGAAAGTTCTCATAGAGATGGAAGGCGAGGAATCCGCCGATCGGCACGATCCCCGAAAGAGAGTGCAGCCGGCGCAGCCAGAAGTGCCGGTCCGACGCCGGCTGGAATTCCGGCCCCGACTCCGTCATACCTTCAGGATCTGAAACAGATCGCGCACCGCTTTGGCGGATTTCTCGAGCGCAGCGCGCTCCTCGGCGGTCAGAGCGATTTCGATGACCCGCTCGGCGCCCCTGCTGCCGAGAACGACCGGGACCCCGAGGTACACATCCTTCATCCCGTACTCCCCCTGCAGGTACACCGCGCAGGGGAGGATCTTCTTCTTGTCTCTCAGAACCGAATCCACCATTTCCACCACGGCTGCCGAGGGCGCGTACCAGGCGGAGGTCTTCAGCAGATTGACGATCTCGGCGCCTCCCTCGCGGGTTCGCTGGACGATCGCGTGGAGCTTGTCCTTGGGCAGGAGCTCCGTCACCGGCACTCCTCCCACCGTGGAGTAGCGCGTCAGCGGGACCATCGTATCGCCATGCCCCCCCAGCACGAAGGCGTGTGTCGACTCGACGGAGACGCCGAGCGCTTCCGCCAGAAACCAGCGCATCCGCGAGGAGTCGAGGATGCCGGCCATTCCGAAGACGCGTTCCCGCGGCAGGCCCGAGACGCGGCGGGCAACCTCACACATCGCGTCGAGAGGGTTGGAGACGATGATCAGGATCGCGTCCGGAGACCCGGGAAGGACCTTTCGGACGACGTCGGCCACGATCCCCGCGTTGATCGTCACGAGGTCATCCCGGCTCATCCCGGGTTTTCGCGGCACGCCCGCCGTGATCACCACGACCCGAGACCCGGCCGTGATGTCGTAGGCGTTGGAGCCCGCCAGCTTCGCGTCGAAGCGCTCGACCGGAGCCGACTCCATGATGTCCAGCGCCTTACCCTGAGGAACTCCCTCGATGATATCGACGAGAGCGACGTCGCAAATCTGCTTTTCGACGAGGCGTTGCGCTGTTGTTGCGCCGACGTTTCCGGCGCCGACGACAGTGACTCGTTGCTGCATGCGACCGGAATCTTATCCGAAGTATTCGCAGGGACCTGGTGCGTCCGCATCAGAGGGCGGTTACAATCGCGAGAGACTCCGATGCGGCAAACGACCTCTCCCACAGCCCCATGACCGACCGACCCGAATACAAGAATCATCCTCTTTGGAACGATGCGATGGCCTTGACTCGCGAGGCCTACCGGATCGCCGATCGCGTCCGTTCGATGTCGCCGGAGATCTCCCGGCGTCTGCGCAAGGCGGCGGTTTCGGTGCCGGCCCACGTGGCGAGCGCGCTCTGCGCGCCGGAGAAAAGGGTGGAGCACATGCTTGCGGCGCGGGGTGCCCTGGCGGAGCTCTCCCGGCAGGCGCTCGGCGCGGGAACTGACGGAAGTGACGCTGTCGCGCGGCGGGCGGAGGACCTCGATCGTCTGATTCTCTTCGAGTTCGGGGCCGCGGAGGTCGTGTCGTAACTGAGTCGTCTCGTCGCTGGCTCTGGGTCGGTTTTGCGCTCGTTCTCGCGGCCGTCGCGGCTGCCCTCTGGCTCCCGCGCTGGTGGGATGACCGGCTCTCCAGTCAGATCGAAGCCAGCACCGGAGTGGGAGCCAGGATCCTCCCTGGCTCCGCGGATGAGGCGCGCCGGAAGATCGATCCGGGCCTGCTCTCCGAAAAGGTAGTCGCGGCGATCGGAAAACCGTCCCTTGCGGTTCACACGTCCGGCAGCTCCACCCACGACATCTGGACCTACTATTACGCCGACGGAACCATGACGGTGAACCTGACCGACGGAGCGATCGTGCTCATCGGCCTGGACTTTCACCCGCCGGTGATCCCGACGAGTCGCCGGCGCTGAGCGCGCCGGCTCCATTTGTGATTGGTGATTGATGATTTGTGATTTCGGATGGCCCGAAGCGGCTCCAATCGCAAATCACAAATCGCAGATCGCACATCGTCGAGGAGGGAGAAGACTTTTCAACAGAGCATGAGCGTCAGTCCACCCTCTCGTGAGCCTTCGATCCGCGTCGTCATGATGCCGAAGGATACGAACGCCCACGGCACGATTTTCGGCGGGGTAATCCTCTCCTATATCGACCAGGCCGCCGCCGTAGAGGCCAAGCGGAACGGGGGCGGCTTCATCGTGACCGTGGCCATGCGCGAGGTCGTTTTCCACGGACCGGTCAACGTCGGGGACCTCGTCTCGTTCTACACCCGCCTCGTCCGAATCGGAAAGACTTCGATTACCGTGGCCGTCGAGGTTCGGGCGCAATCGCAGGACGCCGACCGGCGAGTCACGGAAGCCGAGGTGACGTTCGTCAATCTGGACGAGAATAAGAGGCCGAAACATATCGAGAGGTAGGGCGCCTCCCGCGCAAAAAGAGAAGAGGTCCCAAAAGTTTTCGGGACCTCTTCTTTTCGCCAGCCGGGCAAGAGCCCGGCAATATCTTCCGGACGAGATCTATCTTACCACTCCGAGTCGTCTTCGGGTTCTCCGCCGGGCTTGGGATTTGGGCTTTCTTCGTCCTCCATCTCATCCGCCGCCTCACGCGCGAGATGCTCCGCATCGTGGGTCTCGGAAAACTCTTTCACTCCTTCTCGGTACTCCTCATCGGCCTTCCAGTTGCCTTCGCCGAACATCCCGCCGGCGGGAGTCGGGGAGCTGCTCGCGGGTCCCTTCGGTGCGATTTTCTTTGCGCCGGGCTTCTTCGGAGCGGGTTTCTTCCGAGCCGCCTTCGCGGCCAGTTTTCTTGAAGCGCTCTTCTTGGAAACAGCCGTCCGGCCTTTCCTCATCTTCGCGGTCCCTCTCTTTTTCGAGGTCACGGACCGGCGTTTGGCCGACGATCTGCGAGCGGCCCTGCCCGAGGCGGCCTTTTTCCCTTTCTTCGCGCTCTTTTTCGCTGCTTTCTTCTTGGCCACTCTCCTCCTCCTCTTCTCTTTCTCTCGCAAACGACCCGAGATCGGATCATACAATTCCCAAGCCAGGACGACGTTTTTCAGTCGAGAATCTTGCCACTCGCCTTTCGACCCGGCCCGCCCCGGGACCGTTTTTCGCGGGACAATACCCTCCATGCAGCAGCCGCTGGACGGGCGTGTGGTCGTGACTTCCGGGCCCAACGGTCTCCGAGTCGAGATCCGTCCGCTCGTCCGGACACGCGCAGCCCGGCGGCGTCTGGCGCTCGCCGCCATTCTCCTGATGGCGTCGGCCCTCTTCGGCGGGGCTCGTCTTGTGCAGGCCTGGGAAACCGGTCTTCGGCGCGGAGACTTCGCAGACTTGTCACTGCCTTGGCTGGCTGCTCTGACAGTGGCGGTGGGTCTCTTCACTCCTCTGGCGGTCCTGGGTCTGGCAGCCCTCGCGTTCGCCGAGGAGACCGTTCAGGTGGGTCCCGACACCATCACGATTTCCACGACGGCTTTCGAGCGGACCAAAGTGCGAACGATTCCGATCGCGGAGCTGGAATGCTGGCGTCAGACTCTCCTGCCTCTCTCGCCGTGGTGGACCTGGGCAGTCGAGCGGCTGGCTGCGCGTTGGCGTGGCCGCCTGGAGCCGCTGGCGGGCGCCGCCCGGCCCAAGGAGAAAAAGTGGATCGCACAGGTGCTGGCTCAGGCCACGGGGAAACCGCTCATCGACGACTTCGGGCGCACAAGGAGTTGGGACCAGACAGAGGGACGCCCGCAGCCGGACGGGCGGGGAAGAAGCTGAAGGCGCAGCCTGTTAAGATCGTTGTCTGTCTATGAGTTCCACTGGCGAGCAACACCATCTAACCAACTCTCTCTTCTCTGACTATGAGCTGCCGGACGAGGTCCGGTGGGGGCTGGCCGAAGCGGGTTTTGTCTTCGCGACGCCGATCCAACAGAAGTCTCTGCCTCTTGCCTTAGCCGGCAAGGACGTCGCCGGCCAGGCCCAAACGGGCACCGGAAAGACCGCGGCTTTTCTGATCACGATCTTCTCCCGCTTGCTCCGACACCCCCGTTCGAGACCCGCTCGCGGACCCCGGGCGCTCATCGTGGCGCCCACGCGGGAGCTGGTCGTTCAGATACGGCAGGAAGCGGAGGATCTCGGGCGTCACACCGGTCTCTCGACCCTGGCCGTCTTTGGCGGCATCGACTATCACGGCCAGCGAGATGCCGTCCGCACGGTCCCGGACATCCTCGTCGGCACTCCGGGGCGCCTGCTCGACTACGAAGAGCAGGGCGCCACCATGTTCCGCGACGTGGAGATCCTCGTGATCGACGAGGCCGACCGAATGTTCGATATGGGCTTCATTCAGGATCTGCGCCGAATCCTGCGCCGTTGTCCTTCGGCCCACCACCGCCAGACGCTCCTGTTCTCCGCCACTCTTTCCCCCCGCGTAATGGAGCTCGCCTATGAGCACACCAACGATGCTCAGCGTGTCGAGGTGGAGCCGGAACGGCTCCTCGCCCACGGCATCACGGAGCTGCTCTACCACGTCTCGTCGAAGGAGAAGTTCCGCCTGCTGCTCGGCCTCCTCGCGCGAGAGGGTGGCCAGCGGATCCTGATCTTCGTCAACCGTCGCGACACGGCGTTGGAGCTGGTGCGGGGCCTTTGCGCCAACGGTTACCCGACGCGTGCGCTCGCCGGCAACGTCCCGCAGGACAGACGCCTGAAGATTCTCACCGATTTCAAGGAAGGACGTCTATCGACCCTGGTCGCGACCGACGTTGCGTCGCGAGGCCTGCATATCGAAGGGGTTTCTCACGTCATCAACTACGACCTCCCGCAGGACGCCGAAGACTACATTCACCGCACGGGGCGAACGGGCCGCGCGGGGGCGGTCGGAACCGCAGTGTCCTTCGCGTGCGACGACTACGTCTTCTCGCTCGACGCGATCGAGAAGCTGGTCGGGAAGAAGATTCCTGTCGAATTCCCTGGCGAGGAGCTTTTCGCCTCCGGCGCGGTCTCGCAAGCCCCCCGGCCGCTGCGCCCCGGACGCCGCGGCCCCCCGCCCCCCCGGAAGGAGTCGCGGCAGATGCGCGTGCAGATCCCTCTGTCGACTCCCGCCGACGCTTTCGGCCGAGAAAAACGAAAAACCCGGAGGCGGTAGTCGTCCGTTTTCAGTTCTCAGTTTTCAGTTTTCAGTTTTCAGTTCCGACCTCTGAACTGATCACTGATAACTGACAACTGGTAACTCGTCTTCTAAAGTGCGGCGGCGACCGGGACTTCTACGATCGTGAGCGCGCCCTGTTCGACCCAGTGTGCGAGCATTCGCCGAATCCGATAAGAGTCGGCCTTGAGCTCCGCTTCGCACTGGCGGGGCGTCGCCGAGGAGGCAACGCGCGTCCAGAGATCCTTCACCAGGGCTCCGTCGCGCTCGTCCGGATGAGGCGTGGGCCGAATGTCGGTCGCCTTCAGAGAGGCCTCGTCGGGCACCAGCGCCGCCGACTGTTGAAACTCGTCGTAGCGCCGCATCCCTTCGAGCGTCAGCGGCAGAACTTCCCGATTCATCCCGCGGTTCGTGTCCGAAGGCGCTTCGTCCTTGCGCACGAAGAGGAAACTGCCCGGCCGGGGACGCTCCAGGAGCTGATAAAAGGCTTCCTCGCCCGAGAGGCGCCCCGTCTGGGCCTTGGAGAGTTTGCCGGAGCGCAGCGCCAGGGAGCCGAACATCTCCCCCTTTGGCTCCCGCAATGTCAGGGACCCGGAGATGCCGGATTCGGCCAGACTCTGCATCAGGGCGGGGAGCCCGAAAACTTCCAGGTCTCCCGACAAGGTGGCGAGGGCGGCCTCGGGCGCGGCGGCCGCTTGCGCGGCCGCACCTGCGGCGAAGGCTGCCAGCGCCTTCTCCGCGGCTCTGGCGACTTCCTGACCGGGGAAGCGACGCACGATCTCGCGGAAGGCCTGCGCGACCTCCGGAGTCGGCGACGTCGAAAGCGCCTCGATACAGTGGTAGAGGTTCCGATCGTTCTGGTGGAGCACCAGGCCGAATAGCTTGAAGGGGGTGTTGGCCTTCAGGGTTTCCAGGAGCTTTTCAACGAGATCCTGCTCCCCGGACAGGTCCTGACCCGCCAGCTCTGCCAACCGCGACATCGTGTCCCCGAATTCCTTCTTCCCGCTCAGCCCGTGCTCGACGACCGCGCGGCGTGCTCCCGGCGTCCCATAGCGCGCAAGCGCCGCGACGAGACGATCGAGCAGAAGCCGCATCTCCCGCGGATCGTAAGGAGACTCGGCCGGCTTCGCCAGCATCCCCTCCAGGTCGTGAAGGATGCCGATGAGCGTCCGCTCCGCGCGCTCGTGCTTGAGCTGACCAAGATTCGCCATCGCTTCTTTCACGAGGGGCGCGGGAAACCGCAGCTCCGCATGGCGAACGGCGACGTCCACGTCGTCCTCGAGCCCGGCTCCGGGGGGCCGCGGAATCCGGCGGAGAAGGTAGAGAAGATTGCGCCGGAAATACCAGTCTTCGTCTCCGGCTCCCTGTCCGAACGGAACGTGAAGGCGCTCGAGGGCGGATTGGCGCGCCGAAAGGCCGTGCACCTCGAGGAGCAGCAGCAGCAGACGGCGGCGTTCGCGCTTGGGTTCCTTTCGCAGGCTCGCATAGAGCCCGTCGGGACTCAGCGCGGTGAAGAAGCTCAGCACCCGCCGGAGATTGGGATGTTGTTCGGTCCCCTCCGCGTACTTGCGCAAGCGCTCGACGTCGATTCCCTCGTCCGCTTTGCGCCGCACGAGATCGGCCGCGACGGGATCGACCTGGCGCTCCGCGATGATCCGCTCGGCCAGCTCGAGCATGGTGAGGGCCTGCGCAAGGGATCCCTCGTTGAACCGTTCAATTGCCGTCTTGACCATCTCGTTGAAGCGGCGCGCCCCCTCCGCGGGATCTTCCGCTCCGGTGACGACCCGGCGCATCGCTTCGACCGTCGGGCTGGGCATGACCGGCGCGGATCCGTCTTTGAGCTCGGCCGTGACCGGCTGAATCCATCCCGGCAGCGAACTTCCCAGAGAACGAAACACGTCATGGGTGCCCACCTCGAGGCCCAGAGCTCGGAGCCGATCGAGCACCTGATCGAGCTCCCGGGCGTTCTGGGAGCTGCGCGCCGCCGCCGCCAGAGCCTGAGAGGCCAGAGGGGCTTTCTTCAGAGCCCCCTGCGGATCGGTGCTGCGCTGCACCTCTCGCTCGAGCCGCTCGAGCAGCATCTCCACACGGCGAAGGCTCGCCAGATCCGCGCTTCCTCCTCCGCCTCCACCACCGGCGCCGCCCGAAGCGGTCTCGCTGGCCAGCGGCCGCTCGCGGGGAGTCCCTTGCCGGAAGAGCACCTCGATGGATGAGGTGAGCGCCGTCGCCGAGTCGGAGAGACGCGCCAGGTTCTCTTTCAAGAACTCGCGATCCCCCTCCGGGCAATAGTTGAGCACCTCGATCTTCAGCGTCTCCAGGTATTTTTGGAAGGGCTCCTGCGGGACCAGGTGAAACTCCCCCATGAGCTGGATTTTCTTGACCGCGTGGAAGAGGTAGTCGGAAACGGGAAGATCCGCGCCTCCCCGGTGGTATTGACCAGACGTCCAGGCGTGGATGTTGGACGCGACGAGCCCGACGGGATAGTCCAGAAGCAGTTTGATCGAGTCGGCGACCACCAGCGGAGGCAGCGTATCGGAGAGATACTGCTGCAGCTCCTCGATCGCTTCACGGATTTCCGGATTCGGTGCTGCGTCAACCATCGGAGAGGTCTACCGTAAGGTTAGGCCAACTCTGCGAAGGCGCAAGGGCCAAATGACGGGACCATGGGTGCTGCGATGCTTTCTGCCCCTCGGCCGGCAGGGCTTGCCAGCCCCTAGAAGCTCTTCAGGAAGTCCTCGTTGGACCGGAATTTGGACAGGCGTCCGAGCACGAGCTCCATCGCCTGGATCTTGTCGACCGCGGCCAGGGCTCGCCGCAATTTCACGATCTTGGGCAGCTCCTCGGGGTCGTAGATCTTTTCCTCCTTGCGAGTTCCGGACTGGGGGATGTTGATGCAGGGGAAGATGCGCCGGTTGAAGAGGTCCCGGTCCAGAAGGATCTCCGTGTTCCCGGTTCCCTTGAACTCTTGAAAGATGATCTCGTCCATCCGGGAACCGGTATCGATCAAGGCCGTGGCAATGATCGTCAGCGAGCCTCCCCCTTCGGCATTGCGCGCGGCGCCGAAGAAGCGGCGGGGCTTTTCCATGGTTCGCGCGTCGATCCCGCCGGAGAGGATCTTGCCTCCCCCCTTCTGCATATGGTTGTAGGCGCGCGCCATGCGGGTAATCGAGTCCAGGAAGATGATGGTGTGCTTGCCGCATTCCACCAGACGCCGGGCGCGCTCCGCCACGATCTCCGCCACCGCGATGTGGTTCTCGGCAGACAGATCCGCCGAGGAGGCGATGACCTCTCCCCGCACGCTGCGGCGAAAGTCGGTGATTTCTTCGGGGCGTTCGTCGATTAAGAGCACGATGACATAGACATCCGGGTCGTTGACCGAAACGGCGTGCGCCATCCGCTTCAGGAGCGTCGTCTTGCCCGCCTTGGGGGGCGCGACGATCAGGCAGCGCTGCCCGCGGCCGATCGGGGCCAGCAGGTCGACCACGCGGCCGCACATCTCGTCCGGCTCTGTCTCGAGCTTCAAGTGTGTGTTCGGGTCGATCGAAATGAGCTCCTGAAACGTCGGGCGCTGGCGGAAGGCCGCGGGCGTCAGCCCTTCGACCGTTTCGACGCGCCGGAGCACGGGACGGTTTCCGTCCGCCGCGAACCCGGAAATCGACGCGCCCGCCTCGAGACCTTCCCGGGTGATCAGCTCCCGGGAGACGAGTGGATCGCGCGGGGTGGGCAGGTAGTTTGCTCGTGCCGAGACCAGGACTCCCGGGGAGCTCTCCCGCGCAGGAAGAGAGAGCACGCCTTCGACGGGGACTTCCGGACCGGAGGCCGTGAGTTCGTCCGGCCGCTCGAAGCCTCCCTGAGACGAGGGTGGGCGTCCTCCTCCTCCCCCCCCGCGGCGTCGGCGGCGTCGCCGGCGGCGGTGAGGGCGCGGCTGCCCGTCGCCTGAAGGTGCCGGTTGCCCTTCGCCCCTGGCGGGGGATTCCGTGGCAACGGCAGGCGAAAACGAGTTTTCCGAGGTCCAGGGATCGTCGGACATGAGCTCCCAAAGGGTCCCGCCGCGCTGACCCGATGTCCGGGCGGGAACGACGCATTCTAGCCTAAATGGGCGCTAGGCGCTAGGCGAGAGGCGCTGGGCGAAAATAAGAACCCAAAAATGGGAGATCAACAGCGCCCAGCGCCAAGCGCCTAGCGCCTATTCGAACAGTCCCATCACCGTATCGGGCGAGGCCGGAGGCACCCCTGCCAGGGCGAAATTGTCTTTCGCGTGCTCAACATTGGAAACGCCCACCAGGCTGGTGGACATGCCGGGGGCCGAACGGGCGAACTGCAGCGCCCGCTGCCCGCCGGTGGAGGCCTCGGGGAACGCTTCCTCGATCTCCTCAGGCAAGTCTCCCGCGAGCCGCCCCTGGAGCAGAGAGGCCGAGCCAAAGGCGCCAAGGCGCAGCTCGCGCGCGGCCGCCAGGGCCGAGAGCCTTTTCTCTCCCACCGGCTGGGACGGGAAGGCCACCGCCTGGGCCATCGCCAGATTGAAAGGAAGCTGGACCGCGCGGAAGTGATGGCCATCTCCCGCGACGTCGCGTGCCGTCTCCAGCGTGGCGGCAATCGAGAGGTGCTCCGGATGCTCGGGAGGAGCTCGCAGCCCATCCCAGGTCGCCAGCCCCCAGGCGGCGAGCTTTCCGCTGGCAATCGCGCGCTCGAGCGTTTCGATGGCGGCGGCGAGCCTCTTGGAGAACTCGGGGCGATCCACGGAGGCCTTTTGGGCCTCGATGTTGTGGAGGTAGTAGAGATCGATTGTCGCGAGACCGAGGTTCTGACGGCTCCTGTCGATTTGATCTTCGAGGTATCCGGGCGCCAGGCAATGACCACCCTGCACGATCTCCGCTCGCGGCGCGATTCCCGACTCGACGAAGGTCTCCAGGATGTACCGTCGCGGCTCGCGAGGGTCGTCCGAGTCGTGAGGCAGATAGCCGCCTTTGGTGGAGACAAAGATCTCTTCCCGCGACGCGACCCCCTGCTCGATGGCCCGGGCCAACGCTCGTCCGATCGCGCGCTCGCTCTTCTGCCCGCGATAGTTGATGGCGGAGTCGAAGACATTCACTCCCGAGGCGAGAGCGAGCTCCACACACGCTTCGTAGCCCGCGTCGGTCTGCTTGTCCTCTTTGCCCAGGTAAGTGCCGACGCCGATCGATGAGAGCGACAGAGACGACGTCTGCCGGAAGTGGCCCGCCGCCGCGTTCGAGCGGTCCGCGAAGCGGCGAGTCCCCTCGATGGTCGCGCGGCCGGAGATCATGAAGGGAAGTTATCAGTAATCAGTTTTCAGTGATCAGTTCAAAGGCCGAGACGCTCAGAACTGAAAACTGACAACTGAAAACTCACGACTCATGTTCAGAAGTTATCAGTAATCAGTTTTCAGTGATCAGTTCAAAGCCCAGAACTGAGAACTGAAAACTGAAAACTCGTCTCAGACGAACTTCGAGTTGATGAACCCCAGGTTCGGATAGCCCGGCCCCAAGACGGCATCGGCATCTGCCCTGAACCAGCTGCGCAGCAGCGTGCCGTAGTAGGAACGGAAATCGGTCTGCCATTTCAGATTTCCGTTGGAGTCCAAGTGCGCCAAATCCGGAGGCGGACCGTAGACTCCTTTGGCGACGGCGTCGCCGACGACGAAGTGCACGCCTGCGGTGCCGTGATCCGTGCCGGCGGAGCCGTTTTCCTGCACGCGGCGACCGAACTCTGACCAGGTCATCAGAACCACGTTGTGCGAGGCTCCCTGCGCGGCCAGATCGTCGTAGAACGCCTTGATCGAGTCACCGACCGCCTTCAACAGGGTGTCGTGCGCCGTCTTCTCTGCGCTGTGGTTGTCGAAGCCTCCGTAGGTCACGTAGAAGATCTGCGTTCCGAGGTTCCCGACGACCATCTGCGCGCAGAGCTTCAAGGCCGCCGCCAGAGAGTTGTTGGGGTAGGTCGCCTTGGCGACGTAAGAGCCCGCGACCTGTTTCAACGTCGCAGCGCTGGTCGAAGCGTCGCGCGCGACTCCTTCGATCAATTCGTTGCGAGTCGGGATCTCGTGAGGAAGCGAGTTCTGGCTCACGAATGCGTTTGTTTGGTTCGGCGCATCCTGCGGGTAGCTTCCGTCGGTCGTGTACCCGTAGGAGGCGAGGCTCGTGAAGGAGGGAAAGACGACTTTATCCGCCAGGAGCGTTCGCGGGAGAGACTGGGAGACGGCGCAGCCGCTCAACGGGTTGTCATTGCCGGCGAGATTCAGATCCGCGTAGCGACCCAGCCAGCCGTTGTGCTGCGCGAGCTTGGGATCCGCCGTATGCCAGATGTCGCGCGACGTGAAATGAGAAAGATTCGGATTCGGATAGGAGACCCCCTCGATGACCGCCACCCGCCCGGTGTCCCAGAGGGCCTTGACCGAAGAGAGCGCCGGGTTTAAGCCAAGCGTGCCGTCCAAGTCCAGAACCGCGCCAGCGGGCACACCGATCGTCTTGCGAAAGGTGCCGGAATAGAGCGGATCCGTATAGGGGACGACAGTGTTCAAGCCGTCGTTACCGCCGGCGAGCTCCAAGACGACGAGCGTTCGGCCCGAGGCCCCCGTTCCGACCGATTCCTCGAAGAAACGCGCGCCGGCCACTGCGAAGCGGGGAATCATCATCGAGACGCTCGCGACCCCCACTCCTCGAAACAGAAACTCGCGACGGTTCATCGGCATGGCGGCTCCTACCTAGCAGAGGTGGTAATCCGAGGTCGTCAGCATCAGGTGCATGAGTCCCCGTACCTTCTGGTCGATCGCCGAGGCAGAGTTGTTCCAGAAGCCCCGGCTGCCGTCTGCCTTCGCGTCCACGTACTTTTCCCAGATCGCCCGTGTCGCGGGAGCCGCATCGGCGAGACCGAAGCGATCCGCCAGCGCGTTCACGACGTCGGCGGGGGTGTCGGTCTTCTTTCCTTTGAGTAGCGCCGTCGTGTCGATGTAGGTGCCGGCCTTTCCCCGGTTGCTGATGACCGCGTTGGCGAACGAGGCCCGCGCGAAGATCGCTCCGGTGTTGATCCAGGTCATGTCCCCTGGAAAACCGAGGGCGTCGGGGGGATTGAAAAGGTAGTGCCCCATCGGAATCAGGTTATTCGCCGGAGTGGACATGTCGGTCTGGGCCTCGAGCTGCCTCAGCGAAGCGACGATGTACTCGACCGGACTGCGGACGAGAACCTTGCGCGCGTGCGCCTCGTAGAACTCCGGGTTGCGGAAAATGGATCCGACCATCGCCCGGATCGAACGGTTCGACGAGACCCAGACGTTGGCCAGATCCGCGACGACCCACTCGGGAGGGTCGTGGTACGCGAAGAAGGACCAGAGCTTCCGCCCGAGGAAACGTCCGGAGACGCTTCCCTCCGCGTTGGTGAAGTCCAGGATGATCCGGATCGCGTCGGTCGCGTCCCAGTTGCCGGTCTGGCCGAGGATCGTCTTCTGGCCGGAATCGTGCTGGGCGGCGTTGAACACGAATGTGTACGGAGAGTTGGCGTCGGCGCGGGTCAGCGTCCAACCGGTCAGCGCCCGAGCGACCTCTGTCACGTCCTTTTGTGTGTAGTTGTCCACCCCGAGCGTGAAGAGCTCCATCAACTCTCGCGCGTAGTTCTCGTTGGGCCTCCCTTTCACGTTGGTCGCGTTGTCGAGCCAGATCAGCATGGCCGGATCCTTCGTGATCGCGAGGACGAGGTCGTCGAACCGCCCCATCGCGAGCGGCCGCACGGTTTTGTTCTGGTTGTAGATGAGAATCGAGTCTCCGACCTTCCCGATGCCGGACGTGAAGTGGTTGTTGAAAAAGAAAGTGATTTTCTCTTCCAGCGGCCTCGCGGTGTAGACCATCCGGTGGAGGAACCACTTTTGGAGGCCGGTAATGTTGGTCAGGTCGTAGGTGGCGCGCGAAGGGGGAATCGCCAACGTCAGACCGAACAGCGCGGCCTCCATGGCGGTGTTGTCGATGGAATCGTAGTTCACGAAGAAGTCGACCGTCGCGTCCAACCCCATCTGGAGATAGCGGTCGAGCTCGGCAGGCGTGGCGCCGAAACCGGCGCGCCGCGCGAGATGGGCCGCCGCCTCGCGATCCCATGAATTGCTCATACAGATCCCTCCTCGCCTGCACGGTGGAATACCGAGGATGGGCGGAGCTTACACCCGTGGCGGGAGAAAGGAACAGCTGTCAGCCGTCATCTATCAGCCGTCAGCCGTCAGCCGTCAGCTTCGTTAAACGTAGCTCTTGTTCAGGAATCCCACATTGGGCCACGCTTGCCCCAGAATCGCCGATGAGTCTGCACCGAGCCAGTCGGAGAGGATCGTTCCGTAGTAGGAACGAAAATCATTCTGGATCAGGAGGTTCCCGTTCGCGTCGAGCTGCGTCAGGCTCGGCGCCGTGCCGTAGATTCCGGGTTTCACGGCGTTGCCTACGACGAACTGGGGTGCGGACGTCCCGTGATCGGTGCCGCGAGACGCGTTGTCCTGAACCCGCCGCCCGAACTCCGACCACGTCATGAGGAGAACGTTGTGGGACTTCCCATGGGCGTCGAGGTCGTCGAACAGGGCCTTGATCGAGTCGGAAACCGTCAGCAACAGGCCGTTGTGGCCGTTGTTGCCCGCGTTGTCCTCATCGGCGTGGTTGTCGAAGCCGCCGAAGGTGATGTAGAGGATCTGCGCGCCCACACCGGCGTTGATGATCTGGGCGATCAGCTGCATGCCGGTACCCAGGCTCCCGGCCGGATACTGGCCGCCCGCCACATAACCGTTGCCGACGCTCTGCAGCGTCGTGGAGGAGGAGATCGCGAGGCCCGACAGGACGCTGACCTGCTCGAGGGTGTTCTCGATCTCGTACTGGTCCGCTCCCTCCGCCACGAAGGTGTTGATCTGGTTGCTCTTGTCTCCGGGGTACGCGCCGTCGGTCGAATAGGAATAGGTCGCGATCGACACGAACGACGGGACGCTCACCTTGCTCGCGAGCAGTGTGCGCGGCAGCGCGTTGGAGACCGCGGCGCAGACGAGCGGGTTGGCGTTGTTGCCCACGTAGCCGTCTAAGAACCGTCCCAGCCACCCGTTTCGCTGAGCCAGCGTCGGGTCGGCGGTGTGCCAGATGTCTCGCGACGTGAAGTGAGAAAGGCTCGAGTTCGGGTAACCGATGCCCTCGACCAGCGCGACGCGGTTGGCGTCCCAGAGGGCCTTCAGTCCGCCCATCGCGGGCTTGGTCCCGCCGTTGACGATCATGCCGTTCAAACCGAGCTTGGAATCGAGCTGCAGGATCGATCCCGCCGGGATCCCGATTCGCGAGCGAACCTGCGAATAGGCGTTGTCGGTGTAGGGAACGACGGTGTTCAGGCCGTCGTTGCCTCCCATCAACTCGAGCACGACGAGAGTTCGGCCGGGGTACGCGGAGCCCAGTGACTCCTCGAAATTCCGGGCGCCGGTGACGGACCAACGCGGCACCATCGCCGACACGGTCACGAAACCCGCGCTGCGAAGCAGGAAATCGCGTCTGGAAATGGACATGGTCGTCCTCCGCTGTTTGATCGCTACGCGAGATGGAAAGCGGGACTCGTTAGCATCAGGTGGACGAGACCCCGGACCTTCTTATCGACTTGCGCTGTCGTGCCCGTGTAGTTCCCGCGCGAACCGTCGTCATTCGCGTTCATGTAGTTGATCCAGGCCGCCCGTACGTCGGGCGCCACATCGGCGATGTTCAGGCGGTCCGCCAGGGTGTCGACCACCTTGTCGGCGGTCGACGCGTCTCTGCCGGCGAGCAGCTTGTTCGGATCGAAACGGGTGCCGGACGTTCCGCGGTTGGACGCAAGCGCGTTGGCGAGGGACGCCCGGGAGAAGACCGTTCCGGTGTTCATCCAGGAAGTGCCCCAGTCCCATCCCTTCGCATCCGACGGATCGAACAGAGGCTGGCCCATCCCGGAGAGGGAATTGACCGCCGACGAGAAGTCCGTCGTGCCTTCGAGCATGCGCACCTGAGCGACCGCGTACTCGACCGGGCTGCGGACCCAGGTCTTCATCGTGTGCGGCTCATAGAAGTCCGGCGAGAGAAACATCGCGCGCAGGACTTCCTTCAACGAGTGGCTGGAGGAATCATAGACGGCCCCGAGCTGATTGACGATGTAGTCGGGCGGATTGTCATCGGCGAAAAAGGTCCAGACTTTCTGAGCCACCCAGCGGCCCGACTTTGTCCCCTGCGAATCGCTCCAGTTCAAGATGATGCTGATCGCGTCGGAACCGGTCCAGAGCCCCGTCCGGCCGAGAATGGTCTTGGAGCCGTTGTCGTGAAACGCGGGGTTGTCAACGAACGTCGCCCCGTTGTAGTTGTCCATCTGCGTATAGCCCTGGAGGGTCCAACCGGTCAACGCGCGCGCGACCTCGGTCACGTCGGTCTGCGTATACCCGCTCGAAACGCCGAGAGTGAACAACTCCATCAGCTCACGCGCATAGTTTTCGTTGGGGCGCTGGTTTCGCGAGAGCCAGTTGTCCAGCCACACCAGCATCGCCGGGTCTTGAGAGATCTTGACGACGTAATCGTCGAACTTTCCGGTGGCGTACTGGCGCATCGTCTTGTTCTGATTGAGCATCAGCGTCACGCCGCGGACTTTGGTGATCCCGGACGTCCACCAGAGGTTGAGGAGATAAGTCATCTTCTCTTCCAGCGGCCGCGGAGAAAACGCCATGCGATCGAGAAACCACTGCCGGATGCCTCCGGTCTGCAGCAGGTTGTAGTTCTTGGCCGCGAGGCTCGCCTCGTAGGCCGTCATGTCAATCGACGTGTAGTCCACCAGCGAGGAGACGGCCGCCTCGACGCTTCCCTTGGCGTAGAGCGCGTCAATCTCCGCGGGCGTTCCGCCGAAACCGGCGCGTCGCAAGAGGTGAGCAGCGGCGTCACGGGTCCAATTGATGCTCATGTGGCCCCCTTATCGGCCTTGATGGGGTTTAGACGATGCATCTGCATCAGGAGTTTACGGCTCGCGGAAGACTTAGGTGCAAAGGCCAAGCTCAAGTCGGCGGAGCTCGCCGGCAACCGTAACTCTTTTGGTCTCAAAGATCCGGCCCCGCGCAGCAGACCGATGTCTCGCGAACCCTGCCACTTTTTTGCCGGCGCGGTGACGCGGTCAAGTCACGGCGCTTCCTGCGAGACCGCCCCGGCGTCGGGCCGCCTCCCTCGTCGGCACGCTCCGGCCCGGCCGCAAGAGGTAGAACCGGGCCGTCTCTGGGTCGCTCGTCGCAGGC